>OGOL01000956.1_pt1 | contig 30146 bp, 26 predicted proteins | sample 1552641 | NCBI WGS metagenome assembly OGOL01 (sample SAMEA2580140, study PRJEB22360) | human gut metagenome | biome: human gut; feature: human-associated habitat; material: faeces | place: Denmark | collected 2008/2010 | reverse complement strand
GGGAGTAGGATTCGGATCCGGGTTGGGATCGGGAGTAGGATTCGGATCCGGGTTGGGATCGGGAGTCGGATTCGGATCCGGGTTGGGATCGGGAGTCGGATTCGGATCCGGGTTGGGGTCGGGAGTAGGATTCGGATCCGGATCGGGGGTCGGCTCGGGATCGGTCCCCTTCACAACGTAAGTGCCCACCTTTTCGGTAATGGTCGCGTTATAGTTCTCGTCCGCCGTCACCTGAACGTACACATCGTAGTTGCCGGGGGCGGTGGGGATGGTCGCGGTGGTTTCAGTGCTGCCCTCGGCGGCGTACAGCGGGGTGAACTCCGGGTCAGCACCGTTGTACTTATCGCCCTCGTAGGCCACCTTGTTCTGCGCAGCATCGTAGGTAAAGTCTGCGGCTACGGGCGTGTAGCGGACGGTGTACTGCCCGACTAACGGATACTGGTAATCGTTATCCTGATTGCTATTATAGTAGTTGTTACCGTTCACCACAAGGCGAACTTCGTAGGTACCCACCTCGGTAGGCACAGAGGAGAAGTAAGAGTTTGGTTCGTCGTAGTACCGAAGTTCAGCCTGCGGGAGTTCCTCCTCGCCGAAATACCGCTTGCTGGTATCTCTATAGGTCACCGTGCCGGTCTTGACATCCCATTCGAAGTCATCGAGAGCCGGGGTATACTTGATCACGGTTTCGCCGATATCGACCGAACCGCTCGTGTATTTATCGCCCTCTTCAGCTACAACGCGCTTTTTATAGATGCCATAGTTGTCCGGCTCGCCATAGGGGATGCTGTCAAACTCCTTATCATCGTAGGTGCGCACATAGACAAGTCTCAGCTTGCCCACGCCCTCCTGATAGCAGGTAACCTTTGTACCCTCCGGCGTTTCATCAGTGGTAAAGTCTCCCTCGCCCAGGGCAGAGAAGGGCAGCTTTTCTCCGGTCTTCTGATTCACCACAATGGGATTGCCGTCATTCAGGGCGGTCAGGGTCAGGGTCATGCCGTCTGCGGAAAGCTGTGCGCCGTTATAAGCGTTGACCTCAGCGCCATTAATGTTCGTGACCGGCTTGCTGAAGGTGATATCCACGTTGACATTGCCGACAAGGTAAAGCTCCGTGGCTTCCTTCGTCACGCCGTTTACGCTTTCCACCGTGCCGTCGTCTGCAACGATCAGCTTGCTCAGGTGCTGACCATTAGCAAGGTGCTGACTTTCGATGGGGCTAAAGCTCACCGTATTGGAAACAGCAGCCTTGCTGGAAGTATCCGCCATCAGGCTGCCGGTGATCACGGCATTTCGGATGACCGTTCCTTCCAATGTATAATAGTCGGGCAGCTTGATATTGTTGAACACGCCGCCAAGGATCTGGGCGTTACCACTATCCAACTGGACAGCTGCGTTGAACTGACCGCCGGTGATGGTGCCCTCAGCCTTAACATTCTGCTGGAAGGTGCCGCCGGTGATGGTTCCGTTATGGCCCAAAGTGACCTCCGCGCCGAACTGACCGCCGGTGATCTCGCCGTAAGCTTCGACGCTCTTCTGGAAGGTGCCGCCGGTGATGGTGCCGCTATAGCCCAAAGTGACATCCGCGTCGAACTGACCATCGGTGATCTCACCGTAAGCTTGGACGCTCTTCTGGAAGATGCCCTTGGCGATGGTTCCATTAGCTTCGACGCTCTCCTGGAAGGTGCCGCCGGTGATGCTGCTGTTTTCATCCGCGTGGACAGCCTTCTGGAAAGTGCCGCCCTTAATAATGGCGTTCTGGGCGGTAACAGGCGCGCCTGCCTGAATGTCCGTAACCGTCACATCCGTCAGTATGATCTGATCGGAAGCAATGGCCTTATGATAGGGGTTGATGGTATCCGAGGTCAGATCCACCGGGCTGCCATCGGGGCTGGTGAGGATAAGCACCGACATCGTTCTATAACCAGCTTCGACCACAAGGTATTGCCAGCCAAGACCCTCATAGATATCGCCGGTCATACCATCCTAGTTCACGGAATGCGGGGTCACTTCGGTCAGGTCGGGCTTACCTTCTTCGGTAATGCGCAGGGGCTTGAGGTTGCTGGCATCGCCAGCCTGATTTACCAGAATCTCCTTGCCATCGTTGTTGCTGGTGATATGCAGTACACTGCCCTCGGCATAGGTCTTTTCATTGTAGTTGCTGAGCTGTGTATCACCGTTGATGCTGAACACATCGGTGTTCAGGGTAAGCTCTGCGCTGGCATTGCCCACCAGATAGATGGTATTGACAGAACTGGGCAGGTCTCTGCCGTTGATCGCAGTCACACCGCCGTTGCGCACGGTCAGCTTGCTGAGCTTCTGGCCATCGGCAAGCGCATTCTCTATGCCGTTGCCAGACAGCTTGCACAGAACGGTGTCGGAAATGGCAAGGTCGCCGCCACGCCACTCGAAGCTCTGGGCCACTACATTGGAAATGGTGCACTTGCCCGCGCAGGTGAGGTAATCAAAGGTGCTGTCCTTGATCGTGACATCTGTGAAATCTGCCTGACGGATGATGCCGCCGGTCACGGTAGCATTCGAAAGCTCGACAGCGCAGTTGATGGGCACTGCGCTCAGCTGGCTGAAATTGATCTCCTTACCGCCCTGATCCCCGAGCTTCAGTTCTCCGGTCACACTGGCGATATTGGGGTAGCAAGTATAAGTCCAGCCCTTGCCAAAGTATACGCAGACCTTGCTTCTATCCTCGTCCAGACTGTACACATGGGGCACCTCGTTCACATCGGGCACACCCCCACCGGTAAAGCTCAGTTCCTTGTCCGTGGGCGGGATCGGGGTCAGTGCTATGGGTGCGTTGCTCTCTAAAAGCGGCGGGAACATACTGACCTCGGCAGAGATCGTTGTACCGTCTGCACTGATGGAAACCGTGGCACAGCCGTCCAAGGAGGCGTTGCTGATACCTACAGGCAGGGAGGTGATGTCGGACATACCACCGATTGCTGCCGCCCATGCAACGCAGCCGGGGGCGTACTGCACCTCCAGCTTCAGGCTGTGATCGCTGTACCGCTTGAGCATATACACATCCCCGGTCACCGGCTGGCCGTTCAGGGTGCAGTCCTCCGGCGGCAGGATCAGCTTGTGTGCCTGCTGCTGCGTAGTGGACTTCAGGCCGGAAATATCCTTGAAGTAGCCGCCCTTAACGCTGCCGCCGTTCTCGGTCAGCTTACCGTAGGTGCCGCCGTCAATGGTGCCGTTTTCCAGCACTGCTTCGGCGTATCTGCCGCCCAGAACACAGGCATTCGGGTTATCGATCCAAAGCTGGCCCTTGACCACGCCGTTCAGCAGATATACTTCATAGCTGGAAGTCGAGATGGCCACATTGCAGCTGGCATCGCCATCCAGAATATACTCTGTCTTTGCATTTGGAACGCCGGCAATGGCCAGCCAGTTGTTGGAGCTGTCGTAGCTCCAGCCGGTGCCGGACTGCTCTTCGGGCAGACCTTTCACGCCGATCTTGATCGTAACGACGGAATTTGTTGTTTCCTCGTTCGTACCGGCAGCTGTCGTCTCTGCTGCCGCAGCAGACGTCCCAGCATCTGCAAATGCAGATACCGGGAGGATGGAGAGCACCATACTGAGCGCCAGTATCATGCTCACGATGCGTTTTTTCATGATATCCTCTCCTTTGTTGATCGATTTGCCCGGCTGTCCTCCCAAACAGAACAACCGGAACGGACAAAAGGCCAAGTTGAGTATAACACTAAAGTTTATGGAAATAAAGCAGTTTCGCCCGCCGCATCTGCCAAAATTTGGTACAAAAATATGGGCAAAATCACCATACGGGGGGGGGGTATATTGTAAGTGCGTGATAAAAACTCCCTCAGTCAAAGCCTACGGCTTTGCCAGCTCCCTCTGAGAGGGTGTTCCCCGGGAGGTGTGGACGATTGAGAATGCGCTCCGCTGCGCTCTGCGCATAAATAGCGGAAAGATTATTTTTATTTCGCGTTTGTCGCACTCTGCGGAGTGCTCCAAACGCTATTTTCACAGGAGGGGCCGCAATGGTTAAAGAGCAGTCTAAATCACAAAATGCAGTTGACCTCTACGACCCCACTGGTGAAAAGGGGATTCAGAAAAGCCCACAGGCTTTTCTGAATCCCGAATAAAAAAACCGATTCCGCTAATTATGCGCAGAGCGGAGCGCATTTCCAATCGTTCGTACCCGCACACACAAAAACCGGGCAGCCCGCAGACTGCCCGGTTTTTTGCTATACCGTTGATTTTGCCTTAAATAAAGAGCTTTCTTTTACAGAATAGTAATGCGGCCTGCGCCGTAGGGCTGCTCGTAGTCGAGCAGATAGCCGGGGTAAGCGGCCAGCGGGCTGTTGGCGCTGGACAGGTGCGGCAGACCCGCAGCATCTGCGCCGTCAAAAATCATAGCGTAGGTAGACATCACCAGATAATCCTCGGACACATAGTCCTTGATCAGCTCTGCGCCGTCAAACATGGCAAAGCCATCGCCCAGATTACGCAGGGTGTAGTTCATGCCGGCCAGCGCGTAGGTAGCGCCCGGGTCCAGCGGCAGATAGCTGCCGGAAGCCTTATCGTAGATCTTCACGTTCTGCACGCGCGGGGTGCCGGTGGCGCTGCCGATCCAGACATTCTTCTCGTCGGTCTGCACGGTGTTGGGGATATCGGTGTGGATCTCGTAGGTAGCACCTGCCACCTGCAGGAAGCCGCCGTTCTCCTTGCCGCCCTCGCCTGCAAAGCGGGCTGCAAACTCCAATGCGTCCTGGATCTGCTTGCCGGTGACCGACATCAGGCAGGCCACGTTGCCAAAGGGGCTGACCTGCTTGCAGGTCTTGAAGGTCCAGTCGCCTGCGGGCACATCGGCGCGGATGCCGCCGCCGTTCATGATGGCCAGATCACAGTGCAGCTTTTCCACCTCGTTGAAGTAGGCGTAGATGCCGTCGGCCACAAAGTCGCCGAGGTTGGTCTCGGCAGAGCGGATGCGGCGCTTGCCGGTGGCAGGGTCGGAAACATAGAAATCACTGTCGCCCACAGCGATCTTCTCGCCCAGCATATCGTCCACGGTGTTCACCCAGCCGGTCTGCATGGCAGCGATCGTGGCGTCCATACCCTCGTGGGTGGAGATGAGTTTGGTGGTGATGGTGCCGTCCGCAGCGATGGTCATCTCGCCAACGTTGGCAAAGTAAGAACCGGTCTGGGTCAGGGTGACAGCCTTGCCGGAAGCATCCTGCACCTGCTTGTTCTCCATTACGGTATGGGAGTGGCCGTCGATAAAGGCGTCAAAGCCGCTGGTGTGGGCAATGACTTCCTCACTGGTCCACGGAGAGGAAGAGGGGTCTACGCCCAGATGGCCCAGACCGATGACCACGTCTGCCAGAAGCTTTGCCTTATCAATGGCCTTCTGCACGGCGTCATAGAGCTTTTTGCCGTCCTCGCCGCCCTGAATGTCGTAGATGTACTTGCGCTGTGCCTTGTCCATAAAGTAGGCAGGGGTGGACTTGGTAAAGGTTTCGGGGGTAGTCACGCCCACAAAGGCAATGCGTCTGCCACCGCGCACGAACACCTTGACGGAGGGCAGCACACGCAGGCCGGTGCGCAGGTCTACCCAGTTGCAGGACAGGTACGGGAAGTCCGCTTCCTTCATGATGGCCTTGGCGCGGTCCATGCCGTAGTCAAACTCGTGGTTGCCGGGGGTGGCGACATCGTAACCGGCAGCGTTCATCAGCTTGATGATGGAAGCGCCCTCGTCCATAGAGCCATAGGCAGTGCCCTGCACATGGTCGCCTGCGTCCACCAGCAACACGTCCTTGCCGGCGTTCTGGTAGCTCTGCTTCAGATCGGCAATGGCAGCGTAGGTCAGCTTGGGGCTCTGCTTGTCGATGTAAGTATGGACATCGTTGGTGTACAGGATGGTGACGTCAGACTTATCACCAAGCCAGCAGGCCGATGCGGCGGGCGCACCGATGGCCATGGATGCAGCGGCAGCGGTCACACCAGCAGCCTTTAAAAAGCTGCGACGGGAAATAAGTTGTTTCACAGGAAAACGACCTCCTTTTATTTTTGGCGTATCGCATTTGGGGCAGGCTCTTCCCTCCTGCCCTTTCAATAGCTCTAGCATAGCACAGAACGCCGCCGCAGACAAGCCAAAATCGTTCTTTTGGCACAAATAATTTTCACGTCCCGCTTTATTTTGACACACATTGTACCATTTTTACACAAATCCTATACAAAAAAGACCTCCCCGCGCCCTGTCGCAGAGCAGCGGAGAGGTCTTTTTTAGGGGGATGTTGACCCGTTGCCGGGTCTATCGGAGGAGAGGAAATATCAGATGGCGTTATACTCCTTGAGGAACTTCTCAAGGTCGGTACCCTCGATCTTCTTCAAAGCTTCCTTCAAAGCCAGACGCGGGATCAGCGGCAGATCCATGTCGGTGATCTTTTTGCCGTCGCGCAGCTTCACGGTGGCATCGATCAGGGCGCGCACATCGTAGGTGCTGCCCCAGACCTCGGGCACGCCGCGGTCGATGTTCAGCAGGGTGTACACGGCCTCCATACCGGTGCGCATGGAGTACTCGGTGGTAAAGATGGTATCGCGGGCGGTCTCGGCAAACTGGCCAAGGAAGGCAAAGTTCACAGCACCCTCGGGCACAACATCGGGACGGTCGCCCATGGCACGGGGCATGAAGAAAGCATCGATATAGGGCATCATCACAGGCACGGTGTTGGCGCTGTGCTCTGCCAGTTCAGCGATCTGATCCTCCGGCACGCCGATGTGGTACAGCCACTCCATGCAGATCTCGCGGCCGGTGCAGTCACGCATGGGCTTCTTGACGTAATCGCCGGGCTTATCGCTGAACAGGCCGTACACCCAGACGCACAGCTGGTTCTTGGGCTGATCCTTGAACTGCTGCTGACGGTTCAGCGTCCAGCTGAGCAGCCAGCTGGAGTCCTTGACGGTGACGATGCCGCCGGTGACGGTGTGGCCGCTGAAGGGGTCGCGCTTGCAGATCTTGCGGATATACTGAGGGATCTTGTCGTCCAGTGTGGTGATGGTAGCGCTTTCCCAGTTGCTCAGCTCCGGCTCGGAGCAGAACTTTTCCGGGTGACCGAAGGAGGGATCCTGTGCGGCGATCTTCTTCCACAGATCCCAGCCGTTGCCGGGCTGGATGGTGGGGTCGAAACCGGTGGCCTTATTCTGTGCGCCCACGGTGCAGCTTTCCACGCAGCCGCCGTTGGTGATGAACAGCAGATCGTTCTCGGTCAGGTCGATGTTAGAAGTCTCGCCCGCGTGCTCCACGGTGACAGAGCTTGCCAGCTTGCGGCCGTTCTGGATATCGAACTTGACATCGGTGACCTTGGTGTTGTAGTGGAACTGCACGCCAAAGCTTTCCAGATAGCGCACCATGGGCAGGATGATGGACTCGTACTGATTATAACGGGTAAAGCGCAGGGCGGTAAAGTCCGGCAGACCGCCGATGTGGTGGATATAGCGCTTGAGGTACAGCTTCATTTCCAAAGCGCTGTGCCAGTTCTCGAAGGCGAACATGGTGCGCCAGTACATCCAGAAGTTGGTGTTGAGCACCTCGTCATCGAAGAAATCGGTGATCTTTTTATCCTGCAGCTGCTCGTCCGGGGTGAAGAACAGCTTCATGATCTCCATGGCACCCTTATCGGACAGGCCGAACTTGCCATCGGTGTGGGCATCCTCGCCGCGGTTGACGGTGGCACGGCACAAGGAGAAGTTGGGGTCCTCCTTGTTCAGCCAGTAATACTCGTCCAGCACGCTGGCACCCTCGGTCTCCAGAGACGGGATGGAGTGCAGCAGATCCCACATGACCTCGAAGTGGTTGTCCATCTCACGGCCGCCGCGCATCACATAGCCGATATCGTACTTGTAGCCATCGCAGGCACCGCCTGCCAGTGCGTTCTTTTCAAACACATGGACGTGCTCGCCCTTCATCTGACCGTCACGCACCAGATAGCAGGCAGCGGTCAGGGCTGCCAGACCGGAGCCGATGATATAAGCGGATTTATGATCCACACCCTCCGGCTTTTTGGGAGTTGCAAAAGCTTCGTAGTTGCCACTGGAATAGTACATAAAAAAGCCTCCCTGCTTCAGCGTTTTATTTTCACAGCCTTCATCGTGCTGTTCTCTATGGCAACAGTATACCCCGCAAAGTGAACTTGAACAACAAACAAACTTTGCCCGGTGTATAGATTTTTTACATCCGCCCTTATTTGCTGGAAATGCGTACAAATTGTGACATAAAAGTGATATGCAAAATCTTTCAGCTTAGTCGTTGCCTTGCTCTTGCCATTTTCAGCGGGCTCGCCCTCTCAGTCATCGCTGCGCGATGCCAGCTCCCCCAAAGTGGGAGCCCTTGGCAGTCCACGCAAAGTTCATCTCTTTGCCAAGGCCTCTCCCTTTGGGAGAGGTGGATTTGCGAAGCAAAGACGGAGAGGGCGAGGATGCTCCACATGTACAACAAAAGAGAGCCGCCGCACAAAGGTCTGTGCAGCGGCTCTCTATCGGTTTTAGTTCATCTCTTCCAGAGCCTTTTTCAGGTTCTTGGCGATCTGGTCCGGGCAGCTGGTGCTGCGGAAGCCGCACAGCGTACCATCCAGACGGGCAATGGCGTCCTCTGCCTTCATGCCGGTGAGCAGCTGGCAGATGCCTTTCAGGTTGCCGTTGCAGCCGCCGATGACCTCGATGGATGCAATGGTGTGGTCATCGTTCAGCACAAAGTTGGTCTGCTTGGAGCAGGTGCCCTTGTTCGGGAAGGAAAATTCCTTGCTCATGGTCTTTACGTCCTCTCTCTTTTACGTTTTTCGGCGATGGCGCGCAGCTGCGCTGCGGCTTCGTCCGGTGCGGTACAGGTACCGATGGGGTGGGGGTGCTTGTGGTTGCGGCCATGGAAGTCCGTGCCCGCAGTGGCAACAAGGCCGTACTGCTTGCACAGGGCAAGGCACTCGGCGCTGTCCTCCGGGCTGTTGCTGGGGTGGTACACCTCTATGCCGTCCACTGCGCCCTCTGCCGCCAGCTCGCGCAGCAGGGGCATACTTTTGTACACCGTGGGGTGGGCAAACACCACCGCGCCGCCGCTGGCTTTAGCGGTAGCCAGCACCTGCCGCACCGGCAGATACTCCGGCGAGTGCAGCACGATGCCCCGGGGGTTCCACCCGAACAGCTTGTGGTAGGTCTCGCCGTAGATGCTGCCATCGGTCAGGCCCAGCAGTTCCAGCGCCTGCATCAGCCCGCTTTTGAACAGCACTCCGCTGGCCTTGGTGGTCTCCCACGCAAGGTCGGTGGTAAACTGCGGGTACAGCTGCTCCAGCTCCTTTGCGCTCTGCAAAGCGCAGGCGTTGCGGCGCTCCTTCATGATGGCGCAGTGCTCCCGCAGCGCCGGGCAGTCCACGTCCGGGTAGTAGCACAGCAGGTGCACCCGGTGCTGGCGCTCAAAGTCGTAGCCGGTCAGTTCCACGGCAGGGATCAGCTCTACCCCGTCCTGCCCGGTGTGGGCGTAGGCGTACTGGGCGCTGAGCAGGGTGTCGTGGTCGGAAAGGGCGATGGCGTGCAGCCCGGTGCGGGCGGCGATGGACGCCAGCCGCTCGATGGGCACAGCACCGTCCGAGCAGGTGGAATGGATATGCAGGTCACAGGACATAGCGGGTTACTTCCTTAGTGCTTATAGAAATTGATCAGGCAGCCGTCAGCCAAGATCTGGCGCTCGTCGGTGGTGAGCGGAGCCATGTACAACTCGAACTCCTTGACGGTATCGCCCAGAACGTAGGCCTTGATGTTCTGCAGATCGCCCTTGAGTGCTTCCCGCACATTGGGGATGAGCACATAGTCCCCCAGACCAAAGGGGGTAGCGCCTGCCAGCTGCAGGGGCAGCATACCCCAGTTGATCAGGTTGGAGCGGTAACGCTTGGTGGCGTACTCGGTAACGATATTGGCACCGGCACCCAGCACACGCTGGCAGCTGGCGGCCTGCTCGCGGGCAGAGCCGTCACCGGGCTTGACTGCAAAGATGGTGGAGGCGATCTGGATATCGTTCCACTTCAGCTGCTCGCAGCCGGGCACGGCGTTCACCTTTGCCAGCAGGGCGGCGTCCCCTGCACCGGCGCGGCGGGCAGTTTCCTCGGCCTGCACAGCCTTGGCGCGGCCCACATACTCCGGGTCCTTGCGGCTGAGGGTGAACTCAGCCAGACCCAAGGGGTTGGAACGGTACGAGGACGTCTCGCCGGAGGGGATCAGCTCGTCGGTGGTGGTGACGGGGTCGGTGATATAGGAAGCCACCTTCAGCAGCAGGTTGTCGCCCAGCGGTGCGATTTCCGGCCAGTCCTTGATGTTGGGGCCGAACTTGAGCAGGGCATCGTAATCGCCCTTGCCGAAGCCCTGATACACGCGGGTGTCGTAGCTGGAAGCATCATACTGGTACTCCGGCACGGTGGGATCGTAATCAATATCGGTGGCGGGGGTCAGGATGCCGCCGTTTGCGGTGGTGGCTGCAATGCTGCGGGCATCCATCAGTGCCACACCGGACAGCTGGCCGCTGCCGGGCTTGGAGCCCTCGCGGCTGGGGAAGTTGCGGGTGGTGTGACGGATGGACAGTGCGCCGTTGGCGGGCACATCGCCCGCGCCGAAGCAGGGGCCGCAGAAGGCGGTGCGGATGGTGGCGCCGCTGGCCATCAGCTCGCCGATGACGCCGGTGCGCACCAGTTCCATCATGATGGGCTGGCTGCCGGGGTAAACGCTCAGGGCGTAGTCGCCGCAGCCGCCGGTGTGACCCTTGAGGATGGAAGCAGCCTCGTAGATGCTGTCGTACAGACCACCTGCACAGCCTGCAATCACGCCCTGATCCACACGCAGCTTACCGTTTTCGATCTTGCTGCACAGATCCAGCTGCACATCCTTGCGGCCGATCAGCTTCTGCACATCCTGCTCGCAGGCGTGGAGGATGTCCTCCAGATTTGCGTTCAGCTCTTCAATGGTAAAGGCATTGGATGGGTGCATGGGCAGGGCGATCATGGGACGGATGGCAGAAAGATCCACCTCCACCACGCCGTCGTAGTAGGCAAGGTCTGCCGGTGCCAGCTTTTTGTAGTCCGCTGCACGGCCGTGCACTGCCAGAAAACGCTGGGTGGTCTCATCGGTCTCCCAGATGGAGGACAGGCAGGTGGTCTCGGTGGTCATGGCATCAATGGCGTTGCGGGTATCCTGCCGCAGGGAAGCAATGCCGGGGCCAACAAACTCCATGACCTTGTTCTTGACGTAGCCGCTCTTGAACAGCTTGCCCACAAGGGCAATGGCTACATCGTGGGGGCCGCAGCCCGCCGGCAGACTGCCGGTCAGGTAGATAGCCACAACGCCCGGGCGGGCAACATCGTAGGTGCGGCCCAGCAGCTGCTTTGCCAGCTCACCACCGCCCTCGCCGATCGCCATGGTGCCCAGTGCACCGTAGCGGGTGTGGGAGTCCGAGCCAAGGATCATTTTGCCGCAGCCCGCAAAGCGCTCGCGCATATACTGGTGGATGACTGCCATGTGCGGGGGCACAAAGATGCCGCCGTACTTTTTGGCAGCGGACAGACCAAAGCGGTGGTCGTCCTCGTTGATAGTGCCGCCCACAGCGCACAGGCTATTGTGGCAGTTGGTAAGCACATAAGGGATGGGGAACTTTTCCAGCCCGGAAGCACGGGCGGTCTGGATAATGCCCACAAAGGTGATGTCATGGCTTGCCATGGCATCAAACTTGATCTTCAGATTCTCGGCATCGCCGCTGGTGTTGTGTGCCTGCATAATATTGTAGGCCATAGTGCCGGTCTTAGCCGTGGCAACGGCAGCGGCATCAAAGCCCTTTGCTGCCAGTGCAGCGGGTGCATTGCCGTCTGCGGGCACCCACTCGCCGCGCGCATAGTACGCGCCGCCGGTGCTGCATCTGATCATATCCAACATCTCGATTCGCCTCTCTTTTTGTATTTTCCCGCCCGCCGCAATTGCGGGCATTGCCCCGGCAGTGCAGCTATTCATCCCGAAAACAGCTGTCCTCTTAGCCTTCACCCCTTGGGGGGAAGGTGGCGCGCAGCGCCGGATGAGGGGTATTTCTTGGTAACAGCGCCCTCATCAGTCGCCTGCGGCGACAGCTTCCCCCGACCGGGGGAAGCCTTTAAGCAAACCAGCTTTTCAAAGACTTATAACCCCTGCCCTATTACGGCATAAGCCGTATTTATTTGTTATTATAGCATGAAAAGGCGAAAAGAAAAAGCACTTTTTATGAACCCTTACTGCGCCTTTGCGGCGGCTTCCTGCTGCTTTTCCTTTTGCAGTTTACGGAACACCACAAAATAGGCCGGGATCAGGAAGAAGCAGGCAAAGAACCATGCCACCGGGCTTGCGATGCAGGCGGCAAAGTAGCCCCACAGCGGCACGAACCAGAAGCCCACCATGGCGCGGGCGATCATTTCAGCCACACCGGCAAACATGGCAAGGCCGGAGTGCCCCAGACCCTGAATGGTGTAGCGGTAGATGATAAGCACTGCCAGCGGGATGTAGAACACACTGTTCCAGAAGATGAAGTCCTGCGCGTTGGCCATAATGGCGGTCTCGCCTGCGTCCAGAAACAGGCCGATCAGGGGCTTGTCCAGCACGCGCAGGATGAGGAAGGACGCCACACTGTACACGCAGCCGATGCCCAGTGCGGTGTTCACGCCGCGGTTCACGCGGCCAAGGTCTTTTGCGCCCATATTCTGGCTGGTGTAGGTTGTCATGGCGGTGCCGATGCTCTCCAGCGGCACGCTGAGGAACTGCGCAGCCTTGCCGCCGGCGGTCTGCGCCGCCACGATATCGCTGCCCAGACCGTTCACCGCGCCCTGCAGCACCACGCTGCCAATGGCGGTAATGCTGCACTGCAGGCCCATGGGGAGACCCATGGCGCAAAGCTTTGCGCAGTGCGGTGCGCTGATGCGGCCTTCTTCCTTATTCCAGCGCAGCTCCGGGTAGTGGCGCATGATGTAAATAAGGCTGCCGATGCCCGCCACAGCCTGACTGAACACGGTGGCAAAGGCCGCGCCGAACGCGCCCATGTTGAACACAATGATGCAGGCAAGGTCCAGCCCGATGTTCAGCACGCTGGCCACCAGCAGAAAATACAGCGGGCGCTTGCTGTCGCCCAGTGCACGCATCAGGGCGCTGGTCACATTATAAAGCAGAGTGAAGGGGATGCCCGCAAAAATGGTGCGGATATACACATCCGCAAGGTCGATGATATCGGCCGGGGTGTTCGTCCACACCAGCACCAGCCGGGTCATAGCCACCGTGACGATGGTAAGCACCGTGGCAAAGGCGATGGACAGCCACACGGTATTGGCGGTGTAGCGGCGCATCTCGTGGTGGTCGTGGGCACCGAAGGTCCATGAGATGGGGATGGAAAAGCCGCAGGCAATGCCGTTGACAAAGCCCAGCACCAGATAATTCAGGCCGCCCACGCTGCCTACCGCCGCCAGTGCTTCCACGCCCACGAACCGTCCCACGATGATGGTATCGGCCAGATTGTAGAACTGCTGGAACAGGCTGCCCAGCATCAGCGGCACAGCAAAGGCAAGCAGCAGCTTCAGCGGGCTGCCCTGCGTCATATCTTTGGTCATGGAAATATACCTCCTGCCCACACAAAAAAGATGGATGTTCGCATTTTTGCCGTGAAAAACGCCCTGCCGGAAAAGCGGCAGGACGTTGTAAGGATTCATGAGTGGTATTATAGCGGAGCAGCGCCGGTTTTACAAGACTTGGTTTGCATCAACATTTCCATTTTTTTGCCCAAAGAATTGGTGATTTTGCTCATTCCGCGTAGTGTGCCAGAAACTGTTTGGTGCGCTGCTCGCGCGGGTGGTCGATCAGCTGCTTTGCAGGGCCCTCCTCCACCACCACGCCGCCGTCCATGAACAGGATGCGGTCGGCCACATCTCGGGCAAAGTGCATCTCGTGGGTCACGATGATCATGGTGGTCTTGCGGTCGGCCAGCTCCCGCAGCACCCGCAGCACCTCGCCGGTCAGTTCCGGGTCAAGGGCGCTGGTAGGCTCGTCAAAGCAGAGGATGTCCGGGTGCAGTGCCAGCGCACGGGCAATGGCTACCCGCTGCTGCTGCCCGCCGGAAAGCTGGTGCGGGTAGTGGTCTGCCCGCTCCGAAAGCCCCATCTGCGCCAGAAGTTCCCGCGCCTGCTGTTCCAGCTGGGCGTGCACCGCCTTTTTGTTGGCGCGGTAGTCCGGGCGCTCCTTTGCCAGCAGTTCTCCTGCCAGCATCACGTTCTGCAAGGCGGTGTACTGCGGGAAGAGGTTGAAGTTCTGGAACACCAGCCCGAAGTGCAGCCGCTTTTTGCGGATCTCGCTCTCCCGCTGGGTGGCGGGGTCGGCGGCGTCCCACATGGTCTCGCCATTCACCCGGATGCAGCCGGTGTCCGGCCGCTCCAGAAAGTTCAGGCAGCGCAGCAGGGTGGTCTTGCCGGAGCCGGACGAACCGATGATGGCCAGCGCTTCGCCCTGCTCCAAAGTAAGAGAAATGTCCTTTAAGACCTTTGTATCTCCGAAATTTTTTCCAATGCCGGAGGCTTCCAGTAATGCCATATTTTAAAAACCTCCTCAGCAGCGGAAATAATCCAGCTTCTTTTCAGCCCAGTTGAACAGCAGGGTGAGCGCGCCTACGAACACAAGGAAGAACAGCGCCGTGGAGAACAGCGGCCAGATCAGGCCCTTTGCGCTGTACTCCTTTGCCATCATGATGATCTCCTTGTTGGCGATGGTGTTTGCCAGCGAGGTGTCCTTGACAAGGGTGATGATCTCGTTGCCCATGGGCGGCAGGATGCGCTTGACCACCTGCAAAAGGGTGACCTTGAAAAAGATCTGCGTGCGGGTCATGCCCAGCACCTGCCCGGCTTCGGTCTGCCCTTTGGGCACGGCCTCGATGCCGCCGCGGTAGATCTCGGAAAAATAGCAGGCGTAGTTGATGGCAAAGGCCACCACCGCCGCCACCATGCGTCCGCCGGAGCCGGAGGGCCACGGGTTATTCATGCCCAGCAGACCGGGGCCAAGATAAATGACGATGATCTGCAGCATCAGCGGCGTGCCGCGGATGACCCAGACAAAGGTCTTTACCGCACCGGACAGCAGCCTGCACCGGCTCATGGAACCAAAGGCCACCACCAGCCCCAGCGGCAATGCAAACAGCAGCGTAAGGGCAAACAGCTCACAGTTGAGCAGGAACGCGCCGGAAAGGCGCCCAAGGATCACAGACACAAAAACACACCCATCTATCGTTTTGTTTTACGCCAGGCTCAGTCCGCCAGCGCCAGCTCGTACTTCTCTGCCAGTGCCTGCATGGTGCCGTCAGCCTTCAGCTCGTCAAAGGCGGTGTCCACTGCGGCGGCGGCATCGCTGCCCTTGCGGAACGCCACGCCGTACTCCTCGGCGTTCAGCTCGTCCACGATCTTCAGACCGGCGTAGTCGGTGCCCTCCCCGATCATGGCGTTGGCAAGGGTCAGATCCAGCACAGCGGCGTCTGCCGTACCGGCAGCAACCTCCATCAGGCAGTCGGTCTGCACGCTCTTGGAAACATAATCGGCCTTGGCGAGGTTTTCATCGCCCTGAATGGCGGCTTCACCGGCAGAACCGGCCTCGGCCACCACGGTCTTTCCGGCAAGGTCGGCGGTAGAGGTGTAGGCAGTGCCCTCCTTGACCACCACGACCTGTGCATTCTTGGCGTAGGCTTTGGTGGTGGCGGTGTTTGCCATGATATCTTCGGTCAGGGTCATGCCGTTCCAGATGCAGTCGATGCTCTTGGCGTCCAGCTCCACCACCTTGGTGTCCCAGTTGATCTCCACGAACTCCGGCTCTACGCCCAGCTTTGCGCACACAGCGGTGGCAAGCTCGGTATCAAAGCCGGTAAAGCTGCCGTCGGCATCGGTATAGTTCATAGGCTCGTACACAGTGTAGCCGATGACCATTTTGCCCTTGCCCTTGATGTAGTCCAGATCGCTGCCCGCTGCGGCAGAAGCCGAACCGGCTGCACTGCCGGAAGCAGAAGCCGCCGCAGAGGTGGATGCACTGCCGCCGCAGGCTGCAAGGCTCAGTGCCAGAGCACCGGCCAGAAATGCACTTGCAATACGCTTGAGTTTCATATCTTTTTCCTCCCATGGGGGACGTTCTGTGTCCCGCTTCCCTCTCGTTTTACCATTTTACCATGCTAAAGTGGTAAACTGTAGCTATAGAATAGCGCGTTTGCCGCCGTTTGGCAAGAGGAAACCTTTATTTTTTGCACAATGCACTGCTTTGCCCCGTCCATAAGCCCGCTTTTTGTGGGAAAGTGTGCATACCCCTTCCGGCTTTGCGCCTGAGAGGGCAGCTGCAAATGCCGTTTTCCTTCACGACGCCTCCCGTGAAAATGAGATAGCGGAGCGTCCGCAGACGCTCCGCTATCTCGAAATAAAAATAATTTTTCCGCTGATCATGCCCAAAGCGCACGCGGCGGGCATTCCAAATCATCCTCTACTGCTCCGCCATGGCCTTCAGCACCGCCTTTTGCAGGTCAGTGACTGAGATAGTGCACAGCGCCTTCAGGTCGGCGTCTGTGCCATCTGTGGAAAGTTTGCCGATCTCCACGGCGTTTTTGCCCTTCAGGTAGCCACACCAGCCTGCGCTGTGCTCATACCACTCCTTGCCTAGGGCGCTTGCGCTGCGCATCCCGTAGCGGTCACCCAGCTCGTTTTTGGTATACACCGGCTCCCGCGGGGCAGACACGGTGCCGTCCGCGCTGACGGTCAACTCCGGCTCGGTCATATCCCCGATGGCGCTGGTCACCCGGGCGTTCTCGTCCATAGTCACCACTGCCAGCGTGATTTTGGCCTGCACCTGTGCGTCCTTGTCGTCTGTGCCTACAAGCCCCTGCGGCATTTCGGCCACCTCTACGCCCAGCTTGACCGTATCGCCCCGGGCAGCGCCCAGCACCTGCGCATTCTCGCAGGCGCGGACGACGGCATCCCGGTAGCGGTCTACCGCGATGGTGCAGCCGGAGAGAAGGTCTGCATCAGTGGGCTTGCCGTCCGCATCCGTTTTCAGCTTTTTCACTTCCTCTGGGGTCTTGCCCTCAAGCCAGCTGCTAAAAGCATCGGCCTGCTCTGCCCAACCCTTTTTCAGGCCGGACACCTCTGCCAGCGGGTAGTCCTTGCCCTTTTGGCGCTTGGTGCGGGTGTCGGTAGGGGTGGTCACCTTGCCGGTGCCGTCCGCGCTGACCGAAAGTTCCAGCTCGTCCAGTGTCACCCCCGCCAGTTTGCCGTCTGCATCCAGCAGCACGGCAGCCGCCACGGTGCGGATATTGCCCGCACGGTCTGTACCCGTCGCTTCGGTCAGAACCCCCAGTCCGGTGCGCCACGCCGCGCCTTGCGCCGCACTGCTGCCCGCAGAGGTGCTGCCGCTCATAGAGCCGGAGCTGCTGCCGGAGCTTCCCCCGCCGCAGCCGGTCAATGCCAGTGCTGCCGCCAGTGTGCAGCACAAAAACCATCGCGATGCCTGTTTCATATCGTCACATACGCTCCCTTTCCGTGCCTGCATTGCTAACGCAGGCTTTGAAGCTAGTGTACCCCGCCGTGCGGGATTTTATGAGCAGGTGTTTACATCAGCGGGCTGAGCAGCCGCAGCACGCTGTCCAGCACCGTACCGGCCAGCCCGGTGCGGCAGTCCGCGCACTGCACCTCCCGGCACTGGGGCAGGGTGCGGCGCACATCGTCCCGCAAAGCCAGCACCTGACTGTTTTGCAGCAGCAGCACCCCACACTCGAAGTGCAGGAACATACTGCGGTAGTCCATATTGATGCTGCCCACCACCGCCGCGCGGTCATCGCTGACGCAGCACTTGGCGTGGAGGAAGCCCGGGGTGTACTCGTAGATGCGCACCCCCGCCCGCAGCAGGGGCAGATAGTACGAGCGGCTCAGCCGGAACACCAGCTTTTTGTCCGGGATGCCCGGCAGCACCAGCCGCACATCCACCCCGCGCTTGGCGGCGTTGCGCAGTGCGTCCAGCATTTCCTCGCCGATAGCGAGATAGGGCGTATAAAAATAAACGTACTGCTGTGCTTGTGCCAGAATATCCAGATAGACGGTTTCTGCCACCGGCTCTTCGTCCAGCGGGCTGTCCGCGTAGGGCTGCACCACCCCATCGCTGGCGGGCAGCACCGCAAGCTGCGGACGGAAGGCGCTGTAATCCTGCTCGAAGGGGCGGAAGGCGTTCCAGAAATCCAGAAACATCACGGTAAAGTTCCACACCGCAGCGCCCTCGATGCGCAAGCCCGCGTCCTTCCAGTAGCCGAAGCGGGTGATCGCGTTGATGTATTCGTCTGCCAGATTGATGCCGCCGGTGTAGGCTACTTTGCCGTCTATCACCACGATCTTGCGGTGGTCGCGGTGGTTCATCACCAGCGAAAGCAGCGGCACCACCGGGTTAAAGGGGATGCAGCGGATATGCGCCCGCTCCATGCGCACCACAAAGTCCTTGGGCAGACCCAGCAAACTGCCAAAATCATCATAGATCAGCCGCACGTCCACGCCCTGCGCGGCTTTGCGGCGCAGAATGTCCTCCACGCCCTGCCACATCCTGCCCTGACTGACGATGAAAAACTCCAGAAAGATGCTCTTTTCCGCCTTTTCAAGGTCGGCCAGCAATGCCGGATACATGGCTTCGCCGCAGGAGAAATACCGGGCGGTGGTGTTCTGCCATGCGGGATAGCAGCCGTACTGGGTCAGGTAGCGGCTCACGCCCCGGTTTTCATCGCACAGCCCGACGGTCTGCCCGGGCTGCTGGGCGCGGTCTGCCCGGTGTGCCTGCTCCACCGCCTGCATTTTGCTGCGCAGACGGCGGGAAGGGCGCTTGTTGCCAAAGGCCAGATACAGCGCCCCGCCCAGCAGCGGCAGCAGCCCGATGAGGGCGATCCAGCCCACCTTATAGGCGCTGTTTTCGTCCTTGCGCACCAGATACAGAATGATCAGCAGGCTTAACCCATTGAGCACCCCGGTGACCCACACCCGCGCCGTGCCGGTGGTGAGGGCAAAAAATACCCACGCCAGCCATGCAAGCTGCAGCGCCACCAGCACCACCGTGACCGTGATGCGGTTGAGGATGCGGTTGAAAAACTTGATGATCGGCAACCGGAACAGCATACCATCTCCCCTTTCCGTGTTTCAATACGGTTAAGTATAACGCGGTTTTTCACCCTTTGCAAGTTTTTGGTGTCGGGTGCACCGGAATTATTCCTCGTAAAAAAATTCACCGGAGCGTCCGCAGAAGCCCCGGTGAATCGAAATCATAGTATCATATTTTCCGCTCAGACGGTGGGTGCTTCGCTGTCCTCGTAGCCCACCATCAGGCCGCCGTACTCCGCGTAGTAGCTGCACAGAGCGCCGCAGCTGCCTACCTCCACCTTGGCCTCCGGGAACACCGCATGGACCATGTGCTTCAGCCGCTCCGCAGCGGCAGCGTTGCAGCAGTGGTCGATGTGCACCCGGCCGTTGGTCAGGCCGTGCGCCTTCATCTCCAGCACCATGCGCTCCAGTGCGCCGTGCTCGCCGCGGGTCTTGCACAGAACCTCCAGATCACCGGCGTCGCTGGCCTGCCCGATGACCCGGATACCCAGCATCCGCGCCACAGCAGCCACAGCGGGCTTCACGCGGCCATTGCGGGCAAGGTTTGCCAGAGATTCCAGCGCAAACAGCAGATGAGTGTGCTCATGGTACGCCTGGATCTCCTCACATACGGTATCAAAGGGCTTGCCGGCCTTGATCAGCGCCGCCAGACGCTCCACCAGCAGCCGGGACTCCGCACCGGTGGACAGGCTGTCCAGCACAAAGACCCGCGCGCCCTCGTGGCTCTGCTCGTATTCCTCGCCCGCCAGCAGCGCGGCGTTGTAAGCGCCGGACAGCGTGCCGGTAATGGTCACAACGTACACCTCGTCTGCGCCCTCGTAGGCGGTGAGCCAGTCCGAGATATTGGGGCAGGAGGTGCTGGTGCGGCCCTTATAGGTGCGCATCATCTGAGCCAGCGCGGGGGCATCCACCTCTTCGGTGTCCACATACTCCTGCTCATCGGTCAGGATCTTCAGCGGCACGCAGGCAAAATCCACATCGGGGAGCTGGTACACATTTGCAGAGGAATCTACAATGATCTTGCTTTTCATATTTTTCTCCACTTTCAAGCGGCGCAATGCCGCGGTCATTCCTTTGTTTGTGACCATCATAGCAGTTTTTCAAAACCCTGTCAACTGTTTTTTCAAATTCTTTTACAAAGTTTTCGCTGCCCGTTGACCAATTTTTCAAAATGCGGTATACTATTTTACAGGCAGAAGTGCTTTTGCGGAAAGCAATTGCCCTGCCTTTGCACAAAAACAACGTTCCTGCTTGCAAAAAGTGCAGGAGCATGAACGGAACAAGATACTATGAAAGCTGAAACCAAACTCCGCGTTGCGGCGTGTGCTGCGGGCTTTGCCCTGCCCCGGTACAACGATCTCCCCTCGGTAGGGCTGTATCTGGACCAGACGGTGCAGTTCGTCAACGGCTACTTCCGCAGCTTCTGCGGGGTGGAACTGACCCCCTCTATGGTAAGCAACTACGTCAAAAAAGGGGTGGTGGATCACCCCATCCGCAAAAAATACACCCGGGATCAGATCGCATCCCTGATGTACATTGCAGTCTCCAAAACGGTGCTCTCGATCGAAAATATCGACACCCTGTTCAAAATGCAGCGGGAGCACTGCTCCGCCGGGACAGCCTACGATATCTTCTGCGAGGAACTGGAGACCAGTCTTTCCGTGGTGTTCGGCAGCAAAGCCGCCCAGCCGGAGACTGTGCTCAACGACGAGCGTCTGCTGCTGCGCAGCACCATTTTTGCGGCGGTCAACAAAATGTATCTGGACTGCTGCTTTGATGCCTTGCGGCAGGAGCAGGCTCTGTGGTCGGATATCCTGCCAGATCTGGCGTGACAGAAAAGCACGGAATAGCAGATATAGCAAAAGCCACCTGAAAACGTAAGTTTTCAGGTGGCTTTTGTACTGGTGGAGGCGATGGGAGTCGAACCCATGTCCGAAAAGAGCTCAGTGTAGGTGTCTCCGGGTGCAGGCGATCTACAACATTCCCGCCGCGCCACGCCGATCGTCAGGCTAGCGCTTTGGTAGCTTCATGAGTTCCTGCCGGTCCGCAAAGCTTAGGTCCGTTCAGGTGCTGTGTCTAAAGGACGCCCCGGCCCCACACGACACAAGAGTGGGCGGAACGCGCAGCACTCAGGCTGCGAGCAACTGATAATTATTGTTGTCAGTTAATTTTTTTGGAGGAGTTATAGAGCAGTTCCCCCACTGCTACCCGCTGCCCAGACCTTGCTCCCCCCGTCGAAACCTTTACGCCCCCTTATAAAGCACATCTTGCGATGTGCGGAAAGCTTGGTTTTCTGCGGTGAGCCGCAGTCTGCAATTGGAATGCTTAATAATACTTGCCGTTGGACTTCACAGCCCGGTCAATGGAGCGCTTTGCATCGCGCTGGGCGGCATCGGCACGCTTGTCGTACAGCTTTTTGCCCTTGCACAAGCCCACTTCCATTTTTACGCGGCCATGCTTGAAATAAAGCGAGAGCGGTACCAGCGTATAGCCCTGCAGCTTGCACTGCTGGTGCAGACGCCGGATCTCACTTTTGTGCGCCAGGAGCCGCCGGACACGCATGGGGTCCTGATTGAACAGATTGCCGTGGTCGTAGGGGCTGATGTGCATTCCCTTTACCAGCAGCTCGCCGTTTTCAATATCCACCCAGCTGTCCTTCAGGTTGACCCCGCCGGCCCGCAGGCTTTTCACCTCGGTGCCTTTGAGTTCCACACCGGTCTCCAGCGCTTCCAGAACAAAATACTCGTGGCGCGCTTCGCGGTTGGTGGCGATGGTCTTGGTCGCCGGGCGCTCCTTTGTGGGTGCCATGCTGCGCGCCTCCTTTCTCCGTTCGGTTCGTTGTTTCAGTATACCATTTTTTCAGGGTAATGCAAGGGCTGTTTCTGACAGAATTGTAAATTTTTACAAACTCACAGCTCTCCCCGTCCGGAAAGCGCCCGGTACAGGGTGGTCTCATCGGCGTATTCCAGGCTTGCGCCCACCGGCAGACCGGAGGCAAGCCGGGTGACCCGGATGCCCAGCGGCTTGATGAGCTTTGCCAGATACATGGCGGTGGCTTCGCCCTCCACGGTGGGGTTCATTGCCATGATGACCTCCTTCACCGTGTCGTCCTTCAGCCGCGCCAGCAGCTCCTTGACGGTCAGCTGCTCTGCGCCCACACCGGCCAGCGGGTCCAGCAGACCGTGCAGCACATGGTACAGACCGTTATACTCCCGGGTGCGCTCAAAAGCCTGCACATCCCGGGGCTTTTCCACCACGCAGATCACCGAGGTGTCCCGCTTGGCGCTGGCGCACACCGGGCACAGCTCGGCATCCGTAAAGTTCTGGCAGATGCGGCACCGGTGCAGCCGGGTGTGCGCGCCGCGGATGGCATCGGCCAGCGCCGCAGCGTCCTTATCCGACATACTCAGCACCTGATAGGCCATGCGGGTAGCACCCTTGCGGCCCACGCCCTGAAACTTGCCGAACTCTTCGATCAGCTTTTCCAGCGGTGCGGCAGTGTAGTCCATGGTATCTCCCCTTCCCGGCTCAGAGACCCGGAATGTTCAGGCCGCCGGTCAGCTTGCCCATCTCGGCTTCTGCAGTCTCGTCCACCTGCTTCACGGTGGCGTTGATGGCAGCAGCCACCATGTCTTCCAGCATCTCGATGTCGTCCGGGTCCACGGCCTCGGGCTTGATGGTAATGGACAGCACCTCGTGCTTGCCGTTCATCTTTACGGTCACCATCTCACCGGCGGCGCTGCCGGTGTACTCGGCGGCTTCCAGCTCGGCCTGCTTGCTCTTCATGTCCTCCTGCATCTTCTGAGCCTGACGCATCAGGGCGTTCATATCAGGGCGGCCGTAGCCTGCGGGCATTCTTGCTTTCATAATGGTATTCTCCTTTATTATAAACAATTTTTAGCGCTTTTTGCGGGCGGTATCCTCAATGCTGACCTCTAACCCCAGCTTTTCCAGCGCCAGAAGGGACTGCTCCGCGTTGGAGGAGGTCTTTCCTGCCGTTTTGGGCTCGTAAGGGCCGATGGGCACCGGCACGCCGGATACCTCGGCGATCAGCTTTTTGATCAGCTTCTGGCTGTCCTTGTTCACCCGGATAAAATCCCGGAAGGTCTTGCCGCCGTCGATCAGCACGCGGGTGCCGTCAAAGTAAGCCTTGGACTTGCGCAGATACATATACAGCATGGGGTCGATGCCTTCCAGCTTCTGCACGATCTGTCCCCAGTACGGGAAGGGGTTCGTGCCCTGCTGCGCCACGCTGCGGGGCTTGGTCAGTACCGGGTCGGCGGGGTGCTCCTGCACCGGGGCAGGCGGTTCCTCTGCCGCAGAAACCGGCTGCGCGGGCTCTGCAGGGGCGGGCTGTTCCGGCTGGCTGACCGGTTCCTCCGGCGGCGGTGCCTGCGGGGCAGGCTCGTCCCACGGCAGGGCGGCATCGCTCTGCTGTACCGGCGGTTCGTCCGGCATCGGCGGCAGCTCCTCCGCCGGGGCGGACGGGGCTTCCGGCGCGGCAGGCTGCGGAGAGGTCTGCTGCACGGCAGGGGCAGGTTCTGCTCCTGCTGCCGGGGTCTGGGGTGCAGTTGCTGCGGGGGCAGGCTGCACCGGGGCGCTGGCAAAGGGCTGCACCGCTGCCGCAAAGGGGCGGGGCACTTCCGGCTGCGCCGCCCGGGCGGGGGCTGCCTGCACCGCTGCCGCCTGCATCTGCTGGGGCGGCTCGGACAGGCTGAACAGTGCCAGCTCCAGCTCAATGCGCTGGTCGCTGCCGCGGGTCATGTGCTCCAGCGCCGTGCCCAAGGTGCGGATGGCGCGGATGGCTTCCCGCTGCCCCATCTCCGGGCCTTTTTGCAGGTACAGCGCTTCTTCCTCCGGCGAAACACCGGACAGCAGCGCCTGCCCGCCGGGCAGCGCCGCCAGCATCAGGGCGCGGTAGTGGGCGATCAATTCCTCGGTCAGTCGTTTCACGTCCACCGACTGCTGCCGCAGCTGTGCCAGCTGTGCCAGCGCGGCGGCGGCGTCCTGTGCTTCCAAGGCGTCCGAGATGTGGAACAGGTAGCTGCGGTCGGTCACGCCCGCCATGCGGCGCACCACGTCCGCATCGATCTTTGCCGTGACACCGGCGCAGGTGTCCAGAATGGACAGTGCATCGCGCAGCGCACCATCTGCCAGACGGGCGATCAGCTCCGCGCCGTCGGAGGTCAGCTCCAGCTTTTCCTCCCCGGCGATATACTCCACCCGCCGTGCGATATCCTCCGGCCCGATGCGGGTAAAATCGTACCGCTGGCAGCGGGAGAGGATGGTGGCGGGCACTTTCTGGATCTCGGTGGTCGCCAGAATGAAGATAACGTGTGCGGGGGGCTCTTCCAGCGTTTTCAGCAGCGCATTGAAGGCCGCTGTGGACAGCATATGCACCTCGTCGATGATATACACCTTATACTGGCAGGCGCTGGGGGTATAGGCGGTCTCGTCCCGCAGGTCGCGGATATCGTCCACGCCGTTGTTGGAGGCTGCGTCCATCTCCACCACGTCCAGCAGGCTGCCGTTGTCGATGCCCTTGCAGATCTCGCACTCCCCGCAGGGGTCGCCATTTACTGGGTGCAGGCAGTTGACCGCCTTGGCAAAAATTTTGGCGCAGGTGGTCTTGCCGGTGCCGCGCACGCCGGTAAACAGATACGCATGGCCTACGCGCCCTGCGGTGATCTGGTTTTTCAGGGCAGTCACGATGGCGCGCTGACCCACCACATCCTCAAACCGCTGGGGTCTCCATTTGCGGTAAAGTGCACGATACACGGCGATGTCTCCCCTTTCCCGGCCTTTGCGGCAAAAATAAAAGGACAGCGCTCGACGGGGTTTTGTCCCCGCCTTGCGTAACTCGGCATACGGATGCAGGCTTACTGAAACGCACGAACGCACTGCTTAAGGCTGCTTGGTTCCCCACCTGACCTGGTTCACAGCGAGCCCATCGTACAGGACCCGCATCCGTATGCCGAACCACGCAGCAGGCGCTGTCCGACACATCCTTGTGGATGCTAAGATATTGTACCATAAACCCCGCCGGATTGCAAGAGGGGGCAAAACAAAAAGGAGAAGCCCGAAGGCTTCTCCTCGTTTGTGCTAAAATTGTTTAAGACTGGCAAGCGGTGATCAGGCTCATCTTGTAGACCTCGTCTGCGTTGCAGCCGCGGGACAGGTCGTTGATGGGTGCGTTCAGACCCTGCAGGATGGGGCCGTAGGCAGCGTAGCCGCCCAGACGCTGTGCGATCTTATAGCCGATGTTGCCGGCCTCGATGCAGGGGAAGATGAAGGTGTTGGCCTGACCGGCAACCTTGCTGCCCTTGCACTTGACCTGTGCAACCTCGGGAGCAACGGCTGCATCAAACTGCAGCTCGCCGTCCACAGCCAGCTCGGGATCCATCTCCTGTGCCTTGATGGTAGCGTCGTGGCTCAGTGCCACGGTGCCGCCCTTGCCGGAGCCCTTGGTGGAGAAGCTCAGCACAGCCACCTTCGGGTCGATGCCGAACAGCTTTGCGGTGCGGGCAGTCTCCACAGCCACCTCTGCCAGCTTGGAAGCGGCAGACACCTTGACCTCGCCGGTAGCCTTATCGACGGTATCGGTGTAATCAATGTTGACAGCGCAGTCGCCCATGGCAATGCGCTTCAGACCCTCTTCGCCGCAGTCGCGGTCCAGAATAAAGCAGGAGCTCACCAGATGTGCGCCCTTCTTGGTCTTGACCAGCTGCAGAGCGGGACGGATGGTGTCGGCGGTGGAGTAGGTAGCGCCGCCCAGCAGGCAGTCAGCCTTGCCCATCTTCACCAGCATGGTGCCGAAGTAGTTGGACTTCTTCAGCAGTGCGGTGCACTCCTCAGCGGACTGCTTGCCCTTGCGCAGCTCCACCATGGTGCTGACCATCTCATCAAAACCGGCGTAGTTCTCCGGGTCGATGATCTCGGCAGCGGAAATATCAAAGTTACCGGCGGCGGCAGCAGCCTTGCACTCTGCCTCGTTGCCCACCATAACGACCTTCAGCACGCCCTCGGCCAGCAGCTTGCTTGCGGCCTCCAGAATGCGGGGGTCATTGCCCTCGGTGAACACGATCGTCTTGGGATTTGCCTTCAGCTGTGCTACCAGCGGTGCAAACATATCAGCCATTGTGATTACCTCCGAAAATGCTTTCCAAAATTTGCTTCCTCTGTCTGTTGGACACAAGGATGCCTTTCTTCTTTATTCTAGCACAGACGGCAAAAAGTTCAAGACAAAATTGTGTTTTTGTGCTATATTTTAGGGGAGAAAGCCTTGTTTTATTTGTGAATAAAATATCATACTGATTTTAAAGGATATTTTCCCCGCAAATATAAAAGAGCCCGTGCAGTCCACAGGCTCTATGGGCAGATGCTCCATCATGCAGTTTTCTTTACGGGGACGCTGTTCTCATACAGTTCGTGGGGCGCAACGTCCTGTCCCTCCGGCCATTCGATACCCACGCCGCCGGGCAGCAGCTGCACCGCATTGAAATAGCTTTCGTCCTTCAGCTGTCCGTACCACGGACCCGTTGCATAGGGTGCAACGTCAAAGAGCTTTACCTCTCCCGTTTCGTAGAACAGGCGAAGCTTCAAGGGGCTTATGGTCTCCACCTTAGTCAATTTCGGTTGCAACATAAGATCACTCCTTATTTCAAAGGGTCAATGCGGAAGAACTGCTCGCCGTTGCTCAACAGCTTCCAGTTCGCTTCCAGATCATCGCGATGTATTACTACCCACGCTTCCAGCAGCTTCAGCTTGTTTTTGGGAAAGCCGCCTTCCAAAATCGTCCCGTCCAGTGCCATCACGATCTCTTCCCCGGAATACTCCGCATGGATATGCGGCATATTGTGTTTTCCGCCCTGTTCCCGGTACATTCTGACGATGATGCCATAAAATATGCTTAATACCGGCATTTTACCCACCCCCTTCTTCAAGTTCATTTTATCATACGCAGGTGTTTTTTTCAAGAAACTGTGATGATCTCTTTTTGTGCGTTTGCCGTACTCTTGAATCTGTGTTATAGTTTACAATATTATAATTTGCAAATAAATCGTTGATCTGATTTTAAAGGAGATGTTCTCCATGGATATGGATACTTTAAAGGCCGAATGCCTTTCCTGCACCCGGTGCGAGCTGTGCGCCACCCGGACGAACGTGGTGTTCGGGCAGGGCGTGCCGGACGCCGAGGTGCTGTTTGTGGGCGAGGGCCCCGGCCAGAGCGAGGACGAGCAGGGTCTGCCTTTTGTGGGGCGCAGCGGGCAGCTGCTGGACAAATACCTGTTTGCCATCGACCTTGACCGCGAAAAGAACTGCTATATCGCCAACATCGTCAAGTGCCGCCCGCCCCAGAACCGCGACCCGCTGCCCGCCGAGAGCGAAGCCTGTATGCCGTGGCTGCGGGAGCAGTTCCGGCTGCTGCAGCCCAAGATCGTGGTCTGCCTTGGGCGCATTGCCGCCCAGCGGATGATCCGGCAGGATTTTTCCGTCACCCGGGAGCACGGGCAGATCATTGAAAAAAGCGGCATCCTGTTTATGGGTACCTTCCACCCCGCCGCCCTGCTGCGCCAACCTCAGAACAAGCCCGAAGCCTTTGCGGACTTTACCGTGCTGCGGGACACCATTGCCGCCGTGTGCGAGCATACCTATCATAAATAAGGACAGGAACCAACCGCGCCGCTTTTGCATACTGTAAAGCAAAAGCGAGGTGTTTTTGTATGGAAAGTTCCGTGCATCCTTCTGTGGATTTCTTTTTGGGCGCTACAACGCCCGCCGGGTTCAAGGGCTACTTTGCGCCGCTGCGCCGGGAGCCCGGGATGCAGCTGGTGCTGCTCAAAAGCGGGCCGGGCTGCGGCAAGTCTACTTTGATGAAGCGTCTGGCGCGCGCCGCACAGGAGAAAGGCGAGCCCATCCAGCGCATCCACTGCGCCAGCGACCCCGACAGTCTGGACGGGGTGGTGTTCCTGCGGCAGAAACGCGCCATCATCGACGCTACCGCACCCCATGTGGTGGAACCGGAAGCCCCCGGCGCAGACGAGCGGGTGCTGAGTTTGTACCACACCATCGATGCCGATGCCCTGCACTCCCACAAGGACGAGGTGACCGCCCTGTTTGCCCGCAACCAGCTGCTGCGCAGCCGGGCGGCGCGGTATGTGGCTTCGGCAGGCAGCCCTCCGCCTGGCAAGCCCCGCGGCGGATGAGCCTGCTGCTGGACAGCCGCCGCGCCGAAGCCTGCAGTGCAAACTTTGAAAAAGTGCGCCGCTACGTCAAGCGGCTGTGCACCCGCCTGTTGCCCCGCACCGAGGAGATGGGCTCTGAGGAGCTGCGGCTGCTCTCTGCCATCACGCCCAAGGGCGAGGTGTTCTATCAGGGCACGGTGCAGGCGCTGGCCGACCGGTGTATCCTTTTCCGGGATGACTACGGGGCAGTGTCCCGTCTGCTGCTGGAGCTCATCCGCGCCGAGACGCTGGCGCGGGGCTACCACATCATCACCTGCCCCTGCGCCATGCACCCGGAGGATAAAATTGACCACATTATCATTCCCTCCCTGCGGCTGGCGTTCCTGACCGACAACCGCTGGCATCCGGTGCGGCTGTCTGCCGCGCAGACCGTGCGGTGCAGCCGCTTTGTGGACAGAGAAAACCTTTCTGCCTGCCGGGCCCGGCTGCGCTTCAACGAGCGCGCCGCCGCCGAGCTGCTGGAACAGGCCTGTGCCCTGATGGCGCAGGCAAAGAGCTGCCACGATGAATTGGAGACCTACTACCGCACCGCTGTGGACTTTGCACAGGTGGATGCCGCAGCCGCTCAGTGCATGGAACTGTTCGGGGTAGGATAACATCTAGAAATCCATTTCCGAATGAAGGCTTCCCCCGGACGGGGGAAGCTGTCACCGCAGGTGACTGATGAGGGCGCACCTTTAGCAGCTGCTTGCGGGCAATTACCCCTCATCCGTCTGCTCACTACGTTCGCAGCCACCTTCCCCCCAAGGGGTGAAGGCTTTTGTCCCGGGGGTAGGCTGATAAAAAACAACGGAGGTGAAACGCTTTGGCAAGCATCCATCTGCCCATCCGGCAGCTGGTGGAGTTTTTGCTGCGCACCGGCAGCATCGACAGCCGCTTTGCCGGCTTTGACCGCGCCAACGAGGGTGCACGCATCCACCGCAGGCTGCAAAAAGCCGCCGGGGAGGGTTATCAGGCTGAGGTGTTCCTCAGCGCGGAACGGGAAGCCTGCGGCATCGCCTTTACGCTGGAAGGCCGGGCAGACGGCATTTTCACCGACGAAAACGGCACTGTGACCATTGACGAGATCAAGACCACCACTGTACCTTATGAGGAGATTACCGAGGAGCTGAACCCCTGCCACTGGGCGCAGGGCATGGTATATGCCGCTATTTACAGCAGCCAGCAGGGACTGAAAACGCTGGCGGTGCGGCTGACCTATTATCAGGTCGACACCGACCAAATTCAGCGCTTTACCCGGCAGTTCACCCGGCAGCAGCTGGAGCAGTTTTTGCAGCAGCTTTTAACGCAGTACGCCCCGTGGGCGCAGCGGCAGCTGGACTGGGACACCCGGCGCAGCCAGAGCCTTGCGGCGCTGCAATTCCCCTTTGCGGAGTACCGCCCCGGGCAGCGGGCACTGGCAGGCGAGGGGTACCGCGCCTGCCGCGCCGGAAAAAGCACCGACCGCAAGGGCGGTACCCGCGTTTTTTGTCAGGCACCTACCGGCATCGGCAAGACCATGAGCGCCCTCTTCCCTGCTTTAAAAGCCATGGGCGAGGGCTGCGGCGCAAAGCTGTTCTACCTGACCGCCCGCAACACCACCCAAGCCGCCGCCGAGGACGCCATCGCGCGGCTGCGTGCCGCCCAGCCCGGCCTTGCCCTGCGCAGCGTGACCCTGACCGCCAAGGAAAAGGCCTGTCTGCACCCGGACGCCGAAGGACACCCCGCCTGCCTGCCGGAGGTGTGCCCCTTTGCCAACGGCTAC
>OGOL01000951.1_pt1 | contig 30242 bp, 27 predicted proteins | sample 1552641 | NCBI WGS metagenome assembly OGOL01 (sample SAMEA2580140, study PRJEB22360) | human gut metagenome | biome: human gut; feature: human-associated habitat; material: faeces | place: Denmark | collected 2008/2010 | reverse complement strand
TGAAACGCTGAGCCGAGAGATCTCCGGTCGCTATGCTGCATACCATGGGAGAGTGGGATTTCTCCACTTCGCTTCGCTTCGGTCGAAATGACGACAGGGCAAGGTGGCGTTTCTGTCATTTGAGGCGTGAGATTTCGCGGCTCCGCTTTCGTCGAAATGACAGTGAGGCGAAGAGGGGTCGGTGCCTATCATTTCCCACTGCCCTTTTGGGTGAGTCCATTTCCTTCGTGAAAATGTTGCCCCACTCTGTTACAATAAATATATAAATTTCAATCTATTTTCCTTAAGGAGTTTTATATGTACGAAGAAACAACCATTGCAGCCATAGCCACTGCCCCCGGTGAAGGGGGCATAGGCATTGTCCGCATCAGCGGCAGTCAGGCTGCCGATGTGGCGGATGCCCTGTTTCATACGAAAAAAATCGCATCCTTTCATGAGGCCGAGCCTTACCGGCTCTACTTCGGCCATGTAGTCAGGAAGGACCAGAGGGTAGATGAAGGGCTGGCGGTGTACATGAAGGCACCCCATTCCTACACCGGCGAAGACGTGGTGGAAATCCAGATTCACGGTTCCACCGAAGCTCTCCGGGAGACCTTGGAGCTGGCTTTGGAAAACGGCGCCCTCCCTGCCAGCCGCGGCGAATTTACCAAAAGAGCTTTTCTCAACGGCCGGCTGGACCTCACCCAGGCAGAAGCGGTGATGGACATTATCGAAGCCCGGGGCTCCGCCGCCCTGTCCCAGGCGGAAAGCCACCTTTCCGGCGCCCTGTCCCGCTTTGTGAAAATGAGCCGGGACGAGCTGACAGACCTCATTACCAAGCTGGAAGTGACCATCGACTATCCCGAAGAAGATCTGGAAGATTTGACCAATGAGCAGATTGGGGAAGGGCTGGATGGTATCGAAAAGAGCCTTTCCTCCCTGCTGAAACGGTCGGAAGAAGGAAGAATTATCAAAGACGGCCTTCGCACTGCCATTGTGGGCCGCCCCAACGCAGGCAAATCCAGCCTCCTCAATGCCCTTCTCCAGGAAGACCGGGCCATTGTCACCGACATCCCCGGCACCACCAGAGACACCATCGAAGAATCCATCAAGATCGGCGGCGTCCCCCTGGTGCTTATGGATACCGCCGGCCTTCGGGAAACCGATAATAAAGTAGAAAAAATCGGCATTGAAAGGGCCAAAAAATCCATGGAACAGGCAGACCTGGTGCTGGCCGTCATCGACGGCTCCCTTCCCCTGGAAAAGGAAGACAAGGAGCTCCTTTCTTCCCTGAAGGGAAGAAAATCCATGGTGATCCTCAATAAATATGACCTGCCCCAGGAAGTGGATGAAGAAGAAATCAAAGCTCTGGCAGGAGATGCGCCGGTGGTATCCCTCTCCGCCCGCTACGGAAGCGGCATGGAAGAACTGGAAGAAGCCCTCCGCCGCCTCACCGAAACCCAGGACAGAGACGCCGGAAGACGGCTCTTCCTCACTAACCTCCGCCATGTAGACCTGGTGAAAAAAGCGCTGGAAGCTGTCCGCCGCGCCCAGCAGTCACTCAAAGACGGCATGCCGGCCGACTGCATTACCGTGGACCTGGTGGAAGCCTGGAACCGCATGGGTGAAATCACGGGAGAAACGGTGGATAACGAACTGATTAACAAGATTTTCGAACGGTTCTGCGTGGGGAAATAGCGGGCTGGTGGGCTAGTGTACTAGTGGGCTGGTGAGCTAGTGGGACAGTGGGAAAGTTGTCTGCTGTCCGCTATTGGCTATCGGCTGTCGGCTGTTCGCCGCAGGAAAGCGCAGAGAGGCCTATTCTGCCCCCTGAATAGGGGTGACCGTGATAGGCGGCCAATTCCCGCCGACTTGTATTTATCGGTAGATGAGACACTATCGGCATGTACAAAGATTCTTCGCTTACGCTCAGAATGACTGTGACGGAGGGAAGGTAAGCACGTAATGCAGCCTCCTTCCTTTGGAAGGAGGTCCGCGGAGCGGTGAGGATAGGCCTTTGCGAAGCAAAGGCATCGCCCGACAGGGCGATACCACATCCTCTGAACCCTCTGAACCCTCTGAACCTTCTGAACCCTCTGAACCTTCTGAACCTTCTGAACCCGGGCCGCTCCGCGGCCCCATAGTATTTTCCCCTTTTAAACTATCTCTGGATTTTATATAATAAAGTATCGGCTTATTATAAAGAGAAGCAGCGCTCTGCTGCTTCTTTCATTGAAGAAAGAAGGAAACCATGTATCTTATTGATACGTATGATGTGATCGTGGTAGGAGCCGGCCATGCAGGCTGCGAGGCGGCCCTGGCCGCTGCCCGCCTTGGCTGCAAGACCCTCCTGACCACCATTTCCCTGGAAAACGTGGCTATGATGCCCTGCAATCCGGCCATCGGGGGACCGGGCAAGAGCCATCTGGTAAAGGAAATCGATGCCCTGGGCGGCGAAATGGGCATTGCTGCAGATAAGACCGCCATCCAGATGCGTATGCTGAATCTGGGAAAGGGACCGGCTGTCTATGCTCTCCGCGCCCAGTCCGACAAGAATGCTTACCACCGCTACATGAAGCAGGTGGTGGAAAACACGGACAACCTGGACCTGAAACAGGTGCAGGTCATGGATATCATTGTGGAAGAGGGGAAATGCGTAGGCATTACCACGGAGCTTCACGAAGAATACCGGGCCAAAGCAGTCATTCTCTGTACCGGCACCTACCTGGACAGTGAAATCATTATCGGCGACACCATGTATTCCGGCGGCCCCAACGGCATGCGCCCCTCCGTAGGCCTTTCAGAAAATCTGAAGAAACATGGCCTGGACATTCTCCGTTTCAAAACCGGCACCCCCAGCCGCGTGGACATCCGGAGCCTCCATCTGGACCATATGCAGCTGGAACAGGGAGATCCCAAGAACCATGCCTTCTCCTTCATGGACGAACGGGCAGACCGGAACCAGCGGAACTGCTGGCTTACCTACACCAATGAGACCACCCATGCCATTATCCGGGAAAACCTCATGAGAGCCCCCAAGTATGCCGGCCTCATCCACGGCGTCGGTGCCCGCTACTGCCCGTCCATCGAAGACAAGGTGGTCCGCTTCCCCGACAAGAAGCGGCATCAGCTCTTCATCGAACCGGAAGGCCTTGATACTAATGAAATGTATGTCCAGGGCATGTCCACATCCATGCCCATTGACGTGCAGTACGCCTTCCTCCGCACCATTCCGGGACTGGAAGATGTGAAGGTCATGCGCCCGGCCTATGCCATTGAATACGACCTGCTGGATCCCCTGCAGCTCTATCCCACACTGGAAGTGAAGAAACTGCCGGGCCTTTACTCCGCGGGCCAGTCAAACGGCACCTCCGGCTACGAAGAAGCCGCTGCCCAGGGCCTCATGGCCGGCATCAATGCGGCCCTTAAAATCAAAGGGAAGGAACCCTTCATTCTGGGCCGCCACGAAGCCTATACCGGCGCCTTAATCGACGACCTGGTGACCAAGGGCACCAACGAACCCTACCGCATGATGACCAGCCGCAGCGAATACCGGCTCATCCTCCGCCAGGACAATGCGGACCTGCGCCTTACCCAGAAAGGCTACGACATCGGTCTGGTTACAGAAGAACGGTACCGCCGGTTCCTGGACAGGAAAAGAAAATTTGAAGAAGCCATGGACTACATCCGCACCAAGCGCTTCACTCCCAAGGCGGACGTGAACGCCGCCCTGGAAAGCATAGGCTCTGCGCCCCTCACCACCGGCATGGGAGCCGATAAGATTCTGAAGCGTCCGGAAATGACCTACCAGAAAATGGTGGACGTTCTGGGCTGCCCTTCCTTCGACCCCGAAGCGGTGGAGGAAATGGAAATCACTGTGAAATACGAAGGCTACATTGCCCGTCAGGAAGCAGCCGTAAAGAAAGCGGCCCGCATGGAAAACGAAAAAATGCCAAAAGACATGGACTACCTCCATCTGGACGGCATTTCCATCGAAGCCCGGCAGAAACTGGACAAGATCCGTCCCCTCTCCCTGGGCCAGGCCTCCCGCATCTCCGGCGTATCCCCGGCGGACATGTCGGTGCTCATGGTATACGTGAAGCGAATGAAAGCAGGGAAATAAGAGACGGTGCCACTGGCGGTGAGAAACTGTATTCCCGAAGGTTGACACCCGCTGGCGCGGGTGAGGGTTGATGGACCATGCGCTAACGCGCTGGCCCAAGGGTTCTGTCCGGGACCGGCTTTGCCTCCCGGACTGTTTGAGGGCCTCCGGCCCAGGGAGTTATATAGTACCATTGCGTTGGCGAGGTGGGCGCCAAAGGCGGCATATATGCTCATCGCTCCGAAGGAGCGATACCACAACCCTCGGCCCAAAGGGCCGTCAACCTTAAGAACCCTCCGGCCGAAAGGCCTGTCAAACCTGAGAACCTTTTTATACGACAGTCCTTTCTTCTCACAGGGAAATGAAGAGAAGAAGGACCATTTCATCACATATTTCTTTTTGGAAGGAGAAAAGAAAAAAGATGACAGCCTGCGAAATGATGGAGGCCCTGGGCCTTCCGGCCAATGAGGAGGCCGCAAGAAAGCTGACTGAGTACAATGCCATGGTCATTGCCATGAGCAAAAAAGTGAATCTCACAGGCATTAAGGATGTGGACGAAAGCCTCATCAAGAATGTCTATGATTCCCTTACCGTATACGATGCCAAATATTTTCCTGCAAAGGGACGGGTCCTTGACCTTGGCACCGGCGCCGGATTCCCCGGCGTGCCCCTGGCCATCCTGCGGCCCGATATGCAGTTTCTTCTGGTGGATTCCATCCAGAAAAAACTGACCTTCATTGAAGACGCCTGCGCTGATCTGGGAATCAAAAACGTGAAGTGTCTCCATATCCGGGCAGAAGAGGGAGGACGGAGAAGAAAGACCAGGGAAGCCTTCGACGTGGTCACCGCCAGAGCGGTGAAGGCCATGCCCATCATAGCGGAATGGTCCCTTCCCTTCGTAGCCGTGGGCGGTGTCTTTGCCGCCATGAAAGGCCCCGGCGCCGATGAGGAAATGAAGACGGCAGGCCGGATCCTTCGGGAACTTCACGGCACGCTGGAAGAAAAGAAAGAACTCACCCTGCCGGGAGGAGACCGCCGCACCATCCTTTACATCCGGAAAACAGCGCCCTGCCCGAAAACCTATCCCCGGAAAGTGGGTATTGCAGAGAAAAAACCGGTGTTGGGAGAATAGGGGCTGGTGAAACCTGCTCTCCGCTCTCCGCCTGCGGAGACACTATGTATGCTGGACATTATGCTCATTTATCATAAGAAGGGTAAACACGTAAACGTCTTGCGCCCCCTTTAGGGGGAGAGGGCCGCGGAGTGGCGCGGGGGTGTACGAGGCTGCAAGCTCCCATGATACTCTATGTGGCGGAGATCACCGAAAGGGAGCTGTAAAATTGCGGCGCCAGCCGCTACCGCAGCCCCCAGCCCCCAGCCCAAAGGGCCGTCAGCCTTAGAACCTTAAGAACCTCCGCCTGCGGAGGGGACGTGAATCTTTTCTGCTGCACCCTTCGCATTCTGGACATTTCCTTCCGCAGCCCTTCTGTACAGCCCACCGCCGCAGGCGGCCATAACCTGCGGCGAAGCCATGCTCCCTTTTTTGACCCCACGGCGGGAGCCGCAATTTCATATTGCGAACATTGTCTATTTCTTGTATACTATAGAAATGAAAAAGTGACTGGCGGTTAAAAACAGGAATGAGCCAGCAGGCATGGGAGGTTCGCATGGCATTAACGAAAAAAGCGGAAAGAACGAAGGCCAAACTTCTGGCATCAGCAAGAAAGCTGATCGGGGAAAGAGGATTTGACAGGGTTTCCGTGGAAGATATTACAAGGGACAGCGGCGTAGCCAAAGGAACTTTCTATCATTATTTCAAATGCAAGGAAGATGTGGTGGCGGAGCTTTCGTTCCAGTCCAGCCAGACGATTCTGGAAGAGTCCGTCCATTTTGACGGGACGGCGGATGAACGGTGCTTTCACTATGTGACAGCCCTGTGCCGTGATGCGGACTGGGCGGGGGTGCGGCTGGTGCGCCAGTGGATTCGGGAGGCCATGGAGTCGGAGGAAGAGGATTCGGAAGCCAAGGCCTGCCTTTACGATATCTACAATGCCATTGTGAAAATCTGCGCCGTGCGCCAGGGCCGGGGGCCGGGGGAACTGACGGAAGATGCTCCCCTGGATACGCTGGCCAAACTGCTGATGAGCCATGTCTTCGGCGCTTTAACCATCTGGTGCATGATGAATGGTTCCTGGAATCTGTCGGAGCAGTCTGTGAAATATATGGAAATCGACATAAAAAACCTTTTCAAGCCCTACATGATAGGGGAATAAAAAGAGGCTGTGAAAAAATGGTCATCATTTCTTCACAGCCTTTTTTTATTCCTTTCTTGATGGCAAGCTTCCTGCCCATGGGAGCGGGCTGCTTGCCGGTATGGGTGGGAAGGGTTGTGGGCTCTATGGAAACTCTGAGCCGGGAGATTTCTCCACTCTGTGGAGACTCTGCATAGAGTCTCCAAGTCAGCCGAAGTTGGCCTCTAGCCTGCACAATAAGAGGCTTTCCTATTGGCGGCTGACCGGCTGTGGTCGAAATGACGGAGGGAAGGGATCGGTGTCATTCATGGCATGTGATTGCAGGAGCTTGCATCCGCTCCTTCTCTTTGCCTACTATCTGATAGAGAGTCCATCATTTCTTCACAGTTCCTTTTCTATTGACCAGTTTCCATAAAAATGGTATGATTCATATCATAAGAGACAATAAAGTCTCAAAAGACATAGTAAAGTTTTTACAGGAAAGGAGTGTGCCATGCATCCGGAAAGCAGGGAAGAAGAATTGAAGAAACTGGCCCTTGCCTTCTGCACGAATCCCCGCAGGACCGCCGGCGAGCTGGCGGCAGCGGCAGGTATCAGCAAAGCCACCTTCTACCGGGTTTACGGCTCTCGGGAAAACTTGTCCCGTCTGCTCAGCGAAAAGGCACGGGAAAAAGTGTCCTTCCTCATGGAACTGGTGAATGAGGAAAAGGGCGATACGAAAAGCTATCTTCGGAAAATCATTCGCTGCTGCTGCGATAACAAGGAGTTTCTTATGCTCCTCTGCTACGGCTATGCCACCGGCAGTATCGACAGCTGGTGCCAGGATACCTATACCCGGCAGATGACCGATTTCTTCCTCCGGGGACAGAAATCCGGCACCTTTCGGGTAGATATTCCCGCCTCCGTGATGACGGAGCTTTTTGCAGGAGCCATGTGGTCTCTCTTTGAAGGAGAGTGTCATGGCCGGGTGGCATCTGCCAGCCTGCCGGACTACTGGGAAGCCTTTTTCCTGAAGGGAATTGAAAATCAGTCAGAAAGAGAGGAAGAACATTGAAAGAAGTCAAACCGTCCAAGCGGCCTATACTGGCCTACTACGTCATCATATTCCTGGTGATCATCTTCTTTAACTCCCTCATCATGCCCATGTTCAAGAGCAATGAAGTGAAGAGCGTGGATTATTCCAGCTTCATCACCATGACGGAGAACAAGGAAATCGACAAGGTGCAGGTGGAGCAGGACCAGATTCTTTTCACCAAGAAAGGGGATAAAGAGACCTATAAAACAGCGCCTATGAATGATCCCCAGCTGGTGGACAGGCTCCATCAATCGGGAGCCGATTTCACCGGCAAAATCACAACCCCCATGAATCCGATCCTTGATCTGGCCCTGACCTGGATTCTGCCGATCCTCATTTTCTTCGGCATCGGCCATTATATGAACAAGAAAATCATGAAGAACATGGGCGGCCCCGGAGCCATGCAGTTCGGCCTGGGGAAATCGAATGCCAAAATCTTCGTGAAGCCCACGGACGGCATCAAATTCTCCGATGTGGCAGGGGAAGATGAAGCCAAGGACAGTCTGAAGGAAGTGGTGTCCTACCTCCACAACCCCAGCCGGTATAAGGAAATCGGCGCCAAAATGCCGAAGGGTATCCTGCTGGTGGGACCGCCAGGCACCGGCAAAACCATGCTGGCCAAAGCAGTAGCGGGCGAATCAGAAGTTCCCTTCTTTTCCATTTCAGGCTCTGAATTTGTGGAAATGTTCGTAGGCATGGGCGCCGCCAAGGTGAGAGACCTCTTCAAGCAGGCCAAGGAAAAGGCACCCTGCATCGTGTTCATCGATGAAATCGATGCCATCGGCAAGAAGCGCGGCGGCGCCGCTATCGGCGGAAACGACGAAAGAGAACAGACCTTGAACCAGCTGCTCACGGAAATGGACGGATTCGAAGACAATACAGGCGTCATCATTCTGGCAGCCACCAACCGTCCTGAATCCCTGGATCCCGCCCTCACCAGACCGGGCCGTTTCGACCGGCAGGTGCCGGTAGGACTGCCGGACCTCCAGGGCCGTGAAGCCATCCTCAAGGTGCATGCCAGCAAAATCAAGCATGCCCCCAATATCGACTACAACAAAGTGGCCCGTATGGCTTCCGGCGCTTCCGGCGCCGAACTGGCCAATATCGTGAACGAAGCAGCCCTCCGGGCCGTCCGCGACCACCGCAGCTATGCTACGGAAGAAGACATGGAAGCCTCCATCGAAGTGGTTATTGCAGGCTACGAGAAGAAACATGCCATCCTGTCGGATAAGGAAAAATGCGTGGTTTCCTACCATGAAATCGGCCATGCCCTGGTGGCAGCCCTCCAGTCCCATTCTGCCCCGGTACAGAAAATTACCATTATCCCCCGTACCAGCGGCGCCCTGGGCTACACCATGCAGGTGGACAAAGGAAACCATTACCTCATGACTAAGGAAGAACTGCTGGACCAGATTGCCACTTTGACCGGCGGCAGGGCCGCAGAAGAAGTGGTCTTCCACACCTCCTCCTCCGGCGCTTCCAATGATATCGAAAAAGCCACCAAGCTGGCCCGGGCCATGATTACCCGCTTCGGCATGAGCGATGAATTCGGCATGGTGGCCATGGAAACAGTGACCAACCAGTACCTGGGCGGCGATACCACCCTAGCCTGCTCGCCGGAAACGGCAGCCCGCATCGACCGGGCCGTATCGGACCTCATCAAGACCCAGCACGCCAAGGCTGTGAAACTGCTGGAAGAAAACCGGCCCAAGCTGGATGCCCTGGCCAAGTACCTCTACGAGAAAGAAACCATTACAGGAGAACAGTTCATGCAGATCCTGGAACATGGGGTGCCGGAAGAAAAACCGGCCGCACCGGCTCCGTCCATGGACCTGAACCTGGAAAAATAAAATTCTGTCATATCCCATGAAAAAAAGGGCTGCCAGGAAATGGAAATCATTTCCTGGCAGCCCTTTTGCGAATCATTTTCTGCCGGTTTGGTACAAAAGGACTCACCGAATCATGTGAACTGCCGGTCAATTTGTGGTATAATTTATAGATATTTCATATCTTTTTTACAGATTTCTTACGCGAGGTGCATGGTGAAACAAGTGATTCTATCCGCCCTTTCCTGGGTGGTATCCACGTCTCTGGTGATTATGGCGCTGCTCCATTTGGGCGGGGACTTCCCCGACATCCACAGCTACGTACAGCCCCGGCTGGGTGCGGCGCTTCTGGTCTTCCTGATCATATCCTTCGGCCTTTTTACCGTGATGAACAGGAAATATCTGAAGGCCCTCCTTCCCTGGGCGGTGATTCTGCCCCTTCTCTGGATGGGCACCTTCACCTGGGCCTACGGCTTTGCTTCTCTGCCGGAGAAAAAACATCTGGGCGACTACTATGTGCTGGGAGCCCTCCTCATGGCACTGCCCTATGTGTATACCGCCCTCACGGCCCGCAGGAAACGGTTCTCCTCCCTGTGGACGGTCATTGCCGGGGTGTACACCTTCTTCATGGTCATCATACCTTTCATCTACATCGGCTACTACGTCCTTTTCGGCGGTGAAATGGATATGTTTGCCATGATGGCCGTACGCTCCACCCACTTGAAGGAAATCAAGGACTTTCTGCGCACCATGGGCTCTCCGGTCCATGCAGTCATGGCAGCGGCGGCTCTTGCCATTGTCATTGCCTGCGCCGTCACCCTCTCCCGAAGCCTTATGAGAAAAGCCAGGACCTTTGAAGGAAACATCCTCCGGGGCAGCGGGAAAGCCTTCCCCATCGGTCTGGCAGTGATTTCCATCCTCTTCTTCGGCGGCTTCTACCGTCAGATCACCCATGTATTTCCTGCCTCCATCATTAAAGCACTGAACTCCTCAGGCAGCGAATTCCAGCTTCTCCAGAAACTGAACGACAACCTGGACAAGAATGTCAAAACCATGACCTTCATCCCGCCGAATCCGGAAAACGGCATTGACGAAGGCACCCACATCGTCATTATCGGCGAAAGCGCCAATAGGGACCACATGAAGGCCTTCACGCCGGACTATCCGGAAAATACCACCCCCTGGCTTTCGGAAATGGCCAAGTCAAAGGACTTCGCCCTGGGATACAAAGCCTACTCCAATTTCCCCAATACCCTTTTCTCCCTGTCCTACGCCATGACCAGCGCCAACCAGTACAGCGACATGTCCTTTGAAGACGTGGTGAGCATGGTGGATGTGGCCAAAGCCGCCGGCTACCGCACTGACTGGATTTCCTTCCATAACCGGAGCTCCATGTCCAGCGCCGGCGTCACCATGATTGCAGAACGCTGCGACGACTCCTACTGGGAAAAGAACTATGACGGCTACACCCTGGAAGTGCTGAAGAAACTGCCGCCTGCCAAAAAGCGGATCATCTTCATCAACATCGACGGCAGCCACTACACCTACATTGCCCGGGTGCCTGTGAACCTGCGGGACAAACTGGGCATTTCCAAAGAAGACCCCTACCATGACTACGACCTTACCATCGCCTATGACGACCAGGTGATGAAGGACATCTTCGAATACGCCAAGGCAAACCTGAACCTGAAATCCATGATTTACTTCTCCGACCACGGAGAAAATATGAAGCACTACCACACCACCTCCCCCTTCTACTACGACATGGTACACATTCCCTTCTTCGTCTACCTCTCGCCGGACTACCAGGCCGCCCATCCGGACCTCATGCCTGCCCTGAAATCCCATGAGCAGCAGGTCTTCACCAACGACCTGGCCTTCGATACCGTCACCGGCATCTGGCAGGCAAAGACCAATTTCTACCAGTCCCAATACGACTTCTCCTCGAAGGACTACGCCATCAACATGGATAACGCTACCACCTTCGAAAGAAAGAAGAAAATCAAAGACGACCCTGTGTGGCAGGGAAAATGAAAAAAGAGCAGGAAACCAAATCGGTTTCCTGCTTATTTTATGCCCTGGAAATAGTGAACCATGCCATAACTGTCAGAGGTGTAAGAGCTGTATCCCTGAGCCGGGAGGCGCACATGGACTGATCCTAACCGGCAGGGAAGTCATCCCGAGAGCCTCAAAGCACAGGCCCCGAAAGAACCCCCTTCCAAAGGTAAAAATCTCAGTCTCTTGAAAACAGATCCCTAGTATATACCTTATCCTTTACCGGCAGGAGATCTTCACTTACCCGGTTAGCCAGAATGATGTCCGATGTCTCCCGGAACCCTTCCAGGTCATGGGTGACAGGCACGCCTTCAAAGGCGTCCTTGTCCAGGGTGGGTTCATAAATGATAAGGTCTATCCCCTTTTCTTTCAGCCTTTCGATGATACCCTGGATGGCGGAAGAACGGAAATTATCACTGCCGCTCTTCATGGTGAGGCGGTAAATGCCCACCCGTTTTGGCGAAAGAGAAGCGATATGGTCTGCAATGTACTGCTTCCTCGTTTCATTGGCCTCCACCACCGCGCGGATCATGGTTTCCGGCACATCCCTGTAATTGGCCAGAAGCTGCTTCGTATCCTTGGGCAGGCAGTAGCCGCCGTAGCCGAAGGAAGGATTATTGTAGAAATCGCCGATGCGGGGATCATAGCCCATGCCCTTGATGATATCGGCGGTGCGCAGTCCTTTTTCTTCGGCGTAGGTGTCGATTTCATTGAAATAAGCCACCCGGATGGCCAGAAACGTATTGGAAAAGAGCTTGATGGACTCCGCTTCCGAAGACCCCGTAATGAGCACAGGAATCTCTTCCTTTATAGCCCCCTCCTGCATGAGGGACGCAAAAAGGCGGGCCCCCGAAAGAAGATGTTCCTTCCCCTTCGGAATCCCTACGATAATGCGGGAAGGATAGAGGTTGTCATAGAGTGCCTTTCCTTCCCGGAGAAATTCCGGTGCAAAGAGAATGGAAAGGGTGGGGTACCTCTCAGAAATCTTCTGGGTGTAGCCGATGGGGATGGTAGACTTGATGATTACCAGCGCCTTCGATTTCACCCGCTGGATCTGGGACAGAATGGACTCCACCGCCCTCGTGTCGAAATGGCCGGTGACATCATCATAATTCGTAGGCGCCGCAATGATGATGAGCTCCGCCTCCCGGTAAGCACTGTCCCCGTCCAGAGTGGCAGTGAGAGAAAGATTTTTATGCTTCAGGTAGTCCTCAATATAGGCATCCGCAATGGGAGACTCCCGGCGGTTCACCATATCCACCTTCTCCGGAATCACATCCACCGCAGTCACCTCATGATGCTGGGCAAGAAGAATGGCGTTGGACAGTCCCACATAGCCGGTACCGGCAATGGCAATTTTCATAATATTTCCTCGCTTCTTTAAAAGATTATTTACCTTATTATACTCTTTCCCCGCCCCCTTTGCGACAGCCCGTGAGACACCGATGGGGCCAGGATGACTCTATAGACAGAGAAGCGAGGAGCCCGGAAGAGCGGCCGCCACATCCTGCCTGCGCACATCCATGGAAAGCAGGATCGCCGCCCTTTCATATGATCGCTTCCCTGTCAGCCGGCTGAAAACTTCATAGAAAAACTTCCTGGATTCCCCAAGGCGCTTTCGGTGCCCGCCCGGGTGATTTCAGGGAGTTTTTTTGCGTGGATGAGAGGAAGTCTGTAACCAATCTAATGATAGAAATCCGGAAACGCCCATAAAGACTGGTATCTATAAAAGAAGATGAAACTTTGGTAAAATAAAAAATAGAACGGATGAATCCGTTCAAATCGATTGACTGCGGTTTTATTTACCTGTTCACTGCCGCATAGGCAGTTTAGAAAATTACACCCAGGACATCCGAAAGAAAGCCGACGTTCACTGCCGCATAGGCAGTTTAGAAATCTCAAAATTTCAGAAAGCTGATGGAGGGCGGGTTCACTGCCGCATAGGCAGTTTAGAAATTCAAAGTGGAAATAAGTTCATGATTACTTCCGTTCACTGCCGCATAGGCAGTTTAGAAACAGAAATGGTCTGAGACCTGCAATGATGTTGAGTTCACTGCCGCATAGGCAGTTTAGAAAGATGGCATTTGCAGACCACGCGAAATTAGGTAGTTCACTGCCGCATAGGCAGTTTAGAAAGGCTGAACAGTTCGGAATTCCCGAACTGTTCAGTCCACTGCTGCATAGGCGGTGTGATAAGCCAGCCGAAAAAGAAAAAGCTGTCATAGGATGAAAATATCTCCTGATTTCAACATATTTTTTAAATTCTTTTGCCAAGTGTCATGCTTTGTCATCATTAGATGATATAATAAATGAAAGTATAAGTATTCGATTTCTTTGTGATGAAGCGAAAGTGATGAATGCGATGAACAACATGCTTTCTAAGTCGGATTTCAAGGTCATTCTTCATTCAAAACGGGCCAATATTTATTATCTTGAAAAATGCAGGGTTATGCAGAAGGATGGATGCGTGGTCTATCTGACGCAGAGCAGGGATAAAAATCTGTTTTGGAATATTCCTGTAGCGAATACGACGGTAATTCTTCTTGGAAATGGTACGTCCATTACCCAGGGGGCCATGCGGCTTCTCTGCGGAGCCGGTGTTATGGTGGGATTCTGCGGAGGGGGCAGTACGCCGCTGTTTGCCGGTACGGATATTGAATGGCTCAGCCCGGAGAATGAGTATCGTCCCACAGCCTATATGCAGGGATGGATGTCTTTTTGGTATGATGAATCGAAACGGCTTAAGGCAGCCAAAGTGTTTCAGCAGGAAAGATGCCGATTTCTGGAGCGTGTATGGTCATCTGATGAGGAGCTCCAGGATGAAGGATTTTATGCAGATGATGCAGCTGTGGAAGACGCTTTGGCTTTTTATCGTGACAAAATTGAAAATGCAGCCCAGGTGACAGAGCTTTTGGCAGCAGAAGCGGAATTTACAAAGAATCTCTATAAATACGCGGCAGCCAATGTACAAATGAGCGGATTTGTCAGGAAGAGAGAGGCCGATGACAAGGCCAATGTATTTCTGAATCATGGCAATTATCTGGCCTATGGACTGGCGGCCTGCACATTGTGGGTGCTGGGGATTCCCCACGGGTTTGCCGTCATGCATGGAAAAACCCGCAGGGGAGCCCTGGTTTTCGATGTGGCTGACTTGATTAAGGACTCCATCGTCCTTCCCTGGAGCTTTGCCTGTGCGTCTAAAGATTGGAGGGATAAAGAGTTCCGGGAAAAATGCCTGGAGAAATTTACGGAGCATAAAGTGCTTGATTTCATGTTTGACGTGGTCAAACGAGTAAGCCTTGAGGCAGGTGATTTCTCATGATGGTCCTTTTTATCAGTCAGAGCATAAAAAAGGCGCAGCTTGTCACCCGCCGCATTTTGGATCAGTATGCCGACCGTATTGGAAATGATGTATGGAGAACAGTGATTACATCGGATGGACTGGAAACGGTTAAAGTGCTGTTGAAAAAGAATGCATCCAGAAATACAGCGGTAGCCTGTCACTGGATCCGCTCCAGGAATCGGGATGATTTGTTGTGGATTGTAGGACGCAGGGACGTTTTTGATGAAAATGGACGTGTTCCGGTCAATTTTACTACGAAGGAAATGATTCATGAAGACTGGGAGAATGACTGGGCCTATCTTCCTTTTGTTACCATCCTCACTGCCCTGGCTGCTTTATTCCATGACTGGGGTAAGGCCTCTGACTATTTCCAGGACAAATTGGCCAGGGAACTTCTGACAGCAGATCCTTTCCGGCATGAATGGATATCCTGCAAGATATTGGAAGCGGTCGTTCGCTGCAGTCATGCCTGGGATGACGATAAAAAATGGCTTGCTTTTCTGGCAGAAGGGAAATTTGATCAGGACAAAGTCGGGAAAGCGATGACAGAAGGGGATCTGGAAAAGCTGGCTCCGTTGCCGCCGCTGGCAGGTCTTCTGACATGGCTCATCTTTTCCCATCATCGACTGCCTGATCCGGATAAGACGGCAAGAAACAAGTATGACGGCAGACAGAGAAAAAACATTGGCGATATGCTGCAAAGCATCAGCGGAACATGGGGATATGAAAATAAAGAGGCCCATGAGCCGGCGGCTTTGGAGAAGTGTCTGGCCTTTTCGGCAGGATTTCTTTGGGATGATGCGCCGATATGGAGAAAAATGGTCAAAAAATGGTGTCACCGGGCACTGGAAAGCTATGACAGGCTGGCAGGCATGATGACAGGGTCAGAGGCGCAGCCGGTTCTGCGGAGATGTTTGAATGATGCAAGGCTTGGTTTGATGCTTGGAGATCATTACTTATCTTCTCTTCGGCGGGCAGATGATCAAAGCTGCTGGGGAGCTCGCACATTGTGGGCCAATACGGATCGGAAATCAGGAAAACCCAAACAGTATTTGGAAGAACATCTTGTAGGCGTAACAAAGCAGGCATTGAGAATCGTCCATAGACTTCCGGCCTTTTCTGAGAACATGGAAAAAGCCTATGATGTGCATTCTCTTAAAAAGACAAGCCCTCCTGCTTTTCGGTGGCAGGACAGGGTGGCTGCAAAAATCAGGAAGTACAGAGACAGTGATGAAAGAAAACGGGGCTGGTTTATTATAAATATGGCCAGCACCGGCTGCGGGAAAACAATGGCCAATGCCAAAATCATGGAAGCTGTATCGGAAGATGGCGAATCCCTGCGTTATGTGCTTGCCCTCGGACTGCGTTCACTCACCCTGCAGACAGGGGATGAGTACAGAGACCGGATTGGCCTGTCTCCTGATGAAATGGCTGTTATCATAGGGTCTAATGCGGTGCTGAAGCTTCATCAGCAAAGCCCTGGCTCATCATCGGATCCATCTATCTATGGCGAAGATGGAACTCTCATGGAGCAGGAATTAAGCTGCGTGAATACCCAGTCGGAAAGCCAGAATCAATTTTTGAATATATTTTTTGACCCGGACCATCCGGACAGTGCACAGAAGAATAAAAATTTCCTTTACAAACCGGTGCTGGTAACCACCATTGATCATATGATGGGAGCAGTGGAAACAAAGCGGGGCGGCAGATATATACTTCCCAGCCTTCGTCTTATGTCATCCGATCTGGTTATTGATGAAATTGATGATTTTGACAGGAAAGATCTGACTGCAATCGCCAGACTTGTTCATTTGGCCGGCATGTATGGAAGAAACGTGGCGATCTCTTCAGCAACCATCCCGCCGGATCTGGCAGAAGGTATGTACAGATCCTATATGGCAGGGCTGGCCTGCCGAAACGCTTTCTTCTCCGAGAAAAAAGCAGGTACTGTGGTCTGGTGCGATGAATTCAGGACAGATGTACAGACCATGGGTACAGAAGACAGGCGGTTTGCAGAAAATCATGACCGGTTTATCAAAGCCAGGATAGAAAAACTGAAGAAAGAACCAGCAAAGAGGAGAGGATTCCTTTTCCCCTGCAAAGTCAATGATGATGAATCCGACCTGATAAAGGAATATTTCAGCAGTATAAAGCAGGCAGTTCTTCAGCTCCATAGAGACCATCATGTGGTGGATCGGAAAACTGGGAAAAATATTTCTATCGGTGTCATCAGGATGGCTAATGTCAATCCCTGTGTGGAGCTCAGCCTGTATCTTATGCAATGTAACTGGCCGGATCATACGGCGGTCAGGGTGATGACGTATCACAGCCGGCAGATCCTCCTCCTCCGCCACGAGCAGGAAAAATATCTGGACTCCGTATTGAAGCGGAAGCAGGAAAATGGGCAGGTCGTCGATATAGAAGACCCGGTCATGAGAAACCATATTGATCATGAGACAGAAGAGGATATCATCTTTATCCTTGTGGCTACACCGGTGGAGGAAACGGGACGGGATCATGATTTCGACTGGGCAGTCATTGAGCCTTCTTCCGGACGATCCATCATCCAGCTGGCAGGCAGAGTGCTCCGGCATAGAAAGTCGGCAGGCAATATTTCTCACGAAAATGTAGCTGTCATGGATTATAACCTGCGGGGGCTGCAAGGACAGGAAAGGGCTTTCATTTGGCCCGGTTATGAGGATGGAAGATATGTGCTGGAAACGCATTGCATGGAAGAATTGATAGATGGGAAGAGGCTGGAGGAAAAGATCGATGCGGTGCCCAGAATTCGTAAAGCTTCTCATCTGGAGCCCTGTAGAAGATTGATAGACCTGGAACAGCAGATTATGGCTGATTTCAACAGTTTTACCGACACGGGCCCGCAGTGCATCAACGGATGGAATTACGAGGCCTGGTGGATGACAGCTCTGCCACAGGAAATGAACCGGTTCAGGCGGGCAGACATTCCGGAAGAGAAGTTGTATGCTAAGTATATAGATGGAAAGGTCTGTCTCTGCGAGCTGGATGCAGACACATCCTGCAGCAAGGCGTATGGTATCGAACCGTATACGGGTATGACGCCTGGCATGAAGAAAAGGCTGTGGCTTTCAGATGAAGAACGGAATTACATAAAACTTCTTGAAAGTTTGGCAGCAGGGCAGGACGGACCAAAAGAGAAACTGATGAAAAGATACTCCGAAATTTTTGGCGAAATAACGGTTCCGGCGTCTAAAAACAATGCAAAAACACTTCTATATTCTGATCAGCTGGGACTATTTCATATGGAAAAGGAGGAATCGGAAATTGGGAAAGCTCAGTGAATATATACAGGAACAGGCAAAGAAGAAAAACAAAACGCCTGAAGTCTGGCTGGAAGGTGTACTGGCTAATCTCTCCAAGTGCACGCTGGCAACACATAATGGGAAATTTACAAACCCTGATTCCACGGTTATGTTATATGATACGTCTAAAGATGAGTCGAGCCGGGGATTGGTCATGACATCCTCAGCTGTACACAAAATGGATTGTTATCAGGGCGCGCAATTTATTCCGTCTGGACGATTTTTATTAACGGAAATGGAAGATGGCAGAGCCTGTCTGGAACATTTGCAGGCTGGTGAAAGTGATGTATACCGGGAAATAGGGAAGTTTGGTGTTAATCCAGAGCAGGTAAATGAGGCACTGGGCCGTATTGCGAAGACAGAACCCTGCAAAACATCCAGAGAGCTTCGCCAGGTTTATTTTCCTATAGGTGAGGGCAAATATCATCTGCTTACGGTTATGCCGGCCTCCTCACTTTTGGAAACAATGAAGGAAATTATTGATGGTATGAAGAATCATTGGAGTGATACCAAAGATAAGAAAAAAGATGTATATGGGGAAGCGGCAGATCATTTGGTTGATTTGACGAAGATAAAGTTTGGGGGAACTAAGCCGCAGAATATAAGTACTTTAAATGCCAATAGTAAGGGAGTGGCATTTCTTCTGCCTTCTCTGCCGCCAATAATTATGCAGGATCATGTTATTCTTCCCCAGCAGGATTTTTTTAGGGAGTGTGTGCCGTATGCAGCCTACTCATATATTATTAGAAACTTACATAAATCATTTACGATTGATAAAAACAATTTGAGAATCAGAAAGTCTATCCATGATTACCTTGAAAATGCAGCCGACTGCTGTATCAGTGCGGCTGCAATAGTCATGCTGACTCCGGCAGGCTGGAGCCATGATAAAAGATATCGAAATCTTCCCCTGTCTCAAAAAATATGGCTTGATGTTGGATATATAGACGAAAGGAAGACGGACAGCTGGCATAAAGAGATAGGACAGCAGTTTGGCAGATGGCTTATTCGACAGTATATACGAATAGAAGGGAAGAAAAGGGTGCCTCTGGGAGATGAGGAAATGCAGATGTTTGCTGAAGTGATGGAAGATGCCTTACGAAAGGAAGTGAATTCTTCCTTATGAAATCTTACTTATTGATTCGCCATATGAAAGTTCATAATGCCAATGCCATGAGCAGTACCCTGACCATAGGCGTACCGGCAGTGACAGCCTGGATGGGGGCAGTGCATGCTCTGGAAAGAAAGATCAGGCAGCAGGAAACGTGGGATCATATCCGCTTTCCCTATGCAGGTATTTCATTTCATCGCTGCAGTCTGCAGGTATTCAAGCCAGCCATGGATTCATTCTATTTAATTAGTGGGACGGCTAACCCTTCAGAACCCCAAAATAAAAATGAGGGGAAAACAAAGGATACTAAAAAGTTACGTGATGAGGCCAAATTGAAACCTCCGTCATTTATTGAAGAGCCGCGTATCCATCTTGATATATCCTTTTTGGTGGAAGTGGAAGGACTGGATGGAGACAATGATGAAGAATTTCTTGACTGCGTCCGGCAGATGCTGCCATCCATGAAAATGGCCGGTGGGGATATTCTGGAAATCGGGGAATCCAGGCTCTGCTATGCTGACAGGGATCATCCACAGGAAGAAAGAAAAGTATTGTCTGCTTTAATGCCTGGATTTGTCCTGATTGAACGAGATGATTTGATTCGCCAAATGACAGAAAGCGGAGCAGACAGTCTGCAGGCGCTGCTGGATTATCTTAAAATTACTAGAACTGCACGGAAAGATGAAAATGGAGATATAGACGGATGGGATTATTCCCGAAAAGGAAATGGCTGGCTTGTCCCTATTTCCGTGGGGTTTAAGGGGATTTCCGAACTTGGAAAAGTTGAAGACCAGAGAGATTCCTCTGTGCTGCACCAGTTTGTAGAAAATGCGGTGACTTTGGGAGAATTCCGAATGCCCTATCGCTTTGACCATGTGGATGATATCCTGTGGCATTATGAATATGACAGTAAAAATAGTTTATATCTCTGCAGTAATCATGCATAAAGGAGGAATTTGTCATGAATAACGAAAAAATTAAAGAAGCAACTGTACTGGCCTTTGAGAAGAAATTGGTAGTATCTGATGGATATATGTATGGGACGAACTGGAATGTTCGTGATAAAGAAGCAGAACCGATAAAACTGGTAGAAAAATCGGTTCGCGGTACTATTTCCAATCGACTGAAACCAGTGGAGGAAAAAGATCCCGCAAAGTTGAATAAAAAGATTGAGAATCCTAATCTACAAACCGTAGACAGTGCATCCCTTGCTTTGAACCAGGATACGCTGAAACTGGTGTTTACAATCAAAGTGCTTTCAGGAGTACAATACCCCGCTGCCTGCAATAGCGAGAGCCAGTATAAGGGGATTCTTGCCATGGGTGAGGAATTTATTCAAGAACAGGGATTCAGGGAACTGGGGAGGAGATATGCATACAATCTGGCAAACGGGCGTTTTTTGTGGAGAAACCGTGTCGGGGCGGAAGCTTTGGAAGTCAGGGTCCATGTGAAAGAAGAGGGAAATGACTGGGTATTTGATTCCTATCAGTATTCCTTGAAAAATTTTGATAGGGGAGATGAGGCTGTGGAGGAATTAGGAAACCTGATTGCCGATACACTTTCCAGTAAAAGAGACTCCCTGATGATTGAAGTGGAAGCCTTTGCACAAATGGGAAAAGGACAGGAAGTATACCCCAGCGAAGAATTGATTTTTAACAAGAAAAAAGGAGAAAAGAGTAAGGTCCTTTATCAGGTGAATGGTGTGGCGGCCATGCATTCCCAGAAACTGGGCAATGCCATCCGGACCATTGATACCTGGTATCCTGAGTATGATGGGAAAAGGAATGGACCCATTGCGGTGGATCCCTATGGTGCCGTAACAAATCTTGGCGTTGCATATCGGCAGCCAAAAGAGGGAAAAGACTTTTATAATCTTTTTGTCCCCTGGACAAAAGGCGTTAAACCGAAAAGTATTGATGACCGGAACTATGTCATGGCAGTTCTGGTAAGGGGAGGAGTCTTTGGCAGTAAAGGAGATAAGGAGTAATGCTTTTATACTATCAGGAAATCACACTGCTTCCAGATGAGGAAACACCGGCCTTTTTCCTGATGTCCAAAGTCTTTTTACAGATACACCTGGCCCTGGGACATTGGAAAAAACACACCGGCACTCAGCCCTTTGGTATCTCCTTTCCCCTGTACGGAGAAAAAAGTCTGGGCGTAAAAATCAGGATATTTGCAGAAAACCGGGAACAGCTGGAACAGCTGGACATGGGAAAAGCGCTGGAAAGACTGAGCGACTATGTTCATCTGACATCCATCAGGAGAGTGCCGGCAAACAGGATTACAGGATATGCATCCTTCAGCCGTTACCAGCCTGATGCATCAGTAGAGCAGAAGGCCAGACGATTTTCTGCCCGGCATCAGGATACATCCTATGAAGAAGCACTCACTCTCATGAAGCAGAAAAAAGAAGACTATACCAAACCTTTCATCCACATGAAGAGCTTGTCCGGCGGGCAGACCTTCAATCTCTTCATTGAAAAAATACCGCAAGCCAATCCCACAGAAGGCACATGCAGCACCTATGGCCTGAGCAGAGATACAGCTTTGCCGGACTTTTGACCAACCGAAAAACAGCAGTGATGAAACTATCGACAAATACAGACTTTTAGCACAGGACAGAAAAACATTGGTCAAATAGGGAAGCTGGCTGAAAAAGCAGAGAAACAGGGGCAGTTTTTACTGCCTGTCTCCAGTTCACTGCCGCATAGGCAGTTTAGAAAGCTTAGCATAATCACGCCAGGTCTCCGACAGCGTTCACTGCCGCATAGGCAGTTTAGAAAAAAGAACAGAGGAAATTTCTGGTTGAAGCATAGTTCACTGCCGCATAGGCAGTTTAGAAAATCAGAAATCTCCCTCATTTTCCTGCTCCTGCGTTCACTGCCGCATAGGCAGTTTAGAAATTGATACGAATGAAATCCTGGATGATGAAACGGTTCACTGCCGCATAGGCAGTTTAGAAAACCATCTGCTTCAATGAGTTTCTGAAATTCATGTTCACTGCCGCATAGGCAGTTTAGAAAACGGCTGCCCCGAGAATGGAGAAAATTAAGAGGTTCACTGCCGCATAGGCAGTTTAGAAATACATTCACCTGCAATGGTTCACTGCCATGGTGTTCACTGCCGCATAGGCAGTTTAGAAAAGTCACCACTGATACGGCACAGCAGCCATCTTGTTCACTGCCGCATAGGCAGTTTAGAAATTTGCGGCATCTTTGGCCTTCGGCATCCGAATGTTCACTGCCGCATAGGCAGTTTAGAAAATGAATACCTTGGTACCTGCGGTAATCTTCTCGTTCACTGCCGCATAGGCAGTTTAGAAATTTTGAAAAAATCGATGTCGGCCCAGGTAATGGTTCACTGCCGCATAGGCAGTTTAGAAACCAGACGCTTAGCGACGTACTCAAGCGGAAACGTTCACTGCCGCATAGGCAGTTTAGAAATGCCGCACACAGTCACGGCGCTTCTTACCCACGTTCACTGCCGCATAGGCAGTTTAGAAATCTCTTTGCGCAAAAGCTTAGGCGGGGATGGGGTTCACTGCCGCATAGGCAGTTTAGAAACGGAAAGCACTAAAGACGACCTGTCCGACGCCGTTCACTGCCGCATAGGCAGTTTAGAAAGTAATGTCAAAACGATGCAGAAAATAGAAACAGTTCACTGCCGCATAGGCAGTTTAGAAATACTAAGCTGGAAGCCCTTGCGTTTCAAGTCGGTTCACTGCCGCATAGGCAGTTTAGAAAGATGTGATTAACAAGGGATTTCACATAATTATGTTCACTGCCGCATAGGCAGTTTAGAAATTTGATTTCCACACCTGCTTCGTCCCGCAGGCGTTCACTGCCGCATAGGCAGTTTAGAAATGTTTCAGACGTTTCATATAGTTGAAATAAAAGTTCACTGCCGCATAGGCAGTAAAAAATCACCGGGCGGCAACGGTCTGATATTTCTATTTTCCAAGGCCCTTCCAACATCTTTCGCCGCTCAAATATGACTTTAGCGCAAGATACACACATTGAAACTTTACTATTTGATATTTGACTCTTTTGCTATTTCTGCTATACTAAGGCCAGAGGTAAGAAAGGTCTTATCTCCACCACATTGTCAGAGGAAATCCTGCTGCTGTCTGCATATAAACCCCGTTTGTAGATTTGTATTAGCATCACAACCTCAGCGATTCGTTTTTTTCATAGTCAGATGAAATGTGGATCCGGAATTGAGCTCGTTAGTGATGGCGGCAGGGCAATGAATCCCCTCCTTTCCTCTGGCAGTATTTTAAAGGAGCCACGCTCTTGGTTCCTGAAAACGCCTTCGTTCCCCGCAGACGAAGGCGTTTTTCCATGGGAAAAAGAGTGGAGGATGGAGGGGTGGCTGTCAGCTTTTTGCTTTTTCTCCTGCCTGGCAGGAGGGCATGAAAAAAACAGTGGAGAAAGTCCACTGTTTTTTTTTTATTTCAGCATGTCTTTCCATTCGTCGGGGTAGTCGCCGCGGTATTCGACCACCTGGTCCATAGGTTTTCTGGGCAGGGGGCGGACTTCTTTGTCAGTGTAGCCGAAGGCGATGGCAGCTGCCATTTCTCCGTCTTCATGGAGCCATTCTTTCAGTTCGTCGTAGGCAAAGAAGACGTTGCAGGTCCAGAGGCTTCCGATGTTGCGGTTGGTGGCTTCGAGGCACATGTTCTGGATGGCAGCGCTTATGGACTGGATGTCGGCCAGTTCCATGAGGTATTCGTCCTTGGGATGGTCTTCGCGGTAGTTCAGGCCTTTGGTGTTCATGACGAATACGATCACCGGCGCCTGTTCCAGCACCCGGGCGGTGTAGATGGCGGAGGGAATGAATTTTTCGTATTTCTTCCCGAAAATGGCGTTTTCTTCGCCTTTTCTGTTTTTCATGATGCCTTCCTTCAGGCATTTCACCATGGCTTTTCTTTCGGCGCCGCGGATGACGATGAATTTCCAGGGCTGGGCGTTCTTTTCAGAGGGGGCCCACATGCCGGCTTCCAGGATCTGGTTCAGGTCTTCCTGGAGAATCGGTTTCTGGAGAAAATGACGGATACTTCTTCTTTTGTAAATAGCTTCTAACACGGTGGTAATCCTTTCAATGTATAAGTTTCAGTTGTAGATAAGACTGCATAAAAGAAATTATATGCAATTTTGAGTGATAAAGCAAGTTTTTTTAGACTGAGGGTCATATCAGGGGGCGAGGCAGCAGGGGGGGTCTGGAAGGGAGGAAATCTGCTATAATATAGGTAAGGAATTATGGGAAAGTGTCAGTTCAAAGGAGGTCTTATTATGGACATCAAAAAAATACTCGTTCCCATTGATGGCTCCGATGCTTCGGAGAGAGCCTTTTCTTACGCCGTGGCTTTTGCGAAGAAAACGGCGGCGGAGTTGATTCTTCTTTATGTGGTGGATGCGGACGTCCTCATGTATCCGGTGTACCGGGTGAGCCTGGCAGAGACGGATACGGCTTCGGTGAAGAAGAAGGGCGAGGATATTCTGGCACTTTACGCCCAGGATGCACCGGAGGATGTGAAGGTGAACCGTATGGTGACCATCGGTGTGCCGGGATCTTCTATCATCCGCACGGCTGAGGCGGAGGGAGTGGACCTCATTGTCATGGGCAACAGCGGCAAGGGTTCCGTTTCTTCTTTCGTCATGGGCAGTGTGAGCCATTACACCGTGCATCATGCCAAATGCCCGGTGCTGATTGTGAAATAGTCTGTCTTTTTTGAAATCGCGGCCTGGCGGGTACGATTTCCCCAGGCAGAAAGAAGGGATTTTTATGATAGATAGAGAGATACATAAGATTCTGATTCCGGTGGACGATTCGAAAATGTCAGACCGGGCTTTCGATTACGGCATGGACATGGCAAAGCTTTTTGATGCAGAGGTGCATGTCATTTATGTGGCCAACGGGGAGGGCATGAGTACCCCGGATTTCACGGTCCATTTCAATGAAAAGAATGATGATACCAGTCCGCTGAAGGAAAAGGGAGCCTCCGTGCTGGCCCGTCTCATGAAACGGGTGCCGGAGGGGGTGAAGGTGCATCAGGAAATCCTCCTGGGTTCGCCGGAGGTGATGATCGCCCTCACTGCCGAGGATGACGGCGCAGACCTTATCATCATGGGCAGCAGCGGAAGAAATTCTTTCTCTTCCATGTTCCTTGGCAGTGTGAGCTACTACACTGTGCATCACGTGAAGTGCCCGGTACTGCTGATTAAGTAAGACCGCTGTCAGCTGGCCGCTTACTGCTGCTATTGTCTGCTGGACAATATTTCCGAAGGCAGGAGGGTTCAGGCGCCTTAGGCGCCCGGGTTCAAGCCGCCGTCGGGTTGCGCCGAAGGCGCGGTTGTATAGTTTTCGCTGCCAGAGGCAGCGTTGCCGCCGAAAACGGTCAGCCGATTAAAAGGAAGGCCCTTTAATGGGCAGGCTAAGGGCCAACTTCGGCTGACTTGGAGGTCCTATGCAGGACCTCCACAGCATATACTCATCGCCCGATAGGGCGATACCATAACCCTCAGGCCGCAGGCCTGTCAAACCTGAGAACCCTCGGGGTGAAGCCCCGTCAATCTTTAGAACCTTCCGGCCATCGGGCCGGTCAATCTTAAGAACCTTTTCTAAAGTAAGGAGGCGTAGAAATGAGCCGGGAAACGAAAATAGGCATCGTGGCATTTATCCTGCTGTTCTTCATCGGCGCAGCCGGCTTATTTCTTGAGCCTTCCCGCTGGTTCCACAAGGATTTTTATGAGATCCATGCCGTTTTTGACAATGCCCAGGGCATCCGGGATCATGCCCAGGTGCTTTATGCCGGGGTCTCTGTGGGCCGGGTGCACAGGATTCATGTGAAGGATGGGAAGGCGGTGCTGGATCTGGATATCCGGGAGGGCACGGTGATTCCGGAGGATGCCAGGTTTACCATCGACAGTTCCGGCGTAGTGGGAGATCTCTATGTGAAGATTTCCGGCGGCCGTCCGGGAAGCAGGAATCTGTCCGACGGCATGACGGTGCAGGAGTATAAGAATGACCGCATGGATGAGCTCATGGAGAAGGCCGGCCGCCTCATGGATACGGCAAAAAGTCTGCAGGGAAATATAGAGGAATTTAAGAAATAGGGAGCTGGTGAGCTGGTGCGAGCTGCAGCTACGTCATGTGTGGAGGGAGATTTCGGGGCTCCGCTGCTGACCCTCGAAATGACAGCGGCGCCATGAAATAGGAAATTTTTAAGGAGGCAGTTTTGTAGGATGAATTTATCCTACAAAACTGCCTCCTTTCTGATATAATGAGGGAGAGGTGATTTTTATGCGCATTGATACGAATACCATGATTCCCATGACCGAAGCAAATCGTAATTTTTCTAAAGTAGCACGCATGGTGGATGAAAAAGGGGCGGCTGTGATTATGAAAAATAACCGGCCCCGCTATCTGATTCTGAATTTTGATACCTTAGAGGATGGAACTGCCGGCGATGAAGAGGTGGAAACCATTTCTAAAAAGCTGATGCAACAGAATCGGACTGCTTATGAGGTATTGGCTAAATGAAGAAACTGACCAAAGCACAAGTACTTCGAATGTACAACGATATGGTCAATCAATTTGGTGGAACCAGGGGAATGAGGGATGAAGGGCTTTTAGACTCAGCACTTTCCGCGCCTTTTCAGACTTATGACGGATTTGAATTATATCCGGAGATAGAGGAAAAGGCGGCTTGCCTGGGATATGTCTTATTGAAAATCATGCAATGGTAGATGGAAATAAAAGACTGGGAGTTCATGTTATGCTTGTGTTTCTTGCGCTGAATGGCATTATGCTGACATATACCCAAGAGGAGCTTTACACGATTGTTCTTCAGATAGCCTCTGGGGACAAAAGCCGGTCTGACTTATTGACCTGGATTAAAAATCATGAGGATAATAATTAGCTTTTATACGGTAAAACCTAACAGCGTCATATCAGATAGGAAACTAAAAAAGCACGGCCGGGGGCCGTGCTTTTTGCTATTCTCAGAGCCGGACTTCGATGACGTCGTCTTCGCTCTTTCTTGCCAGGGGGCAGGGGTTGTGGTTGGGGTAGCCGAAGGACATGGCCATGACCATTTCCCCTTCGCCCAGCCAGTCATGGAGTTCGTCGTAGGCGAAGAAGATGTTGCCGATCCACAGGCTTCCGATGCCCATGGAGGTAGCCTGGAGGGCCATGTTTTCGGCAGCGGCGCCGATGGCCTGTACGTCGGAAAGTTCGTGGATTTTTTCAGCGGCAGTCCAGTTGTCGGTGAGGGGGCGGCCCTGGGGATTTACGATGAATACCAGTACCGGTGCCTGTTTCATGCACTGCAGGGTGAAGCGGGCGTTGGTAAAGAGTTCTGGTGCTCCGGCCAGGACGCCTTCACCTTTTTCTGATCTTTCAATGCCCTTTTCCATGAGGGCCAGTGCCGTTTTCTTGCTTTCTCCCTTCACTACGATGAATTTCCAGGGCTGACGGTTCTTGGCAGAGGGGGCCCACATGCCGGCGCGGAGGATTTCGCGCATGTCTACCTTGGAAATGTCGGTGCCCTTGAAGAAACGGACGCTTCGTCTTTTGAAAATCAGATTGTACATAGTATTTCCACCTTTCCTGATATTTGATCTTTGTGATTATGCTTTTTTCATTATACACCGTTTTGAGGTTTCAGTGTTAGAATGCCCAAAGTTTCCTGTGGGAAAGAAGGACCAGTGGTGTCATGCCGGGCAGGAACCCCTTCACGAAAAGTTTCCCGTTTGGCATGAAGCCGCAGTGTTTCAGCAGAGTAGGAAACTCTTTGCGAATAGTTTCCTGTCTGGCATGAAGCCGCAGTGTTTCCATAGAGTGGGAAACCTTTTGCTTATAGTTTCCTGTGCGGCATGAAGCCGCAGTGTTTCAATAGAGCAGGAAACCCTTCGCCTCTAGTTTCCTGTGCGGCATGAGAGTACAGCGTTTCCATAGAGTAGGAAACCTTTCGCGAATAGTTTCCCATCTGGAATGAAGCAGCCGCGTTCCAACACCATAGGAAACCTCTCACGAATTGAGCCTTAAAAGAAGCCCCCGGCGCTTTTGCGCCAGGGGCTTCTTTTATTTCATCTGATAGTTATAGTCCTCATCCAGGCTTCCTGTAAGGTGGAGGAGGGCAGGGGCGTCGGCGGCGTCGATTAAGAGGGAGCGGTTTTTCAGAACTGCTTTGGCGCTGCCATAGGGGGTGCGGATCTGGTTCCAGTTGGAGGACCAGTCGGCTTTGATGCCGGCGGCCCGGGCCAGGGGCATGACGGGGAGGTAGATATGGCCGTCTTTGCCGAAGGCTCTGGCATCCAGTTTCCTGCCGTCCAGGTAGATGTCGTAAACCTTGGCCACGTATCTGGGATTTCCATCGGAGGCTTCAATGGCCTGCTTGATGTCATCGTCCGATACGCAGGAGGCCACGCCGAAGGGGGCCAGTTTGGCCTTGACTTTGCTTACGTCCAGGGGCTCTTTGCCGTAGCCGTCGGGGTAGATGTAGTAAACTACGGTGTGGTCTGCTTCCCGCTGCACCACGACCCGCTCATAGAGGATGTCCACAGGGATGCCTTTCACGATATGGGCGTAGAGGTCTTCCACGTCTGCTTCGTTCATGCGGACGCAGCCGTGGGAGGCGTAGGTGCCGATGGCAGAGGGCACGTTGGTGCCGTGGATGCCGTAGTTGCCTCCGATGCCGATCCAGCGGTAGCCGATGGGGCAGTCAGGGCCTGACGGGATGGAGGTGCCGCTGTCGGGGTCAATCCAGGTGGGGTTGATTTCCATGTCCACCACTGTTCTTCTGCCGGTGGGGGTGGGAGAGGAGGGCTTTCCGGGGGCAATGGGATACATGCGGATGCCCACGTCTCCCTGGTAGAGGGTGAGAAGGCGGCTGGCCAGGTTGATTTCAATGCGCTTGTCTTCAAACCGTGGCTTTTCCGGTGCTTTTTTCAGGGCTTCTGCGTCTTTTGGTGCCGTTTCTGCTGCTTTTTCCACAGCTGGTGCCTGTTTGGCCTCTTTTACGGCTGTTTCAGCAGCAGAGGCTTTGGCTTCTTTTTTTGCAGCAAGGACCGGCGCTTCCTTTGCGGGAGCTGCTTTTTCTCCTTCTGCTTTTTCTTTTTTCTCTGTTTTTTGGATTTTCTTGTGATGGTCTGCTTTCTTTACGGTTTCGGTCCTCAGGATTTTCCCTTTGATTACAGTCACTTCTTCGTGGCCGTTCCATACTTCTTCGGCGGCATTGACTTCTGCCAGGCCGCAGGTCCCCAGGGCAGCGCAGAGGGCCGCTGCCAGAATGATGTGTTTCACTGATTCAATCCCCTTTTTATTGTAATGATGATATATGATTTCCTTCATGCCGCCGTTTCCTCTCTTCTGTGAGGTTTTCCAGAAGGTTCGGCATGGTTTCGCTTTTCCATACCCAGTCTGGCGAGAGGGCGGCTGCTTTTTCTTTAGCTGCCAGCAGGTCGTAGTATACCTGCCATTTGGCGTCCACCAGGCTTCTTCCGCTCTGCCGGAGGAGGTAGGCGGGATGGAAGGTGGGCATCACCGGTATGCCGTGATAGTCGATCCAGTGGCCCCGGGAGCGGATGATGCCGGCTTCGTGGCCCAAAAAGAAGCGGAGGGCCACTTTGCCAAGGCCGACGATGACTTTGGGCTTCACCAGGGCGATTTCCGCGGCCAGCCAGATGGAGCCGCAGAACCGCCCTTCTTCCATGGTGGGTGTCCTGTTTCCCCGGGGACGGCATTTGACGATGTTTGTCACATACACATGGTCCCGGGTAATGCCTACGGAAAGGAGGGCTTTGTCCAGAAGCTGTCCGGAGGGGCCCACCAGGGGTCCTCCGTAATCATCTTCGACACCGCCGGGGCCCTCCCCTACGATCATGAGAGGCGAGTCAGAAGGTCCTGTGGAAAGCACGGGGCCCAGACCTCCCTCTTTCCGGAGAGGGCAGCGGCTGCAGCTTCGGATGGCCTCTGCCAGGGCTTCATGGGAAGGATAGGTTATTTTTTCCGTCTCTTCATAAAGCTCCCGATGGCGGCGTGCCGCATATTCTTCGGGGTCTTCATGTCCAAATAAATCCAATGGTATCACCGATCCTTTATAATGGGCCGCCTTTGGCGGCCCCGCGCCCTTGTGCGCGGAGAAAAGGGGAAA
>OGOL01000931.1_pt1 | contig 30534 bp, 22 predicted proteins | sample 1552641 | NCBI WGS metagenome assembly OGOL01 (sample SAMEA2580140, study PRJEB22360) | human gut metagenome | biome: human gut; feature: human-associated habitat; material: faeces | place: Denmark | collected 2008/2010 | reverse complement strand
CTAAATCGTTCAGGAGAGCCTTCACGATTAAGTCTCCGTAAGCAGTGGATTTCGCTTACGCTAAAACCGCGCCTGAAATGGCTCGCTAGAGCAATCACCATTGCCCGAATACTGTGTACTGGCTGGGACTTATTTGTACGTAGGAACTTTCAACAGGTGGGGGAGGGTGAGTGATTGGCTTCCCTATACTGTATCGGAAACGAAAATTTATGGGAAATTTGCCGGAAATTAGCGACTTTTACAATTTCTATGAAGTATTTACACATTTTAAGGACTGTTTTGCAAGTAAAAAATTTGACATATTATTTTATGCGCCTTCGATATCCCATTTAGATGCTTGATACTTCGTAGCTTTATTGTTTTTACCTGATCTATCATTGCCAAAAAAAGTATCGGGAAACCAATCACTCCCCCTCCCCTCTTCATTAAAAGTTCTTATCAATCAGCAAGTCCCAGCCAGTACACAGCATTTGGGCAATGTGTATTACTCCAGCGAGCCATTTCAGGCGCGTTCTTAGCGCAGATGAAATCCAGCGCTTACGAAGACTTATGCGTGAGGGCTCTCCCGAACGCATTAGTCGCAGTTAGCGATTAGTTCATCGGAGCGTTGCGCCGGCGAGTGAGTAATACACATTGTCCAAATGCGTCCCTCCTGAAGAACTTTTCACCCTCCCAACACACTAAATAGCAACTTAGCTAAGTACCTTTCTGGACTCCTCATCCGCAAATTGCTGCCGTACCAACTGGTAATAGTAGCCTTTCTTCGCCAACAGTTCCTTGTGTTTTCCCTGCTCTACGATCTTACCGTCACGGACTACCAGAATCAGGTCGGCATTTCGGATGGTGGACAAGCGGTGGGCGATCAGGAAGGAAGTGCGGCCTTTCAATAGTTTGTCTGTGGCCTGCTGGATCAGCTGCTCGGTTTTGGTGTCGATAGAGGAAGTTGCTTCGTCCAGAACGAAAATGGCAGGATCTGCCAGTACTGCGCGGGCAAAGGAAAGAAGCTGCTTTTCTCCGGTGGAGAGACGGTCGCCGCCTTCACCTACGTCACTGTCATAACCTTTGTCAAGCTTTTCGGCTACCTCATCGGCATGAACCGCCTTCGCAGCAGCCTTTACTTCTTCATCAGTGGCATCCAGTCTTCCATAACGGATATTCTCCATCACAGTCCCGGAAAACAGATGGGGATTCTGAAGCACATAACCGATGTTGCTGTGCAGCCACAACTGACTTCGTTCACGGTAATCTCTGCCGTCGATGAGGATCCTTCCCTTAGTGGGCTCAAAGAAACGGCAAGCCAGATTCACCAGCGTACTTTTTCCTGCACCGGTCTCTCCGACGATTGCCACATTGGTCCCAGCCGGAATTTTCAGGTTGAAGTTGCTGAGCACCTCTTCTTTTCCATCGGGATACTGGAATGAAACGTTTTCAAACTCAATGTCGCCTTTAATGGGTTCCCAGTTCTCCTTGTGGGGATCAAAGAAATCTCCATACTTTTCCAGAACCTCTGGGGAGTCTACCACCTGGGGCTTCTCTTCCAGAAGAGAGGTCACCCGCTCAATATTGGCCTGAGCAGAAATGCACTGGGACAAAATTCCTGCAAGCCTCTGAATTGGTTCAAAAATTCCAACTGCATATGCAGTAAATGCAGCAAGTGTTCCAATATCCATACTTCCATTCAGAACCATAATGCCGCCACGCTCCAGCACAAGGGCAGTTGCCAGAGCTCCAAAGAAAACTACCAGCGGAATATAAATTGCATTTAATCTGGCAGCCTTGATAGACGCACTTCTCATCTCCTCAGTGACAGAGGCAAACTCCCGGAAGTTTTTCTCCTCCACAACCAGGGATTTCACAGTTTTCGCACCCATAATTCCTTCGTTATAGCCACTTGTGATCTTGGAATTGATTTTTCTCACCTGACGGTTCCATGTGAGGATCTTATTCTGGAAATACCAGGTAAGAACTGCAATAGCTGGAACGATCAGCATGATCACCAGAGCCAGTTTCCAGTTCAGAAACAGCATTGCCACAAACACACCCACTACATAAAAGATAGCCCACAGCATATCGATCACATCCCAGGCGATTAACTCTGTGATCCTGGCTACGTCGTTCATTACCCTGGACAGGATATATCCAACCGGAGTTGCATTGTAGTAGGAAAAAGACAACTTCTGAAGATGAACAAACAATGCCCTTTTCATATCACGGCCTGTTTCCACATCAAGTGTCATGCAGCCTCTGGTGAAACAGATGACGGACCACATCTGAAAGACGATCACTGCAATATACAGCGCAATAAATCCTCCAATTCCTGCCAGAGTATTTTTCTCGATAAAGGAATCAATGGCCTGTCGCTGAAATAACGGCATGATAATATCCACTACTGAGCAGAGAATATTCATCACAATTACCATAATCAGCACATTTTTCCGGGGTGCAAGGAATGGAAAAACCTTTTTCCAGATGGAAATGTCAATGGACTTTGTATATTCTTTTTCTTCTATTCGCATGCTGCACCTCCTTCCATGAGACGGATGTCACTGTTCATCTGGATCTCATAAATGTCTTTGTATGGTCCCTCCTGGTGGATCAGTTCCTCATGGGTACCCATCTGCTGGATTACTCCCTTGTCCATCACAATAATACAGTCAGCCTGCATAAGAGATGTGATCCGGTGGGAAATCATAATAACCGTTGCTTTCTCCATCTCTTTTTTCAGTTCTTTGCGGATCTTGTTGTCTGTCTCCGTATCTACTGCGGATAGGGAATCGTCAAATACCAGGATCGGAGCTTCTTTCATCAGCATTCTGGCAATTGCAACACGCTGCTTCTGTCCACCGGACAAAGTGACGCCACGTTCACCTACGATGGTGTCATATCCGTCTGTAAAATGGAGAATTGACTCATCTACACAGGCAATCTCCGCTGCATGGCGGATTTCTTCATCCAGAAGCTTCTCCTTTGTGATGCCAATATTCTCACGGATGGTTCTGGAGAAAAGGAACGGTTCCTGGAGTACCATTCCGATGTTCTGGCGCAGGTACTGACGGTCAATGTCACGAATGTCTGTACCACCAATGGTAATACTGCCGCAGTCTTCCGGCAGATCATATAAACGGTTCAGTAAATGAACCAGAGTTGATTTTCCACTTCCGGTTGTGCCAAGGATTGCAAAGGTGCTTCCGGATGGGATTGTGAAATTGATATTTTTCAGGACCGGGTGGTCTGGGGAATAACTGAAAGATACATCGCGGAAGCAGATATCGCCATCCATGGCAGGTTTCATTCCAATGATATGTCCCAAAGTCTGCTTTTCTCCACAGCCTTTATTTTCGGAATCCTCACTCGTTCGCTCTGCTGTCCGCGCAGGAATCTTATAATCCAGAGTTGCCTCACGCTGTCCTGCCTTCTTCTTTTTCACAATATTCTCTGCATTTTCATTTCTGTCTGTAGACTTAGCTTCACACTTTACAGCAGCATCCTCTTCCTCAGCCTCCAGAATATAAGCCACACGCTCCATGGAAACCCCAGCCTTACTCATATCTGAAATAATCCTTCCCAGGCTTCGCACCGGCCAGGTCAGAGACGCATTGTAGGAAATAAATGCCATAAACTCGCCCAATGTGATCCGTCCATTCACGGCAAAAACAACACCAGTCACCATAACCACCAGCACCTGCAGGTTGGTGATCAAATCTCCCGATGCCCAGTAAACGCTCATCAGTTTTCCAAGATATACCCACAAATTGGAGTAGGCATTATTTTTCTCATCAAACCGATCGATCTCATACTTTTCTCTACCAAAAGCACGCACTACACGAACTCCAGTCAGATTCTCCTGCACGGTACTGGAAAGTGCCCCCTCCGCCTCATCAGCATCCTGAAAACGTTTCCCGATCCTGGAATAGAAATAGCAGGAATAACCGATGATCACCGGGAAAAAAGCTGCCGCAGCCAGTGTGATCTGCACATTCATGGAAAACATGATTCCCAGATACAGTACGATCAGGAAACAGATTCGAAACACCTCAGGCAGCTGCCTGCACACAAAATTACGGATCACTTCCACGTCAGAGGTACATCTCTGGATGATCTCCCCGGTCTGGTGCTTTACATGCCAGGAAAAAGGCAGATACTGGGTGTGGTGATACAAGGTGTCACGGATGGATTTCAGGAAATTCTCTGAGCCTTTTGCCAGGCACATTTTACTTAAGTAATTAAAAACTCCCGAAAGAACTGCCGAAGCAGCTACCAGAAGTGCTGACAAAAGCAGTGTCTGCCGCACATTCAGACCATCCGGGATTCCATCCAGCACCAGAATATGGTCTGCTGTGTATTTCACGATCTGTGGGATCAACGCATTACATGCTGTAAACAGCACCGAAAATAATAGCGTCCCCACAAAGAACCGGATATTTCCTTTCAGGAAACGGAAAATGATCCGGAATTTCCCGGTTTTATTCTTCGTATTCATACTTTCCCCCCATTTTATAGAAAAAGGACACTCCCTGAACGAATCAAGGAATGTCCTCCTTCACTCCAAAAGTTTTACATATTCTTTCCAATGCATCATATTCCAAGGCCTTGTTTCCTACATAACTCTCAAAGGCTCCAAAAAATTCCCAGGCCGCAGGCTGCAGATACAGTTCTTTTTTCACATATCCATCCAGGATCACTACTTCGGGCAAAAGGCTTTTATAGGCGGCACTCTGTGCCCCCAGCACATAAATCCTGTGATCCTCCGACAGCTGCTCCAAAGCTTTTTTCTGCTCTGCCGTTGGTGCAAGCTCACCATTTACCAGAATACTTCCCGGAACCGGCTTTTGTACCAGCTTCATGGAAATACGCTCTCCCTGCAGGTTCCATTTTCCACACACAAGGTAAGTCTCACCATTGTAAGAAACCGTTTCCACCTGATTCTCCTCCGGTTTGTCCGCAGCAAGTACCGGAAGGCGCATTATCCGAAGGCGGTTTTCCTTTCCGTAGTCTCCCAGCTGCTGGCAATCTGCCGGAGCATATATCCGGTCAAATACGGTAAGAGCTTTTCGCCATCTTGCCGGATATTTTTCATGGATGTAAGGCAGAAAATCAAGATCCACCAGAACTTTCATTTTCGCCGGTGCCTCTGCTGCCAGATAATATGGCAGATACCCTGTACTTCCAGCCATGATCACCACATCCCAGGAACTGCTGCCGAACAGCCTGCCCCACTCTCTTTGGGCAAGCATTCGCATATATCTTCGTATTTCCGGATTTTCCAGATAAAGAGCCGGATTTTTCTCAATCATACGGTAATTCAGGAAATCTTCCTCACTCAGAGTCATCCTTCCTGCGCCCATCACTTTTGGAAGCTCTTTTTCAAAGGCGAGAAATTCTTTCACATCTCCCTTGCTTCCAAGCCAGCCACTATAAATAACCGTATCATATTTTTCCCTGTCCATACTGTCTGCAAGCTTTCGGACAACAAGCTTAGCCTCCCGCTCGGCTTTCCAGCTGCTAAGGATCAGGACTTTCTTCCTTTCCTCCTGATTTCGAAGGGAGAAAAACTCCATTTCAGGCACTGCATTCTGACTTCGGATACACTCCAGAAGACTGCCTCTGCCTTCTTTTAATCCTTCCTTTTTCTCTATGATCACTTTTCCATCATAGACTTTTCCCAGGGTGCATTTTTCCAGCCATGCTTCCTTCGCTTTACTCTTAGACGGAGCGCAGATATAATCTGTTTTCAGAAGCTCCCTTGCCGTAACTGAGAGAAATTCTGCAGTCTCCACAGACTTCCTATCATAAATTTCCAGCATGGGATTAAAATAAACCTGTGTTTCTTTTTTCACAAAAGAGCCTGGCAGAACCATATTACCGATAATGTAACCTGCCTGGGAAAGCGCCTCCAGATATTCACGACTTTCCTCTTTTACATAGTCCACACCTGTTTTTTTCACCAGATGAAAACCGCCTTTTATGCAGGCCGTAACACTCGCCTTCTCAGAGGAAACATACTTCTTCAGCGCATAGTCCAGCATTTCCAGAAGCAGGTCACTGCCAGGCTTTTTTTCATCTATAAGGAAGAAAAAATGGGAAGCATCCACCGGATTCCCGCATACCTCTGCGTAGGCATAGTTTTTGGAAAGTTCTTTCTTATTCTCATGGATGAATTTCAGAGCCTGACGCTTCACGCTCTCATAATCCTCCATATTATCTTTCAAAATCTTCTCTATCTCATTCATCTGAAGTCCTCTTACCTTCTATCAGCTCATCCAGCTTCTCACACTGTTCCTGATTCCAGGACCTGGCCTGAAAGCTGTAAGGCATCTCTGTTGTGCAGTCTTCTGCCAGCAGCTTCATATTCATGGTTTTTGCAGCAAGGGTACCCAGGCTTTCTTCTTCCCCTTCCGGGCAGATAAAATAATCGCACAGATTCATAAATGCAAAGGGTTTCTCAAGCCATCCGGTAAGGATCACCCTTCCCTCCAGGTGAAGCTCTGAAACCATAGCTTTCAGCTTCTGATACCCTTTCCCTTTTCCGGTAATGTACAGACAGGTATTTTTCTCCAGACGGCAAAAGGCTTTCAGAACGTTCTGGGCTTTCTGCTGGTACATACAGATATAATTGATTTTCTCTGTATCCGGTGCCGGAATGGCTTCCACGGTAATAACAGCTGGATTGCTTCCCTGGTATCTGGCAATAAAGTAGCTTTCTGTGGCAGATACGATTACCTGCTGGCCTGCCAGCTCCTTTGCAATCTGTTTTTCCCGGACAAAACGTGCATTGTATTGGAAAAACCGAACACCCTCCATCTCCTTTACCACCACGGAAAACAGGCTCTTTTTCTCGGTAAGGTCAATTGCACAGTCGAATTTCGCCTCTCCAAACAGGCGCCTTGCCTCTCTCTTGTAAAAAGCATGTGGAATATCTTTTATTTTCCCCTTCAAAAACAGCTCATTCTTCGCGATTTCCTCCGCTTTTCCGTTAAAAGGCTGACCACGGTAAAGGATCCGAAGCCCGGTAGGAAGACCTATGATCTGTTCTTCTGCAAAATCGTCTCCACCACCACACACAAGCAGGGTAACATCGTATTTCTGAAAATCCAGGTTCTCTGCAAGTCCAAGAAATGCTTCGGTGTCATCTCCCTCCGAAAAATCACCGGCATACATCAGAAGCTTTTTCTTTGGTGACTGCGCCTCATCCTGACAGGATATGCAACGGGAATCTTCTTTTCCGTGGAACACAATGTCTGCAAGGCGGCGGCAGACCTCTCCGTCATCTTGCGGACACGCCCAGGCTGCTTCCCTTTCGTAAACCTTCCGGTATGGCTCCATGGCTCTTTCGGCATCCTTCACATAATCTCCAAGCTGCTCATAAGTTTCTGCAACAGGACCCGGCAGCTTATCAATTCCGAAGTATAAGCCTCTGTAATTTTTATATTCTGCAAGATCCGGGATAAAGAACAAAATGGGCTTTTTCGATACCAGATAGTCAAAATAAATACTGGAATAATCGGAAATCAGAACATCTGTAGCACGAAGAAGCTCATTGGTATCTACGGTTGCAGGAATATACTGGCCGGTTATCCCTACTGTGTCTTTAATGTGGTAGTATACAATCTGATGAGGCTTCACCAGCACCTGGTACTCCCTGGTATCCACATTCTCCTCGATAGTGCGGATCATCTTCTCATAGGCATCCAGGCTGGTATCCGGGCTGGAATACCTGCTGCCCTTCCAGGTAGGCGCATAAAGGATCAGCTTCTTCTTTGGATCTGCCTCCACGCCTGCCATCTGCAGCTTCTTAAATATGGCCTCCCGGTCTGTGTGAAAATAGCTGTCATTACGGGGCTGCCCGATTTCCAGGATTTTTCCGGGATAAAGATTTTTCATTTTGAACGCATTCTCATAAATCTCTGTCATAAAATGATTGGGCGCGATCAGATAGTCTGCTGCAAGGAAATTCCTTACTGTATTTCCTGCACTCACCTTGCCTGCCGGAATGTCAAATCCAATGGTTTTTAACGGGATTCCGTGCCAGGTATCCACAAAGATCTGCTCCTTACGTTTGGTAAAATATCCGGGAAAGCTTACATTATTGATCAGATATTTGGCTGTAGCCAGATATTCCCTGTATTCTACAGACTGGAATTTAATAAATTTCACATTTGGATCATCCCTGTAAAGTCCCATCCATGGTTCATTATCCGAAAAATCGTCAATGACCCAGACATGGAGATACTCCTGAAATTCTGTCTGGGTCAGCAAATACTTGAAAATGGCATGAGGGCTGCAGGTCATGCCTCTGCCCCCAAATGCCTCATATAGTATACATTTTTCTTTTATGGGACTGTCAAGAAAATCCGCGTACTTCTCCCGAAGCTCCTCAGTAAGATTGTATTTAGCCTCATCCCTGGCTCTCTTTAAGGCAGCCTCAAAAGTGTCCTTCTCTTTACCGGAATTTTCATCCGGGCGGACTATCCTTTTCACCAGCTTCTTCAGGTTGTTCACGGTGATCTTCATGTCACTTCCCCCTCTTCTTCGCAACTACACGTTCAAAAAGTCTGTCCCATTCTTTCACTGCCTTGTCAATAGAAAAATCATCAGACTTGGCAATGGCATTCGCAGACATCCGGGCACGAAGCTCTTCGTCATGTGCCAGTTTCAGCATGGCCTGGGCAAATTTGTGGGGATCAAACGCTTCAGGAAGGAAACCGGTCTTTCCTTCATCAATGATCAGATCCATGGCGCCCATATGATAAGCGATCACCGGAAGACCGAACTCAAAGGCTTCCATAATCACCATAGGCCAGCCTTCCCATCTGGATGGAAGAAGGAAAACAGAAGAATTCAGATAATACTTCTCAGGCTCATTGGTATATCCTACAAAATGGACACGCTTCTCCAGATGACGCTTCTTCGCATCTGCCCTGATCTGGTCAAAAAGATCTCCGTCTCCGATGATATCAAGCTCCCACTCCGAATCCTCTTTACAGAACTCTTCAAAGGATTCCATCATCAGATCCAGTCCTTTGGCATATACGAAACGGGTCGCCATGAGAAAACGTTTGGATTTCACATCGCACTTCTTTTCACTGACAAAGCTTCTGGGATTGATTTTTACTTCACAATCTATTCCAAGCTTCTCCATATAATCGCGCTTATCATAATCACTCAACACAATGTAGCGGTCCAGATTTGGCAGATACTGCTGAAGAAGGTTCTCCTGCTGCCAGAAAACGACAGGCTTCACATGAAGATATCCGTCATAGCAGTTATGCTGCCACCCGATGGTTGCGGCTTTCAGCCGGGGCGCGATCATGGCAAGTCTCAGGCTTAGGGATGCTGTGGTAAGGATCACGTCATAATCCTGGGAATTAAAATATTCCACCCATTTTTCTCTTGTTTTTTTGGAAAAAATTGCTTCTGCAAGAATGGGATTCAGGCTTTTTTTATTAAACAGACCAGATCTGTCATTGAGCTTCTTCACCAGATAGCGGGCGCAGAAAGCCGGGGTATGATGCTTATTCACGAACTGGCTGTTGTCAATGAAATCCACATTGATATCTTCACTTAAATGATACATGGTGCGGTCTTCACGAAAGCGGTCTTCATAAGTCATGATCGTCACTTCATGCTCTTTCACCAGCTCGTTGGCCAACAGGGAAACCACTCTCTTGGTTCCGCCCAGATCAAAGATTTTTGTTATCCAGATACATATTTTCATGTTATATACCACCCCTGCAGGGGCTTCCTCCTTTTGCGGGATAAATCCTGAAGCATGTAAAAAAGGCTTTCGTATTTTCTCTGTTATACCGTAATTTTGAAATAATCCAGAACACGTTTGCAGTAATTATCTGTTACATTATGAGTCTTTGCAAGAATCGCCTTACGCTGATTCTCATAGTCATCTTTTCCATTCTTGACATCCAGAACAAACTGTTCAAACTGCTGTACATTGTAAATATGTTCTCCTGGCATGTATTCCAGTGGATCTTCAAATACCCATCCTCTGGACTCCGTATAGGCATCATAGTCATCCAGGGTAAATCCAATAGGTCTGTTGAGAAGCAGATAATCAATTGCCACAGAGGAATAGTCAGAAATCAGGGCATCCGAACAGTTGATAAACTCATACAGCTGCAAGCCATTGTCTTCCAGATCCTGATTTTCCAGGTAAACAATGTTTGTCAGCACATTTTCTCCGAAGTCATATGGAATCTGGAGATAATGCTTCTTAATTACCACAAGTACATGATTATCACGACAGAAATTATTAAAAGCAAGAAGCCGCTCCTTATCGTCCAGGATCGGGATATTAAATTCATTGTTCAGCGTTTCCTCATTCAGTCTCTCGCTGCTTGCATGACGGTAGGTAGGCATCCACAGGATCAGCCTGTCACTGTCAGCTGCTTTCAGAAGCTTTTCCTTATATGCTCTTGCGGCGTCGCTGCCCTTCATCATCTGATCGTAACGGGGATAGCCAAGTGCAAGAAGCTTCCTGGAACTGCAGCCAAAGAACTCTTTCTTCGTCTCAATAAACACATCTCCTGGCACCAGACAGTAGTCGAAAAATACCTTGCGGTTGTTCTTGTTCGCCTTGTAGCCGCAGCCATGCCAGAGATTTACAAAAGTCTGACCCTTTCTTGCCATTCCGATCCAGTTAAACGCCTGGGTGTAAAAAATAAAGGCTGAGGTCAATGCATAGCGGTAAGCTGCTGCCCTGCGGATCGTCGTGTTCTTCTTGAAATTGCGAACAAACTTCACATTCTCCGCCTGGTATTTCTTATACTTCTCCGGCTCATGAACCAGCCAGACAAGCTCATATTTTTTATTATATCCATTTGCAACCATATAATCAAAAAGAGCCCGGCAATTGTCTGTAAAATCATCATTTGTCTCAAACAGGATTCTGTTTTTCACCATACGCGGGGGGAATTTACGAAGTCTTCTCACTTTCCAGCGGTCATATAAAGCGTAAGTCACATAGCCTTTGAAAGTGGTGAACAAAGGTCCTGCGCCCTGCTCTTTCAAGATTTTTGAAAATTTCTTTAGAATTCTCTGTGCTCTTTCCATGGATTTTACCTTTCTTAATATATTACAATCCAGAGCCTGTTTAAAAAAGGCTCTAAATCAGTCCGCATTAATACTCTTTCAGTTTCTCACGAAGCATTGTAGAAGAAGTATCTTTGGTGTAGGGAAGATAAACCAGCCTGGCTCCCAGGGCTTCCATCTCTTTCCCGGTGCGCTCCCAGCGCTCATTTCCCTTCCAGTCATCTCCGATATAAATTTCATCGAAACGGATCTTATCCCAGATTTCTTTTTTATCAAGGGTATTCGTGATGATCACCTCGTCCACATATTTAATAGACCGGACGATCTCAGCCCGCTCTTCCAATGGCACGATAGGTCTTTTATTCTTATAGCTTTCCACAAGCTCATCTGTATTTACGCCTACGATCAGATAATCACATCTTCTCTTAGCATTTTTGATCAGGTTCAGATGACCGATATGAAACATATCGTAAGTTCCCTGTGTGTATCCGATTACCTTTCCCATTTATCCCTCTCCTGTATCTGTTTTTTTCAAAAAAATAATCATAGCACATTGTTTTCTAAATAACTATACCACTCACTTGTCTGTGAATCCGATTGATATAATTATTTACGAAATGATGTACTAGAACCTTTTTGGATGGGTAACTTCTGCTTTTATTTTACTTTATATTCAAATACTCTGCAAGTGCCTCGCAGTAACCTGACTTCTTTGGCATAGTGTGCATTGCAGGCAATAATCTTCTTCTCTCTTCTTTAAAAGGATCCTCTCCCACTGCGATATGGGAAAAATAGTCCTTCAGATCCTCTAAATTGTAAATCTTCTCACCTGGCATATATGCTTCCGGATTTTCAAATACAAATCCTCTTGTATTTCGATAGCTTTCCAGGTCTGTGAGCACATAGCCCAGAGGTCGGTCAAGAAGCATATAGTCTACTGCAATGGAGGAATAATCCGAAATCAGTCCATCCATAAGTCCCACCAGTTCATACAGCTGAATGCCCGATTTCTGAAGCATTTCTTCTGTCACATAACGGATATTGGTATACGCACCTTCATCCAGGGACCAGCCAGACTGAAGGGGATGTTTTTTGATGATCAGAAATATTCCGCATTCCCTTAAATGAACATCCAGTGCTTTCAGCTCCGCCTCGCTCTCCAATGCAGGAAGCTGAAAGGGAAGTTCAATTTCATTCTCTGCGCTGATCAGCACCTCACTTTTTCGGAAAGTAGGCATCCAGATCACGGTTTTCATATCCTTATGGGAAAAAAGCTTCTCCAGCGCCTCCCCACGGCTGACAGATGGATGGAGCATCCAGTCATATCTTGGATAGCCAAGGGCAAGAATCTTCTCTTTCTCACAGTTCCAGTAACGGGATTTTGTTTCCACAAACACAGGTCCCGGCACCATGGCATGGTCAAAATGCATCATGCTTTTTCCTGCAGGCGGCTTGTTGTCTTTGGCTGCATCCTTATAGCCGCAGCCATGCCACATGTTCACTGTGGTCTGCCCTTTACAATGGTAAAAATTCAGGTAAGCTGTATTGTTTGTATAGAAAAAAAATCCTGCAACAGCACCATAATAATAAGAAAGGGGGCTGGACCAGCCATATTTATTCTCTGCCGTTACAAATTTAACATTCTTGCATTTCAGTTTCTTACATTTTTTCTTATCGGAAACCATCCAGATAATCTGATAGTTCTCATTTATTTTATTCTGAATCAGATATTCATAAAAGGCCCTGGGATTGTCTGTCATGTCCTGCATGGTACGGTTTTTCAGCACAATGCAGTTCTGACGGAGCTTCCCGTGATTCCCGAACCATTTTCCCACCATGGCAAGCTCCGCTTTTGAACAAAAGCGACCCAGATAATAAAGAACACTTCCAGCCAGACCCTCTTCTTTTATTTTCCTTTTAAGGGAATCCTTTGTCATCTCTTACCCTCGTTTCTATAATTTGCCTGACAAAAATTACGATACACCAGAGCCTGTATGAAAAAGGCTTTCTGCAATTACATCTCAAAAGACGATTTCTCTGGAAAAATCACTTCAAAGCTTCTCTGAATTTCTTTCTTCTGCTTCTCAAAATCACCCACATTCACATCATCATTAAGGCAGATCATCTTACACGCCTGTCTGCGAATGGTATGGTGGATCTGCTGATCATGTTTTCCTATGGTATAAAATCTTCCAAGCTTCGGTGACTGGGGCGTAAATTTCCCTTCCATGTACTGCCAGTATTTCATCACGTACTGGTTCACATCGAATACTGTGCGGAAACGATTCTTACAAACCTCATCCAGAACAGCACCCTCTTCGTCCCATACTTTCCAATAGGTTGCTTTCAAAAAAGGACTTGGAAGATGTGAATATTTAAAACTGGAAAATTCACGATAAGGCAGCATCAGCACATTGCGGAAGAGCATTGCTCCATAAGCCGGGCTAAACCATTTTTTTGCCTGCTTTTTGATCACTTCTTTTTTATTATAATGCATATTGACAAGAGCTGCATCATTCATAAGAATATTGGCAAAAGGGTTGCGGATATTGTCCTGCACAAGGGCGGTCTCAATACAGCAGTCACAGGGAAATCCGTTTTTGAAAAAATCTTCCGGTCTCACGGAATCAATGAGAAACATATCATCATTAAAAAAGACAAAATGCTCTGACAATCCTTTTATTCGGTGAAGATTCAGTTCTATGGAATTAATATTAAAGGTAGGAAGATAAGCAGGCGCCATAAAATCCGCATGCTTTACAATCTGAATCTTCTCATGAGCTGTGTTCAGCCACTTTGGAACATGTCCCCATGTGACAAAATATATTTTATTTACCCAGGGAGCAAATTTCTCCACACCGCGGAACCAGTACTGGAGATTGTCCCAATCGCGGTATCTGCTCTCCCCGGCGTCAGTTCCCCTGCCAGGCTGATATTCCCTGCGCTGTGCCAGCCAGTCAGGGTCACTGCCGTCCACCCAGGTGAGCACAAAATCTATTTTTTCCATTCCTATTCTCCTGCTCTTTAAATGGTTGCGGTCTAGAAATTGTGACGCACATCTTGCAGAAAGCCTTTTTCAAACACGCTCTAAAGCTTTCTCAGTCAGCTTATCTGCCATACAGAAGCATCAACTTCTGCCCTTCCTTATGGATGTCAAATCCTGCTTCTGCCAGCCTTCTGGCCGCTTCTTCTCTTTCGATTCTCCCGGCTTCCTTCATCTTAAATACAGTTTTGGCCCATTTCTCCGGGCTTTCTGCCAGGGAAATCATCGTCACATTTTCCCGGGAGAGTACTGCTTCTCCTGTGATCTGGTCTGAAATCACACAGGGCAGGCCATTGGCCTGAGCTTCCAGAAGAGTAAATGGAAGTCCTTCAAATAAAGAAGGAAACAGGAAAACATCCATGGCGCTTAAGTACCGCTCCACGTCCTGACATACTCCCGTAAATATGATTTTATCCAGGACACCCGCCTTTTTAGCCTGCTCCTGGATCTGTTCCTTTAATTCGCCGTCACCAATAAGGCAAAGCCTTGCAGCTGGCTCTTTTCGTTGGATTTCATGAAAAATACGGAGAATGGCCTCATGATTCTTCTGAACCTGAAACCTGCCTACATGCCCTACTACCAGGGCATCCCCGGAAATCCCCAACTTCTCTCTGATTTTCCGCCTGTTTGACTCTGAAAAGCCATATTTATCTGTCTCAATTGCGTTTGCAACCAATGTTACTTCTCCCCGTTCAAAAGCCTTATCTCCGAACAGCCATCTGCCTGCTTTTTCGGAACAGGCAAACTTCTCATTCACATAATGCTTTATTCTGGGACGATTCATGCCATCCATCAGCTTACGCACAATTCCCGGTGCTGAAGCGTTATGGGAATGTGCGATCACCTTTCTCACTCCTGCCTGCTTCGCCAGGCGAAGTGGTACGATATTGGCTGCTGAAAGCATATTCACATGCACGACATCGTACTTCTCCCGGGAAAGGAGCTTCCGAAAGGCCTTTATATAGCCAAAGTAATCTTTTTTTATATTGGGAACATAAAAAACCCGTCCACCAAGCTCCAGGATTTCTTTCTCATAAGCAATCGTTCCATACATGGATACAAAATCAAAGGATACTCCCTGTCTGGCCAGTTCCCTGAAATAGTTCATTACAAATGCTTCCATACCGCCAGGATTATTTCCCAGCCCTACCTGCAGGATTTTCATTTTTCACCTTCTAAACGCTTTATCAGCTTGTCATATCTGGAAACTTCCCGGGTTAATTCCTTTTTCATGATCAGCCACCTATCATTTTACTGTATTGCTCAGAGATCGGATCAATGTCGCCGTATGCGATCAGCTTGCCTTTTTCCAGAATCATGGCCTTATTGCAAAGGCGCTGTACCTGTTCCAGAGAATGGGATACAAAAAGGACGGTAACACCTGAGTCAAACATACTCATGATCTTCTTTTCACTTTTTTTACGGAACTTGGCGTCACCTACGGAAAGGACCTCGTCCAGGATCAGGATCTTCGGTTCTACTACTGTGGCAATGGAAAAGCCAAGTCTGGATTTCATACCGGAGGAATAATTTTTCACCGGAACATCCATGAATTTCTGAAGTTCAGAGAATTCTACAATCTCATCATATTTGCTGTCAATAAATTTCTTGGTATATCCAAGCATGGCACCATACAGGTAAATATTCTCTTTTCCTGTATACTGCGGGTCAAAACCAGCGCCAAGTTCCAGAAGGGGAACCATTTTCCCATGTTTGTCCACATGACCCTCTGTAGGCTTGAATACACCGGAAATCACCTTAAGAAGAGTACTTTTTCCAGCTCCGTTAAGACCAAGGATACCTACACGGTCTCCCTTTTCCACGCTGAAGCTTACATTCTTCAAAGCCCAGAATTCATTGTACTGGATTTCTCTCTTAATGGTTTTAAATATATAATCTTTTAAGCTGTCAACCTTCTCACGGCTCAGGTTGAACTTCATGCTTACGTTATCGACTTCAATGGCTGTCTTGCTCATATTTTCTCCTTAACATGTTCCTGTAAATGGTAGTTTAGAGCGTGTTTGAAAAATACTTTCTGCAGGGAATGATTTTTCAAACAGGTTCTAGATGTACAGAATAAAATTATCCTGTTTTTTCTTGAAGCATACAAGTCCGATGATGGTGATTACTACGCTGAATGCAGCTGCATAAATTACATATGGCGCATACATAGGCTCTCCGAAGATTGCAGATCGGAAAATCTGAATGGTACAGTACAGAGGATTGAACTTCAGGATCCATGCCCAGCCACTCTTCAGCAGCTTGCTTGGATAATAGAAGATGGCACATGTATACATGATCAGCATCAGGGCAACAGACCAGAGGTACTCAATATCTCTGAAAAATACACCGATAGTTGCAAGGAACATTCCACTTCCGTAGGAAAGGATCAGAATGATGATCAAGGCAACCGGTGCCTGAAGCAGATAAATAGTCGGTTTCACACCCAGGATCACGCCTACAATGGCAAGCACAACCAGGGAGATCAGAAAAATAATATAATTATAAATTACAGTTGAAAGTGGATACAGATATTTCGGTACATACACTTTCTTGATCATTGCTGCATTGGACCGGATGGATTTCAGCGCAGCTTTGGTTGCAGAGGAATAAAAGCTGTACAGAAGACGTCCGGAAAGAATGTATACAGGGAATGTTTTGTCCGTGTTTCCATACAGGGTTCCGAAGACAATAGTCAGTACCACCATGGAAAGCAGTGGTTCTAGCATGGACCACAAAATACCAAGGTAGGAACGACGATATTTCAGCTTGATTCCTTTTTTGACCAGCTCACTTAACAGGAACTGATACTGTCTGAGATTATCTAAATATTTCTTCATATTCACTCCATTATATTTTGAAAAATTTGGCTTTCTGTTTTATCCAAAGCATTCGTATATAAACTTCTCTTTAAAAAAAGCCAAACTGTATTGTAACATACTCTTTCGCAGGTTGCAATATTGCGATTTAACCTGGAAGCGATCAATCATTCCAGATTCTTACTTGCGTCTACTGCCATCTGGTAGGCTTCTGCATAAGAAATTCCAGTCTTTCTACAGATTTCCGCCAGGCTTTCATACTCCGGATAGCATTTCTCTGCTCCTTCTGAACCGCAGATTTTCACTTCCACCTCACCGAAGGGAATCATTACTTTCCGCTTTCTCCGGGGCAAAATCGTGCGCTCCATCCTGACCCTGCGGATACCAATACTGGTAGTTTCTGCAAAAATCAAAGCTTCCATTCCCGGGACATCTTCTTCCTTACAGATTACGGTAAGAAGCCATGCAGGACGGTTTTTCTTCATATATACAGGAGTATAATGCACATCCCTTGCACCGGCCTCAAAAAGCTTCTCCATGACAAAGCCAAGTACTTCACCGCTGCAGTCATCGATGTTTGTTTCCAGCTTGTAGATGTAATCCGCGCTTTCCGTAACACCGGTCTGAATTTTGGCAGCAGCTTCCCGATTGAAAATTTCAGCAGTTTCATTTGCCGCACTTTCATTTCCTGCCGGAATTCCCACCGCTTTTTCCGGTTTATGGGATTCTTCCGGGTGAATCAGCATTGCACGCAGGATTCCCGGGCACTCATAAGTCCTCTTACCGGCTCCGATACCTGTTTTCTCAATTGCAAAGGTCTCCGGTAATTTGCAGGAAGTACGAACTGCTGCCACAATTGCCGCTCCTGTAGGAGTTACCAGCTCGCCCTGTACCTGAGTGATCCGCAGATCCAGGCTACACTGCTGTACAATATGGGTTACCGCTGGAACCGGAACTGGTAAAATGCCATGCTGGCAGCGGACTGTACCCATTCCTTCGCATAATACAGGTACAATGACCTCTGTAATTCCAAGATTGTCCAGGCAGACTGCCACGGACAAAATATCTACAATGGAATCCACAGCTCCAACTTCGTGAAAGTGCACCTCTTCCACCGGAACATTGTGGGCTTTTGCTTCTGCCTTTGCCAGAATCTGAAAAATTTTAAGGGCAATACCTCTGGCGCTGTCAGTCATCTTTGTGTCATCAAGTATCTGACGGATTTCGTTCATGCCGCGGTGTTTGTGATGACGATGGTACTCGTGAGTATGTGCTGCTGTTTCATCTCCATGATTATGTCCATGTACTGCCACATTCTTTTCTGCTGCCTCATGGCTATGCTCATACTGGTGATTATGTTCTTCTGCCCCATGCTTATGACTGTGATCATGTCCATGCAGATACTCCATATCATGATCATGTCCATCTATCTCTTCGTTCAGAATTACATCGAAATCACAGGCATCAATCCCGGATTTCATCACCCGATTTACTTTTATCTCAAATCCCTGCACTGGAAGACTTTCAAGTACATCCTCCAGCACCTTCTGATCTGCTCCCAGATCCAGCAGGGCTGCCACTGTCATATCGCCACTGATTCCGGAATAACACTCCAGATATAATGTTTTTCCCATAATTCTCCTCGTTACAAATTTATCAAATTGCTTTTCAGACACGCGCTAGAGCATGTTTGATTTTCAAACAAACTCTAGCTTTGTCTCTTACTTACCAAGCGCCAGCCGGTTCATCTGCGTTGCCAGATATCCGGCTCCATATCCGTTGTCAATATTCACTGTGGCAATTCCATTGGCACAGGAATTGATCATGGTCAGAAGTGCTGATAATCCATGGAAATTCGCTCCATATCCCACAGACGTAGGCACTGCGATCACTGGTCTGCTCACAAGGCCTCCCATAACGCTGGCAAGAGCGCCCTCCATGCCAGCCACAGCCACAACACAATTAGCATCCTGAATGATCTCCAGCCTGGAAAACAGCCTGTGCATTCCACTTACACCAACATCATAAATTCGTTCCACGTAGGTTCCAAAATATTCTGCAGTCTGTGCTGCTTCCTCGGCCACCGGAATATCTGCAGTGCCTGCGGTACAGACAGCCACCTTTCCCTCATGAACCTTATCTGGCTTCTCTATTTTCAGGATTCTGGAAACAGGGTCATACTGAACTTCTGGAAACTTCTCCTTCACCAGCTCATACTGTGCCTGGGAAGCCCTTGTTCCAAGTACTTCTCCCTCTTCCATATATAAACGTTCAAATATTTTCAGCAAATGGGCATCTGCCTTATTGCAGCAGTAAATCACCTCTGCGAAACCAGTACGGGCTTTTCTCCCCGTATCCAGCTTGGCATAATCCATTTCCTTGTAACCATCCTGTCGAATCAGCTTCCCTGCTGCTTCCGGAGAAAGTCCTCCCATTTGCACCTGGGCAAGGATTTCTTCTAGTGTCATGTACAAATCACTCCATTTCCTAAAACGTATTTGAAAAAGGCATTCTGCAAAATGTGCGTCACAATTTGCGGGAATCTATTTTCAAACAGGCTCTAAAATGCAACACAATTATAACGTTTTCTTCTCCTTTATTCAACAAAAAAATCCTGCCTCATTTTGCTGAAGCAGGATTTCTACGCATCGCGACGCGTGTTACTGGTCACGGAGCGAACCGTAACGGATTTCTTCCAAAGCCGGCTGTTCTGCACGAAAGCAGCACTCCCAGACCGTCTGATTATGTTTTATTTCGCTTTGGCTGCCTTTTTATCTCCAAGGAAACCAATCGATGTAACACAGATCAGTTTATCGAAGATCATAAACATGGCCGGTAAGATAAACAGTACAACTACCATACTGATGATTGCACCACGGGCAAGCAGTGTACAAATAGAACCGATCATCTCAACCTGTGAATAACAGGAAACACCGAAGGTTGCTGCGAAGAAGCTGAGACCGCTGCTGATAATGGACGGCATGCTGGTCTTGTGGGCAATACTGATGGCTTCCATCTTATTCTTGCCGTGCTGTCTCTCTCTCTGATAACGGGTAGTCATCAGGATCGCATAGTCAACGGTTGCACCCAGCTGGATGGCACCAATAACAATACTTGCAACGAACGGAAGGCTGATTCCCTGATAGTACGGAATGGCCATATTGACAAAAATCGCAAACTCAATAACCGCAACCAGAATGATCGGAAGGGAAATTGATTTAAAGATAATCATAATGATCAGGAAAATGGCACCGATGGAAATTACATTTACACGAACCAGATCGGCATCTGTGGTATCCTGAAGGTCTTTCATAAGCGGTGCTTCACCGATTACCATTGCTGTATTATCGTATTTTTTTACTATTTTATCAATTTCTGCAAGCTGGGCATTTACCTCATCTGTAGCAGAACCATATTCAGAGCATACAAATGCAAGCTCATACTGATCTCCTTTGAAAATCTTCTTCAGATCATCCGGGATCATAGACTCCGGAACGGTAGGTCCGATCAGGGAATTCATACCCAGACTCCACTTCACACCCTCAACCTTATCAATATCATTTAACATCTGCTGTTTCTGCTTGGAGTCCATATTCTTATCCATCATGATCATATGGATATTGCCTACTGCAAAAGTTTTCTCCAGCTCATCATTGGCAATGTTGCAATCCAAAGTGGATGGTAGAGATTCTGCAATATTATAGTAAATCTTTGTATGATTGTTTCCATAAATAGCCGGAAGCAGAAGCACCAGGAAAATCACAGTCCAAAGCTTATAATGCTTCGTAATAAATGCAGACGGTTTATCCATTCTGGCAAGAAGCAGCTTATGCTGTGTCTTCTCAATAGGCTTGTCAAAAAACAGAACCAGTGCCGGAAGAATGGTTACACAGCAGATAACACCAATAATAACGCCCTTTGCCATAACAATACCAAGGTCACGTCCAAGAGCAAAGGTCATAACACAAAGTGCAACGAAGCCGGCTACTGTGGTAACAGAGCTTCCAGCTACAGACTTAAAAGTATTTGCAATGGCATGCCCCATGGCACGGTCCTTTTCTCCAGGAAAACGCTTCTTATTTTCCTCGTAGCTGTTCAGAAGGAAAATGGAATAATCCATGGTAACACCAAGCTGAAGTACCGCGGTAAGTGCCTGCGTAATATAAGAAGTCTCGCCTAAAATAACATTGCTTCCCAGGTTGTAAAGAATAGCAAGTCCGATGCTAAGCAGGAACAAAAACGGAACAACAAAGGATCCGCTTGTCAGCTCCAGAACGATCAGACTGAGTACTGCTGCGATCACAACGTAAATCGGCAGCTCCTGCATGGCAATGTTCTTAATATCTGTAACAACTCCTGTCATGCCACTGAGGAAGCACTGCTCGTTGGCAATCTTACGTAGTTCTGTGATAGCTTCCATGGAAGTATCTGAAGATGTGGTATTATCAAACAAAACCAGCATCATGGTTGCATCGCCATTTATAAATACCTTTCTGTACTTCTCAGGAACCATCTCTACCGGAAGAGTGATATCCGCCACATCATCATACCAGAGAACATCCTTTACATGCTCTACTTCACTGAATTTCTCTTCCAGCTTCTGGACATCCTTCATATCCATATTCTCCACAATTACCATGGAAAAGGCGCCCATACCAAACTCATCCACCAGAATATCCTGACCTTTTACCGTCTCAAGGGTATCCGGCAGGTAACTTAACAGATCATAATTGACTCTCGTCTCTGCGATTCCGATCACAGACGGGATTACCAGCAAAAGTCCGATCAAAAGCACCAGGACCTTATGCTTGGCTATCCATTTTCCTACTTTGACCATTGATGTCATCTCCTTAAATTCATTTCTTTCGTACTATAGTATAACCCAAAATGACCAATAGTCAATATTATTTTTAACAAAAATGAAAAATAGTCATTTTTCTCAAAATCCGATCAAAACGCCGACGATTTTTACCAAAAATGCCGCAATCCAGGCGATCACACATTGTCCGATCACCACTCCAGCTGCCCATTTTCCGCCAAGCTCACGTTTCACAGAAGCAATCGCGGCTACACAAGGCGTATATAAAAGGCAGAAGGTAAGAAGGCACACTGCTGCCAGCGGAGAAAGCACCTCCACCAGTGCCGCTGTGCTTCCAAATAATATGGACAATGTGGAAACCACGCTCTCCTTTGCCATGAAACCTGTTACAAGAGCTGTGGAAAATCTCCAGTCTCCAAAGCCAAGATGCTTAAATACCGGTGCAATAAATCCGGCAAGTACTGCAAGAATACTGTCTTTGGAATCTGTCACAATATTCAAATGCAGATCAAAGGTCTGTAAAAACCAGATCACAATGGTTGCCACAAAAATAACAGTAAAGGCTCTCTGAAGAAAATCCTTTGCTTTTTCCCAAAGAAGCTGGCCAACGTTTTTTGCACCTGGAAGACGATAATTAGGAAGCTCCATTACAAAGGGAACCGCTTCTCCCTTAAACATGGTTTTTCCAAAAATCAGTGCCATCAGGATTCCCATAATAATTCCGCCGAAATAAAGTGCTATCATTACCAGTGCACCGTATTTCGGGAAAAAGGCAGCTGTAAAGAAAGCATAAATAGGAAGCTTTGCCGAACAGCTCATAAAAGGAGTAAGGAGGATCGTCATCTTACGGTCACGCTCTGAGGGCAGGGTTCTGCTTGCCATAACGCCAGGAACTGTGCATCCAAAGCCTACAAGCATTGGGACAATACTTCGTCCGGAAAGTCCAATCTTTCGAAGCAGCTTATCCATTACAAAAGCAACTCTGGCCATATATCCACTGTCTTCCAGAAGTGACAGGAAGAAAAACAGGGTGACGATAATCGGCAGAAAGCTGAGCACACTTCCAACTCCATTGAAAATACCGTCAATTACAAGAGAATGAAGCACATTATTTACGTTCCATGCAGTCATGGCCTGATCCACCACTGCAGTCAGCCAGGTAATTCCCATATCCAGAAGATCTGAAAGTCCCTTTCCGATCACACCAAAGGTCAGCCAGAAAACCAGAGCCATAATTCCTGCGAAGCATGGAATGGCTGTATATTTGCCTGTAAGTATTTTATCCATCTTCTGACTGCGCAGATGCTCCTTGCTTTCATGAGGCTTAATCACGGTCTCAGCGCAGACTTTTTCAATAAAGTCAAAGCGCATATGGGCAATCGCCGCGGACCGGTCAAGCCCACGCTCCGTCTCCATCTGCTTTACAATATGCTCCAGGGTTTCTTTTTCATTCTGATCCAGCCCAAGCTTTTCCAGGATCAGTTCATCCCCTTCCGCAAGCTTACTGGCTGCAAAACGTACCGGGATATCTGCCTGCTGAGCATGATCCTCAATGAGATGCATAATTCCATGAAGACATCTGTGAACAGCACCGCCATCATCGTTTGCATCGCAGAAATCCAGACGCTTTGGTTTTTCCTGATATTTTGCCACATGGATCGCATGGGCTACCAGTTCATCGATTCCCTCATTTTTCGCTGCTGAAATAGGTACTACAGGAATTCCAAGCGCCTCTTCCATCTGGTTCACACGTACAGAACCGCCATTCTGCCTTACCTCGTCCATCATATTCAATGCCAGGACCATAGGAACATCCAGTTCCATCAGCTGCATGGTAAGATATAGATTTCTTTCAATATTGGTTGCATCCACAATATTGATAATTCCTTTTGGATGCTGTTCCAGAATAAAGCTTCTGGTTACGATTTCCTCGCTGGTATAGGGGGACATGGAATAAATTCCCGGCAGGTCTGTCACCAGAGTATTCTTTTTCCCACGGATAATACCATCCTTGCGGTCTACAGTAACTCCCGGAAAGTTGCCTACATGCTGACTGGAGCCGGTTAACTGATTAAACAGGGTTGTTTTACCGCAGTTCTGGTTTCCTGCCAGCGCAAAGGTAAGAAGCTCACTATCCGGAAGGGGATGTTCATCTGCTTTTTCATGATATTTACCGCCCTCGCCCAGACCTGGATGAGGAATCGCCCTGACACGGCTGCCTCGTTTCTGTTCTTTTTCATCCCTTACATTATCAATCTGAATCTGGGCAGCATCTGCAAGACGCAGGGTCAGCTCATAGCTATGTATCCTGACTTCAACAGGGTCACCCATAGGTGCATATTTTACCATGGTCACGTCCGCCATGGGAATGATTCCCATATCCAGGAAATGCTGCCGCAGGGCACCCTCTCCTCCTACTACTGTAACTGTGGCAGTTTTCCCGATGGGAAGGTCTTTTAATGTCATATGTACTTGTCCTCTTTTCCCATATGTAAGATTTTTGTTGCTGTTCAAAACTAAGCAGCAACCATTTTTGATAAAATTCGTCTGCTAATGATAAATTTTATCATTAATGTTACAGGAGTTAGTTTATTCTAATATTGTCAGGATGTCAATATTATTGAGAAAAATTATTGACAATTTTCTCATTATCTGATAAAGTTACGAAACAAGGTTTCCCTGTGAGGGAGTAGCAAGCGTGTCCACAGACGCGTGGCAAGTCAACATACCGACCGTATGAATCTGTTTGTATAGATTGCTGTTCACTGAATGAACAGCAGATTTCAGAGCAGTGTTTCGATCTGGCTTGCATTAAATTGCGAGACTCATGTATAACGTTATGCTATACATGGAGTCTGTCCTTTTATAAGAATGCAGATGACCCATATATAGCCTGTGGTTATATATCGGGTCTTTTTTCATGCTGTAAAAAGCTTCGCCGAGAGATCTGTTTCCACAGCAAATAAAAAAATGGAAACCAGTAATAAAATACATTACGGAGGAACGTAAAAATGAACTACAGTTTTGTGTTTTTTCTGAACAGCGCCCTGCTTGGAGTCGGACTTGCAATGGATGCTTTTTCTGTGTCCCTGGCAAACGGCCTTCACGAGCCTAAGATGCGCATGAAAAAAATGTGCGGCATTGCAGGCACATTCGGTGCTTTCCAGGCCATCATGCCAATGACCGGATGGTTATGTGTCCACACCATTGTAGGATACTTCAGGACATTTGAGAAATTTATTCCATGGATTGCGCTGATCCTTCTTTGCTATATCGGAGGCTCCATGCTGATCAATGGTATCCGGGGAACCGATGAGGGTGATGAAATTCCGGGAGTTGGTCCCAAAGCCCTTTTCATTCAGGGCATTGCAACCTCCATTGACGCCCTGTCCGTAGGATTCACCATCTCAGAGTATGACTGGCTGATGGCTCTTGTCTGTTCCCTGATCATTGCCATAGTCACATTCTTTATCTGCATGACCGGACTTTCCCTTGGAAAACGCTTCGGAACCAGGCTTTCCAACAAGGCGGATATTCTCGGCGGCGTCATTCTTATCGCAATTGGTCTGGAAATTTTTATCAGCAATATGTTTTAATTTTTTCAGCATATTTACCGCTATTCAGCTGGTACTGTTCCGCCAGGCGTTTTTCTATGCAAGCGTTGATTTTCACCTGTTTTCCAATCAAAAAAAAGCTTTCATCTCTCCCTTTGCGGGATGGATGAAAGCTTTTTCTACTTTTATTAACGGGCAATAATATATGCGCAATAAACCAGATATACCACTACCATTATAATACCCTCTTTGCGCTCAATTTTTTTCCTGGTTCCTGCAAAGATCCAGACCATAACCGAAAATACCATAAGAAGCACTATATCGATTATGTTTTCCCGGATCAAAGCTACCGGACTGATAGCAGATGAGATTCCAAGAACCATCAGAATATTGAAAATATTAGATCCAACTGCATTTCCAACTGCCATATCAACTTCATTTTTTCTTGCTGCAACTACAGAGGTTACAAGCTCCGGAAGTGAAGTTCCGATAGACACAATGGTAAGCCCGACCAGAGTCTGGCTCATTCCAAGCTCTATTGCAATCCTGCTGGCTGTATCAACGGTAAGGTCACCGCCAAAAGCAATTGCAGCTGCACCCACGATCAGAAAGAGAATACTTTTGCCGTATGACAGCTCTTTCATATTGTCACATTCTTCAACACCTTCTATTTCAACCTTCTGTCCTGCTGCACGCGCTTTCATTGCGCTTCGTACCATTGTGAAAATGTATCCGGCAAACACGATCAGGAAAATAACTCCATCTGCATGACCCAGCGTCATTCCCGTCTTATCTCCCAGTCCTGAAATTCCCAGTACAAGCAGAAATAGTGCACATCCTAAAGACAAGGGAATATCTCTTACCACAGTTGCTTTCTGGACCATAATTGGAGTCAGAATTGAACAGACACCAATTACAAACATCAGATTAAAAATATTGGATCCTACTACATTGCTGACCGCAAGTTCATTATTCTGTACCAGAGAAGCAGTCACACTCACGGCTGTTTCTGGCAGTGAAGTTCCCATAGCCACAATCGTAAGACCAATGATGATGGGCGGAACCTTTAACTTCTTCGCAATGCTGGAACTTCCCTCCACAAAAAAGTCAGCCCCTTTTACCAGAAAGGCAAATCCCACTGCCAGCAGCAGGATAACAGCTGCAATTGGCAATCCATTAATAATATTTTGCATAATATTCTCCTTTTGTTATCAGCATATTTTTACCTTTACAGATTCTCCAGAGTGTGTTTGAAAAAGGCTTTCTGCAAAATGTGTGTTACAAAACAGTATTTACTTCATAAGCCTGCTTCTTTGGAATTACATTTGCCCAAAATGTAAAAAGACTCATGTATGCCATAACATGCATACATGAGTCTCATTCTTTAAGATTTGCCAGGCCAGAATCAGATCCGATCAAAGCCGCGACTGTTGACAAACCACGTTTTCACGCAAACTACTCCCTCACAGAATCCATATGTGTAGTTAATATACCAAATTGCTGTTAAGAAGTCAACCTCTAATCTTCCTCTATATGCTCTCTTCCCTGGTCAATGATCGTCCGAACATGCTCATCTGCCAGAGAATAGAATATAGATTTTCCATCCCTGCGGCTTTTTACCAGTTTATTCTGTTTCAGGATACGAAGCTGGTGGGAAATAGCTGACTGAGTCATGTTCAATGCCTTTGCCAGGTCGCACACGCACACCTCTGCTTCAAAAAGTACAAACAGGATCCGGATCCTGGTAGAATCTCCAAACACCTTGAACAGCTCTGCCAGATCATACAGCTCGTTTTCCTCCGGGATAGTCTCGTTTACAATTTGCAGAAGATTTTCATGAACCTCACAGCAATCACAGATTTCCACTTCTTTATCTATATCTTTTTTCATTCTGAATACCTCGATATCATCATCAAAGATTTTTCACAAACAAAGTACGGATTGCATTGAGCACTGCCAGTACCATAACTCCTACATCTGCAAAAATGGCTATCCACATGTTTGCAATACCGAAGGCACCAAGTACCAGGCAGATCAGTTTCACGCCAATTGCAAAATAAATATTTTCATATACAATTCGCATACACTTCTTGGCAATGCGAATGGCTTTCCCAATCTTCAACGGGTCGTCATCCATCAGGACAACGTCAGCCGCCTCGATTGCAGCATCAGAACCAAGAGCACCCATTGCAATACCAATATCCGCTCTTGAAAGAACCGGTGCATCATTGATTCCGTCTCCAACAAAGGCAAGCTTCTCTTTTTCAGACTTGTTTGAAAGAAGCTCTTCCACCTTGGAAACCTTATCTGCCGGAAGAAGCTCGCTGTGAACCTCTCCGATTCCAAGGTCAGCTGCTACAGACTCTGCCACTTTTTTTCCGTCACCGGTGAGCATAACCGTTCTTGTAATGCCTGCTTTTTTCAGGTTCTCAATTGCCTCTTTGGCATGAGGCTTGATAATGTCAGAAATCAGGATGTGACCGGCATATTTTCCATCCACAGCCATATGGACAACCGTTCCTACATGATGGCACTCTTTGTACGCAATACCCAGACGATTCATCAGCTTCGCGTTGCCGGCAGCTACAGACACGCCTTCCACCTTTGCAATAACACCGTTTCCACCGATTTCCTCAATGTCTGTGACACGGCTGCGGTCGATTGGCTTGCCATATGCTTTCTGAAGGCTTTTGCTGATGGGGTGTGAGGAAGAACACTCTGCATATGCCGCATATTCCAGAAGCTTTGCATCCTCCATCTCATTATGGTGAATTCCGCTGACCTCGAATACGCCCTTTGTCATAGTACCTGTTTTATCAAAAACAACAATCTTCGTCTGGGAAAGTGTCTCCAGATAGTTGGAGCCTTTTACCAGAACGCCTTGATTGCTGGCACCACCGATTCCAGCAAAGAAACTGAGAGGAATACTGATCACCAGTGCACATGGACAGCTGATTACAAGGAACGTCAGAGCACGGTAGATCCAGTCTCCCCATTCCGGAGAAAGTCCCATAAACAGCATTCTACAAAGAGGCGGAATGACTGCAAGTGCCAGAGCACTGTAGCAGACTGCCGGGGTATAATATTTCGCAAATTTTGAAATAAAGTTTTCAGATCTGGATTTCTTGGAGCTTGAGTTCTCAACAAGGTCCAGGATCTTGGAAACCGTAGATTCACCAAATTCCTTCGTGGTGCGAATTTTCAATACACCTGTCATGTTAATGCAGCCGCTGATGACCTCATCTCCCACTTTCGCATCTCGCGGAAGGCTTTCTCCTGTCAATGCGCTTGTATTTAATGTGGAATTTCCGTCTTCAATCATTCCGTCAATTGGAATCTTCTCTCCTGGCTGAACCACAATGATAGTTCCAACCTCTACCTCGTCCGGGTCTACCTTTTCCAGCTTACCGTCCTGCTCAATATTTGCATAATCCGGACGGATATCCATCAGCTCGCTGATATTTCTTCTGCTCTTTCCAACGGCATAACTCTGGAAAAGTTCTCCGATCTGGTAAAACAGCATAACCGCAGTGCCTTCCTGATAATCGCCGAGAGCAATGGCACCAATTGTGGCAACTGCCATCAGAAAATTCTCATCAAATACCTGACGGTTCCTAATTCCCTTAAGCGCTTTTTTCAGAATATCATAACCGATCACCAGATACGGGACCATGTAAAGTGCCATTCGAAGATAGCCATCTACCGGAAGAAAGCGCAGCAAAACCAAAAGGACAAAAGCAATAATAATTCTGATCAATACTTTTTTCTGCTTCTTGTTCATATTCTTTCACATGCCTTGAGGGCACGGCCTCCATTATAATGATGTCGCTGGCACGCGACATATTCGCTTAATTCATTTGCGTGACTGAACAGAGTACATCCTGTCCGGTCATTGTCTTACCGTTCATTCTGTGCCTAGAACGTGTTTGAAAAAAGCTTTCTGCAAGATGTGCGTCACAATTTGTGGGAGATTTCGCCCGGATGAGGGCGCCGTAGCGGGCTACGGCAACCGAACTCGGGCAAAATATACTGCAAAGTGGGGCGTGCAGATTGCGGGAATGATTTTTCAAACACGCTCTAGTAACTGCTTTTCCTCATTGTTTTTATAAGAAGATCTCGCAGTCGTCTTCTACTTTCTTACAGTTCTTCAGGACTTCCTGCATAACAGCCTTCGGCTCCTGTCCATCTTCAAACTCAACGATCATTTTCAGAGTCATGAAGTTTACAGTCGCATCCTTAACACCAGCAGTGTTCTTAGCAGCTTCCTCCATCTTGTTTGCACAGTTTGCGCAGTCAACATCGATCTTGTAAGTTTTTTTCATGGTAGTGGTCTCCTTTTGAAAATGTTCTCTTTTTCATATGAACAATTATTCATATGTTTGTTTTTATTATAGCATTTAAATAACTTCTGTCAATAGGTTTGGCATAAAATCTTTCTTTTTCTATGATGTAGCATAAATGCTTTCTTTTTCCTGTATTAATATAGTAATTTCTTTTTTTGCCCTGTTCAATTCGTTTTTTTTCGTGTATAATAAGTCGAATATTATTGGATTGAAATTAGAGGAGATTTTAAACATGAAAAGTTATCTAATCGTTTTTCTTATTTCTATGGTACCGCTGATTGAGCTGCGAGGCGCGATCCCATATGCTGTAGGCTTCGGAATTCCGCTGGTTCCGGCGTACATTATCGCCATTATCGGAAACATGCTTCCAGTACCTTTTATCTATTTCTTCGCCCGCAAGGTTCTGGAGTGGGGCAAGGATAAACCGGTGATCGGGCGCTTCTTTACCTTCTGTCTTGAAAAAGGGGAAAAAGGAGGAAAGGCCCTTCAGGCAAAGGCCGGCCGCGGATTATTCGTAGCGCTTCTGCTCTTCGTAGGAATTCCTCTTCCCGGCACAGGTGCCTGGACCGGAACCCTGGCTGCCAGCCTTCTGGACATGGACTTTAAGTCCAGTGTTCTGGCTGTAATGCTTGGTGTCATTCTGGCTGGTCTTATCATGGGCGCTGCAAGTGCAGGACTTTATGGGGCATTATTTGCAGTATTCAGCTGACAGGATTACAAGAAAAAGTATATGAAGTTTATCTGATTGCGAATAAACTCATATACTTTTTTTATGCCTTAAAAGAAACTAAAACAAACCTCTGTCGTTTTCACTCGTCTTAGAGCGTGTTTGAAAAATCATTCCTGCAATCTGCACGCCCCACTTTGCGGGAGATTTCACCCGGATGAGGGCGTCGTAGCCCGCTACGACGCC
>OGOL01000927.1_pt1 | contig 30578 bp, 25 predicted proteins | sample 1552641 | NCBI WGS metagenome assembly OGOL01 (sample SAMEA2580140, study PRJEB22360) | human gut metagenome | biome: human gut; feature: human-associated habitat; material: faeces | place: Denmark | collected 2008/2010 | reverse complement strand
TCCTTCAAAATGTGTTCGCTGTGCACCGTAAGGGCGATACCACAACCCTCGGCCCAAAGGGCCGTCAAACTTAAGAACCTTTAGAACCCTCGGGGCGAAGCCCCGTCAACCTACCCCTCTGAACCTTCTGAACCCGAGCCGCTCTGCGGCCTCTAGCGCCCCCTATCTGAGCCATCTCATGGCATCCTTCATGGCTGCCGGCAGGGCCTGGCCGAAGAGACGGTCCATGGCATCCCGGGTGACCAGCCAGGTGCGGCCGGATTTCCTCCGTTCTCCTTCTTCCATGCGGGCGGCGGCATGACCGGCGCCGGCAGCAGCGCTTCTGACGGTGCCGCTGTCCCGGTTCCAGATGCGGGCGGCTTCGATGGTGGAGAACACAAGGAGAAGGGGATTTAAGGCGAAAGGCGGCTTTTCCTCCGCGCTGCCCCGGTACACTTTTTCTGCAGCGCGGCGCAGGAGAAGCCAGGTATTTCCGGAATGGCGGACTTCGGAAAGAGAAAAGATCCCGTTTTCCCCTGCCCCTTCACAGTCGGCCTGCACCCTTTTGGCGTCGGCGCCGTACAGGTTGGCCGCTTCCCTGGGGGTCACCACTTCTTCCAGGGGATCGAAAGGAAGACGGTACATATCCATATGCCCCAGGTCCGGTTCATAGGCGGAAGAGGAGATAATCCCAATGGCCCCTTCACCGGCGGCCAGGGCGCATCCTGCCGGCAGGCGGCGGCCGGAGAGATAGGCTCCGTAGGCGGCACGGGCTTTTGCAGCAGGCAGGGTGGTGGAAATGAAATCCACCGGTCCTTCGCTGACTGCAAGGCCCTCTCCTTCCGGTATGGTCGGCTTTCTGTCTAAAAGATACAAATGGGCTCCTTCCGTAAGGATCCATCCGCTTTGGGGAATGGTGCCGGTAAGAAAGGCACCGTAGCAGGCATCTGCCTGCTCTTTATTTTCTGTATGTGCGTATATTCGAATCATAATACCTCTATTGACAAGCCCCTTTGAGGCTTGAAGGTTGACGGCCCTTCGGGCCGAAGGGTCTTAAGGGGCTTAAGTTTGACGCGCCTTTGGCGTGCACAGCGAACATGATTTGAAGGAGCAAAGCGACGCACAAATCATAGTGAGTCGTTTCCCCTTTAGGGGCGAGGGTTGTTGGAGGGCGCCTCTAAATTTATAGAAGGCGCCCTCTTATGATAAAACCTAACAACCGGGCTTCGCCCGAGGGAATGCGGTCCCCTTTTTTAAACTGCGGCGAAGCCGCCACCACAACCCTCGGCCTGAAAGGCCGTCAAACTTACGAACCCTCCGGCCCATAGGGCCGGTCCATCTTAAGAACCCTCCCCCATAAAGGCCCCTTAGAGCGACGACATCATGCGGATGTGTCCGGCCAGCAGTTCTTTATTAATGTAAGCATGCACTTTTTCCATGGGGGAGCCTTCAGCAATGGTTTCCCGGTCTCTGCTGCCGGCGCCGTGGCTCTGGACTTTACCGTCGTAGTCGTAGCGGGTCATGGAAAGGGTTTGGATCCGTTTGTGGGGGACGTCCATGCGGACCTGGTAAATGACGGAGGAGAAGTTCTGGTCTTTCCAGGGGTAGGAAATGCGGATCCAGAAGGTGGCGTAGCCGTCTTTATAGGAAATGGTATTTTTTTCTACGTCATAGGTGCTTCCGTGGAAACGGACGCCTTCTTCTTTATAAATGACGAGCCACTGGGGATTGGTAAAACGGGGAAGGGGATTTTCCACGTAGTGGCTGTACAGGTTCATGCCGAAGGAATGGGGCACCAGGGCGCTCCAGTTCTGGGGATCGTCGCTGTAGGTGAAATCGTTGGTAACGGTGCCTTTGGCATCCAGGGTTTTCATTTCCGTGACCCGGTAGGTCCTATGGTTTTTGTCGAATTCAATATTGGAAATGGTGTCGCCCTCTTTGGCTTTGGATTTGATGGACAGGGAAGAGCGAAGGCCGCTGTCCACGTAGGAGTCCGTATCCACCAGAGTGGTATCGGAGTCCTGGAAGGGGATCCAGTTTTCCGCCAATGCGGTTTCCCCGCCCACCATAAGGCAGGCAGCAAGTATGGGTGCTAATAGTTTTTTCATAGATATCCTCCTCTTTGGTGAGCTGATGGGACCGCTGTCCGTTATTCGTTATCCGCTTTCCGCTGACTGGGTTCGTGAGACAGGGGAAAGCTGTCCGATATGTGCTTATCACTGCCTCCGGGCTCTACGACGGCATGATGTATTTACAAAAGCAGAGGGCTCAGGCGCCTCTCTCGCCCGGGCTCCGCCCGCAGAGCGGGCTGGTGCAGAGGGCCTATGGTATGCCGAAGGCGGCATTTAAAACCTCCATCGCCCGACAGGGCGATACCACCACTCTCAGCGGCTTTGACGCTGTCAAACTTAAGAACCTTAAGAACCCTCGGCTCCAAAGGAGCTGTCCGCCCCTTTTATTTCAGACTTTTAATCACCCGTAAATCCTGGGGCGTCAGGAAGGGGGTGTAGGGTTTTCCCAGGTAGAGGGACAGGGTATCCACCAGACTTCTGATATGGGGTGCGTCTACGTGCATCATATCGGACAGATCCCGAAGGCTTCCCATGCCGCAGGGAAGGTCTTCGGAAAGGTAGCGGCCCTTGAGGTCCGTAGGTCCCATGACGGTTTTATAGGATTGATTTTCCGTAAGGGCGTCGTAGAGATTTTCCTTTTTCTCTCCCCAGGAGGCGTTGAGCACGTCCAGAAGGGAGGAGAGGGAAAGGCCCAGGGCTTTCCCTATGGCAATCCGTTCCCCGTCGCAGGCTTCCATGTAGGCAGCCACCTTTGGGGTAAGGGAATCACCGAAGAAATGGAATTTCTCTCCGTTTTCAATACGGGTCATGTTGAAGAGGCAGGCTGTCACGTGGATGATGGGATTGGTGGCGGACAGGGAAGTGGAGGCAGGGGAAGCGACCCGGCTCACCTTGGGCGCCATCAGGTGCAGAAGGGTGCTCAGTTCTCCTTCTTCACCAAGGCAGGAATAGCCGATTTCTTCTTTCATGGCCTTGAATTCCAATGTTTTATAATCGGAAGAGAGGCGGGCGATGAAGGGCATATTGGCAGTTTCCGCAATGGAAATGGACGGGGCATCCTGCTGTTTGGACAGAAGACGGCAGGCCTTGATGGCGCCCCAGCAGCCGTTCATGAAAAGCAGGCACTGCCCGTCATGAAGGAAGGGGGCGATTTCTTCCACCACCCCTTCATGGTCTGTGGCGTGGGTGCATACCATGAGGATGTCCGCTTCCTCCACGGCCTTTTTCAAATCTGTGGTAAAGGGAACGTACAGGGATGTGTCGATTTTGCCTCTTACTGTGAGGGGAGACTGGTTCCAGCAGGCTGCTTTGATGCGGTTTCTCACATACACCTGACAGGGCACATTTTTCAGATTAAAATAAGCGGCTCCGGCCAGTGCGGTGCTTCCGGCGCCGATGATGGAAATATTCATGGTTCCTCCTACTAAATCCGGGTCATTGATTCTCCGGATGGTCCCTTTTATTATACTATTAATAGGGCTGCCATGCTTTGAAAAAATTGGAAATGGTCCATCAAAAAAAGGGCTGTGAAAAAATGAAGAAATGACACAGATACGACTCCGCTTCACTGTTATTTCGACGGTGGGAGAAGAGCAGCAAAATCTCCTTCCCACATAGGATAAGCCTCATCGGGGCGGGGGATTTCTCGACTTCGCTCGAAATGACGTAGAGGCAGACAGCAGGCTGTCATTTGGCTGATTTTCGTGAAAAATAATGTATACAAAAGGGGCTGTGAAAAAATGGTGATCATTTTTTCACAGCCCCTTCTTCATATCAGGATACCTTCCAGATGGTCCATTTCGTGCTGGATGATTTCGGCAGTGAAGCCCTGAAACCGTTTTCTCTTTTTGTGGAAGTCTTCATCCTCATATTTCACTTCCACCCAGTCATAGCGCCGGCAGGGACGCTTTCCGGCAAGAGAGAGGCACCCTTCTTCCGTATCATAATATGTGAGGGAATGCATGGTGATGACCGGATTGTAGAGGAGAAGGAAACGTTTTTCATCCCTGATGGCGATGATGGCTTTGGAAACGCCGATCATATTGGCTGCCAGGCCCACGCAGGTGTCGCTGTGGGCGGTCAAGGTGTCCAGAAGATCCCGGCCAGCCGCACGGTCCTGCCGGCTGGCCTTCTCGGCTTTCCGCTGGAGGAAGAGGATATCTTTGACAATAGGACGAATCATGAAAAGTCTCCTTTGGTTTTGCGAAGAATCGGCGGGAAGCTGTATTCCCGAAGGTTGACACGCCTTATGGACAAGCCCCATTGGGGCTTGAGGGTTCTAAAGTTTGACGGGGCTATCGCCCCGAGGGTTCTTAAGTTTGACAGCGGCTCTGCCGCTGAGGGTTGTTGTGGGCGCCTTATATTATTAAAAGCGCCCTCTTATGATAAAACCTAACAACCGGGCTTTCAGCCGGGGGAAAACAGACCGACCCCGCACTGCAGGCGCGGTTGTATGGTTTTCCACTGCAGAATGTTTATCATGCCATATGACACTGAAAGTAAATTCCGTAACGCTGACTTCATACTCATCGCCCCCTAAAGGGGAAACGACTCACTACATTTTGCGCGTCGCTAGCGCTCCTTCATCCACTGCTGTCACTGACTCACTGGATTTTCAGGTCGCTGATGCTCCCTTACAAATCCAGTTCGCATAGTGCAAAATGTGTTCGCTGTGCACCGTAAGGGCGATACCACAACCCTCGGGCCCGCAGGGCCCGTCAAACTTACGAACCCTCCGGCCCCTCAGGGCCGGTCCATCTTAAGAACCTTTCGCGCCCAAAGGGCGCGGGGCCGCTGCGCGGCCCTTTACAGCGAGAATCCGTTTGTCTCGTCTCCCGGCTTGTCCAGCCGGCGGGCGATGTCGTCATAGGTCTGGGAGAGCTGGTAGACCACAATGTCCATGGTGGTACGGATGGTGGCGGGGTCGAAGTTTTCCGGACGGGTGGTGAAGGTGACGTCCAGGAATACATTTTCATCGGAGCCGATGGAATATTTCACGATGGCGTGGTGGGCATTGAGGTCGTTCAGGAAGGCAAGGAAGGTCTTTCTGGCGGGGCCCTTGGGGGCGGTGCCCAGATGGATCCGCAGGAGGGTGTACATGCTGTTGTCCGTGATGACAGCGGCAACCAGCTTATGATGCTTTCCGGCGGGAATGGCAGTCATGAAGACGATGGTGTCGTAGGAATCGTGAGTTTCCTGGCGGCGGAAGAAGTTCAGCCCTTCGTCTTTCATGTATTTTTCAAACATATCGGCTTTTACATTTTTAGTGCGGTTTCCCTGAGGGAACGGAATGGTATTGTCAGACATAGGACGCCTTTCTGCGCAGCTTCTGCGCTTTCGGGAAGCAGCCTGGTAAAGACTGCCGGATTTCATTGGTATGAAACCGGACTCTATCAATGCATAGGTGCTTTCCCGGTCATGGTAAATGGAATGATGATATTTGTATTATACAGGAAACAGGGCGAATAGGAAACGGGCAGGGACAAAACGGGGCATTTTGAAATCTTGTCAAGAGGTACCAAAGAAACTGGCACTCTATATAAACAATTTCTATAACAGGGCGGAAAGGGAGAGGAAAAATAGAGGATGCGTCAATTTTTTTATGATGAAAAGTGAAGGGGCTGTTTCGGGAAGGCCCATGGAATCTATTATGATGATAAATCATACAGACGCATCATTATGATTTTATGTAAAGAATGACAGAACCATTGTCAATCTAATTAAGTGATGGGTAGTTCTATTTTCGATGATATAATTAGATAGGTTTATACTGTTTGAGAAAAGGGGCTTTTCCCGTGAAAACCGGGGTTATAATGGTGCCATCAAAAGAAACGCCGGGGTTTCCACGGACGAAGCATTCCCCGGGATAACAGAAATTTTAAGAAATGTGGTGATTTGTATGGACTTAATGATGCTTCCTGAATTTGTTAAATTAGCCCTCTTTATGTTGGCCGTGTTTATTTCCAATATCGTGCAGGCTTTGACCGGCTTTGCAGGAGTCATGCTCTCCATTCCGCCAACCATCCTTCTCTATGGACCGGATATGGCCAAAGCAGTCATTAATGCCATCTGCTGGCTGGTGTGCGCACTCCTGATGTATCAGAACCGTCAGTACATCAACCCGAAGGAACTGCTCCGCATTGTGGTCTTCATGCTGGTGGGCATGGCCATCGGCATTCACCTTTACAACGTGGTGAATCCCCAGATTCTGGTACCTCTTTACGGCGCCATTATCGTAGGGGCAGCGCTGAAGAGCCTCATTTTCAAACAGAGCGCTTCCGCTTTGCCGAACTGGATCGCCATCCCTGTTCTTCTCGGGGCCGGCGTCATTCATGGCATGTTTGCTTCCGGCGGTGCCCTGCTGGTGGTATACCTGGTCGCTACCTTCCGGGATAAGGATTCCTTCCGCGCCAATGTGGCTTCCGTATGGACCATCCTGAACCTGGTACTCATGTTCAACGATTATGAAAAAGGCCTTTACAATACGGAATTCTTTGAACTCCTGGGTCTGGGCGTCATTCCTCTGGTCATTGCCATCTATCTGGGAAATAAAATTCACGATATGATCAACCAGAAAATGTTCAACCGCGTCACCTACTGCCTCCTTTTGGCAGCAGGAAGCATGATCCTCATCTGATACTCTCTTTTGAAAAAGGGCTGTGAAGAAATGGTCATCATTTCTTCACGGCCCTTTTTTTTGATCGCCCCATGATGACAGGCAGCCTGCCTGCTGCATCCCCTGGGAGAGTGAGATTTCTCCACTCTGTGGAGACTCTGCATAGAGTCTCCAAGTCAGCCGAAGTTGGCCTCTAGCCTGCACAATAAGAGGCTTTCCTATTGGCGGCTGACCGGCTTCGGTCGAAATGCCGACAGGACGGTGCGGCATTTCTGTCATTTGAGGCGTGAGATTTCTCCACAGTCTCTTTTGGGCATGAAAAAAGAGGCAGTGAAGAAATGAGGAACACTTCTCCGCTGCCTCTTTGACTTACCGCCCTTCCATCATTTTCCGGATCCGTTCTCTCCGCATCCTGGCGGCTGCTTCATCCACGATAATGTGGTGGCCCGAGGGGGTGACGAATTCCGCTTTGGGAGGCGCCGCCTTTTTATCATTGTACAGGGCGTAATCAAAACCGCTGCCTAAAGCGCAGCTGGCGCAGTCCCTGCCGCTGGCGCCCCGCCACATGCGGTAGAGGCTGTAGCCGAACCAGCCGGCAATGGCTGCTGTAATCAGTATAGTTAACAGGGTACCCATGATGGTCCTCCTTTTATGATAATATTTCTCAAGTAAATTATACCATAAAAAGGGAAAGGGGGAAACTAAGATAGCTTTGCGGCTTGCCTGAAGCAGGCTTCAGCCTTTTATAATAAGAACAGCTTTCCGGCTGCGTTCGGGGAAGGAGTCTTCCTCTCCTTCTTCATGGACTGTCATCAAAGGGGCGGTGGATGGTATAATAATGAAATGAATAGAAACCGCCCTCGTTCCTTCCGGCTGGCGCCGGAAGTCTTGCGGATCAGTATTTCTAAAGAATGGAGAAACCTATGGTAACAGAAGAATTACAGAAGAAACAGGATCATCTGGAAGCATATCTGAAACAGCTGGGCAGCGTGGTGCTGGCCTTTTCCGGCGGCGTGGACTCCACCTACCTTATGCATGAAGCCCGGAAGGTGCTGGGGGACAGGGCCATGGCAGTCACCATGAACCTGGCGTCGGTACCGGAAAGGGAAGTGGCAGACGCCATTGAATACTGCCGCAGGGAAGGCATCCGGCAGGAAGTGGTGAAAATGGACCAGTTCGGCATTGAAGGATTTGCAGAAAATCCTTCGAACCGCTGCTATCTTTGCAAACATTTCCTTTTCAGCTCCCTTAAGAAAATCGCGGAAAAGGAAGGCTTTGCCTATGTCATCGACGGCACGAACCTCAATGATGCCTCCCAGTACCGGCCGGGGCTCAAGGCCCTTGCAGAGCTTGGCATCAGGAGCCCTCTCCGTCATGCCGGCCTCTACAAGGCAGATATCCGTGCCCTGTCTAAAGAAGCGGGTCTTCCCACCTGGAGCAAACCGTCCTTTGCCTGCATGGCTACCCGTTTCCCCTATGGAGAAACCATTACAGAGGACAAGCTCTCCATGGTGGAAAAAGCGGAAGATTTTCTTTTCTCCAAAGGCTTCAAGCAGTTCCGGGTGCGGCTTCATGAAGGAAATCTGGCCCGCATCGAAGTACTGCCTGAGGATTTGTGGAAACTTTTCCGCATCCACGAGGAAGTGGTGCGCACCTTCCACAGCCTGGGCTTTGCCTATGTCACCATGGACCTTCAGGGCTACCGCATGGGCAGCATGGACGAAGTGCTGTAAGGGTCGCCTTCGGCGTAAAGGTTCTTAAGATGGACCGACCTGAAGGCCGGAGGGTTCTTAGGTTTGACGGCCCTTTGAGCCGAGGGTTGTGGTATCGCCCTATGGGGCGATGAGTATGAAGTCAGCGTTACGGGATTGGCCTTTCTGTGTCATAGGGGCAGCGGATAGCCGACAGCGGTCATTACCGGCTCGCCAGCCCCACCCATTATTGTTATTGATGTACTACATATAAAGGATTTCATCATGGATATGAAAGATATACTGCAGAAGGTAGCCTCCGGCGCCCTGCGCCCGGAAGAAGCGGAGGCGCTTCTCCGGAAAAATCCGGCAGACCGGCCCTATGAAGAAATGGGATTTGCCAAGCTGGATACAGACAGAAAGGCCCGGTCCGGCTTTGCGGAAGTGGTATACTGCCAGGGTAAGTCTGACGCCTTTATCGGGCAGATTTTTAAGAAACTTTACGAAACGGAAGGGGAAGTCTTCGGCACCCGGGCTTCACCTCACCAGTATGAACTGGTAAAAAAAGTGCTGCCTTCCATTTCCTATGATCCTATTTCTCATATTCTGAAGCAGGAAAAGGAGAAGGACCACATAGGATGCATTGCTGTATGTACCGGCGGCACTGCCGATATATCAGTGGCGGAAGAAGCGGCCCAGACGGCAGAATACTTCGGCAGCCATGTAGAACGGATTTATGACGTAGGGGTCAGCGGTATCCACCGGCTCCTGTCCCAGGAAGAACGGGTGCGCAAGGCCAGCTGCGTCATTGCAGTGGCCGGTATGGAAGGGGCCCTGGCCTCGGTCATCGGCGGCCTGGTGAGAAATCCGGTGATTGCAGTGCCCACGTCAGTGGGGTATGGCGCCAGTTTCCACGGCCTCTCTGCCCTCCTCACCATGATTAATTCCTGTGCCAACGGCATAGTGACCGTGAATATAGACAATGGATTCGGTGCCGGTTATGTGGCCACCCAAATCAACAGACTGGCAGAAAGGGGAAAAGTGTAAATGGGAAAATCATTATATCTGGAAGCAGCCTCCGGCATTGCGGGGGATATGTTTGTGGCAGCCCTGCTGGACCTGGGCGCAGATCGGAAAGCGCTGGACAAGGCGATTTCTTCCATTCCAGCAAAAGGGTTTACGGTGGAAATCGGAAGGGTGCAGAAAGCAGGCATTGACTGCTGTGATTTCAACGTGATTCTGGACAAAGAACATGAAAATCACGACCACGACATGGCCTATCTCTACGGTCCCCTGCCGGAAGCAAGGGAAGCGGTTCATGAAGAACACCATCACCATCATGAGGAAGATGGTCATCATCATGAGGAGGAAGAACATCACTGCCACTGCCATGAAGAAGGCCATTATCACGAAGAGGAAGAACATCACTGCCACTGCCATGAAGAGGGCCATCATCACGAGGAAGAAGAGCATCACTGCCACTGCCATGAAGAAGGCCATCATCACGAAGAGGAAGAGCACCACTGTCACTGTCATGAAGACCATCACCATCATGACCATGGAGAGGGGCACCATCATCATGAACACCGCCATCTGAAAGATGTGGAAGCGGTGATTGACGGCACGGACATGACCGAATCTGCCCGGATGCTGGCAAAGAAGATTTTCCGCATTGTGGCAGAAGCGGAATCCAAAGCCCACAACCTTCCTATCGAGGAAGTCCATTTCCATGAAGTGGGAGCCATCGACTCCATTGTGGATATCATTTCCGCTGCCGTATGCTTTGACAGTCTCCATATCAAAAACGTGATCGTACCGAAGCTTTCGGAAGGCAGAGGCACTGTCCGCTGCCAGCACGGCGTACTTCCGGTGCCTGTGCCGGCTACACTGAACATTGTCACCGCCTATCACATGCCCCTGGAAATCATGGACGCCAAAGGGGAATACGTGACCCCCACCGGCGCTGCCATTGCGGCGGCCCTGGCCACCTCCCATGAGCTGCCTGCCTCCTTCACCGTTCTGAAAACAGGCCTGGGCGCAGGAAAACGGGACTATCGGGAACGGACCAATATCCTCCGGGCCATTCTCATTGATGAAGCAGAAGGACCCTGGGAAAAAGACCAGGTAGTGAAGCTGGAAAGCGATATCGATGACGCTTCCGGCGAAGTGCTGGGCTATACCATGAAAAAACTGATGGATGCCGGCGCCCTGGACGTTCATTTCACCCCTATCTACATGAAAAAGAACAGACCGGCCTATGAACTCACGGTGATCTGCAGGGAAGACAGGAAAGAAGCCATGGAAAACATCCTCTTTTCCGAAACCACCACCATCGGCATCCGCGAGCTGGCGCCTCTTATGCGCTCCATCCTTCATCGGGAAGAAAAGGAAGTAGACACCGCCTACGGCCGGGTCCAGGTAAAGGAAGTCACTCTGGGCAGTGAAAAACGGCGCTATCCGGAATATGAATCGGTGAAGAAGCGGGCAGAAGAAAAACAGGTGCCCTTCCAGACCGTTTTTAATGCAGCGAAAAACAGCATATAAAAGACCCTGTATAAAAAAGCCGTGAAAAGGATTGCTGTTTTCACGGCTTTTTACATGTATTTCTCCCTTTATTCCAGAAAAAAGACTACAATAGGAAAAGAAAGGATTTCACAAAGAAGAAGGAATACTATGTTTGGACTTACAGCATATGCAGAAATCATTACAGGGCAGTTTCTCCTGAGCCTTGGCGCCCTGTTTTATACAGGCTGGTGGCTCACGGCCTTCCGGCCCGATGCCAGAAGCGGAGGGGCCCTCTCGGCCCTGCTTTTCCTGCTCCTTGCAGTCTTTGGCCTTTCCGGCACCGCCCTGACGGTCCATGGCATTCACGGCCTTCCCCTGCCGCCCTCCTGGCCCGGAGGGACCATGCTCCTGGCTTTGGCCCTTCTGGTATATTTCATCCTTCTTGCCGGTTCTGTCAAACTTTTCGGCCGGAAACCGACCACAGAACTCATCCTTCTCGTTCTCTGGGCCCTCATGGAAATCATGGTACTGGGAGTGCTCCATGAAGCAGGCGGCCTTGCCGGCACTGCCTATGGTCTCACCTGGGCCGCCGTGGCTGCTGCTTCTCTCATCGCCTTTACAGCCTACATGATGTACTATCGCATGGATGATAACACCGCCTACATTACCGGAGCCGTTCCTCTGCTGGTAGATGGGGCAGTGACCCTGATGATCGCCCTGCTGGGACGGTAGCGGGGTCCGTACTCATTCATGCAGCTGCTCCACTGTCTGAGGACCCGCTGTTTTCCTGTATTTCACCTTCCGGCCCTCCACCCGAAAAGCCTGATGATGTAAATGATGGTCTTCAGGGACCCGCTTACATCATCAGGCTGTTTTTTACCTGCCAGCAGGTTTTAAAAGTTCTGATGCACCGGAAGGTCTTTTCACGATTCACTGATATGGCCGCCAGTCATGGTGAGGCTGTCGATGATTCCCCGTACATCCCGGAAGTTGCAGTCGGTCAGCTCCAGCCGGGAGCGGATCAGAGCAAAGAGGGGAAGATCCGTTTCCATATCTTTGAAGGTGGTCCGCAAAAATTTCAGGTTCTGGCAGTCTGTGGCGGACACCAAACCGTAGCTGCATTCCCGGATTACACTGTCCCTGAGGAGAATGCTGCTGCAGAACCGGGCTTCATACCCATAGGTTCCGCATCCGTACAGGTCCATATGATCCATGGTCATATGAGTGACGCTATCCAGTTTCAGCACGGCGCCGTCACAGAATCCTTTTTTGAGTTTATGGCCCATCCGGAGGTGGGACAGTTTCAGGTTTCGGCAGTTGACGAATTTCAGTACCGGCGTATAGGGGAATTCTGTAACAATTTCTGCTGTAATGGTCTCCGTATCCAATCCCCGGATGGTGAGATCCTTGAACCCGGCAATGTCCAGTGTGCAACCATCGCCCAGATACAGACCGGCAGGGGCCGAATCATAGTAGTCGGAGTAGTGAAGCAGCCGCTCTGAAAATTCTTTCTCCTGCCAGTTTGACAGATTGTATTCGCCCGGTGCCAGAACGATTTCCGTATTGTCCGCCAGTGATTCCATCATTTCGTCTACATTGTGGACCAGCACTGTTTTCTGGGCCCCCAGGGCCGCCGGAGTCATCGTCAGGACCAGCAGGATCCCTAAAAAGATACCCCTGATAAGCCTCATCCATTTGATTTTGCCAGGCTCTTTCATTACCAGACACCTCCTGTTTCTGGGAATCTCTTTACTGATTATGCCGCCGCAGCTCGATGTATGCACCGGCACGATCCTGGTGAGAATGCGGATTTCCCATGGGCTGCGGTTCCAGCATTTCTCGATCGTGACAGCATCCCCTCCCTGCGTTTGCGCCGCTTCTGCCGAAAGTCCCACCCCTGCTGACGGGATGGCGGTACAGAGAAGCAGGGGCAGGACCTTCTTTGTCAAGGCGGAATGATTCTGTCTCATAGAAAACGCATCTTTCCTGTTTTCTGGGTATTCCGCAAGGATCCCGGCCTTACTTTTATTTTACTAAAAATGGACAGAAAAAAAACCTGTACGAAAGTACAGGTTTGTAACATGAAAGATGAGCAGGATATAATCAGACAGTCAGAGGAGATGACAGACACCAGGTAGCCTTCCTTCGGCGTCTTCATTCTGGGCGATAGCGTAGAATCCCGGCTCGTGGAGAAAAGGAACCGGCGCCGCCAACGACCGGTCATCAGGAAACACTGTTTTCCATGAGAACTTTTTTATTTTAAAGAGATTATATAGACAGAGAGAACTGAGGGGCCCGGAAGAGGCGCCGGCCTCCCTGCCTGTTACGTGCACACACCTTATCAAGGGACAGGCGGGAGACAGGAAGAACTTCCTCATATGAATCAGAACTCTCCGACGCGTCAAAACTTCACAAAGAACTCCTGAAGATGACCTGCCAGACATCCTGGTGGCAACTATGGCTATACCAGTTCTTCCTTGACGACACAGATATTCCGCTTAGGCGGCTGCTCCTGGCCGATTCATCGAAGCTGAACGCCTGAGCCCTACCGCGCATCAGCATGGGACGAATCAGGAGTTTTTGCATGGCATGAAAAAGAGGCTGTGAGAAAGGATACCCATTTCTCATGGCCTCTTTTTATGCACCCATTTTCAGGAAAGCTTCTCCAGCACCGCCCGGCAGCCTTTGGCGATATCTTCATAGGTCTTTTCAAAATTTCCCGTATACCAGGGGTCCGCCACATCTCTTGCTTCTCCCGCCCAGTCAAGAAGGCGGGAGATTTTTTTCTCCGGATCCCCCTGGGTGAGACGGGACAGGTCATCCAGGTTCTCCTCATCCATGGCGATCACATAGTCCGCCTCTTCATAATCCTTCCTAGTCATGAGAGCCGCCCTTCTTTTCGTAAAGGGAATGTGGTGGGCATCAAGGGTCCTTCGGGCAGGCGGATAGATATCATGGCCCACTTCCTCAGTGGTGGCGGCCATGGAAGAAATTTCATATTTCCCATCCAGCCCCCTTTGGCGCACCATGTCCTTCATTATCATTTCCGCCATGGGAGAACGGCAGATATTGCCGTGGCAGATGAAAAGAATGTGGAGTTTATCTTCATGGTTCTGCATTGTCATGGAATGTCTCCTTTCGGTGCTTTTATAATCGTTTCATTTCCTGTTTCATTCTTTCTCTGGAAATTATCCCGGCAAGAACGGTATTTTCCAGCAGGGCCCATTTTTCATCTTTGCTCAGATGATGCTGCCGGGAGAAAGTATAGATACTGTGTCTTGTATAGAGGATATCTGTGACTTCGCCAGGCTTCCATTTCCCTAAGGAGGAATGCATCCATTTCCCTTCGCGAATCATCATATAGAAGAAAATCTTTCCCGGCGCGCTGTGCATGGATTGGAACAGAAGGATCAGGCCTTCCTGCCCGGTATAATCGGCGCGCCAGTCTTCGTAGGGCTTTTTGTCGTATTGACTGACTGCGGAAATGAGTTTTCCAAAGAAGCAGTTTTTCAATCTGGCCATTTTATGTCTTCCGTCTGCTTATCTATTTCTATATGGAAGAAATCTTTCACAATCCGGTTCAGCTGTTCGGCTATTTCTGAAAATTCCCGGTTCAAATCCAGGGTTTTTATGGAAATTTGATTTCCGCTCATCTGATATACATGATCCGGGACAAGAGGTTCATCGGTTTTGGCGTAAAGGAGCATGCCGGCTACCTTATGGTTTGTACCTTTTAGCGCAGCTTCCTTATTTTTCACATAAGTAAAAATCTGATATAAGTTTTCTGAATGCAATGTCTGCGTATCAAAGTGTGTCTGCAGTGTGTGCTCATAATATTTGGCATCAATAATGAGCATCTGCTTTCCATAGACAAGGGTAATATCTGTCTGCATGACCGGAAGCAGTGCGCCATATCCGTCATCCAGCTGCCATGGGATTTGAAGGGCTTTGGAAGAAAATCCTTTTATGCGCGCACCAAACTCCTGGGCGTAGTATTCCAGAATAAACTTCTCGTATAGCCGCTCCATCCTCTGCTTGTCTATAAAACCTGCCAGTCGATATTCTCCGGACTCTGTGGTCAGAAGGGCCCCTTCAATCAGCAACTGGCAGATGGCGAACAGGAGCTGATAGGTTTGATTATTTCTTTGAAAACGGATGTCGGCCCATCGAATATGTGCAAGCTCTATTGGCTCGATTCCGGAGAAGAACAGCATTTCTTTCTTTAATTCGGACTTATATTTTTCTTGTACGTTCTTCTGCTTGAGCAGGAGAAGAACTGTCGATTTGAGAATCCGGTTCATCAGATTGTTCTCAGACAGCTCATCATAATCACAGGTCACGGCTATTTGATTCCGCATTTTGTTACGGATTGTCTCAGAAATATTTATCTTTCCACGAAGTGTGGTTAAGTTGTCTGCATGGCCCATGTATTCTTTATAGAGGCCCTGCTTCAACTGCAGACCGATGCCTTTAGACAGAATTGCTGCAAAGAGATTATGTATGTTATCGAAAGGTTCCTTCCGGATATTGTCATAAACCGATTTTCTCAGTGTGGTGAAAGCATACGACAGCATGTAATAGATGTTTTTTATGAATATGCTCTTATCTTTTGTCATTGAAATACTCCGTGCAGGATATGGTCCCAACGCTGCACTTTGGTATCATCGTCGAACCAGTATTCAGAAAGCATGGGGAGAATATCATAGTTTACCACAGACTGCATCCATTCGTTGGTGCAGGTTTCTTTTGTCTTTCCACAAAAATAGCTGTGCCCTATGCAGAAACCCTTTCCCAGGGACTTGTCTCTTGAGATTTCCCCGTTCAGCTTTACAATTTCAGAAATCAGTTCGTTAAAAGTCCTGTTGTCAAGAGAATGCTGATACTCTTTGAATCCCTTTGATTCAAATGCCGGAGCCATTTCAAAGAAACTGAACCGGCGGCGCAGAGCATAGTCAATCATGGCGAGGCTTCGATCGGCCGTATTCATCATGCCGACGATGTAAAGATTTTTCGGAACGGAAAAGGGCATACCATTATAGGCCAGCGTCGCTTTTGTGCCGCGATAGTCTTTCTCAATCAGTATCAAAAGTTCCCCGAAAATTTTACTGAGATTTCCCCGGTTGATTTCATCAATAATAAAGAAGAACTTTTTATCCGGCTGATTTTCCGCTTTCTTACAGAACTGGTAGAATATCCCATATTTTAGCTCATAGGAATCGCCGGATGGTCGGTAGCCCATCACGAAATCTTCATAAGAATAATTCTGGTGGAACTGTACGAATTCAATACGGCTGTCATCTTTTTCGCCCATCAGTGAATAGGCCAGTCGTTTGGCGGTAAATGTTTTGCCTACACCGGGAGCCCCCTGCAGAATGAGATTCATCTTGTTCAAAAGTACTCCGGAAAGCCTGTCGTATTGATTTTCACTCATATAAACTTCGGACAGAAAATCCTTCTTTGTATAGGAAGTGTTCATATCCTTGGAAGTTAATGGGTTTTCTTCACGAATCATGTCCATGATGAACTCATATTCGTCTTTGGTCAATTTGAAGAAGGTGCCGTTTGGATTCTGGAAGAATTCCATCTGCTCAAGCTCCGGACATTCCTTCAAAGTTCGGTAATCAATGGGATTGACAAGAGACTCGGTTTTCTCAAAACAGATTTTCTTGCCATCATTTGCGGCGCTGACCTTAGCCAGTGCTACCACCTGTTTTACAGGGTTGGACTCATAACCGATAACTAAATCACCAGCTCTGGCGTCCAAAAAATTCTGGAATACACGGCGTTTATTTCCATTCTCATTGAAAAGGGTATACTCCTGCACATGGCTGGTCTGCAAATTAGAAAAACTCCAGATTTTCGGATTCGCATTGAGCCACCAGTATCTATGCTCTTCACTGCTTTTCGGCTTTTCAGTAAACTCCATGTCGTCAGAATCTGCTTGATTCGATTCCTTATCAGCTGGTTTAGAAATATTGCGAGAAATATAAAAACCCACATCGAAGGTTAGTGTTCTTAGCTCCGAATCGGGATAGCAGTCGTCTGTCAACTGGCTCTTGAATAGGTCAATAAGTGTGGAATCCCGTTTTAGGCTCTCACGGATTTCATTGTAAAAATCGTAGAAGCTTTTGAGATTATCGGTATAGGAGCCTTTCTTAAATTTATAATTACTGTCTAATTTATTAGATACAGACCTTGCTTCACTATATTTATACACATAGTATTTATCCGGGTAACGGAGCCATAAATATGTGGTGATGGCATTTTCATGCTGGTAATGCTGTTTGGCGGTGCTTTTATACTTTTTAAGGAGAATGTTCGACTGCTTCTTGAAAGACTCAATTCGTCCAAATACGTCTTTACTCTCATCAAATAAGTCCATATACATGGCACGTACTTTTTCCGGCGCGGCGTGGGCAAATTCTATAATCATTCCCGCTGGAAAATTATTTGTTGAGGCCAGAAGATTGGAAGTTTTAGAAAGAGATTGACTGAGCATGTTTTCAAAATCCGCTGCGTGAATATCCCAGTTATCCTGAAAGCATTTGACTGCTTCCCATTTGTATTTTTCTTCATTCCAGTGTGTAGCGACGAAGTCTTTCTTATACTGCCTAAGAGCTTCTTTTAAGCGAAGTTGATTAAACATTTCTATAATATCCTCCATGACATGTCCGCACAGGTCAAAATGAAATTAAAAATAAAGATGCCGTATATGGGGCCTTTACTTATCATTATAGCAGTTTCATAGGAGGCCGTGAAAACAGATAAAAAACGGATATCCGGTTTTCTACAGAGCAGCGGAAGATGCAAAAATAAAAGCCGGGGTGCTGGCGAAGGCAGCGGGAATTCACATTGGCGAATTAGTTCATATTGATTATTCCTGGGGGAAAGCTGATTTTGAAGTTAGGCCGGTACAGGATGTGTGCTTTGAGAGCTGCGGCATGGCTCCTGCTGGAGGAATCAGTATGGATATCGAACCAGATGATATGGAAGCGGAAGATACGGTGACTGTTGTTTGGAAAATTATAAACGAAAAATAATGCCTATTGCATGGAGGGGGCCTATGCCTGCCGGCAGGAAAACAATTCATTTATTTGCTGAAATTTGGGAGAGCCAATTCCGCTGCCATCGTGCGCATCCTTCTCTTTTCTTTATAGAGGATTTCGACAAATGGTTTGGTAAGGAATGCGATTTCCTTGGCTTTCAAATGGACTGCGGGTATCAATTTGCAGACCGTTTGGAAAAAGAGAAAACCTTACATAAGGGGTGTTCCCCGGCGAATATGATCAGCCACATTTATAATTGGGGAGTTCTGGGATCCGGCCTGTTTTCAAAATGGCGCTATTTTACTCACTGGGCCAACGCCTCGTTGGAAAAAGACATTGATTGGTTTATCCTTGTGCTGCATCAGCTGTACAAAAGCTCTGCTTCAAAGAATTTATAAGAGCTGTTTTTTAATGTCCTGGCGTATTCTTAAAAGAGGTAGAAAGAGTTCATCAGCCATTGCTGTACAGGTCTTCCAATGTATAGAGAATGACACCGGGTCTGGGGGTCACCTGATAGCCGCTGCGGGAAAAGAAGCCGTATCTATGGCAGTTCATTCCTGTCTGTTGGACCTGTCGGATTTCGGTCTGAATCATGGCATCGGTCACAGGGGTCTTCCGGAATTTGGCTTCATAGAAGATGTATCCTTTGTCGTCGTGGGTGACTACATCAAATTCTCCATTTCTATGCTCTTCAGGTAAATCATAGGAATAGGTGCCGATGGCATCAAAAATTTCTGGAAGCCGGCCTTTTCGATTCTGGCGGATGAGGAACTGGCGGCACAGGGTTTCAAACTGTTTCGGGACGAAGGTCTCAGAAAAGTCATGGGCAATGTACCGGTCCCAAAACGTATCCGGCGCCATAATCTGCCGCTGTGAACTGTAGGGAAACAGATATCGGTAATAGAAGCTGGACAGATTGTCGCTGATGAAATAGCTGGCTTTCTTTTTGTTATTTCTGTCATTAATGGGAGCTTCTTTTTTCACCAGTTCCATGAGTATCAGCCGTTTCAGCACTTCGGCCAGCGCTGAACTGCTGGTGATATGGGATTGGGACAGAATATCCTTAAAACGGTGAAAGCCCCGTGCCAGTGCTTCAAATGCTTCGTTTGCATTGATGAACCGGGACAGTTCTCCCAAAAGATACATTTGGACTTCATTTTCCAACCGGGCATCGGGCTCCACCAGCAGGTTCATCACATTTTCGCGGACGCTTCGGGTGGAATCTATGAGACGGTTGTAATAAGGCACGCCGCCGAAAACACTGTAAAGCCGCACCTTGTCTGCCGGAGAGAAGTCCGGGTAAAAGGCAGCCGATTCGAAGTAATCCATGGGATGGATATGAAGGCTCAGGGTGACCCGGCCATATAACGGATTTTCTTCCAGCATCAGTGATTTCATGGTATCCACAAAGGAGCCGCAGAGAATCAGCTTCAACTGGGAACGCTCCCGATAGGAATCAATCAAAGACTGTAAAATGCTGTCCAAACCGGGCACTGTCTGACGCAGATAGGGGTATTCATCCAAAACCAGAACCTGCCTTGTGCGGCAGGCCCGCTGAAAAAGAAAATCAAGCAGCTTTTCCATGCCCGTAAAGGCCAGAGGCGGATACTGATAAACCTCAGAAATCAAGGCAGACAGACTTTGGACGTTATTCATCTCCGTTGTCCGCTTGCATTGATAATACAGCCCCTGGATCTTTGAGGTTTTCAGAAACTGCTTAATCAGCTCACTTTTACCGATTCGCCGCCGTCCGTAAATCAGCACTACTTCCTGATTCGGGGAGTCATACATCCGGCGAAGCCGTTCCATTTCCACTTCTCTTCCAATAAACATGGAGCCACCTCCTACTTTCCGCTTTAGTCATATGGATTTTACTAAAATCCTTTTGAGTAAAATTATACTACATCATGCATTGTCGATTCAATGACGGGACTCTTTTTGTATTGTATAGGATAAAAATATATTTTATCAAAATTTGATGAGCACGCTTTTGCCGGTTTGAATGGATGAATTTTCACATTTTTTAGAGAATCATGATGCCGGTTTGCCACATTTTTCCTTGAAGCGGCTTTCTTTTTGTTAAATCACTCCATTGCCAACGGCTCTTTCTTTTGTTTTTCCATGGTATACTGGATTCAGCAAAAGAATTGATGATACTCTATGTAAAAATGAAAGAAAGGAAGAGAGCCGTGAAGACAGCCGTGAAGACAGCCATTTATCATTCTCCTTTTGGAGATATGGAACTTTCCTATGAGGAAGGCGGGGTGATTTCTCTTCGGATGGCGGAGGAGGGGACGAAGGGGGAGGCGCCCTTCGGGCTGGCGCTTACGGTGTTTCGGGAGCTGGATGAGTATTTCCAGGGCCGAAGGAAGACTTTTGACATTCCCTGCCATACCCAGGGCACTGCCTTTCAGGAGAAGGTGTGGGCGGCGCTCCGGGAGATTCCCTATGGGGAAACGAGGTGTTACAGGGATATCGCCGAGGCCATCGGCCATCCGAAGGCTTACCGCGCCGTAGGCATGGCCAACAATGCTAATCCCCTTTTCATTATTATTCCCTGTCACCGGGTCATCGGCGCCGACGGATCCCTCACCGGATACGGCGGAGGTCTTCCCATGAAGAAGGCACTCCTGATGCTGGAGAAGAAGCATAGCATTTCATAAATACAAAAAGGGCTGTGAAGAAATGCATGAATGACATGGATACCATTCTTCTCTTCGGTCATTTCAATGGTGGGGGGAGTGGAGAAATTTCAGGCCCCATGGTACATGCAGCATAGCAGCAGGAGATCTCCGGGCTCAGAGTCTCCCTGGCGCTCAAAACCCTTTGCTCTACGACCGACAGGCAGCTCCGCTCGAGATGACGATGAGGCGAGTGGCTTACTGTCATTGAACCCATAAAGACATACCAAAAGGGCTGTGAAGAAATGATTTCCATTTTTTCACAGCCCTTTTTAATTTACAGTTCGCTGAAGAGGGGCACGAAAGCCATGAAGGCGGTGCATAGGAGGGTGATAAGGATTACTGTAAGAAGGGAGAGTACTGTACCGTATCGGATCTGGGCGGAGGCGGAGAGGCCGTAGCCTATGGGGATGGCCCTGGTGGAAATGGGGAGGATGTAGGCGCAGTTGGCGGCGGCGATGGTGCCCAGGATGTAGGGGATGGGATTCAGGGAGAGGGAGGAAGTTATGCCGATGACCACGGGAATGGAAATGGAGGCGGAGGCGGTGTTGCTGGAAATTTCCGACATGAAGCAGGCGAAGAGGCAGGCCATGGCCATTACCGGAAGGCCCGGGGAGAGGTGAAGGGCGGCGATGAGGAGGGAGAGCTCCTTGATGGCTCCGGTTTCAATGACCAGTTTCCCCAGAGCCAGGCCGCTGGCAAAAAGGGCGATCATGCCCCACATGGCGTGGCTTTCAGCGTATTTCCAGGTGAGCATGGGATTTCCTTTTTCATCTTTCAGGAAGAACATGAGCATGCCCAGGAAGAGAAATACGTAGGCCGGCTTCATGGCAGGGAGGTATGGCGCAAAGAGGGGACGGAGGAAGGAGAGCAGTGTGGCGGCGGTGAAGAGAATGAGGCCTATGCGCTCGCCCCGTTTCATGGGACCGAAGGATTTGTACATGGAGCGGAAATAGCCCTTCGTGCCGGGCAGGGATTTGACCGGGCAGGGCAGGAAAAGAAGGAAAAGGAGGTTCATGAGGAAAATGAGGATGAGCACAGGCATGAAACGGATGACCCAGTCGAAATACATGAATTCATGGCCTGTCAGTTTTTCCAGATAGGAAACGGCCACCAGGTTGGCGGAGGAGCCGATGGGGGAGCCGAAGCCACCGATGCCGCTGCCCCAGCCGATGGCAAGGAGGATGGGAATGGCGGTTTGGCTGGTGCTTATATCCTTTTCTCCGGTGAAATGGAGCATGGCCACGGCAATGGGACAGAAAATAGCGGCCACCACCACGTTGGGGAGGAAAACGGAAAGAGCCGTGGAAGCCAGGAACCATACAAAAATCTGGCTCTTCATGGAGGTGCCTATGGAGCAGAGGGCTCTTACGGAAATTCGTTTGTCCAGTCCCGTGGTGGTCCAGGTCAGGCAGATGAGGTCGCTGCCCAGAAGGAGCACCGCGATTTCAGAGAAGTACTGGCTGATCACGTGATTCATGGGAATGAGGTTGAAAAGGGAATTCACGATAATAGGGATAAAGGCGGTGACGTAAATGGAAACGGGCCGGAATATCCACCACAGCGCCATCCAGAGGGCGCAGGAAAGAGCCAGGGCAGAAGACTGCTGGAAGGTGCCGGTAAGAAGAAAGGCGGCAGCGCCAAAGGCGATGGGGCCGCTTAATAGTGCAAGATTCTGTTTCATGAAAACACCTCTTTTATGGACATTAACACGCCCCTTTGGGGCGTGAGGGTTGACGGCCCGCTGGGCCGAAGGTTCTTAAGGGGCTTAAGTTTGACGCGCCTTTGGCGCGAGGGTTGCGGTATCGCCCTGCGGGCGATGAGTATTATAATGCCGCCTTTCGGCGGTCACGTCCACATCGAGTATCATAATCATTCTTACCCTCGTACACCCCTTCGCCACTTCGTGGCCCTCTTCCCCTAAAGGGGACGCAAGAACGTTACGGATTTACCTTTCTGCATCATATGGCAAAATAAGCATTCTGCTGAATTATCTGCCTTCGGCAGATACACCCTCCTATCCGGCTGCGCCGGACTTCTCCCGCAGTTCGGTCGGACAATCGAAAGGAAGGCCCTTTTATGGGCAGGCTAAGGGCCTACTTTGACCGACTTGCACATCCTATGCAGGATGTGCACAGGGGCAGAATAAATCGCTCTATGCTTTCCTGCAGAGACATGGCTCCATGGCTAAGCATCCATAGTCCCACCGCTCCGCGGGGGGAAGGTGGTGACGTAAGGCACCAAAGGGGGGAAAGGCCACCGGAGGTGGCTAATCACCAGAATGTCTATCATGCCATATGACCCATAAAGCCAATCCCGTAACGCTGACTTTATAAGCATTGCCCTGCGGGCAATCCACAACCCTCGGCCCAAAGGGCCGTCAAACTTAAGAACCCTCCGGCCCATAGGGCCGGTCAAACCTAAGAACCTTCCCCTCTAGCCCTTTATATCCATTATATGCGCGAAGACTTACATTGAAAAACTGTTATTTCTTGTATACAATACAGATAAAATACAGTAACAGGAGGGGCCATGAATTTTCTGTCTATGAAATATTTCCTCATGCTGGCAGAGGAGAGAAGTTTTACGAAGGCGGCGGAGAGGCTGCATATTACCCAGCAGACTTTGTCCGCCCATGTGGCGGCGCTGGAGAGGGAGACGGGGGTGAAGCTTTTTGTGCGCCATGTGCCGCTGGAGCTGACGGACAGCGGCGCCGTATTTCTTCGCTACGCCCGCCTGTTTGTCAGAAACGAGCTGGCTCTGAAGCGGGAGCTGTCTGATGTTTCGGGGCGCTTTGAGGGGATTCTCCGCATCGGCATTGCCCCTTCCCGGGGGCAGGTGATGCTGCCTTCTGTCATTGCCCGTTTTGAGGAGCGGTATCCCCGCTGCGGTATCCGCCTTTTTGAAATGGCCAATGAGGATATATGGAAGGGGCTGAAGCGGGATGAAATCGACATAGCCATGGCGAGGCTTCCCGGGGAGATGCCCGGCATTTCCCACAGGCCCTGGATGAAGGAGGAAATCGTGCTTCTTGTGGAGAAATCCCTTACGGAAAGGCTCTGGGGAAAAGAGGGGGGTTCTCTTTTTTCGGAAAAGGAAAGGAAGAAGGGGCTGCCTCTTTTCTTCGAAGACTGCCCTTTTCTTTTGAACAGTGAAAATGATATTGCCGGCGCTCTGGCGCGTCAGCTTTTCCGGCGCGGCAGCTTTGCGCCCCGCGTGGCGGTGGAGTCGGAAAATATGGGGACCATGCTCCGGCTCTGCCTTCTGGGGAGGGGCGCCTATTTCTGTCCGGAAAATCTGGCAAGAGCCCTGCTCTCGGAGGAGGATTGGGAAAAGCTTCATGTCATGCATTTTGAGGAAGGGGTCTATGAGCTTTCCTTCGGCTGGCAGACCGGAGCCCACCGCTGGCAGATGATAGAGAAGTGGATGGAGGAGGCGAAACCGGTCTCCTCTCAATGAGGCGGGAGACTGGATTCTTCCGTGAGAGAAGGGGCGCGGCTGCGCCGCAGGTTGTGCAGCAAGGTTATGTTCGCTGACGCTCAAGGGGCGAAAATGTATTGCCGGATGGCTTATATGCATAAAAAAACTCTCCTGCAGGTAGAAGGAGAGTTTTTTTTATTTTGTGGATTTATGAGTGGGATGGTGTGCTGGCGTGGTTTCCATTGTCAAGGCGGCATGATATTCATTGCCCGAAGGGCGCCCCCTGAGCGAAGCGAACACAACCCGCGGGGCGAAGCGGCATTTGAAGCCGCCACCATAACCCTCGGGCCAAAGGCCCGTCAAACCTAAGAACCTTAAGAACCTTCGGCCCGCAAGGACCGTCAACCCTCACGCCGAAGGCGTGTCCAAGGGCCGCTTCGCGGCCCTTACAGGTCCAGGTTGGTTACTTCTTTTGCGTGTTCTTCAATGAACCGGCGGCGGGGTTCGACTTTGTCTCCCATGAGGATGGTGAAGAGGCGGTCTGCTTCGATGGCATCGGTGAGTTCTACTTTCAGCATGACTCGCTGTTCCGGATTCATGGTGGTGTCCCACAGCTGTTCCGGGTCCATTTCACCCAGCCCTTTGTAGCGCTGGATGGTGCAGCCGTCGCGGCCGATTTCGTCAAGCATTTTATTCTGTTCGTCATCATCATAGGTGTAGTATTTCTGCCGTCCCTTGCGAATCTGGTAGAGCGGCGGCTGGGCAATGTATACGTGGCCTTCGGTGATGAGGGGTTTCATGTAGCGGTAGAAGAAGGTGAGGAGGAGGGTGCGGATATGGGCACCGTCCACGTCGGCATCGGTCATGATGATGATTTTGTAGTAGCGGAGCTTGGTGATATCGAAGTCTTCGCCTACGCCGGTGCCGAAGGCGGTGATCATGGTGCGGATGGCATCGGAGTTCAGCACCCGGTCCAGTCTTGCTTTTTCTACGTTCAGGATTTTGCCGCGGAGGGGCAGGATGGCCTGGTAGCGGCGGTCACGGCCGGATTTGGCGGAGCCGCCGGCGGAGTCCCCTTCGACGATGTAGATTTCTGTAAATTTCGGGTCTTTTTCTGTGCAGTCTGCCAGTTTGCCGGGGAGGCTGGATACTTCCAGGGCGTTCTTGCGGCGGGTCAGTTCCCGGGCCCGGCGGGCAGCTTCTCTGGCCCGGCTGGCGGTGATGCCTTTTTCCACGATGGCTCTGGCTTCCTGGGGATGTTCTTCCAGGTAGGTTTTCAGGCCTTCGGAAACGATGTTGTCTACAATGCTCTTGACTTCCAGATTTCCCAGTTTTGTCTTGGTCTGGCCTTCGAACTGGGGGTTGGGGACTTTGACGGAAATGACGCAGGTGAGGCCTTCTCTGACGTCGTCGCCGGAAAGGTTATCTTCGTTCTGCTTCAGGATGCCGCTCTTTCTGGCATAGTCGTTGAGCACTCTGGTGAGGGCGGTGCGGAAGCCGGCCAGGTGCATGCCCCCTTCCACGGTGTTGATGTCATTGACGAAGGTGTACATGTTTTCGCTGTAGCCGGTCTGGTACTGCATGGCAATGTCTACGATGACCTTGTCTTTTTCCCCTTCAAAGGCAATGACTGCCGGGTCTACCAGGTCTTTGCCTTCGTTCAGGAACTGGACGAATTCGGTGATGCCGCCGGCGTAGTGGAAAACGTCCTGATGGGTGGCGCCGTCGCGGTTGTCGGTTAAGGTGATGGTGAGGCCTTTGTTCAGGAAGGCCAGTTCACGCATACGGATTTTCAGGGTTTCGTAGTCGAAGTCGATGCCTTCCTTGAAAATCTGGATGTCCGGTTTGAAGGTGACGGAGGTGCCGGTTTCATCGGTTTCTCCGTAGGTCCTCATATGTTCTGTCACGTCGCCCCGGGACAGTTTCATTTCATGGAAGTGGCCTTCTCTTCTGACCACTACCTTCATCCATTCGGACAGGGCGTTGACTACGGAAATACCTACGCCGTGGAGGCCGCCGGAAATGGGGTAGCCGTCGCCGCCGAATTTGCCGCCGGCATGAAGGACGGTAAGCACCACTTCCATGGCGGGCTTGCCGGTTTCGTGCATTCCTGTAGGAATGCCGCGGCCATTATCGGTGACGGTGCAGCTGCCGTCGTCATTCAGGGTGACTTCGATGTGAGTGCAGTAGCCTGCCAGCGCTTCATCGATACTGTTATCCACGACTTCATACACCAGATGGTGCAGGCCCCGGGCGGAGGTGGAACCGATGTACATGCCCGGGCGGAGGCGTACAGCTTCCAGCCCTTCCAGTACTCGTATATCCTTCGCGCCGTAATCGCTCTTGCCATTTTCTTCTGCATGGCGGGCCTGGATTTCATGAATTTCTTCAGACATAAAACACTCCTTGACAAAAAAACGCAGGGGCCATTGAATCCGTACTGCCTCAAATGGTCCGCTGCCATTTTATTACAATCATTTATATACATTATAGCATAAATGAGGGATTTCTGCAGGGAATGGGAGCGCTGCGCAGGGGGCCGAAGGGCGTGAGGGTTGACGGGGCCTTTGGCCCCGTAGGTTCTTAAGGTTTTGAAGTTTGACAGTCGCTTTGCGGCTGAGGGTTGTGGTATCGCCCTGGCGGTGCACAGCGAACACATTTTGAAGGAGCGCTAGCGACGCGCAAAATGTAGTGAGTCGTTTCCCCTTTAGGGGGCGATGAATATAAAGACGGCGTTACGAGATTTACCGCCGGATACAGTCATTCTGAGCCGAAGGCGAAGAATCTCGGTATGCGGAGCATTAGGGATAAATGGCATTAAATACCAGTCGGCGGGAAGGGTTCAGAGGGGTATGGTATCGCCCTCGTGGGCGATGAGTTTTATAGCCGATCAGCAGCTCCTGTTAAAAATTGCGGCGCCAGCCGCCACCACAACCCTCAGGCCAAAGGCCTGTCAAACCTAAGAACCCTCCGGCCTACAGGGCCGGTCAATCTTAAGAACCTTTTCCTCTGAACCCTCTGAATTTTGTAGATATGGTACAATAAATAGACAGGCATATTCTATTTTTTCAAGCAAGAGGAAACCCTATGAAAAAATTTCTATTTCTTCTGATCATACTGGGCTGCGCCGTATACTGGGGCATGTCCCAGGGAGACGACCTGAGCCGCCAGGCGAAGGCCTCTCATGGCGGCGCCGTGTCCGCCCAGCCGGTAAAGCCGGCAAAGGAGGAAAAGGGGATCATAGCGGAAGTGAAGGATACGGTGTCCACCCTGATTTCCGGCATGTCCTCTTCTCCCACGGCCCAGGGGGTAGTGGAGAAGCAGGCGAAACCGTCTCCCGCCTCTCCTTCGACGGTGGTGAAGGAAAAGGCGGAGGCCGGTACGCTCCGGGAGAAATGGAACGATGTGTCCCATTTCAAAGAGTCCCTGGAATCCAGGGTGCATCGGGAGAAGTTTGTACCCTATGACAAAATACCGGATCTTCTGAAGAAAGGCATCATTGCCACCGAGGACCGGCGGTACTACGACCATGGAGCCGTGGACATCATCGGCGTGGCCCGGGCTTTCATCACCAATTCCATGGCAGGAGAAACCCTGGAAGGGGGAAGCACCATTGCCCAGCAGACGGTGAAGAACATTTTCCTCTCCAATGACCGCACCATGACCAGAAAGCTGGAGGAACTGGCACTGGCAGTGCAGCTGGAGCGGAATTATTCCAAAGAGGAAATCCTGGAGCTCTATCTCAATACCATTTATTTCGGTCATGGCGCCTATGGCGTAGGCGAGGCCAGCCGGGTGTACTTTGGAAAGGAGCCTAAGGATCTGGACCTGTCCCAGTGTGCCATGCTGGCAGGACTGCCCCAGGCACCGTCGGCCTATGACCCCATCAGCCATCCCCAGGAAGGGGCCAAACGGATGACTACCGTGCTGGCCCTCATGGCCCAGGAAGGCTATATTACACCGGAAGAGGCGGCCAAGTCCGCCATGCATCTGTGGCTGAAGTGATGATTTAAAGGGGCGAATTTTCCGCCCTGTCTTTTCATGGATTCCGGCGGCGAGTATAATAGAGAAATGCAAAGCAGAAAATCATTTGACAGGAGACAGGGATATGGAATCTTTAACTTTCATCATTATTGCAGTGATTATTACCTCCATCGGCTTCCTTATCGGATACCAGATGATTCGGCTCCGGAAAAATGTGGACAAAATCACGGACCAGATCATTGAACACCATAAAGGGGACAGGAGCTTTCGGGATAAGGAATTTGTTCATTATTTCAAAGCCGGCGGAAATATTTGGCTCTCTGCCATGGATGACAAGTTCAAAAAAATGCTGTCCATGCAGAAATACACCGCCATGGCTGCCATTGTGGTGGCAGTGGTGATTATTGCCCTTTCCATTGTGCAAAAGGTGTATCCCCTCTCTGCCTATCCGGTGCTTCTCATTCTCTTTCTGGGAAAGAATCTGCTGGACTTTCGGAGTGTGGCCTCCGATGACAAGACAAACAGCCGGAATGCTGTAGAGTACTATAAGAAATCCTACCCCGAAGATAGTTCTGCGAAAAACAGCAGCGAAGGAAAGACAGCAGACAAGCTGGCAGGCTGGTTCCTCATTGCCAAGAGAACGGCTATCCGTACCGGTAAGCTGGGCACCGGCAGTAAGGCCGCCGCTTCGGGGGAAGAAGTCAGACCATCCCGGGCCATCCGGAGAGGAAGCCCCGGACGGACCCTCCAGAGACGGAGAGGCAGAAGATAAAAAAAGACTGTGAAAAAATGACGGCACATTTTTTCACAGTTTTTTTATGCTTTCCTGCCTCGTTTCACCGGCGCCGGTTCCTCGCCCAGCTGCTTCAGGGCCGCTGCATTTTTGCTGGCCGTGAGGATGTAGAGGAAATCTTCTGCCTGAAGGCGGATGTCCGGGTCAGGAATCACGCTCTCGCCGTGACGCTTCAAATCAATAATGAGGGTCTGCTTCATGCGGGGCACGTCCCGGATTTTCTTTCCTTCCAGAAGAGATCCGCTGCCTATGGGAACCTCCACAATATTCCTTTCCTCCTCGCAGGCCTTATCCGGCTTGGCGGAGAGGGATTTCTTCAGGAGGGCGTCATAAATCGGCTCACCCTTCAGAAGCTCGGCGGTAATGTAGGCCACCGCGCTTCCCAGGGCCAGGGCCATCAAGTGGCCGAAGTCGCCGGTCATTTCCAGAATGAGAAGAGTGCCGGTAATGGGAGAACGGACGCTGGCAGCAAAGAGGGATACCATGCCGATGATGATGATATTGGGCGTGTACACCTCATTGATGAGCTCCAGAGACACCAGCACATGGGCCTCCACGCTCCCCAGCAGGGCGCCCACCACCAGAAGGGGCAGGAAGAAACCGCCAGGCACGCCGCAGCCGTAGCTGATGAGGGTGAAAACATATTTCCCAATCAGAAGGAGGACCAGGAAGGAAAGGCTGGTGAAACGGCCGGCTGCCAGCTGGTCCACCAGGGTATTGCCGCCGCCCAGCACCTGGGGCAGGAAGAAGCCCAGAAGGCAGGCGGAGAAAAGGGCAAACAGGATTTTTACATACTGGTTCTTAAAGAAGGGCAGATTGTAAAAAGAACCGGTGTGAAGAAGACCATAGTTGAAAACAATCCCCGCAAAGCCGGCGGAAATGGCAATGAGCACCACCAGTCCCAGGTGCTCGGCGGGCATGGGGACCAGATTGAGGAAATGGAAACTGGTGCTCCGCCCGAAAAAGAAATGGGTCACAATGGTGGCGGTAATGGCGCTGGTCATGGTGGGAAGAAGCACAGCGCCGGAAAAATTACGGTGCAGCTCTTCCAGGGCGAACATCATGCCTGCCAGGGGCGCATTGAAGGCAGCCGCCAGGCCGGCACTGGCACCGCTGGTAATCAGGTATCGTTCCTCCATGCGGGTGCGGCCCAGCAGGCGGGAAATCCCCTGGCCCGCCACAGCGCCGATCTGGATGGAAGGCCCTTCCCTTCCCAGGGAAAGACCGGCGCCGATGCCTAAAGCACCGGCAATAATCTTCACCCAGAGAATGCGGAACCATTTCATTTTATAAAGACCCAGAATGACACCCTTCACCTGGGGAATGCCGGAGCCTCCTGCCATGGGAGCATAAAGGCACATACGGTACAGGAGAAATCCGGTCACCACCAGGGCTGCTGCCCACAGGCAGAGGGGAATGAAATTGTCCTTCGCCACCGCCGGGATGAGAAAGGCATTGTATGCATAGATGCGAAGAGCCTCGGCCTCTCCCAGCAGAAAACGGAAAAGGCTGATACAGAGGCCGCCGAAAATACCTACAAATATGCCTTCTATAAACAGACGGAGGCGGAATGTATGCCAGTTGTCCAGAGCCACATAGGTTTCAAAAAGCTGCCGGCTCATGGACTGGGAAGAAGATTCTTCTTTCATAATAGCCTCCTTTGGGATAGCTTATGGACAAGCCCCTTTGGGGCTTGAGGGTTCAGAGGGGGGATCGGGACCGGGGCGGTGCTTTCCAGTATTCCCGAAGGTTGACACGCCCTTACGGGCGTGAGGGTTGATGGCGCCGCCGG
>OGOL01000894.1_pt1 | contig 31409 bp, 29 predicted proteins | sample 1552641 | NCBI WGS metagenome assembly OGOL01 (sample SAMEA2580140, study PRJEB22360) | human gut metagenome | biome: human gut; feature: human-associated habitat; material: faeces | place: Denmark | collected 2008/2010 | reverse complement strand
CGTCTTACAGGGGGGCGCCCGCCCCCCCCCAGTCCCCGCCCGCCGCACCCTTTACGGAGGAAACGCAGATGACACAGACGAATCCTATCCTGCCGGAAGTCAGGGCCGGAACGGTCAGCCGCGAAGCACTGGTGCAGGCGGCACTCAAAGAGATCACCCAGAATTACCGCGAAGCAAGCCTTTCCAACGTGGCACGGGAGTACGGCGTTTCGCTGGCATATGTCAGCGAGTGCGTGCGTGCCCAGACCGGACGCACCTATAAGGAATTGCTGCAAAAGCACCGTATGGAGACCGCTGCCCGCCTGCTGCGCCGCAGCGACATGAACATCCAGCAGATCATTTCTCTGGTGGGCTACGAGAACACCAGCTATTTCTACCGTCTGTTCCACGAGCGGTATGGTCTCAGCCCGCGGGAATACCGGCTGGTGCGCACCGGCCATGGCCGCGCCAGCGCATAAGGTACTTGCTCTAAAAGCAGGGACTGCTGCACATCGTTTTAGCCGAAAGTGCAGCAGCCCCTGCTTTTTGCCGTTTCGGAGCATTTTAAGGTGCTTTGGTGCGGGAACTGGATTTTTATGGTAATTTGTAGTACAATAAGAACAATTCTCAAAGTGCTGTGCCGGACCGAGCGCAGCGCAGAAAAGACGAGGTGGAATGAATGTTTCGTGGAGCAGTGAGAGGGGATCTGCCCCAGATCCTGAAGATCTACGCCCATGCACGTGCAGTCATGAAGGCATCCGGCAACCCGACCCAGTGGGGGGATGATTTCCCGCCGCAGGAACTGCTGGAGGAGGATATCGACTCGAACCGGTTGTTCCTCTATGTGGTCAACGGCCAGATCGAGGCCGTATTTGCATTTATTCTGGGGGCGGACCCCACCTACGCCGCCATTGAGGACGGCCAGTGGCTGGACGATACCCTGCCCTATGGCACGGTGCACCGTCTGGCATCGGCCGGAAAGCACAAGGGCGTGGGCAAGGCCGTGCTGGACTGGAGCATGGAGCACTGCCAGAGCCTGCGTGCCGATACCCACGCCGACAACAAGATCATGCAGCATCTGCTGGAAAAGAACGGCTTTACCCGCTGCGGTGTCATCCATGTGGCAGACGGCTCGCCCCGCTTTGCCTACCAGAAGCTTGCCCCCACCCAGCCGCTGGGTTGAAACAGAATACACCCCCAAAGAGCCCCGGTCTGCGGATGCAGAGCCTGCCATGCAGGACTGCGCACGCAGGCTTTTTTGTTTGCCCCCGCTCGCTCCGCCCTGCGCCGCTCGACGGTGACGGAGAGAACGAAGCCGCGAACGGTTAAATCTGTCCTCACTACAAATACAGATCGACGGAAAAACCCCATGGGCACCGACCTGAATGCAAATTTGTGAACGAAAAATGTCTGAAAACGCTTTCGTTTCTCTGCCGTATGTGCTATAATAACACCCGTCCTTGTGTAAGAGACAGGAAGCTGTGCGCCATTGGCGTACAATAGGAAAGAGGAGTGTCTATATGAAAACGTTGAACAAGGCAGTTGCCCGCTACAACGGCATCAGCCTGATCGTTCGCATTCTGGTCGGTCTGATCATCGGTGCGGTGCTGGCTCTGGTGGCCCCCGGTGCAGGCTGGGTGGGTGAACTGGGCAGCCTGTTCGTTGGCGCACTGAAGGGCATCGCCCCGGTGCTGGTGTTCGTGATTGTGGCAAGTGCTCTGGCACAGGGCTCTTCCAAGCTGGACCGCCGCTTCGGCACGGTCATCTGGCTGTACATGCTCACCACCTTTCTGGCTGCGGCCATCGCAGTGGTGACCAGCTTTATGTTCCCGGTCACGGTCGTGCTGGCAGACGCTGCCCAGTCGGACGTGGTGCCGCAGGGTCTGGGCGAAGTGATGGGCACTCTGCTCACCAACTTTGTGGCAAACCCCGTCAGTGCCATCATGAGCGGCAACTACATCGGCATCCTGTTCTGGGCCTGCATGTTCGGCGTGGCCATGAAGAAGATCGGCTCTGACACCACCAAGACCTTTATGGCAAACACCGCCGATGCGGTCTCCCAGATCGTGCGCTGGATCATCAATCTGGCACCCTTCGGCATCATGGGTCTGGTCTACACCAATGTTTCCGGCAACGGCCTTGCCATCTTTACCCAGTACGGCAAGCTGCTGGCTCTGCTGGTGGGCACCATGCTGTTCATGGCCCTCATCGTCTCCCCCTTCATCATGTTTATCTATCTGGGCTGCAACCCCTATCCGCTGGTGTTCCGCTGCCTGCGTGAGTCCGGCCTGACCGCCTTCTTCACCCGCAGCTCCGCCGCCAACATCCCCGTGAACATGGCCCTGTGCGAAAAGCTGGGTCTGGACAAGGATATGTACTCCGTCTCCATCCCGCTGGGCGCCACCATCAACATGGACGGTGCCGCCATCACCATCACCATCATGACGCTGGCCGCTGCTAACACCTTGGGCATTCAGGTGTCTCTGCCTGCAGCCATCGTACTGAGCGCTATGAGCGCTCTGGGTGCCTGCGGCGCTTCCGGCGTGGCCGGCGGTTCCCTGCTGCTGATCCCCATGGCCTGCTCCCTGTTCGGCATCTCCAACGATGTCGCCATGCAGATGGTGGGTGTCGGCTTCATCATCGGCGTGGTGCAGGACTCTGTGGAGACTGCCCTGAACTCTGCCGGTGACGTGGAGTTCGCTGCTACGGCAGAGTACCATCAGTGGCGCAAGCAGGGCAAGCCCCTGCCGGAGTTTTTAACTGGTAAGAAGAACTGAAAAATTTAAAAATATAGAAAAGGGCTGTTGTCAAGAACTCCCTCAGTCACGGCTTCGCCGCGCCAGCTCCCTCACGGAGGGAGCCTGACATGACGGTAAGCTGTGAAGCCTCCCTCATTGAGGGAGGTGGCATCGCGTAAGCGATGTCGGAAGGAGTTTGGCAACAGCCCTTTTTGCGTATCGGGAACTCAGTCAATAAACTTTGCCTTCTGCAGAGCAATTAGAATCAGCGGGATGAGCACCAGCTGAGCCACGATGCCCGGCACGGCGGTGAGCAGCGCACCGGACAAAAACGCGCTGAACGGGAAGCTGGAACCGGTCAGGCCGGCCAGCACAAAGCGTACCGCACCCCAGACCAAACGGCCTGCCACCATGGCGGTGACGAGAGAAGCGTACATCATGGGCACGGTGTGCTTCACCTTGTGCCAGAGCACGCCGGACACAAGGCCGTAGGCGGCCAGCTCAAAGGCCATGGCAATGGCGATGGGGAACATGGGCGGCATGCCGAACAGCACCGACCGCACCAGCGGAGCAATGAAGCCCACGGCAAGGCCCCATGGGCCGCCCAGCACAAAGCCGCACAGCAGAATGGGAAAGTGCATCGGGCACAGCATGTTGCCCACCTGCGGCACATGGCCAGTGATCATGGGCAGCACAAAGGCCAGTGCAAGGAACAGTGCAGCCAGCACGAGGCTGCGGGTGGTGGAATGGGGGTTCGTTTTCATAAAAAGCTTCCTCCTTTGGCCAGACAAAAAAGAGGTCTGCCCGGCTTACAAGCCAACGGCAGACCCCTTCGTGGTGTCTATAGCAGTAAAAATAAGATGGCAGAACGCAAAGGCCCCCTGTGGGCTTTGCGCTGCACCGCTGCGTAAGCGCAGCGGTAGATAAAGGATGGAGAACACGGGCTTCTGTCCGCGCACCCGGCTTCGTACCGGAATCTGTGAAAAATATAGCAGATGCCTCTGGCTTTGTCAAGATACGGCAAAAAGCCTGCAATTTAACCAAAAAGCGGCAAATTTCAATGAATATTTCCCCGCGTGTGTACATTTTGCATGAAGAAGCTTGACCTTTTTGCATAGAATAGCTAATATAAACTTGAAAAAGAGCGCGCTGCGGGCAGCAGGACTGCACCGGCGCTGACGAAAGGCTTTTTTGAACATGTGCAAATCTGAGGTTCATACGGGAGGACCATCATGACAAATGCAGAAAAACTTACTCTGGCCAAGCACGCCTGCCACATCCGCATGGGCGTGATCGAGGGCACGCACAGCGCAAAGTGCGGCCATCCGGGCGGCAGTCTGGATATCGCCGAGCTGCTGAGCTACCTCTATTTCGTGGAAATGAACATTGACCCGAAGGACCCCAAGAAGGCCGACCGCGACCGTCTGGTGCTGTCCAAGGGCCATGCTGCACCGGCACTGTATGCAGCGCTGGCAGAGCGCGGCTATTTTCCGGTGGAAGACCTCAAGACCCTGCGTAAGATCGGCAGCTATCTGCAGGGCCACCCCAACATGAACGAGACCCCGGGCGTGGATATGTCCACCGGCAGTCTGGGTCAGGGCGTGTCTGCCGCCTGCGGCATGGCACTGGGTGCCAAGCACGCCGGCAAGCCCATCAACGTCTACACCATTGTGGGCGACGGTGAGGTGGAAGAGGGCGAGTGCTGGGAGGCCTTCATGTTTGCTGCACACTACGGCCTTTCCAACCTGTGCGTTGTGCTGGACCGCAACCACCTGCAGATCGACGGCACCACCGAGACCGTGATGAACAGCGCCCCGCTGGAAGAGAAGCTGAAGGCCTTCAACTTCAATGTTGTCACCATCGACGGCCACGACTACGACCAGATCGAAGCCGCCATGCAGGCGTTCCATGCAGAGACTGCAAAGCCCACCTGCATCATCATGGACACCACAAAGGGCAAGGGCGTTTCCTATATGACCAACTCTGTGGACTGGCACGGCAAGGGCCCCAACGATGACGAGTACAAGATCGCAATTGAGGAACTGAACGCCGCATACGCCGCGCTGGAGCAGGAGGAAAACTAAGATGGCAGATGTGAAGAAGATTGCTACCCGTGAAAGCTACGGCAACACCCTGAAGGAGCTGGCCGCCGAAGGCCACGAGGATCTGGTGGTGCTGGACGCAGACCTTGCTGCTGCCACCAAGACCGGTATGTTCCGCAAGGCTTACCCGGATCGTCATTTTGACTGCGGCATTGCCGAGGGCAACATGATGGGCGTGGCTGCGGGCCTGTCCACCATGGGCTACGTGCCCTTTGTTTCCAGCTTTGCCATGTTCGCCGCCGGCCGTGCCTTTGAGCAGGTGCGCAACTCCATTGGCTATCCCCACCTGAACGTGAAAATCGGTGCCACCCACGGCGGCATCTCGGTGGGCGAGGACGGCGCTTCCCATCAGTGCTGCGAGGACTTTGCCCTCATGCGCAGCATCCCCGGCATGACCGTGATCTGCCCCGCCGACGATGTGGAGGCCCGCGCCGCTGTGCGTGCTGCCTACGCAATGGAAGGCCCCGTCTATCTGCGCTTTGGCCGTTTGGCTGTGCCTGTGTTCCACGACGCCGAGAACTATCACTTCGAGATCGGCAAGGGCGAGCAGATCACTGAGGGCAGCGACATTGCCATCATCGCCACCGGCCTGATGGTCAACGAAGCCCGCATGGCTGCGGAGCAGCTGGCCGCTGAGGGCATCCATGCCCGGGTCATCAACATCCACACCATCAAGCCTCTGGACGAGGAGATCGTCCTCAAGGCTGCAAAGGAGTGCGGCAAGGTCATCACCGCCGAGGAGCACAACGTCATCGGCGGTCTGGGCGAAGCCGTCTGCGCCGTTCTGAGCGAGAAGCAGCCCACCCCTGTGCGCCGCGTAGGCGTGCAGGACGTGTTCGGCTGCTCCGGCCCTGCATGGGATCTGCTGAAGTTCTACGGTCTGGATGCCGCTACCATCTGCAAGACTGCCCACGAAATGCTGGGCAAATAAGCGCTTCTCCCACTGTATCTGCGCCGCCGCGTCATTTGCTGACGCGGCGGCGTTTTTGCATGCCGCAAATTTTTTTGCCAAATACTGCAGGATATGATATGCTTACAGAAAAAGCGGAAGGGAGAATCGCAATGCTGATCGTGGACAAACTTGCGTTTCAGGAAAAACTTTCGGAAGGGGAAAAAACGCTGGCCGCCTATATTTTGGCGCATGGGATGGAAATTGCCAAATATTCCACCCGCAGTCTGGCAGAAGTGACCTACACCTCTCCGCCGACCGTCCTGCGCCTTTGCAAAAAGCTGGGTTTTACCGGCTTTGATGACTTCAAGCAAAATTTTGTGCGTGAACTGGAATATCTCGACCAGCAACAGGGCAAGGTGGATTTCAATTTTCCCTTTGCTGAAAACGACAGCCCCATGCGGGTGGCGCAGAACATCGGCGAGCTGTACGAAGAAGCCGTCAAGGACACTATGCAGCTTCTCCGGTACGAAGACCTGCACAAAGCGGTGCTCCTGCTCAAATATCACGAGGAAATCCACATTTTTTCCGCCGGGACGGCCATCAATCAGGCCGAATCCTTCCGAGAAAAGATGCTCAAGATCGGCAAGCGGGTGGTCATTTTCAACAATCTGAACTACCAGCGGTATCAGGCCTGCTGTCTGTCCGAGAGGGACCTTGCCATGATCATTTCCTATTCCGGCGAAACGGCGCAGATGCTGGAGATTGCCCGGCAGTGCAAACGCTCCGGAACACCCATCCTTGCGCTGACCAGCTTTGGCGAAAACAGCCTGACCTGTTATGCGGATTGCAAGCTGACCCTTTCCACCAAAGAAAGCATCTATCAGAATCTTGGGGACTATGCTTCCCATCTGTCCATGACCCTTCTACTGGACATCTTGTATTCCGAGTACTTCCGGCAGAACTACCAGAAGAATTATACCTACAAGCTGGAACGCGCCCGAGAGCTGGAACAGCACCGCACCTCCACCAATCCTATTTTGTTGAATCTGCACAAAGAAAATGCGGAATGAAACACTGTTCCGTTTTTGATCGTGCAAAAAGAAACAGAAAAATTAACACTGTACCAATAAGTTTAAAAAATATTGCACAAAAACCTCCCTGCAAGTATTCTATACCTGCAAGGAGGTTTTCAAGCTTATGGAGATGCCAAAAAAGTTCCTGTGGGGCGGTGCGACCGCCGCCAACCAGTACGAAGGTGCCTACCAGACGGATGGCAAGGGCCTGAGCATTGCCGACGTGGAAAAAGGTGCACGCCACGGCGTCCCGCGCGAGATTCATACACAGGTCATGGAGGGCAACTACTACCCTAGCCATGAAGCCGTGGATTTTTACCACCATTACAAAGAGGACATCGCGTTGTTTGCCGAGATGGGCTTCAAGTGCTTCCGAATGTCCATCAACTGGCCGCGCATCTTTCCGCAGGGCGATGAATTGCAGCCGAACGAGGCCGGGCTTGCTTTCTATGACCGTGTGTTCGACGAGCTGCACCGCTACGGGATCGAACCGGTGGTCACGCTTTCGCATTACGAAACGCCGCTGTATCTGGTGCAGCACTATGGTTCCTGGCGTAACCGAGCCCTGATCGATTTCTTTGCCCGGTACTGTGAAACGGTGTTCCGGCGTTACAAGGGAAAGGTCCGGTACTGGATGACCTTCAATGAGATCAACGAGACCATGAACCAGAGCGAGCCATACCATCAGGCAGGCGTGCTCTTTGCCGAAGGCGAGGAGCACAACGCTGTCAAAGCGCTGGTCAGCCACAACATGTTCCTTGCCAGTGCAAAGGCCGTGCAGATCGGGCATGCGGTCGACCCGGAAAATAAAATCGGCTGCATGATCCAGTATCCCACCACCTACCCGCGCACCTGCGCACCCAAGGATGTGCTGGCACAGAGATTCCAGATGATGCCGAACTATTATTACACCGATGTGATGTGCCGCGGACACTACACCAGCCTGTGCACGGCACAGCTGCGGCGCATGGGCACTTCGGTAGAGATGCAGCCGGGCGATGCCGAGCTGCTGGCCGCAGGAACTGTGGATTACATCGCATTCAGCTATTATTTTTCTTCAGTTGCCCGTGCAACGGAAGATACGGATTGCTGTGTAGAACGCAGCAATCCGTATCTCCAGCGTACCGACTGGGATTGGCCCATCGATCCGGACGGCCTGCGCATCGCACTGAATGAGCTGTATGACCGGTATGAACTGCCGCTGTTCGTTGTGGAAAATGGTCTGGGTGCCATCGACACCGTAGAGCCGGATGGCAGCATTCAGGACGATTACCGCATCCGTTTTCTGGGCAGTCACATTGATGCGCTGCGGCAGGCCATTGAGCTGGATGACGTTCCGGTGATCGGCTACACCTGCTGGGGTCCCATCGACATTATTTCGGTGGGCACCGGCGAGATGCGCAAACGGTACGGCTTCATTTACGTAGACAAGAAGGATGACGGCAGCGGCACGTTGGCCCGCAAAAAGAAAAAGTCGTTTGCATGGTACAAAAAAGTCATTGCAAGCAACGGCGCAGACACCGCCCTGTAAGCAATGCATTTTTTAGGATATTGAAGGAGGCAAAACAAATGGATGCAAAGAAAACTGCCCAGCAGGTGCTGGAACAGGTCGGCGGCGCAGAAAATGTTACATTTCTGACCCACTGTGTCACCCGCCTGCGGTTCAACCTCAAGTCAATGGACGGCGTGGACGAGGCCAAGGTCAAAGCCGTACCCGGCGTGGTGGGTGTCGTGAACAAAGGCGGCCAGTATCAGGTCATCATCGGCAACGAAGTAGCTGCCGTGTACGATGAACTGATGAAACTGGGCGACTTCGGCGGTAAGGAAGTCAAACAGCCTGCCGCCCCGGCCGAGGAAAAGAAGAGCAGGGTCAGCATCATTCTGGACACGCTGGCCGGTGTGTTCACCCCGCTGATGCCGTTGATCGCCGGTGCCGGTATGATCAAGGCTCTGCTGTCTGTGCTGACCCTCTTCGGCTGGATCGACAAGAGCGGAAATCTGTACTATTTCCTCAACTTCATCGCAGACTCTTCCTATTACTTCCTGCCGATCTTCCTGGCCAACTCCGCGGCCAAAAAGTTCGGCTGCAACCCGCAGATGGCCATGCTGCTGGGGGCCATCCTGCTGCACCCGAACTTCATCGCCCTGAAAGCCGATGCCGATGTGGTCCATGTGCTGGGTCTGCCGGTGAAGATGGTAACCTATTCTTCCTCAGTCATCCCCATCTTCCTTATCACGCTGGTACTGCCATACGTGGAACGATTTGTCAATAAGGTCGTGCCCTCTGTGGTCAAGTTCATCCTGCGGCCGGTGCTCACCATCCTCATCATGGCTCCCATCTCCCTGTGCGTGCTTGGCCCTCTGGGCAGCATCATCGGCGATGGTCTGGTCAACGTCCTGCTGGCCATTGAAAAGGTCTGCCCCTGGGCACTGCCCACCGTCATCGGTGCCTTTATGCCGTTCCTGGTCATGACCGGTATGCACTACAGCCTGCTGCCCGCTTATGTCAACTCTCTGTCTATGCTGGGCTATGAGACGGTCATCGGCCCCGGTAATCTGCCTTCCAACATTGCACAGGGTGCCGCAGCCCTCTGCGTTGCCATCAAGACCAAAAACAAGAACTTCCGTCAGCTGGCCGTTTCCGGCGGTGTGACCGCTCTGCTGGGCGTGACGGAGCCTGCTCTGTTCGGCGTCAACGTCCGTCTGCGTAAGCCTCTCATCGCCACCACCATCGGCGGTGGTCTGGGCGGCCTGTATGCCGGTTTGACCGGTGTGCGCCGTTTTGGCGGCGGTGGTGCCGGTCTGGCAGCCATCGGCCTGTATGTCGGTGAAAATCCCATGAACGTGATCAACGCACTGATCTCTGCCGCGATCGCCTTTGTGGCCACCTTTGCGATCCTCTGGTTCATCGGTTTTGATGATGTGCCGGAAGAAGCCTGATCTCTTCTGAAACAAGCAGCGCCGGAACGATTTTGCCGTTCCGGCGCTGCTTTTTACGCCTCTCCCAGCAGCTTTGCACGGCTGGCGTATACAGCGGTGAATACCTCCCGCAGCCGTTCGATCTCGGGACGCGGGTCGTCCCGCAGGGTCAGCAGACAGGTGTCCGGCAACGGCAGCTGCAGCGGCAGGTACCACGCCGCCGGAAAGGCTGGGTATTTCATCGGGCACAAAAACATGCCGCGCCCGGCAAGCAGATCGTTGTAAACACACTCGTAGTTTTCCACCATGTGCCAGCTTGGTGCGGAAAACGGCAGGCCGGGCTGAACAACGGCAAGATCCACCATTTCCTGATACAGCGGCTCATAAAACAGCTGCTGCCCGGCAAGATCGGCCAGCGCCAGAGTGCTGCGCCCTGTGAGCGGGTGCTCCGGCGATACGATCAGGTAAAAGGTGTTGTGCAGGATGGGGAGGCGCTCGATCTCCGGCTGCAGCGGCCCAAAGGGCAGATAGAGGGCTGCGTCTGCCTCGCTGCAGAGCATTTCGTGGGGGTTGCGTGACACGGGCCGAGTGTCCACCGCAAACTCATATCCCGGCAGTGCGGCGTGCAGCCGTGCCATCAGGATGGGATAAATGGGGTCACGCTGCAGCAGCACCGGCGGCAGGCGCAGGGTCAGCGTGCGCCGCCGGGCAAAGCCCTTCAGCGCGGTGCGGGCGTTCAGGATGCTGCGATAGATCCCCTCCGCCTGCGGCACAAAGGCCCGGCCTGCTTCGGTCAGCGCCACGCGGGTGGTGCTGCGCTCAAACAGGGCCAGATCCAGCTCCTTTTCCAGACTGCGGATCTGGTAGCTGAGGGCGGGCTGGGTGCAGTACAGCTCCCGGGCGGCGGCGGTAAAATTCAGCGTCCGGCTCAGGGTGAGAAAACACAGCAGCTGGCGGTCGTTCATGGGCGAAACCTCTCCTTTCCCGGCGGGCAGAATAAGATTGCTTTCAGTATAGCACATCAATGGAGACTGATAAAGAGCTTTTATCACTGTGGCAAAAATTTTTTGTTTCCATTTTACTTCGTTATATTTTATACTAAGTGTCGGAGCGGGATAAAAATCCCGCAGAAACGAGAAGAAGAGAAGAAAGAAAAAGGAGCAAACAAGATGGAAAAGATCTCCCGCAAAGGCTTTCTGAAAGTTGCCGCTGCCGCCGCAATGAGCGGTGTCACCGCCGGCGCTCTGGCTGCCTGCAACTCCGCAAGTTCCTCCGGCACTGCGGCATCCGCTTCCGGCGATGCCGTCTACACCCCCGGCACATACACCGGCACGGCTACCGGCATCGGCGAGGTGAAGGTCACCATGACCTTCAGCGAGACCGCTATCACCGATGTGGTCATCGATGCTTCCAACGAGACCGAGAGCATCGGCGGCGTGGCTGCTCCCACCCTGCAGGATGCCATCATGGCGGCACAGAACGCTGAGATCGACAATGTTTCCGGCGCCACCGTCACCACCAACGCGGTCAAGAAGGCTGCCGCCAGCTGCATCGAGCAGGCTATGGGCGTTGCTTCCGAAGAGCCTGCTGCAGATACCGCCGGGGATACCGGCGATGACTGGCTGGGCGAAGAGCCGGACGTGCAGGCCAGTGAGACCCAGGACTTTGATGTGGTCATCATCGGCGCCGGTCTGTCCGGCGTCTGCGCTGCCCGTGCGGCTGCCGAGGAGGGCGCAAAAGTTGCCATCGTGGAAAAGAGCTCTTCCTTCAACTGCCGCAGCGGCGAGTATGCCCTGCTGAACGGCAGCCTGAACAAGCGCTGGGGCCGTGAGAACATCGTGGACGAGGATGTTGTGGTCGACCGCCTGATGCGCGAGTGCACCTACCGCAACAAGCGCTCCATCCTGAAAAAGTGGGCTTCCCATGCACACGAGGTCATGGACTGGTTCATCGAGGCTTACCCCGAGCTGACCATCTGCGACTCCACCCGTGAGGCCGTGACCCAGGAGCAGTTCGACAAGGGTATTCTGGTGCCGCTGGCATGGCCTCAGCCCGAGCACTACGATTACCGCAACGAAGAGTTCCCCACCTTCCCTTCCAGCATGGAGTTCCGCTCTTCCCGCAAGGATCAGCAGGGCTTTATAGTGGAAGCCAACCTGAACAAGGCCGTTGAGAACGGTGCACAGACCTTCTTCGGCTGCTTCGGCACCAAGCTGCTGAAGGACAGCGACGGCCGCGTGACCGGCGTGATCATCCGCGACGCACAGAATGACAACAAGTACATCCAGCTCAACGCTTCCAAGGGCGTGATCCTGGCTACCGGCGACAACTCCGGCGACGAGAAGATCATGAAGCATTTTGCTCCCGAGATCGTGGAGAAGAAGATCGCCAACATGGGTGCCATGGGTATGCTGGGCGTTGACGTGGAGGGCAAGACCGTGGAGACCGGCGACGGCCTGCGCATGGGCGCATGGATCGGCGCAAAGGTGCAGGATTTCCACGCACCGATGACCCACCACATGGGCAGCGGCATGGGCGTGACCCCCTTCCTGCAGATCAACAAGCGCGGCGACCGTTTCATGAACGAGTGCATCCCCGGCCAGCAGCTGGAAAACCAGATCGAGCTGCAGCCCGAGTGCACCTCCTTCCAGCTGTACGACTCCAAGTGGGGCGAAGAGGTGCCCTACATGCCCGCAAACCACGGCGGCCTGTGCTACATCATCCCCGAGGATGAGGATGAGTCCAACCCCAACTACACCGACCGTCAGTACACCAAGATCAGCGCAAAGGCCGAGGCTTACCAGTTCAAGGCCGATACACTGGAAGACCTGCTGACCCAGTGCGGCTTTGAGGGCGATGCACTGGATAATGCACTGGCTTCCGTCGAGCGCTACAACGAGCTGGCCAAGGCCGGTTCCGACGATGACTTCGGCAAGCCCGCAAGCCGGATGTTCGCGCTGGAGAATCCCCCGTACTATGCATGCCAGTGGGGCACCACTTCCATGCTGGTGTGCGTGGGCGGCCTGGAGAGCGACGAGAACTGCCACACCTTCACCGAGGAGGACCCCGCCAGCCCCAAGCGCGACATCATCAAGGGCCTGTATGTCTGCGGCAATGTGCAGGGCAGCCGCTACGCAGTGGAATACCCCATCTGCATGCGCGGCATCAGCCACAGCCTGTGCGTCTACTACGGCTACATCGCCGGCAAGAACTGCGTGGCCGGTGTCTGATACCCTGCTGACAGAACACTGAAATAAGCGTTTCCCTGCCCGGAGCAGTATTCTTTCTTCCTGCTCCGGGCTTTTTTGTGCCCCAATGTGACCAGGTTACGGAAAAACCCTGGTATTTGGGGTATACTGATGCCATAAGAACAATCACGAACGAACCCTTTCAGGAGGTAGAAATATGGCAGTTGTTACGATCACGAAGGAAAATTTTGAGCAGGAGGTACTGCAGAGCGCAAAGCCTGTCCTGCTGGACTTCTGGGCCAGCTGGTGCGGCCCCTGCCGCATGCTCAGTCCCGTTGTGGACGAGGTGGCCGAGGAGCGCACCGATGTGAAGGTGGGCAAGGTGAACGTGGACGAGCAGCCGGAGCTGGCCGGGGAGTTCGGCGTGATGAGCATCCCCACCCTGCTGGTGTTTGAGCAGGGCAAGCTGGTGCGTCAGGCCGTGGGTGCCCGCCCGAAGGCCAGTGTGCTGGAGCTGCTTGGGTAAATATGCGTGCTGAAAAGGAGCTGTTGCGCCATGCAACGGCTCCTTTTCTTCTTTTCCCTGTACAAACGCACAGAAAAATCGTATCATTGAGTTGAAAACACCGTCACTTTCCTACTTTACAACTTTACCTAGATAAAGTAAAATAAACTCAAGTAAGAAATGGGGGAACCGACAATGGAATTCAGCATTGCAAACCTGCAGCCCAAGGAGCGCGCCTCCTTTGCGCTGCGCGCCTTGTACGAAGCGGCGGGCTGCCGCAAGTATCATATGGGCCGGTTTGAGGAGTACGGCCTGTATCAGGAGAACCGCAGCTTTTTGTCGTCCGAGCAGGTCATCACCTTTACCGATCTGGATGGCCGTCTGCTGGCCCTCAAGCCGGACGTGACCCTCTCCATTGCCAAGACGGCGCAGCCCGCCCCCGGCGAGACCCTGCGCTACTACTATCACGAGAACGTCTACCGCCCTTCCGCCGAGAGCCACACCTTTAAAGAGATCAGCCAGATGGGCCTTGAGATGCTGGGCGCGGTGGGCGAAGCACAGGTGCAGCAGGCGGTGTGTCTGGCGGCGCGGTCGCTGGATGCGCTGGGGGCCGAGTGGGTGCTGGAAGTGAGCCACATGGGCTACCTGTTCGGCCTGTTCGACGCGCTGGGCGTGCCGGATGCCGCCCGCGCAAAGCTGCTGGAAAAGCTGCGGGAAAAAAACGCCCACGAGCTGCGGGCTGCAGCCGGAGCCGCCGGTCTTGCCGATGCCGCCGATACCCTGTGCAGCGTGCTGAACCTCTGCGGCAGCTATGCCGATACCCTTGCAAAGGCTGCTGCCCTGTGCCGCAACGACGCCATGCGCGCGGCGGTGGCCGAGCTGGAAGCGCTGGCTGTGCCGCTGGAAAAGGCGGGCGGCGTGATCCGGCTGGACATGACGCTGGCCGGTGAGATGGAATACTACAACGGCCTTGTGTTTCAGGGCTACCTGAAAGCCCTGCCCCGCCCCCTGCTCAAGGGCGGCCGCTACGACCTGCTGATGCAGAAGTTCACCCCCGGGGCCGGGGCCATCGGCTTTGCGGTCTATCTGGACGAGCTGGACCGCCTGAGCGCCCCGCTGCCGCCGGTGCAGAAGAACAGCACCGACAGGGTGATGCTGAACGTGGCTCTGCCCAAGGGCCGTCTGGGCGATAAGGTGTATAACCTGCTGGCGGGCATCGGCTACGGCTGCCCGGAGGACTACAACGCCACCCGCAAGCTGGTGGTGGAAAACCCGGAGGCCGGCATCCGCTACTTCCTCGTCAAGCCCAGCGACGTTGCCATCTATGTGGAGCACGGCGCTGCCGATGTGGGCATCGTGGGAAAGGACATCCTCACAGAGGCTTCTGCTGATGTGTACGAGCTGCTGGACACCGGCCTTGGCAAATGCCGCATGTGCGTTGCCGCCCCGGCCGATTACCAAGACGACCCCAGCCGCCCGGTGCGGGTGGCCACCAAATTCGTCAGCATCGCAAAGAGCTATTACGCATCCATGGGGCGGGACATCGATATCATCAAGCTGAACGGCTCCATTGAGCTGGCCCCCATTCTGGGCCTTTCGGACGTCATCGTGGATATCGTGGAGACCGGCACCACCCTGCGGGAGAACGGCCTGAAGGTGGTCACCGAGTTCATGCCCATCTCGGCCCGATTCATTGCCAACAAGGCCAGCTACCAGTTCAAGCACGCCGAAATGGACACCATGCTGGAAAAGCTGCGGGCGGAACTGCAGAACAAGGAGGAAGCAAAATGATCAAGCTGTATAACTTTGACGAGCTCCGGCCCGAAGAGATTTTGAACCGCGACATCCGCGCGGAAAAGAACGTGGAGGATGTGGTGGACGGCATCATTGCCGATGTGCGCGCCCGGGGCGACGATGCCCTGAAGGATTATGCGCTGAAATTTGACGGCGCGAAGATCGATGCCCTGCAGGTGACGCAGGAGGAGATCGACGAAGCCTTTGCGGGCATGGACCCCTACTTCCTCGAAACGCTGCGCGAAGCCGCCGCCAACATCGAGAGCTTCCACCGCCAGCAGGTGCACAAAAATTTTGTGGTGAACGACAAGCCCGGCATCGTGCTGGGCCAGAAATATACCCCCATTGAAAAGGCCGGTGTCTATGTGCCCGGCGGCACGGCGGCCTATCCCTCCACCGTGCTCATGGACGTGATCCCGGCAAAGGTGGCAGGCGTGTCCGAAATCGTCATGACCACCCCCGCCGGAAAGGACGGCAGGGTGAACCCGGTCATCCTTGCCGCCGCTGCCACCGCAGGCGTGACCAAGATCTTCAAGACCGGCGGCGCACAGGCTGTGGCGGCTCTCGCCTACGGCACCCAGAGCATCCCTGCGGTGGATAAGATCGTTGGCCCCGGCAACATCTACGTTGCCACCGCCAAGCGCAAGGTGTTCGGCAAGGTGGGCATCGATATGATCGCAGGCCCCAGCGAAATTCTGGTGCTGGCCGACGGCGGCTGCAACCCTGCATGGGTGGCGGCAGACCTGTTGAGTCAGGCCGAGCACGACAAACTGGCAAGCCCGGTCCTCGTCACCGACAGCCCGGAGCTGGCCAAGGCCGTGCAGGCGGAGCTGGAGGTGCAGATCCCGCAGCTGCCCCGTGCCGCCATCGCCCGCGCCAGCGTGGACGACAACGGCAAGATCATCCTCTGCACCGACCTGCACAAGGCCATTGAAGCCTGCAACATCATTGCACCGGAACATCTGGAAGTGTGCGTGGAGGACCCCTTCGGCGTGCTGAACGAGATCAAAAATGCAGGCAGCATCTTCCTTGGCCGCAACGTGCCGGAAGCGCTGGGCGATTACTTTGCAGGCCCCAACCACACCCTGCCCACCAGCGGCACCGCCCGCTTCTCAAGCCCCTTGGGCGTAGACGACTTTGTAAAGAAGTCCAGCTTCCTCTACTACACCCGGGAAGCGCTGGGCGAAGTAGCCCCCCGCATCGCCGATTTTGCCGAGCGCGAGGGCCTGCACGCCCACGCCCGCAGCGTGACCATCCGGTATGAAAAGTGACCCTCTCAGGCGCTTGCGCGCCAGCTCCCCCGAAGGGGGAGCTTCATGAGAGGGAACCGTAAGATGCAAAAAAGCTCCCCCTTTGGGGGAGCTGGCAAAGCCGTAAGGCTTTGACTGAGAGGGTTTTTATATGAGTCGTTTTCTTTCTCCCACGCTGGCCGCTGTCACCCCCTACACCCCGGGTGAGCAGCCGCAGGATCAGCAGTACATCAAACTGAACACCAACGAAAGCCCCTATCTGCCCTCCCCGGCGGTGATCGCTGCCGTGAGCGAGCACGAGGTGGAAAAGCTGCGCCTTTACTCCGACCCCGCCTGTGCCGACCTGCTCAAGGCGGCCGCAGTCCACTTCGGTTTGCAGCCGGAGCAGATCATGCCCGGCAATGGCAGCGACGAGAACCTCTTCTTTGCGCTGCGTGCTTTCTGCGATGCAGACCACCCGCTGGCCTATGCCGACATCACCTACGGCTGCTACGGCGTGTGGTGCGGACTGATGCACATTCCCAGCCACATCATCCCGCTGAAAGAGGATTTCACCCTTGACCCGAAGGACTACTACGGCCTGAACCAGACCATCGTCCTTGCAAACCCCAACGCCCCCACCGGCATTGCACTGCCCCGGGCGGAAATTGAGGGCATCCTGAAAGCGAACCCGAACAATGTGGTCATTGTGGACGAGGCCTATGTGGACTTTGGCGGCGAGAGCTGCGTGCCCCTCATCGACCAGTACGAGAACCTGCTGGTGGTGCAGACCTTTTCCAAGTCCCGGCAGCTGGCCGGTGCGCGTCTGGGTCTTGCCATGGGCAATGCAAAGCTCATTGCCGACCTGAACCGGGTCAAGTTCAGCCTGAACCCCTACAACATCAACCGCCTGACCCTGAAGGCCGGGCAGGCCGCGCTGGAAGACACCGCTTATTTTGACAGGACCCGCGCCGCCATCGTGGATACCCGCGCATGGACAAAACAGCAGCTGGAACAGCGGGGCTTTGCCGTGCTGGACAGCCGCTCCAACTTCCTGTTTGCAAGTACCAACAGGAAAGACGGCGAAACACTCTACAAAGAGTTGAAGAAAAACGGCATTCTGGTGCGCCATTTCGACGCGCCCCGCATCCAGAACTGGCTGCGCATCACCATTGGCACGCCGGAACAGATGCAGACGTTTATGGAAACGCTGGATAAGATCATGGAGGAATGAACCATGCCGAACCGAATGATCTCGCTGGAACGCAACACCAATGAGACCCAGATCGACCTTACCCTTGATCTGGACGGCACCGGCCGCTACGAGGTGGACACCGGGTGCGGCTTTCTGAACCACATGCTGGAACTGTTCGCCCGCCATGGCCGGTTCGACTTAGTGCTCACCTGCCACGGCGATGTGCAGGTGGACTACCACCACACCACCGAGGATGTGGGCATTGCACTGGGTCAGGCCTTTGCACGGGCGCTGGGCGATATGCGCGGTATCCAGCGCTACGGCAGCTTTTATCTGCCCATGGATGAAGCGCTGATCCTGTGCGCCGTCGATCTTTCGGGCCGCTGCACTCTGAACTGGGACGTCCATTGCAGCACCGAAAAAGTGGGCGATTTTGACGTGGAGTGTGCCAAAGAATTCTGGCTGGGCCTTGCCCGCAGCGTGCCCGCCACGGTCCACTTTGTACAATTTGCGGGAGAAAATACCCACCACATCCTCGAGGCCTGCTTCAAGGGCGCAGGCCATGCACTGGGCGCGGCCGTGAAGATCGACGAAGCCCACAAGGACGAAATTCCTTCCACGAAAGGACTGCTGGTATGATCGCAATTATCGATTATGGCGTGGGCAACCTGTTCAGCCTGAAGTCCAGCCTGAAGCAGCTGGGACTGGAAGCCGTTGTGACTGCGGATGCGGACACCATCCGCAAAGCCGACCGGCTGATCCTGCCGGGCGTGGGCGCTTTTGCCGATGCCATGGCCAAGCTGGAGGCGACGGGCCTTGTACCGGTCATGAAAGAAGAAGCCGAAAGGAAGCCGCTGCTGGGCATCTGCCTTGGTATGCAGCTGCTGTTTGAAAAGAGCTACGAGTACGGTGAGCACGAAGGCCTTGGCTTTGTGAAGGGCGAAGTCTGCCCGCTGGAGCCCGACCTTGCGGACAAGAGCCTGAAGGTGCCGCAGATCGGCTGGAACGCCTTGCACATTGTAAAGGACGACCCGCTGTTCAAGTACATCCGTGAGGGAGAATACGTCTATTACGTCCACAGCTACTACGGCAAGAACTGTACGGAGAGTACACTGGCTGTGAGCGACTATTCCATTCCTGTCACCGGCGCGGTGCGGGCGGGCAGGGTGTATGGCACCCAGTTCCACCCGGAAAAGAGCGGGGATACCGGCCTGCGCATTCTGAAAGCATTTGCGGAATTGTAAGGAGAAAAATTATGCAGCTTTTTCCAGCCATTGACCTGCGGGGCGGCAAGGTGGTGCGCCTGACGCAGGGCGACTACAGCCGCATGACCGTCTACGGCGAGGACCCCTGCGCACAGGCGCGGGAGTTCCTTGCAGCGGGGGCCAAAAACCTGCACGTCGTCGATCTGGACGGCGCAAAGGACGGCACCCTTTCCAACTATGATACCATTGCCGCGCTGGCAAAACAGGGCGGCTTATACATTGAGGTGGGCGGCGGCATCCGCACCGAGGAGCGCATTGAAACATATCTTTCCCTCGGCGTGGGCCGCTGCATCCTGGGCAGCGTGGCGGTGACGGATTTTGCCTTTACCGCCCGGATGCTGAAAAAATACGGCGATAAAATTGCCGTGGGCGTGGACGCAAAGGACGGCTATGTGGCCATCCATGGCTGGAAGGAAGTGAGCGCCGAGCCGGGCGTGGACTTCTGCAAGCGGCTGGCAGATGCCGGATGCACCGCCATCATCTACACGGACATTGCCTGCGACGGTGCCATGAGGGGCACGAACCTCGGCCTGTACCGCACGCTTGCCAAAGAGGTGCCCGGCGTGGCCTTTACGGCCAGCGGCGGCATCTCGTCCGAAGCAGAGCTTCTGGAACTGAAAAAAATGGGCACTGCCGCTGCCATTTTAGGCAAGAGCCTGTACACCGGCGCACTGGACCTTGCGCGCTGCGTGCAGCTGGTACAGGAGTGAACGGAGGGAAAATGACATGATCACCAAACGCATTATTCCCTGCCTTGATGTGCGCAATGGCCGCGTGGTCAAGGGCACGAACTTTGAAGGCATCCGGGACGTGGCCGACCCGGTGGAAATGGCCCGCATGTACAACGCTGCCGGTGCCGACGAGCTGGTGTTCTACGATATCACCGCCAGCTTCGAGGGCCGGGCGCTGTTTACGGATATCCTGACCCGCGTCGCCAGCGAAATTTTTATCCCGCTCACGGTGGGCGGCGGCATCAACACGCTGGAAGATTTTGACCGGGTGCTCAAGTGCGGCGCGGACAAGGTCAGCGTCAACTCGGGAGCACTCAAAAATCCCGACCTCATCCCGGCGGCAGCACAGCGCTACGGCAACCAGTGCGTGGTGCTCTCTGCCGATGTGAAGCGGGTGGACGGCCAGTTCCGGGTGTTCGCCAAGGGCGGGCGCGAGGACACCGGCCGGGATGCACTGGACTGGATCAGCTGGTGCGTGGACCACGGCGCAGGCGAGATCTGCCTGAACAGCATCGACACCGACGGCGTGCGCAGCGGCTTCGACCTTGAGATGCTGGATGCAGTTGCGGCGCGGGTGAACGTGCCCATCATTGCCAGCGGCGGCGCAGGCAAAAAGGAAGACTTTCTGGAGCTGTTCCACCACAAGGGCATCGACGCAGGCCTTGCGGCGGGCATCTTCCACCAGAAGCTGCTGACCATCCGCGACCTGAAAGAATACCTCAACGCAAACGGCGTGGAGATGCGGCTGTAACGCCGGGGCATTTCTCCCCGGCGCGGGGAGAAGCCGTAACGCGAAACTGGATTTCCGCAAAAACAACCCGCAAACTCTTGCGTTTGCGCACCGAATACGCTAAACTAGTAATATCCCCATCCGGGGAGGGAGAACCGTTATGAATCTGAAATTTGATGAAAAGGGCCTGATCCCTGCCATCGTGCAGGACCACTACACCAAAGAGGTGCTCACCCTCGCTTACATGAATGCCGAGACGCTGGCGCTCACCATTGCCGAGGGCCGCACTGTGTTCTGGAGCCGCAGCCGTCAGGAGATCTGGCGCAAGGGCGAGACCAGCGGCAATGTGCAGCGGGTGGTGTCCATCACCGCCGACTGCGATGCAGATGCACTGGTGGTGGAAGTGGTCAAATCCGGCCCCGCCTGCCACACCGGTGCCGAGAGCTGCTTCTTCAACGAAGTATACGTCTCGCCGGAGTTGAAGCAGTTCAGCTGGCAGGGCCTGTACCAGCTCATCAAGGGCCGCAAGGATAGCCCCAAGGAGGGCAGCTACACCACCTACCTGTTCGAGAAGGGCAAGGAGAAGATCCTGAAAAAGGTGGGCGAAGAGTGCACCGAGGTTATCATTGCGGGCGAAAAAGAGGATAAGGAAGAGACCGTTTACGAGATCAGCGATCTTGCCTACCATGTTCTGGTGCTGATGGTCAGCGCCGGCATCACGGTGGAGGATGTGACCCGTGAACTGGAAAAACGTCACGTCATTGACCACAAGGTCAAACAGGAAAGGATGCAGTGAATTATCTATGGCAGATTATAAGAAGTCCAGTGTCCATTGCCACTCCACCATGTGCGATGGCAAAAATACCTTGCAGGATATGGCAAGTGCTGCGTGTGCGCAGGGCTTGACCACGCTGGGCTTCACCGGCCATAGCTACACCCAGCGCGACCGCGAATACTGCATGAGCCCCAGCCGCACCGCCCAGTACAAGGCCACCATTGCCAAGCTCAAGGCCGAGTACAAGGGTAAGGTGGATATCCTGTGCGGCATCGAGTGGGATATCCTGAGCGAGGATAAGCGCACCGGCTACGATTACTGGATCGGCAGCGCACACCACCTGTACGGCAAGAACACCGGCAAGTATTACGAGATCGATTTCCGCCCGCAGGACCTGTGGGACTGCATCAACGACGACTTTGACGCAGACCCCCTTGCCGCTGTGGAAGCCTACTTTGCCGAGGTGGAAAAGGTGGCTGCCCTCAAGCCGGATATTCTGGCCCACATCGACCTCATCAAGAAGCTGAATGCCAACGGCGAGTTCTTCGACGAAGAGTCGCCCCGCTACAAGGCCGCTGCCCTCAAGGCACTGCAGGCCGCAAAGGCAAACGACTGCCTGCTGGAAGTGAACACCGGCGGCGTGTACCGCGGCTACCGCAAGGACTTCTACCCCGGCCCGTGGCTGCTGGGCGAGTGGCAGAAGATGGGCGGCAAGGTCATCATCACTTCTGATTCTCATGATATCAACAGCCTGACCTACGGCTTTGACGAAGCTGCCGCCGCCATCAAGGCTGCAGGCTTTACCAGCGTGCAGGTGCTTACTGGCAACGGCTTTGAGACGCAGGAGCTGTAATTTTATGGCACGGACTCCTTCCGTCACCTTCGGTGACACCTCCCTCTGAGAGGGAGGCATTGGCAAAACCAGAAACTTTACCGTCATGCCAAAGGCTCCCTCTTTGAGGGAGCTGGCAAATCCGGAGGATTTGTCTGAAGGAGTTCAGGCCCGCAAAAAGATCGATCATCTGCAATGCCTTTTCCTGTTTTTTATAAATCGGGAAGGGATTGCAGATGTTTTGTTTTGTGTACAGATATCTTAAAAGTTATAATTTTGGAGGAACCCTATGACCCACGCGCAGCCCCAAAAGAAAAGCGTCTTCAACATGAACGTAGACCTGATGCACGGGCCTATTTTAAAAAGCCTGCTGCTGTTCATGCTGCCCATTCTGATTTCCAACCTGTTCCAGCAGCTCTACAACACGGTGGATACCATGATCGTGGGCAATGTGCTGGGCGATACAGCCCTTGCCGCCATTGGCTCCCTCCGCTCCGGCTTCCACGATTTTACATGACCGCCATTGGCTCCTGCGGCTCGATCTACGAGCTTTTAGTCGGCTTTGGCATCGGTATCGGCAATGGCCTTGCCATCGTTGCAGCGCGCTCCTACGGCGCGCAGGACGAAGACCTGCTCAAGCGCACGGTGGTGGGGTCGGTCGTCATTGGCCTGATCGCCTCGCTGGTCATTACAACGGCAGGCTTTTTCGGCCTGCATGCCCTGCTGCAGCTGCTGGATACCCCGGCAGAAATTCTGGAAGATGCCTACAGCTACATCATCGTGATCGACCTTGGCGTTGTGGTCATGTTTATGTATAACCTGTGCGCAGGCCTGCTGCGCGCCATTGGCAACAGCGTAATGCCGCTGGTGTTCCTGCTCATCAGCTCGGTGCTGAACGTGGGGCTGGACCTGTGGTTCATTGCCGGGGTTGGCATGGGCGTGCGGGGCGCAGCGGTGGCAACGGTCATTGCACAGGGCATCTCGGTGGTGCTGTGCGTTCTGTACGTGCTGGCAAGGGTGTGCATCCTCATCCCGGAGAAAAAGCATTTCGCCGTGGGCAGTCATCTCTACTGGGAGCTGTTCAGCCAGAGCATCTCCATGGGCCTGATGAGCAGCATCGTGTCTGCGGGTTCGGTGGTGCTGCAGTACGGCATCAACGGGCTTGGCACCCTGACCATTGCGGGGCACACCGCTGCCCGCAAGCTGTTTGCCTTTACGGATATGCCGCTCATCTCCATGGCGAACGCCGGTTCCACCTTCGTTTCCCAGAACCGCGGCGCAAACCAGCCCGACCGTGTGCGCAGGGGAATGCGGCAGATGTATCTGTACTCGGTGGTGGTGATGGTCGCCGCCGTGGTGCTGATGAGCTTTGGTGCTCAGTGGATGGTGCAGCTGATCTCCGGCTCTTCGGAACCCATTGTGCTGGAAAACGGTGCGCGGTACCTGCTGTGGAACGCACCGTTCTATGCGGTGCTGGGCGTGCTGCTGTGCACCCGCTACGCGCTGCAGAGCCTTGGCCAGAAGGTGCTGCCGCTGTTCTCCAGCGTGATCGAGCTGGTGGGCAAGGTGATCTTTGTGCTGGTGTTCATCCCGAAATTCCAGTACAATGCGGTCATCCTGTGCGAGCCCATCATCTGGTGCTTCATGACGGCATATCTGGTGGCGGTGTACCTGCACGAGCCCTTTGTGTTCCCGAAAAAATAACCCTCTCAGTTATCGCTGTGCGATGCCAGCTCTCCCGAAAGGGAGAGCTTTTTGCATTTTACGGGAAGCACAAAGAAAGCTCCCCCTTTCGGGGGAGCTGGATGCGAACAAAGTGAGCAGACTGAAAGGGGTTACAGCGCCGAATAGCCAAAGCTGTTCACCAGCGCATCGATATGCTGGCCAGCCTTGCACAGGGGGCAGTCGCGGCTGTCAAAGCTGGCGTAGTCCGGCAGGCTGGCGGGGTCAAAGATGGAGGTGACTTCATAGCCCATGCACTCATGGGTGGTGGCAAAAATAGCGGAAAGGCCTGCCACGGTGCCGCCGTAGTAGTTCACGGCCTCCACAGCGGCCTGCACGGTGTAGCCGGTGGTGATGGAAGCGGACAGAATGAGCACATGCTTGCCCTTGACCATGGGGGCCAGATTGTCGCGCAGGATGATCTGGCTGCCGGTGGTGTACTCCGGGGTGATGACATAGATGGTCTGGTGGGCGTTCATGTTGGCAAAGCCGTCCTTGGTCAGCTCGTTGGCAAGGCAGGTGCCGATCACCTGCGTGCCGTCCAGACAGAGCACGGTGTCCACAATGGTGCTGTGCTGGTAAGCGGCCACCAGCTCCTTTGCCACGGCCTTGGCCTCGGAAAGGCGGGACTTCTGGGTGGTGACATCGATGTAATAGTTGATATGGCTGTGGCTGGTAGCAAAGTGGCCCTTTGCTACGCGAAGGAACAGGTTACTTTTTTTGGTGGGAAGCTTTACCATATTGATCATCGAAACAGCACTCCTTTTCAGGTTTTCCGGGTTGCCCCTCAAATGCAAAAAGCACCGCATCGCTGCGATGCTCCTGCACATTTTTATAACCCTATTGTACCGGAAAAGAAACCTGTGCACAAGGCATAAATCTACTAAAAAACTTTGTGTATTTTACATGATATCGCCCAAAACTTGGATACAAATGGCCCGCATACGCAAAAAGACCCGCACCACAGGGTGCGGGCCTTTAATGCAAAAGTAAAATCAGTCCACAATCGTAACCTTGATGGCATCGGTGATGTCCCAAGTGGCATAGATATCACTGTAGGAATCAGTGATGCTACCGTTTGCGTACATCTTCGGAATGTACAGCACCTGAACCTTGGATGCGCTGGTAAGGTTCTCAATCCCGGAAACCTTCAGCGTAGGAGTCACAGTAGTCTTCGCATCGACACTGGCGTTGGAACCACCTACCAAATCAATCGTGACACCGGAGACACCCTGATAATAAGTATGCAGCTTATTGTCAGCATCGGTAACATTTACCTGGAAATGCTGCTGGTTGACCTGCAGGCTCACCTTGGTATAGATCTCAAACTCGCAAGTGAGCGTAGTACGATTATAGGTGGCGCTCTTCAGCGTGGCTTCACAGATGCCGTCGCCCGGCTTCAGGGTGTCACCGGTCTTGCCGACAGGACGGTTCGGGTTGGAGCAGCCGGTCAGCATGCCGGAACCTGCAATGGCAACAGCGGTAAGAGCGGTATATTTCATAAAGTCACGGCGGGAGAATGTATAGGACATGTTCGTTCCTCCTTTAAAAAGCAGATCAGTACGGCCTTGCGGCATTACCTATAAGATAGGCGAAACCGGGCCGGATGTCAATGCCTTTTGGCAAAATAAAATGATGAAATTTTGAGCTGTGACGTTGTTTTGCGACGAAATTTCGTCCTGTGCGGGCCGCGTATCAGGCGCGGGTCACGTCTGCAGCGGTCATGACGAAGGTCATGGTCTTATCCGCTGCAAAGGTGGGCATGTAAGTAACGCTCAGCTGCTGCCAGCCCTTGGGGACCATCAGCATCAGCTGCAGATAGCCGGTACCCTGCGGGGGCAGATTGGTGGAATCCGAGAAGGTCTGAGAGTTGGAGTTGTACAGCGAGATGTTGGCACCGCACTCCACGCTCTGGCCGTCGCAGGAAGCAGAGAAATCGGTAGAAGCTGCTGCCAGTGCGTGGAAGTTTGCATCCACGTTCTCCTGCGGGGGCACGGGGTAAGCAGCATTGATCTCGGCCAGATTCTGTGCGCCGATGTTGAAGGTCTGGTTCTTGGTGCGGTTGACCACGGTGACCAGAACAGCAATGTATTCGTAACCGGCCTGTGCAGGTGCGGTATCAATGTTGAACAGGCTGGTCAGCTGAACGCCAAGGCCGTTCCAGTTGCTGACCTTATCACCGACCTTGACATCCACGATGGTGGCGCTGCCATTCTGCTGGCAGCCGCCCAGCAGGCTTGCTGCGCCCAGAGCAGCAACGGATGCGCCAGTGCACTTGAGGAAGGTACGGCGGGAAATGGAGTTGGACATAAAATAAATCCTCCTTTTGATAGGAAAAACCGTATTCCAGAATGTTCTATTCTGTTTATACCCTTTCTGCCCGAAAGATGCAAGGGTTTGGGGGCTGAATTTACAGCTTTTTCACAGGAATATCACCCTTCGTGGGTAAGGCCCTTCACATGTGTTTCGCTGGTTTTGACCAGATTTAACAGGCTGGGCGTATAAAGCGGGAACTCACGGGTCAGGCTTTCTGTGGTCATGGTCAGGCAGGCCGGGTCCTTTACGCCCTCGCCGCCGTTCACATCCTGTCCGTCCAGCAGGGCTTCCACGTTGGCTTCGGACATGCGCATCACGGCATCGGAGCAGCCGCGCCAGCGGATGGGATCGATGCTGAACATACTGGCGGCGTTGTGGGGCTCGGCCGAGTACAGCAGGCGGAACATTTTGGCTACGGCCATCATCAGGTAGGCGCTCACCTCGGTGGTAAGGGCCTTGCTGTGGCACTGGCCGATCTTGGCGTACAGCACGTTCAGGCCGTTGGAGATCAGCTTTTTGTTCATGGTGGGCAGCACGCTGCCGTGGTAGATGTTGTCCTTCATCTTGTCCGGGTTCGGAAGGTCTTCTGCCGAGAGCATCATGCCGTTGCGCTCTGCACTGCGGCCCAGAAGATAATCGCAGGAAACATTATAATAGTCTGCCACGCGCACCACAAAGTCCAGGCCGCATTCGCGGATGCCTTTTTCGTAGTGGGACAGCAGCGCCTGCGAGACGCCAAGATCCTCGGCGGCCTGCTTCTGGGTGATGCCGCGTTCCTTGCGCAGCAGCTTGATGATACGGTTGAATTCCATGATTTTTGGCTCCTCAAAGTTCGATGTAGGGGGACATCCTTGTTTTTGGTTTACAGCAGGTTGATTATACACAACGGAAAACCTTTTGTAAAGCAAGAAAAGTGACGATATTTTTCGTTGATTTTCGTCATTTCTGTCAAAAGACTTGCTCTGGACACCATATCTATGCTAAACTATAGGTATTAACGCATACATTTTGTGGCGTGCGCGGGGCCGTAGCTGCCGCCAAAGAGCAAAAAATCTGGCAGACGACACGTTTTTCTGCCAGATTTTTTCTCCGCAGCAGGTTTTGCCGCCCGTTCCCGTGCCGCCGCACAGCGATAAAGAGAGGCACTATCCATGAAAACGTTCAAGCTTCATCTCATCCGCCACGGCATGACTGCAGGCAACCTGCAGGGCCTGTACATCGGCAGCGGCACCGACATCCCTCTGTGCGACGAGGGCCGCGCGCAGCTCAATGAGCTGAAAGAGCGGTTCGAGTATCCGCAGGTGGATACCGTGTTCTCCTCCCCGCTGCTGCGCGCGGTGGAAACAGCCAACATCCTATTCCCGGATGCAAAGCACACCTTTACCGTGCACGACCTGCGGGAGGCCGGCTTTGGCAAGTTTGAGAACAAGCCGGTCAAGGAGCTGGTGCACGACGAGGACTTTAAAAAGTGGATCACCCCCGGCTCCGGCTATGTGCCCGAAGGCGCAGAGCCTACCGACCAGTTCCACGCCCGCTGCGCCGAAAGCCTGATGAAGCTGTTTGAGTATATGATCCGCATGGATGTGACCGAAGCAGCCTGTGTGACCCATGGCGGCGTGATCATGAGCATGCTCAGCCAGCGCGCGGTGCCCACCCGCCGCCCGGAGCAGTGGATGGCAGACCCCGGCTGCGGCTACACCGTGCAGACCGATGTGCAGCTGTGGATGCGGGACCGTCTGGTGGAAGCCATCGACATCGTGCCCTTTGGCTATGCCGATACCCTGCGCGGTCAGGCTGAGACCGAGGAGAACGAAGCCTTTGAATAAGGATTCGGTTACAGTTTCGGCCCATCCCTTGACAGAAGCGGCGCAATCCTTTATTGTATAAGGGAACGATTATTTTAGGAGGAAGTTCCATGTCCCAGTCCATTTCCCGCCGGTCATTCCTGAAATGTGCCGGCTCCGGTGCGGTCAGCCTTGCGGCAGCGCTGCTCACCGGCGTACCTGCAGCGGCGCAGCAGCCGCGTCTTGCAGGCGAACCTGCCCTGCTGGACGGCAAAGCTGCCGTGGAGCTGCTGGGCTATGCCCCTGCGCAGGAAATGGGCAATGTGCTGGTGTACCTCTCGGTGGAAAACCTCTCCGCATCCACCCTGCCGGTGGGCGCAAGCTATCTGCAGAGCCGTGAGGTGTGCACGCTTGGCGACCTGTACAGTATGGGCACCGGCGTTACCGCTGTGTGCGATGGCAAGCCGGTGCGCTGCGGCAGCTTTGCTGCGCCGCTCTACGGCGAGAACGCGGCGGATGCTTCGGTGTTCACCCTGAACCTGACGGCAGGCCGCGGCGCGCTGCTGCACTGCTTCTGCGCAGTGCCGGACAACTGGCAGACGCTGGAGCTGACCTATCACCCGGATTTCGCGGCGGGCCGCAGCGTGACCTTTACGGTCAACCGCAGCACTGACCACGCTGTGCTGGGCGTGGTGCCCACCTCTCCTGCCGAGGTCGGCAGCGTGGTGGATCTGTAACTCCTTCAGTCTCGCATACGCTCGACAGCTCCCTCGGAGAGGGAGCCTCTGGCGAAAAGGAAAACTTGGCCGTATTGCCAAAGCCTCCCTCCATGACGGAAGGAGTTCCTGAACGTAATAAAAGACCATCTGAGATGCAGTTAAAAATGCCTCAGATGGTCTTTTTTTGTCTTGTCAATTCAGCACATTCTGCCCGGCGGAATCCAATACCGTCAGCTCCTGCCCGGTCACGCTGGAGACCAGCGCAATGTAGCTGTGTCCGGTGCGGATGCTCAGCGGCCTGCCGTCGGCATCATAAAAGGCAAAGGTGGAGTCTGTGCCCTGCGTCCATGTGATGTGCCACAGCTGGCTGCCGTTCAGCCAGACACCGCCGCCAAGGGACAGGTCGTAGTCCAGCGTGGTGCCGTCGTCCCGCAGGCTGGAAGCGGAGTAAAGGACCAGCAGATTGTCGAATTGCGCCTGCGCGCCGGTGTTGGCATCCAGCTGGGCGGTGCCGTCGGCACGGAGCATCCCGTAGGTGCCGCTGGCCGCATCGTAGGCAAAGCCGGTGGTGCTTTGGGGCGCAAAGTTGATCTGCACCTGTTCGGCATCCCGGGAACCGGGCTCCGGCAGACGGGGCTCTTTGGCCTGCGGCAGCAGGGCGGGCAGAGCGGAAATGGCAGAACTGTCCTCGGCAGTGCTGGCCGAGGAGGAAGCGCTGCTGCCATGGTCGCCCAATGCGCCGGAAAGGTTCAGGCTGCCCAGCACGGAAGCAACCTCCCCGCCGCTGGTATGCCACAGCGGCGCGCCGCTCCAGACATCATCGCAGGAAAAGGCGTTGCGGCCCACTTCCAGCGCGTCCACGGCCCGCAGGTTATAATAATCCAGATAGTTGCGGGCAAACTGCCCTGCACCCCGCTGGATGGGCAGTACTTCCTGCCCGCTGAGCAGCCGCCAGTAAAGGTCCTGCCCAAGGGTCACTGGGCCGACGGTTGGCATGGCCGATACCGAAGGATAAGCCAAGCACAGGCTGGTGGGCTGGCCGCTCTCGGTCAGGGCTTCCAGCACCACCGATGCGCTGCCAATACCCCACTGTGTGGTGCTGGAAGCGGCGTTGTCGATCACCACGGCGGCGGTGCGTTCGCCGGGATACTGCAGCTCCTGCCCGGTCAGCGGGTCGGTGGGCGCTGCACTGTCCGGGGCAGTGGTGCCGGACAGCGCACACCCGCACAGCAGGGCTGTGCACAGCACCGCCGTGCCAAGGGCCAGATTCCAGATGCGTTTCATGCGGTTCCCTCGTTACTGATAGCTGAAGTTGGACCACTCGTCGTCGTCCACGATGGCAAGATAGGTCTTGCCGCGGTTGAAAAGCATCTGCGCACCGGTCTTGTCGTAGACCAGCAGCGGATGCTCAGGCGAAGCCTTTTCCCAGCGGCCATGCTGTACAGCGCCGCGGCTGAAATAATAGGCATCGCCGCCGGAGATGTAGCTTACCTGCTGCACATCGCCGGAGTCGCCGGAATAGCGCTCGATGGGAGCAAAGCAGACCAGCAGGTTGTCAAAGCTCAGCTGCTTTGCGTTCAGCTCGTCCACGGTGTTTTCAAATTTGCCGGAGATGCGGCTGTACATCTGCATTTTATAGGTGCGGGACTGCGGATCATAGCGGAAGCTGGTCTTGTAGTGGTCCGAGTGGGTGATGCTGACCGTCCTGCCGGATGCTGCACCCTGCATGGCGTTCTCCTCGCCGGTGCGGTAGTCCGCAAAGCGGAAGAAGGTGGTGTCGTAATCGTATTTCAGGCCGATGCCCGCGTTGGAAGCGGCCTGCCGGATCTCCTTGCCGGAGGTGAACTCGGTGTGTTCATAGGCCACATCCCGGCCGCGGCTGTCGCGGTGAGCCACATGCGGATGGGTGGGAGTATTAAAGTAGCTCTTGCCGCCGATGTTCAGGCCGGAGTAGTTGTACACGCTGATGAATTTGGTGCAGGCGGCGCTCTCACCGTCGTGGTAGTACAGCGCCTGATAGGGCATCAGCAGCTGCAGGAACTGGTCGCGGCCAGAGCGCAGCGGGCCGATCTCCGGGATGGAGTCGGCATCGTGGAACACCGCGCAGAAGCGGGTGATGCCGCCCTCCACCTTGCACTCGATCAGCAGATCGGCAGAGGAAAGGCCGCGCTGCGGACGGGCGTTCTGACGGGAGGTGTTGGAGATGTTGTTCACCATTACGCCCACGATGCGGCCATTGCTGCGCTTGGCCTCACCGGTCAGCGGGTCGGCATCGTAAGCGGGCAGTGCGGCAAGACTGGCAGCGGGCTGCTCGCCTGCTGCCAGCGAGGAAGCAGCCATGGCCTCCGAGGATGCAGCAGAAGAAGCTGCGCCGGAAGAACTGATGCCCAGTGTCTGCTGGAGCCAGCTGGAAAAATTGCTGCCCAGAATGGCACTGCCGGAAGCACTGCAGCTGGAAAGCGCCAGTGAAGCGGCAGCGGCACCGGTCAGGCGAAGAACAGTACGGCGAGTGATCTTCATAGGAAAAACCTCCTGCAAAAAACGTATCGGCGCGGCCCGGCAGAATGCCAAAGCCGGGAAAAAGTTTGCGGGTGCAGCGCGGCGGGGCGCACACTGCCGGGCAGTAAAACGCAGCGCACTGCAGACGGATTTGATTTGATTGTAACGATTCTTGCCGGGTTTGTAAAGAGGAAGTTATCGGGATGAAGCCCCTTCCGCTGCCGACACCGGAGCATCTTCGATCTGCTGCGCGGATGAAAAGCGGAAGCCCACACCGATGCAGGAGCTTTTTGCGCCTTTTTGCCCGGGAACCCTTGCATTTTTGCGCAAGTTGTGGTAATATTATTCGGCAGTATGTTCACTGCGGAAATATGCGCTCGTAGCTCAGCCGGTAGAGCATCTGACTTTTAATCAGAGGGCCA
>OGOL01000823.1_pt1 | contig 33276 bp, 31 predicted proteins | sample 1552641 | NCBI WGS metagenome assembly OGOL01 (sample SAMEA2580140, study PRJEB22360) | human gut metagenome | biome: human gut; feature: human-associated habitat; material: faeces | place: Denmark | collected 2008/2010 | reverse complement strand
TACATCCGCCACTGGCGGCGCTTCGCCTGTTTCCCTGCGCCATTAAAATCCTGCATTTTCAGAGCTTTTAAAAAGCTCTGAAAATGGTCTCAGCGGGGCAAAAAGGATTTTTTGACATGCTGAAGGGGGGATTATAACGATAATTCCCCCTTTATTTCCAAGATTGATATTTTGAAAGGAGCGATCACTATGGAGATCACTGAGAAGGTTGCGTATCTGAAGGGCCTGATGGAAGGCATGAAGATCGACACGGAGACCAACGAGGGCAAGATCCTGTCCGCTATGGTGGACATTCTGGAGGACATCGGCCTGGAGCTGGAGGACCTGTGGAATGCTCAGGGCGAGCTGGAGGACGGTCTGGACGTTGTCAGCGATGATCTGGAGGATATCGAGGACATCGTGTATGACGAGGATGACGAGGAGTCTTTCGACGACGAGTACTATGAGGATGACGCCGAAGAGGACGAGGACTGCTACGCCACCACCTGCCCCACCTGCGAGGAGACCATCTATTTCGATGAGTCCGTGCTGGAGGATGGCGAGGTCATCTGCCCCAACTGCGGTGAGAAGCTGGAGTTCGACATGAGCTCTCTGGAAGAGGACTCTGATGACGATCAGGAGTAAATCCGATCCGATCCAATATGAAACAGCTCCCCGGTGAATACCGGGGAGCTGTTTTTCTTACTGATAAAACGGTAATTCTCTGCTATGGTAAGAAAGGGTGTGCGCGGGAAACCCAAGAAGGGTGTCCTGCGCCATTAAAATCCCGCATTTTCGGAGCTCTCATATAGTTCCGAAAATGTTCAGCGGGGCGAAAGAAGTTCGCCCCGCTGACAGCTCCCCGGTGAATACCGGAGAGCTGTTTTGCTTGATTTCCTATGCGGATGCATAAAATTAGTTGATGCAATGACTTTAAAGTCGTATTACTTTACAGATTTCTGCCGCAGGCTGCAAAGTCCGGCACCGATAGCGGTAGCGAAGGTGGCGCTTTCCGGGATCACGTAATGGATGCCGTAGAGCTTTTCGAAAGCCGCAAAGTTTGGCTCCGCCTGATCCAGCGTGGTCATGGAGCCGGTGACGATCACGGTGTCCGTATGGCAGCTCTGACAGGCCAGCACCGTCATAGTTCCGATGGCCTGAAGGACCAGATTTACCGCGCCGGCGGCCAGATCGGTGGGGGTGGCGTCCTCAGAGAGATCACCGAAGTTGGCAGCGGTCATGTTGGGGTCCAGCGTGGAGGCAGGGTCCCGGGCAATGTCGCTGATGGTGAGATCCACATGGCTCAGATCCCCCTGAGCGGCCAGCTTTTTGATCTGGTAGAAGCGTTCCATACCCACCAGCTTGTGACAGAGACCACCCAGCGTGCCGCCGCCGATACCGCTGCCGCAGAGGTGCCGCACTTCTTTTCCGGCTTCCGCCCACAAAAAGGCGGTGCCGGTACCCATCGTCACAACTACGCCGGAGGTCTGACCGGACAGAGCCAGCGCACCGGTGCCGCTGGCCTGAAATTCATCCACCCGGCAGGTGGGCAGGCCGAACACATCCCCGTCCACATAGCTGGCGCCAACGCCGGTCAGAATGACCCGGCGCACATCTCCGAGGGAGAGACCGTTGCTGGTCAGGTAGTTGCCCAGTGCACCGTACAGGCTGGTGACCTGATCCTCTGCCCGGACCCGGAGCATGGAGACCACGCTGCCGTCGGTCCGCAGCCCTACGATCTTTGTAGTAGAGCCGCCAATATCAATGCCTAAGATCACTTCCATGGCTTGTTTCCTTTCCAAAGGGGGCCGGCAGGTGAGGGATACGCGAAAGTCGGCCGCCGTCTTAGTTATGATAGGGGAGCAGAGGTGCCTTGTCAATGTTTATTTGTGAAAAAATTGATAAAAGATTTGCTTTTATCCGGGGAGATAGCTATAATGTGTGGTAACTTGTGGTGTAACGAGAAGGAGACACACGATGGATATCACAGATAAACTCAATATGACGATGCTCTGCGACTTTTACGAATTGACCATGGGAAATGGTTATCTGGAAGCGGGGCTGAAGGATCGGATCACCTATTTCGACATCTTTTTCCGTGATGTTCCGGACCACGGCGGTTATGCCATCTGCGCCGGTCTGGAGCGGATCATCGCCTATATTCAGGATCTGCATTTTTCTGAGGAGGACATTGAATATCTCCGGAGCAAGGATCTGTTTTCTGAGCGATTCCTGGACTATCTCCGCGATTTCAAATTCACGGGTGACGTCTGGGCCATCCCGGAGGGTACTCCCATCTTCCCCCGGGAGCCGATCATCACTGTCCGGGCTCCGGCTATTCAGGCGCAGCTGGTGGAGACCTTCCTGCTGCTGATCTTCAACCACCAGAGCCTTGTGGCCACCAAGACCAACCGCATTGTCCGGGCGGCGGAAGGGCGCGTGATCCTGGAGTTCGGTTCCCGCCGGGCACAGGGTACGGACGCCGCCATCTCCGGCCTGCCTATATCGGCGGCTGCGCCGGTACGGCCTGCACCATTTCCGACCAGCTTTTCGGCGTTCCCGCCGGCGGCACCATGGCCCATGCCTGGGTGCAGATGTTCGACTCGGAGTATGAGGCCTTCAAGACCTACTGCGAGGTGTTCCCCACCAACGCCACGCTGCTGGTAGACACCTACAATACCCTGAAATCCGGTGTTCCCAACGCTATCAAGGCCTTCAACGAGGTGCTGCGGCCCAAGGGCATTACCAAGTGCGCCATCCGTCTGGATTCCGGCGACATCGCCTATCTCACCCGGGAGGCCCGGCAGATGCTGGATGAGGCGGGCTGGGAGAGCTGCAAGATCTCCGCGTCCAACTCCCTGGATGAGTACATCATTCAGGACATCCTCCGTCAGGGGGCTAAGGTGGACCTCTTCGGCGTGGGCGAGCGGATGATCACCTCCAAGAGCGACCCGGTGTTCGGCGGTGTCTATAAGCTGGCGGCCATTGAGAAAGAGGACGGCACCATCGTGCCGAAGATCAAGATCAGCGAAAATGTGGGCAAGATCACTAACCCCCATTTCAAGAAGGTCTACCGGATCTTTGACAAGGCCACTGGCAAGGCGGAGGCGGACTACATCACCGTGTGGGATGAAGTGATCGAGGAGGGTCAGCCTCTGGAACTGTTCGATCCGGATGCCACCTGGAAGCGGCGGACCTACACGGACTATACCATCAAGCCCCTCCAGGAGAAGATCTTTGACCATGGCGAACTGGTGTATCAGCAGCCCACGCTGTCGGAGATCCAGAAGTACTGCCGGGAGCAGATCGATACCCTGTGGGACGAGGTAAAGCGTTTTGAGAATCCCCACAACTACTATGTGGACCTGAGCCAGAAGCTCTGGGACATCAAGCAGGATCTGCTGCGTAAGAATTACCGCTGAATGAAAAGCGCATGGCTGGAATGGCCATGCGCTTTTTTCAAATATAGTTGAAGATTGCCGGTTGTGTTGCTATAATTATCATAGAAAACTATTTGAATCCGGGAGGTGACGGTATGGGCAGGATGTCCCATAGGAATCAGGAACGCACGGAGCGGCGGATCTCCGCAGCGGCCAGTCTGATGCTCTGCGCCCTGACGGTGCTGGCGCAGATCGCGGTGACCCTTCTGCTGACCCGTTTCCTGAAAGAAAAGGCCAGCTTTGTGTACGGATTTCTCCAGCTGATCGGTGCAGCGGTGGCCATTCGGGTTTACCAACGCAGCGGCAGTCCGTCTTATAAGCTGAGCTGGATGTGTTTGCTGCTGATTTTGCCGGTGGCAGGTATGCTCCTGTTCTGCCTGTGGGGCGGCACGCATCAGGCCAAGCAGCTGAGTTTGAAGCCGGTGCCGCCGATCCCCCAGCGGGAGAGCGCAAAAATGCTCAGCGACCTGAATCAGACCGCCCTGACCCGCCGCAGCCCTGCGTGGGGCCGCTTGGCCGCCTATCTCCAGAAGCGGCAATTCTGGCTGTACCGCAATACGGACGCCGCCTATTTCGGTGAGGGGGAGTCCTTCTTCCGGGATCTGGTGGAGCATCTGCGGCAGGCGGAGACCTATATCTTCATGGAGTATTATATTTTGGCGGAGGGGACTGTCTGGGACGAGATCTTCGCCGTATTGAAGGAACGTGCCGCCGCCGGGGTGGAGATCCACCTGATTATCGACGATTTCGGCACCTTGACCCGTCTGTCTGACGGGACGCTGCAAGCCATCAAAGACGCGGGGATCGAGGTGGAGATCTTCAACCCCGTCCACCGGTATATCAACCGCCTGTACTTCAATTACCGTGACCACCGGAAGATCACTGTTATCGACGGTTATGTGGCCTACGCCGGCGGTATCAACATCGGAGACGAGTACGCCAACCGGATCGAGCGCTTCGGCTACTGGAAGGACAGCACCGTTCGCCTGACGGGGGACGGGGCCTGGGGCGTTGCTGTGCAGTTCATGCAGATGTGGAAGATGCTGGGCCGTCATTTTCCCAACGAGGACGATTACTACCGCTCCCGCCGGGAAGGTCCGGCGGTGGAGGGCTTCTGCCAGCCCTTTGAGGATGGGCCGCTGAATAACCCGGACAATCCGGTGGAGGCTGTCTATCTTCAGCTCATCGCCTCCGCTAAACGGATGCTGTATATCACCACGCCGTATTACGCCGTGGAGGAATCCATCCAGGAGGCGCTGTGCATCGCGGCGGACGCCGGGGTGGATGTGCGGCTGATGATCCCCGCCATCCCGGATAAAAAACTGGTGTATCTGGTGGCGGAGACCTACTGGGGTGATCTGCTGCGCCACGGCGTCAAGATCTACAAATATACCCCCGGCTTTGTCCATGCCAAAAGCGTCATGGCGGACCGGGAAGCGGCCCTGATCGGCAGCACCAATATGGACTACCGCAGCTTCCAGCTTCACTATGAGGACGCGGTGATGCTCTACCATATGCCGGTGATCGAGGAGCTTTTGGAGGATATGGACCACATCGTGGAGGACAGCCAGCTTTATACACTGGAGGACTGGGAGAACCGCCCGTGGCTCCGGCGGATGACGGCGTCCATTTTGAAATTAGGAGCCATCTGGCTGTAACAGTAAGAGAGGATCAAAACGTATGTCCCGGGAACTGACACCGCAGGAGACTGCCGAACGCAGTCTCATCAAAACCTATCGCAAATCCATCTGGAACCCCTTTATCGCTGCCGTGAAGCGGTACGAGCTGATCGAGCCGGGGGACAGGATCGCTGTGTGCATCTCCGGCGGCAAGGACTCCGTGATCCTGGCCAAGCTGATGCAGGAATTGCAGCGCCATACCTCTCAGCCCTTTGAGCTGGTCTTTATGGTGATGGACCCCGGCTACAAGCCGGAGAATCGAAAACTCATCGAGGATAACGCCGCCCTGCTGGGGATTCCCATCACGATTTTCGACAGCGACATTTTCGATGTCACCATCAGCGTGGAGAAGAACCCCTGCTATCTCTGCGCCCGGATGCGCCGGGGCTTCCTGTATGCCAAGGCTCAGGAACTGGGATGCAACAAGATCGCGCTGGGCCACCACTTTTCCGACGTGATCGAGACCACTGTCATGGGCCTGTTCTACGGCGGACAGCTTCAGGCCATGCCCCCCAAGCTCCGCAGCAAGAATTTCCCCGGCATGGAACTGATCCGGCCCCTGTACTGCGTCCACGAGGATGCCATCATCGCATGGAAGAACTACAACCACCTGCAATTCCTCCAGTGCGCCTGCCGGTTCACGGAGGAGCGGGAGGCAGCGGGGGACGGCGTGGGCCGCAGCAAGCGGCAGGAGATCAAAATGCTGCTGCGGGAGCTGAAAAAGACGAATCCCAACATCGAAAAGAGTATTTTTCAGGGGATCAACGGCTTGCAGTTGGACACCTTCCCCGGCTTTAAGCACCGTGGCGTGTTCCACTCCTTCCCGGAGCTGTACAACCACCCGGATTGGTTTGCCGGAGAGACGAAATCGGAAGAAATTTCGGAAGAACTCTAAAATAATCCTTGCAATTTGACAGATTCTATGGTATTCTATCATGGCTTACAAAGGGCGGTCCTCTGTCGTGCGCCGGCTGAAAGTGTGCCAATGCGCATAAAAAGCGGCATGAACGCCTATTAACAGGAGGAAAAAATCCATGGATCTCATCAAGGAACTGAACAAAGAAGCCCTGCAGAAGGAAACCGCCAACGTTCAGGTGGGCGACACTGTTCGCGTACACGTGAAGGTTAAGGAAGGCTCTCGCGAGCGTATCCAGGTGTTTGAGGGCACCGTCATTGCCAAGAAGCATGGCGGCATTGAGGAAACCGTCACCGTCCGCCGTGTTTCTTACGGCATCGGCGTTGAGAAGGTGTTCCCCGTCCATTCTCCTTCCATCGACCACTTTGAGGTCGTCCGCAACGGTAAGGTCCGTCGCGCCAAGCTGTACTATCTGCGTGGCCGCGTGGGCAAGGGCGCCAAGGTCAAGGAGAAGCTGTAATCAGCTTTCAGTTGAGCAGAAAAAGAGAGGCGAAAGCCTCTCTTTTTTTGTTATAAAAATCTGACGCAGACCTTGTGACGCCGGGCTTTTTTTGATATACTATTCCAATAATGCGTAATTGGCCTTATGGTCTGAAAGGAAGAGTTTGATGCAGGAACAGGAAAAGCAGACGGCGAAGGGCCGGGACCTGTATGAATGGGTGCAGTCGCTGGTAGGCTCCGTTTTGGTGGTGGTGGCGATTTTTACCTTTGTGATCCGCATGATGGGAGTGGACGGCCACTCCATGCTCAATACGTTGCAGCACGGGGATCGTCTGCTGGTGGTTAACTCCATGCTGTACCATGACTACAAGTACGGCGACATCGTGATCCTGCGGAAAAACGGCGTGTTTGACGATGACCCCATCGTCAAGCGGGTGATCGCCGTGGAGGGTCAGACGGTGGACATCGACTTTGCCGAGGGCATCGTCTATGTGGACGGTGAGGCACTGGAGGAGGATTACATCCGGGAGCCGACCTACACCGCCGAGGGCACCGAATTTCCCCTGACGGTGCCGGAGGGGTCCATCTTCGTCATGGGCGACAACCGCAACGGCTCCAGCGACAGCCGGGACTACCGGCTGGGTACGGTGGATACCCGGTATGTCATCGGCAAGGCGGCCTTTTTGATTTTCCCCGGTCCGGACTATGAGACGGAGAAGCGGGACTTTAAACGGATCGGAGTGATTTGGTCATGAATATTCAATGGTATCCCGGCCACATGACAAAGACCCGGCGGATGATCGCCGAGCAGATCAAGAATGTGGACGCGGTATGCGAAATCTTAGACGCCCGCATTCCGGTTTCCAGCCGGAACCCGGATGTGGACGAGCTGACGGCGGGCAAGCCCCGCATGGTGGTGCTGAACCGCGTGGATCAGGCGGACCCGGAGGGGACGAAGCGCTGGGCGGAGCATTTCCGGGCCAAAGGCTACGCCGTGCTGGAATCCGATGCCAAAAGCGGCGTGGGCACGGCGAAATTCGCCGGGGCCGTCCGGGAACTGCTGGCGGACAAGCTCCGCGCCTACGCGGAAAAGGGGATGACCGGCCGGGTGGTGCGGGTCATGATCCTGGGTATTCCCAATGTGGGCAAGTCCACCTTCATCAATAAGGTGGCAGGCCGCAAGACCGCCAAGACAGAGGACCGTCCCGGCGTTACCCGCTCCAAGCAGTGGGTGCCTATCGACCGGAATTTAGAATTGCTGGATACGCCGGGCATCCTCTGGCCGAAGTTTGACGATCAGAGCGTGGGCATGAATCTGGCCTACACCGGCGCGGTGAAGGACGATATTTTAGACGTGGAGACTCTGGGCTGTCACCTGATGGCGTATCTGGGGGAGCACTATCCCGACGCCCTGAAAGCAGCCTATAAGCTGTCCACTCTGCCGGAACGGGAGGCGGAGAAAAATGACATAGCCTACGGCTACCGCCTGCTGGAAGCGGCAGGGAAGAAGCGGGGCTTTCTGATCTCCGGCGGCGAGGTGGATACGGAGCGCATGGCAAAGATCCTGCTGGACGAGTTCCGCTCCGCCAAGCTGGGACGCTTTACGCTAGAGCTGCCTTGACGAAAGGAGAAACGCCGATGGACTGCCCATTATGCGGAAAAGAAATACGCCGTGGTCAGGCGGCTTACGTTCCCACCGGCGGCCTGTATTTCCTGCCGCCGGGAGAGACGCTGCCCTGGTGATGACACGGCGTGGGATCGAGGACAGAGGCGGCATTGTGCTGGATATGTGCAGCAGTTTGGGCTGGCTCAGGAAACCGGGCGCACTCCCAGCGTATATTTGCGAAAATTGCCGTAAAATGATCGTGGAGTATTGATATGGAACTTTGGGACTATGAGCGTCAGGCGTGGAACAGCGGTGCGGAGACCGTCTGCGGCGTGGACGAGGCCGGGGCCGGCCCCCTGATGGGGCCGGTGTACGCGGCGGCGGTGATCCTGCCGAGAGAATTGGACATCCCCGGCCTGAATGACTCCAAAAAGCTGACGGAGAAAAAGCGGGAAGCCCTGTACGAAGTCATCACCACTCAGGCGGTTTCCTGGAGCGTGACCCGTGTGGAGGCGTGGGAGATCGACGAGATGGACATTCTCAACGCCCGGATGCTGGCCATGCAGCGGGCCATTGAGGGCCTGTCCGTCCGACCGGATACGGCTTTCATCGACGGCAACCGGGACCACGGCAGCCGATACGCCATCGAGACGCCACATCAGCTCATCGTAGGCGGGGACGGCAAAAGCGCCTCCATCGCGGCGGCGTCCATTCTGGCGAAGGTCAGCCGGGACCGGTATGTGTCGGGAGAGCTGGACGCAAAATATCCCCAGTACCAGTTCGCTAAGCATAAGGGATACGGTACGAAGCTGCACTATGAACTGCTGGACCAGTACGGCCCCTGCCCGGAGCACCGGCGCAGCTTTTTGAAAAAGTGGGAGGCCAAACGCCATGGGTAAGACCCGGAGCGCCGGGAACCGGGGCGAGGCGGCGGTGGCCCGCTATCTGCGGCAGAAGGGCTACACGCTGCTGGAAAGTCAGTGGCGCTGCCGGTTTGGTGAATTAGACTTAGTGGCAAAGAACAAGCAGGGGACCCTCTGCATCGTGGAGGTCAAGCTTCGGGGGAGCGGCTCCATCGCCCTGCCCCGTGAGTTTGTGGACGACCGCAAGCAGCAGCGGCTCCGCAGTGCTGCAGAGCTGTATCTGGCGGCGAACGAGCTGGACGTACCGGTCCGGTTCGACGTGGCGGAGGTTTATGACGAGGGCGGCAGCCTCCGCATTTCCTATATCGAAAACGCGTTTATGTAGCCTCGTGAAGGAGGAGATCGATATGAAGTATTACAGCACGCGGGATAAGAACGTGTCCCTTTCCGCGGCGGAAGCCGTGAAAATGGGCCTGAGCCGGGACGGCGGTCTGCTGACCCCAACGCGGATCCCTCAGATCGACCGGGCCTTTTTGGAGCGGCTGATACCCATGGAGTACGCCCAGCGGGCGGCGAAGGTCATGGCACTGTACCTGACGGATTATTCCGATGAGGAGCTGCTGACCTTTGGCCGGAACGCCTACGGCCCGGCGCAGTTTGACGATCCCATTGCCGCGCCGGTGCGGAAGGTGGAGAACGGCCTATATTGTCTGGAGCTGTGGCACGGTCCCACCTCCGCGTTCAAGGACATGGCGCTGCAAATGCTGCCCCAGCTTTTGTCCGCCGCACTGCGGAAAACCGGCGAAAAGCGGACGGCCTGTATTTTAGCGGCCACCTCCGGTGATACCGGCAAGGCGGCCATGGCCGGCTTTGCGGATGTGCCCCAGACATGTATTCAGGTCTACTACCCCAAGGACGGTGTCTCTCCCGTGCAGGAGCGGCAGATGGTGACCCAGGAGGGGGAGAACGTGGACGTCCGGGCGGTCATCGGCAACTTTGATGACGCCTAAGCCGGCGTTAAGCGTATCTTCTCCGATGAAGCTGTCCGGGCGGAGCTGGACAAGCGGGGTTATTTCCTGTCCTCTGCCAACTCCATCAACTGGGGCCGTATCCTGCCCCAAGTGGTCTACTACATCTCCGCCTACTGCGATCTGGTGCGGGACGGCGCTCTCACCATGGGGGACAAGGTGAACTTCTGCGTCCCCACCGGCAACTTCGGCGACATTCTGGCAGCGTACTACGCAAAGCGCATGGGCCTGCCGGTAAACAGGCTGATTTGTGCCTCCAACAGCAACAACGTGCTGACGGACTTCCTCCGCACCGGCATCTATGACCGGAACCGGCCCTTCCACACCACCATCAGCCCCTCCATGGACATTCTGATCTCCAGCAATCTGGAACGGCTGCTGTTTGACCTCTCCGGGGAGAACGACGCCGAAATTCGGATATATATGGATGCGCTGGGCAGCGCAGGCCGGTATCAGGTGTCCGACAACATCAAAGCAAAGCTGGACGATGCCTTCTGGGGCGGCTGCTGCTCGGAGGAGGGAACGGAGGAAACCATCCGCCGGTATTGGCAGGATCACAACTACCTCATCGACCCCCATACCGCCGTGGCGGCGGAGGTGCTGGCGCAGTACCGCGTCGCTTCCGGGGACGAGACTCCCGCCGTGGTGGTCTCCACCGCCAGCCCTTACAAATTCTGCGGGAGCGTGCTCACCGCCATCGGGGAGACGCCCTGCGGCGACGGACTGGAGCTGCTGGACCAGCTTCACGCGGTCAGCGGCGTCCCGGTGCCCTGCCGTCTGGCGGAGCTGAAAGGAAAGTCCCGCCGCTTTGACAAAACGGTGGAGAAGCAGGCCATGGAGCAGGCGGTGCTGGACTTCCTGAAATAAATCATCTGAAAAACAACATCGGAAAGGAGGTGCCGTCGAATGGCGCTTTACGCCATAGGAGATCTGCATTTGTCCCTGAACAGCGACAAGTCCATGGAGGTGTTCGGCCCCGCGTGGGAGAACTATACAGAGCGGATCCGGGCGTCCCTGAGCCAACTGACGGCGGAGGATGTGCTGGTGCTGGTGGGAGACACCTCCTGGGGAATGAGTCTTGAGGAATCCGTGGAGGATTTCCGGTTTCTGGAGCAGTTTCCCTGCAAAAAATATCTCATCAAGGGCAACCACGATTACTGGTGGGCCACCGCCGCCAAGTTCCGCGCCTTTTGCGAGGCCAACGGCTTCACCACGCTGGAACTGCTGCACAACAACTGCTTTTTCTACGGCGATCACGCCGTCTGCGGCACCCGGGGCTGGTTTTTGGAGGAAGAACAGAAGCCCCACAATGCCAAGGTGCTGAACCGGGAGCTGCTGCGGCTGGAGACTTCGCTGAAGGCGGCGGGGGAGAAGCCCATCTTCTGCTTCCTCCACTATCCACCACTGTATCAGGGCTACCAGTGCCCGGAGATCCTGTCCCTGCTGGAGACGTACAAGGTGGAGCTTTGCTGCTACGGCCATCTCCACGGACCGGTGATCCGCCGGAGGCAGGAGGGGAAATACGGAAATACGGAGTTTTCTCTGATCTCCGGCGACTATCTGGGGTTTGTACCGAAAAAAATTTGCGAAAAGTAGAAAAAAGACTGGAAATCTTGAAATATTTCTGGTAAAATACAAATTTGCATGGGCTGTTGCCTATGAGGATGGGTTTTACCGCCCATGATGAACGGAGGAGTAAACAATTATGACTGTCAAGAGCTGTGAAAAAGTTGAAAAGAGCCAGGTGGCGCTGACCATCGAGGTCAACGCCGCTGAGTTTGAGGCTGCCGTCGAAAAGGCATATCAGAAGATGCGCCGGAAGATCAGTGTTCCTGGCTTCCGTCCCGGAAAGGCCCCCCGCAAGATGATCGAGCGGATGTATGGCGCAGAGGTGTTTTTCGAGGAAGCCATCAATATCGCATTCCCCGAGGCCTATGAGGCCGCTGCTGAGCAGGAGAAACTGCAGATCGTTGGCTATCCTACCGTCGAGATGGTGGGCGAGGTCACCAAGGACGGCTTCACCTTCAAGGCTACCACCCCTGTGTATCCCGAGGTCACTCTGGGCGAGTACAAGGGCCTGAAGGCTGAGAAGCCCGAGGTCAAGGTTCTGGCCGCTGACGTGGACGAGCGCCTCAAGGCCCTGGCTGACCGCAACACCCGTCTGGTGAGCGTGGAGCGCGAGGCCAAGAGCGGCGACACCGCTGTCATCGACTTCGAAGGCTTCCTGGATGGCAAGCCTTTCGATGGCGGCAAGGGCGAGAACCACAATCTGGAGCTGGGCTCCGGCAGCTTTGTGCCCGGCTTTGAGGATCAGGTCATCGGCATGAAGGCCGGCGAGGAGAAGGACATCGACATCACCTTCCCCGAGAACTATCACGCTGACCTGGCCGGCAAGGCTGTTGTGTTCAAGGTGAAGGTCCACGAGGTCAAGGAGAAGGAAGTCCCCGCTATGGACGATGAGTTCGCCAAGGACGTCTCCGAGTTCGACACTCTGAAGGACCTGAAGGCCGATCTGAAGAAGAAGATCACCGAGGAGCGTCAGAAGGACGCTGACCGCGTGTTCGAGGAGAACCTGATGAACCAGGTGGCCGAGAACATCACCGCCGACATCCCCGATGTGATGGTGGAGAACCAGGCCCATCAGTATCTGGACAACTTCAAGGCCCAGATCAGCCGTCAGTTCCCCTATGAGGAATACAAGAAGATGACCGGCATGGACGACGCCAAGCTGCTGGAGGAGGCCAAGGAACCCGCTCTGCGTCAGGTGAAGATGGATCTGGCTACCGCCGCCATCATCAAGGCTGAGAACATCGAGGCCAGCGATGAGGAGGTGGAAGCCGAGTTCGCAAAGATGGCTGAGCAGTTCGGCATGGATGTGGAGATGGTCAAGAAGTATCTCTCCAAGGAGCAGGTCCACGATCAGATCCTGACCCAGAAGGCCGTGGCCGTGGTGGTGGACAGCGCTACCGCCGAGAAGCCTGCCAAGAAGACCGCTAAGAAGGCTGAGGCTGCCGAGGGCGAGGAGAAGAAGCCTGCCAAGAAGACCACCAAGAAGGCTGAGACCGCCGAGGGCGAGGAGAAGCCCAAGAAGGCTCCCGCTAAGAAGGCTGCCAAGAAGGAAGAAAAGGAAGCCGAATAAAGGCGAAACTTTTTCGCGGCGATCACGGTACATTTTACAGATTCGACACATTCTCTCATGGTACCCGTGGTATCATGAGAGAATGGTTTATCAGGCACGATTTGCGCTGTAAATGTGCCGCGTTACAAAAGGAGGTCAACTTATGAGCTTAGTCCCTTATGTTGTAGAGCAGACCAACCGCGGCGAGCGGTCCTACGACATTTTCTCCCGTCTGCTGAATGACCGGATTATTTTCCTGGGCGAGGAGGTCAACGCCACCACCGCCAGTCTGGTAGTGGCCCAGATGCTGTATCTGGAGGCCCAGGACCCGGATAAGGACATTCAGCTTTATATCAACAGCCCCGGCGGCTCCGTGACGGACGGCATGGCCATCTACGATACCATGCAGTACGTCAAGTGCGACGTGTCTACCATCTGCGTGGGCATGGCTGCGTCCATGGGAGCTTTCCTGCTGTCCTCCGGCGCCAAGGGCAAGCGGATCGCGCTGCCTAACGCCGAAATTATGATCCATCAGCCCTCCGCAGGCACCCAGGGCAAGGTCACGGACATGGAGATCGACGTGGAGCACTTCCTGCGGATCAAGAAGAACCTGAATGAGATCCTGGCGTCCAACACCGGTAAGACCGCCGAAGAGGTCAAGGCGGCCTCCGAGCGGGACCACTGGATGACGGCTGACGAGGCCAAGGACTTCGGTCTGGTGGATAAGATCATCACTGCTAAGAAGTAAAAGAGGTAATACCATGAGTGACGAAGGCAAAAAGGCCCTGCGCTGTTCCTTCTGCGGAAAGCGGGAACAGCAGGTCCATCGTATGATCCAGGGCCCCGGCGTCCGCATCTGTGACGAGTGCGTGCAGCTTTGCATGAGCATTCTGAACGAGGGGTTCGACGGCCCGGAGACCACTCCCTTGGAGGACGTCCCGGATCAGCTGCCCACCCCCAAGGAGATCCGGGCGGTGCTGGATGAATATGTCATCGGACAGGAAGCCGCCAAGGTGGCGCTGTCCGTGGCGGTCTACAATCACTATAAGCGGATCTATTTCGGCGGCGGCGACGATGTGGAGCTTCAAAAGAGCAACATTCTGATGCTGGGCCCCACCGGCTCCGGCAAAACGCTGTTCGCTCAGACTTTGGCCCGTATTCTGAAGGTGCCCTTCGCCATTGCCGACGCCACGACCCTGACTGAGGCCGGCTACGTGGGCGACGATGTGGAGAACATCCTGCTGCGGCTTTTGCAGGCGGCGGATTTCGACGTGGAGCGGGCCGAGCGGGGCATCATCTATGTGGATGAGATTGACAAGATCGCCCGCAAGAGCGAGAACACCTCCATCACCCGGGACGTTTCCGGCGAAGGCGTGCAGCAGGCGCTGCTGAAGATCGTGGAGGGGACTGTGGCCAACGTGCCGCCTCAGGGCGGCCGGAAGCACCCCCATCAGGAGTTCATCCAGGTGAACACCAAGAACATTCTGTTCATCTGCGGCGGCGCCTTTGACGGTCTGGAAAAGATCATCGAAAAGCGGCTGGACGAGAAGGCCATCGGCTTTGGTGCCAATGTCCAGAGCAAGAAGGAAAAGAATGTCAGCCAGCTTTTGGCTCAGGTGCAGCCCCACGATATTCTGAAATTCGGCATTATCCCGGAGCTGGTGGGCCGTCTGCCGGTGATCGCGCCGCTGAACGCTTTGCAGCGGGAGGATTTGGTGCGAATTTTGCAGGAGCCCAAGAACGCGCTGGTGAAGCAGTACAAGAAGCTGCTGGAATATGATGATGTGGATCTGGAATTCACGGAGGACGCCCTAAACGCCATCGCTGATAAGGCCATTGAGCGGAACATCGGCGCCCGTGGCCTCCGGGCGGTCATGGAGGGCCTGCTGACCAAGGTCATGTACGAGATCCCCTCCGACGAGACCGTTGTGAAAGCGGTGGTTACCAAGGAGTGTGTGGAAGGTACGGCAGAGCCGGAACTGACCCACGATCCCGACAAGATCAACTATTCCGTGAAGCTGAACCCCGGCAGAAGTGAGAGCCGGAGCGAGTCCGGTACGCCGAAGTCGGCGTCCTGACGGCCCTTTTGGGTATAACACGGGGGAGGGGCAGTGCCTCTCCCCCTCTTTGAACTCTCCAGAGAGGAGCAATTTATGGAAGCGAACACCTTGAATCTTCCCGTTCTGGCCCTCCGGGGCCTGACGGTTTTCCCTCATACGAACCTGACATTTGACGTGGAGCGCCGTATTTCCATCAAGGCCCTGGAAGTGGCCATGGAATCCGGTCAGGAGATCTTTCTGGTGACCCAGAGAGAACTGAACACGGACCGTCCGGGGGAGAAGGACCTTTACACCATGGGCACCATTTCCCGGGTGACCCAGATCCTGCGGCTGGGAAAAACCTCCCTGCGGGTGATGGTGGAGGGCGGACGCCGGGCACGGCTGCGCCGCCTGTGGCAGACGGAGCCTTATTTGCAGGGCCACGTGGAGGTGGTGGAGGAATCCGCTGCCGTGAGCCACGGCCCGAAAACCGAGGCCCTGCTGCGGCAGACCTGGGGCCTGTTCCAGGATTATGCACATCTGGCAGGCAATGTGGCCGAGGAGGTCACTGCGGCGGTGCTGGATTGCCAGGAGCCGGGGTATCTGGCGGATTTTATCGCCCAGAATACGGCTCTGCGGTATGACGATAAGCAGGCAATTCTGGAAGAACTGTCTCCGCTGGTGCGGCTGCGGAAGCTGAACGGCTTCTTAGCTCGGGAGCGGGATGTGCTGGGCTATGAGCGCCAGATGGAAGGCAAGGTCCGGGATGAGCTGGCTCAGCAGCAGAAGGAACAGATCCTGCGGACCCAGATCCGGGTTCTGCAAAACGAGCTGGGCGAGGACGAGGACAACGAGATCGAAGAATACCGTCAAAAGCTGGCGGAACTGAAATTAGAGGACGAGACCCGGGAGCATCTGGAAAAGGAGATCAACAAGCTGGCAAAGCAGCCCTATGTCAGCGCGGAGGCTTCGGTGATCCGGAACTATCTGGACGTGTGCCTGGAACTGCCCTGGGGTACATATACGAAGGAGCGTCTGAATGTGGACGCGGCCCGGAAGGTGCTGGACCGGGATCACTTCGGCCTGGAAAAGGTGAAGGAGCGGATTTTGGAGACCATCGCCGTCCGGCAGATGAATCCGGAGGGGAAGGGGCAGATCATCTGTCTGGCAGGCCCTCCGGGCGTGGGTAAGACCTCCATCGCTCTGTCCGTTGCCAAGGCACTGAACCGGAAGCTCAGCCGCATTTCGCTGGGCGGCGTCCGGGACGAGGCCGACATCCGCGGCCACCGGAAAACGTATATCGGCGCTATGCCGGGCCGCATCGTGGAGGCCATCAGCCGCAGCGGCGCTATGAACCCGCTGCTGGTGCTGGACGAGATCGATAAGCTCAGCGGCGATTACCGGGGCGATCCCGCCTCCGCGCTGCTGGAAGCGCTGGACAGCGAGCAGAACCACGCCTTCCGGGATCACTTCCTGGAAATTCCGCTGGACCTCTCTCAGGTGATGTTCATTACCACGGCCAACTCGTTGGATACGATCCCACGGCCCCTGCTGGATCGGATGGAAGTCATTCAGCTGTCCAGCTACACCGATGAGGAAAAGCTGCAGATCGCCCGAAACCATCTGCTGCCCAAGCAGATGAAGGAACACGGCCTGAAGAAGGGCAGCCTGCGGATCGACGAGGAGACCCTCCGGGCCGTCATCCGGGACTACACCCGGGAATCCGGTGTGCGCCTGCTGGAGCGGCGGCTGGCTGCCATCTGCCGGAAGGCGGATATGCGCCTGCTGACGAAGCTTGTCAAGCGGGTGACCGTGACGGAAAAGGACCTGCCGAAGCTGCTGGATATGCAGCCCTATCCCCCCTCCATCCATGTGGATCAGGAGGAGATCGGTGTGGTGAACGGCCTTGCGTGGACGGAGGCCGGCGGCGAGATTTTAGAGGTCGAGGTCAATGTGATGGAAGGTTCCGGCAAGCTGGAGCTGACCGGTAATCTGGGCGACGTGATGAAGGAATCCGCTCAGGCTGCTCTGTCCTGCCTGCGGAGCCGGGCGGAAGCCTTGGGGATCGATCCGGACTTTTATAAGACCAAGGACATCCACGTCCATTTCCCAGAGGGAGCGGTGCCCAAGGACGGCCCCTCCGCCGGTATTGCCATGGCTACAGCGCTGCTGTCGGCTCTGACCAACCGCAAGATCAAGGCGGGAATCGCCATGACCGGAGAGGTCACGCTGCGGGGCCGGGTGCTGCCCATCGGCGGCCTGAAGGAAAAGACCATGGCCGCCAAGCGGTACGGCATCCACACGGTACTGATCCCCAAGGACAACGCCAGAGATCTGGAAGAGATCGACCAGACCGTCCGGGCGGCGCTGCGGTTCATACCGGTGGAGACGGTGGATCAGGTGTTTGCCGAGGTGTTCTGCCCCTCCAGAGTGGAGACAAAAGCCGACGCGATCCCTGCATTTTTGCCGGTGGAAAACAGTAAAGAAGCAGCCTTACGGCAGTAAAGGGAGGGACGTATGCCTCTGAATTTCAACAAAGCGGAGTTTGTACGCTCCGCCGGAGAGCCCAAGGACTTTCTGCGGGACGGTTTGCCCCAGTTCGCCTTTGCGGGCCGCTCCAACGTGGGAAAATCCTCGGTGATCAACCGGCTGGTGGGCCGAAAGAACCTGGCCTATGTGGGCGCCTCGCCGGGAAAGACCACCCACATCAACTATTTCCTCATCGACCAGAAGGCGTATCTGGTGGACCTGCCGGGATACGGCTATGCCAAGGTGTCCCGCTCGGAAAAAGAGCGCTGGGCCCGGCTGATGGAGACCTATTTCCAGCGGGAGGCGGACGCCATCACCACCGGTGTTCTGATCGTGGACATCCGGCATAAGCCCACGGCCAACGATCTGGTCATGCACGACTGGTTCCGCCAAACCGGCTGCCCGGAGATCGTGGTGGCCAACAAGCTGGATAAGCTGAAAAAGAGTCAGGTGGAACCGGCGCTGGAGCTGATCCGGGAGACGCTGGAACTGACGGAGCGGGATACTCTGATCCCCTTTTCCGCGGAAAAGGGCAGCGGAAAGGACGAATTGCTGCGCTTGCTGGTAGATGCCTGCTGCGGATAAAACAAAAAGCATGGACGGGGCCCATTAACGGGAACCGTCCATGCTTTTTTATTGGAATCGGCAGCAAAGATATCGGTGGATAAATGTATCTCGATATAATCAAGGAAGCGTTCCGGGATAACCGGAACGCTTCCTTTTTGAGAGAGGGATAATAGGGAAGGATAATAGGGAATGTAGGAGGAACGGAGGTTTAGCCCTCGGCCAGCTTCTTGTACTTGGCGTAGCGGGCCTTTACGTCTTCAACTTCCTTGGCATACAGGGCGTCGGCCTTGTCGGGGAAGTTGTTTTTCAGGGAGGCGAAGCGGTTCTCGCCCATGAGGAAGTCCATCACCTTGCTGGTGTCCGGCTCCTTGGAGTCCAGCTGGAAGGGGTTCTTGCCCTCGGCGATCCGGCGGGGATCATAGCGGTACAGATGCCAGTAGCCACACTCCACAGCCTTCTTCATCTCGTCCTGAGAGGTGCCCATACCGGCCTTGATGTGCTGCTCCAGGCAGGGGCAGTAGCAGATCACGATGGAGGGACCGTCATAGGACTCAGCCTCACGCAGAGCCTTCAGAGTCTGGGCCTGGTCAGCGCCCATGGCCACCTGGGCGACGTACACATAGCCATACTGCATCAGCATGGCACCCAGATCCTTCTTGGCTACCCGCTTGCCGCTGGCGGCAAACTTGGCGGTAGCGGAGGTGGGGGTGGACTTGGAGGACTGGCCGCCGGTGTTGGAGTACACCTCGGTATCCAGCACCATCAGGTTCACGTCACGGTTCTGGGCCATCACATGATCGATGCCGCCGTAGCCGATATCGTAGGCCCAGCCGTCACCGCCCACAGCCCACACGGACTTCTTGGCCAGATATTCCTTGTTCTCCAGAACGTACTTCACGTCCTCGGTCTGCTCCGCCTGCTCCAAAGCGGCGATCAGAGCGTCCGTGACGATACGGGAGGTCTCGGTCTTCTTCCAGCCGTTCTCATAGGCTTCCACAGCCTCCACGGCGATACCGGCGGCCTTGATGGCCTCAAGACGGATCAGCAGCTCCTTGCGGATGGAATCCTGTGCGTGGAAGAAGCCGTAGGCAAACTCAGCGTTGTCCTCAAACAGAGAGTGCTCCCAAGCGGGGCCGTGACCCTGACAGTCCTTGCAGTAGGGCAGGATAGGGGCGCCGCCGGAGATGGCGGAGGAGCAGCCGGCAGCGTTGCCGATGTACATCCGATCGCCGAACAGCTGGCTCAGCAGCTTGATATAGGTGGTCTCGGCGCAGCCAGCGCAGGCGGCAGAGAACTGGAAGTAGGGCTTTGCGAACTGGACGTTCTTCACGCTCTTGTCATTGATAACGTCCTTCTTCAGGTAGCTTTCGTTCATGGCCACCTCGTCGAAGAGGGTCTGCTCGGGCTTCATGTCCTCGAAGGAGGTCATGGTGAGAGCACCCTCGGCGGGGCAGGCGGTCAGGCACACGCCGCAGCCCAGGCAGTCATAGGGAGAGACCTGCATCCGGAAGGAATAGGGGGAATCCTTGCCCAGACCCTTGGCGGGGACAGTCTCGAACCCGGCGGGAACGGACTTCTTCTCCTCCTCGGTCAGCAGCACGGGGCGGATAGCGGCATGGGGGCAGCACATGGAGCAGCGGTTGCACTGGATGCACTTGCTGCCATCCCACTTGGGGACCTTGGTGGCGACACCGCGCTTGGAGAACACGGAGGTTCCGTTTTCCCAAGTGCCGTCCAGAACGCCGTACTTCTGGAACACGGAAACGGGGAGCTGATCGCCCTTTTGACGGTCCATGGGCATGACGATGTCCCGGACGAAGGGAGTGAGGCCCTTGGGCTCCACGACGGGAGCGTCCTGTGCGTCTGCCCAGGAGGCGGGGATCTCCACCTTCACAGCGGCGCTGACACCCAGATCCACGGCCTGATCGTTCAGGTCCACGATCTTCTGACCGGCCTTCTTGAAGTAGGAGTTGTAGTTGTTCTTCTTCATATCCTCAATGGCCAGATCCATGGGGATGACCTTGGTCAGGGCGAAGAAGGCACCCTGGAGGATGTTATTGGTACGCTTGCCCAGGCCGATCTCCTGTGCCAGCTTGGCAGCGTCGATGATGTAGAAGTTGGCGTGCTTCCGGGCCAGATCGCGCTTCATCTTGGCAGGCAGGTGCGCGTCCAGCTCCTCCACCGTCCACGGGCAGTTCAGCAGGAAGGTGCCGCCCTCCTTCAGATCCTCGGTGGTGTCATACTTTTTGACGTAGGTGGGAGCATGGACCGCCACGAAGTCAGCAGAGGACACCAGATAGGTGCTGCGGATGGGCTCGTCGCCGAAGCGCAGGTGGCTCTGGGTCAGGCCGCCGGACTTCATGGTATCATAGGAGAAGTAAGCCTGAGCGTACTTGCCGCCCACGAAGCCGATGGTGGAGATGGCGTTCTTGTTGGCGCCCACGGTGCCGTCGCCGCCCAGACCCCACAGCTTGCAGCTGATCTGGCCGGGATGGGCCAGCTCAATCTCCTTGTAGTCCAGAGAGGTATAGGTCACATCATCATTGATGCCGATGGTGAAGTTGTTCTTGGGAGTCTCCTGCTTCAGGTTGTCGTACACAGCGACGATCTGGCCGGGGGTGGTGTCCTTGGAGGAGAGGCCGTACCGGCCGCCCACCACGCGGATATCGCCGCGGCCAGCCTGATTCAGAGCGGTGACAACATCCAGATACACAGGCTCGCCCACGGAGCCGGTCTCCTTGTTGCGGTCCAGCACGGCGATCCGCTTGCAGGTGGTGGGGATGGCGGCGGCAAAGTGCTTCACGGAGAAGGGACGGAACAGATGGATCTGCACCATGCCCACCTTGCGGCCCTGAGCGTTCAGGTAGTCCACAGTCTCCTTCACGGTCTCGCTGGCGGAGCACATCACAACGATGACTTCCTCAGCGTCGGGAGCGCCGTAGTAGTTGAAGAGCTTGTAATCACGGCCGGTGAGCTTGTTGATCTCGTCCATGTAGTGCTGGACGGTGTCGGGCAGGGCATTGGCCTTGACGTTGGCGCCTTCCTTGCACTGGAAGTAGACGTCGGGGTTCACGTTGTTGCCCCGGTTGGTGGGATGCTCAGGGTTCAGGGACTGATGGCGGAAGGCCTGCAGGGCCTCCTGATCCACCAGACCACGGAGATCCTCATAGTCCAGAGCCTCGATCCGCTGCATCTCGTGGGAGGTACGGAAGCCGTCAAAGCAGTGCATGAAGGCATACCGGCCGCTGATGGCGGACAGATGAGCCACGGCGGCCAGATCCATTGCCTCCTGAGGGCAGGAGGACATCAGCATGGCGTAGCCGGTCATACGGCAGGTCATGAAGTCTGTATGGTCACCGAAGATAGAGTGATGGTTGGAGGTCACCACGCGGGACGCAATGTGCATGACGCTGGGCAGGAACTGGCCGCCCATGGCGTACATGGCGGGGATCATCAGCATCAGGCCCTGAGAGGAGGTGAAGGTGGTGGTCAGGGCGCCTGCCTGCAAGGAACCGTGGCAGGTGCCGGCAGCGCCGGCCTCAGACTGCATCTGGATCACGTCCACCGTGGAGCCGAACAGGTTCTTCTTGCCCTTGGCGGACCACTCGTCCACCTTTTCCGCCATGGGGGAGGACGGGGTGATGGGGTAGATGGCCGCCACCTCGGTAAAGGCGTACGCACTGTACGCGGCTGCCGTGTTGCCGTCCATGACTACGTAATTTTTCTTCATACGTAAGATCCTTCCTATCTTTCTTATCTGAATATGCTGTTTTTACATATATAGGCACCATCCGCAGATGGTAACACATGAAGGTCAGAAAACCAGTCTGCAATTCTGAATACGGCAGCTCTCTTCGATCAACTGCCGTTTTTTCAGAAGCAGCTGGGTGATCTGCTGCTTTTTTTCATCGGTGTACCGGAACTTGGGGGTGGTTACACTGATAGCCGCCTTGATCTGACCGTTTTCAGCCAGCGGGACCGCCACGCAGCAGATCTCAGCGGTGGATTCCTCGCTTTCATAGGCGATCCCGGCGCTGCGGATGTCCTGAAGCGCCGCGATGAGGGTATCAAGATCCATAATGGAGTTTGGCGTGTAGGGGAAGAAGCGGTAACCCGCGTAAAGCTGCCGGACCTCATCGTCCGTCAGGCCGGAGAGAAGCGCTTTGCCCAGGCCGGTGACATGAGCAGGGAGGTGGTGGCCCACATCGCTGATGATGGAGATGATGGCGTGGCCCTCCTCTTTTAAGAGGTAGTGCACATCCTGCCCTACCAGCACGCCCATCTGGCAGACTTCGTCTACTTGGGAGACGATGCTGCGCATTTCACTGCGGATAATGGACAGAGCGTTCTGACCGCTGGCATAGGACAGCCCCAGTTCAAAAGTATGGGGACCGATCTTGTAGAGACTGCCGTCCGTCATAACGTAATTGGTGGCAGCCAGTGTTTTCAGAATGGGGGAAATGGTGCCCTTTGGCAGGTCCAGCAGATTGGCGATCTCCGACAGGCTCAGACCGCCGGAATTCGCGTCGATCAGCTCCAGAATCCGGAGGACCCGCAGGGTTGGATTGTGATATTCCATAAAGGTGGACTCCAATCTTTCAAAGCTGTGTTCCGCAAGGCAGTAGAGGGAGGCTGAAAAGTTTTTGATGTTCGGATATATGAACGCATAACGAATATCCGAAACTCTACTGGTAAAATAGCACAGATACCCGCCTTTGTCAAGGGGTTAACTATGGAATTTGAGATCAAAAATGCTGAATTTCGGTAAAAAAACGCGCAAGAGGTAAGAATTCGTTCTGACAGCGGAAACGGGGTGGATCAGCCGCAGGCGGTGACCGTTTCAGTGAAGGCAGAGGCCCTTCTGTATGCGGCTTTTGCCGTTCTGGTGGCGCTTATATATTTAGTGGTGCAGCGCAGGCCAGCAATCAGGTAATTTGGAGTTTTTCAAGACGCATAACAAAAAACCGATGCAGCCCCGAAAGGGACCGCATCGGCTTGTGAGGATCGATATATGCGGATCAGTTTACTTGTGCAGCAGGGGAGAGAGGGGCTTGTAGATTAGGAAGCAGAGGACCACGTCCAGCATTCCCTTGAAGAAGGTGAAGGGCATATTGAAGATGGTCAGGCACTTGATGAGGCTGTCAGAGGAGGGGAGAATAGCCTGATACATACCGATGATGGCGTCCAGAGGCAGACCGTAGCACACCACATAGGCGGGATACACCAGGAGGTAGTTGAAGGGTACAGACAGGACCGCCATCAGCGCGGCGCCGACAACAGCGCCGATCAGAGCGCCCTTGCGGGACTTATTCCGGGAATAGATGTAACCGGCGGAGAAGGAGAACACGCTGCCCATCACGAAGTTGAACAGCTCGCCTACATAGGCGGAGGAGGTGCCGTGGAGCACGGAGAACAGCAGGTTCTTCAGGAAGGTGACCACGATGCCGTAGACAGGGCCGAGAGAGAAGGCGGCCAACAGCTCCGGCAGATCGGACACGTCCAGCTTTACGAAGGAGGGGATCAGAGCCGGGATGGGGAATTCAATGAACATCAGCAGGAAGGCCACGCCGGAGAGCATTGCGGAAATAGTCAGCTTGTGGGTGCGGCTCCGATTGGCCGCACGGGTGGAGGGGATTGCGTTGGCATTGGGTTCAGACATAAAAAATACACTCCTTTTTTCATTTGAAAACACCCTGGATGCTTTGACTTCTCCAAGGTGAACAAACGAAAAAGGAGCGCGCACAAAACGCACGGCTTTCCCGTACTCATCTTCTTCCATCCAGACTGTAACTGTTGGTCCCGGAGTTTCACCGAGTCAGCGGACACCGAAGTATCCGGTCGCGGACTTTACCGCCAGTGGGGAATCACACCCCGCCCTGAAGACAAAGATTCAGTTGTTTTCTTCGGGTGATAGTATACGACAGAAGAAACAAAAATGCAACCCCTAATTTTTGACTTTACAAAAAAGAACAGATGTTCTATAATGGAAGCGATACACTTGAGGAGGTGAGGAGATGCCTGCCAGACAGGAATCCTGCTGCTTTACCGGGCACAGACCCGCAAAGCTGCCGTGGGGCTACAATGAGAGCGACCCTCGCTGCGTCAGACTGAAGAAGCGGATCGCCGATGCGGTGCTGCTGGCCTATCAGGAGGGGTACCGGCATTTTCTCTGCGGCATGGCCCAGGGCTGCGACCTCTATTTCTGTGAGGCGGTGCTGGCCCTGCGGGAGCGTTATCCGGAGGTCACTGTGGAGGCCGCCATTCCCTGTCCCACCCAGGCGGACGCCTGGCCGGAGGCGGAGCGGCGGCGCTACCGGGAATTGGTGGCGAAATGCGACATGGAGACCATGGTCTCCGACACCTATTCCTCCGCCTGTATGCAGCGGCGGGACCGCTATATGGTGGATCACGCCATGCTGCTTATCGCCGCCTTTGACGGCACTGCCGGCGGGACCCGCTACACGGTGGAATACGCCCTGCGGCGGGGAATCGAGATTTTTGATGTGTCGATCCCTGTGGAATAGGTATAAAGGAAAACTACTTTACTGCATAGACCCCAGAAGAGGGAGCAGCTCCGAAAGAGCGCGGATGGTATAGCCGGGACGAATGTCCGCACGAGGTTCCTTGCCGTGGGGGTTGAACCAGACGGTGCGCAGCCCGGCGTTCGATCCGCCCCGGATGTCGGAGGTCAGGCTGTCCCCCACCATGACGGTTTCCTCCAACCGGAAGCCGGGAATGGCGGCGAAGCAGGCATCGAAGAACGCCTTAGAGGGCTTGTCGGCGCCCATTTCCTCGGAAATGAAAATGCCTTTGAAATAGGGGCGCAGCCCAGCGTCATCCAACCGGGGATTCTGGACGGCGGCAGCCCCGTTGGAGGCGAGGTACAGGTCATACCGGGAGGAGAGATCCTTCAAAAGCTGCTCCGCACCGGGCATGAAGTCATGCTGGCAGGAGAGCAGTACCTCATACCGCTCGCTGATGGCCTTGCCGCTGTGGTCAACGCCCAGTTCCCGGAATAACTGCTCAAAGCGCTGCACCAGAACCTCGTCCCGGGTGAGACGGCCTTCCTCCAGCAGCTCCCAGTGGGCGGTATTGATGATGTGGTAGCGGTCCAGAATGGCCTCCGTCGGCTCGATGCCCGCCTCCCACAGCGTTTGGGAAAGGGCCTTGGCCTCCCCGGCGGTAAAATTCAAAATGGTGTCATCCAGATCCAGAAAGATATTCTTCAGCATGGCGGTTTCCTCTCAAACAGATGAATTTCTGAGGCCAGTTTACCGGATTTCAACGAATTTCGCAAGATTTTTTTCAAATGTTGCGTTTGGTTGCGGCCCTGAAACCCTGCCGTGGTGGACTTGCCCGGCGCTTTTTGGTAAAATTGGGGCAGAAGCAAGGGAGGAATTGCCTATGAATTTTTCGGAAAAGCTGATTCGCCTGCGGAAGCGGGAGGGCATCAGTCAGGAAGAGCTGGCGTCGTATTTGGAGGTTTCCCGGCAGGCGGTATCCCGCTGGGAGCAGGGCACAGCTCTGCCCGATGCGGGGAACCTCCTAAAGCTGCGGCAGCGCTTCGGCGTCAGCTTGGACTGGCTGCTGGAGGATGCCCAAGGCTGGGAAAACCTGACCGACGGCGCTCCGACCGGCAGCGAAGGTGGCGGAACCGCACCATCGCCAAAGCTGCGGAAGAGCGTCCTGCCATGGGCTATTCCGCTGGGGGTGTCCGGCTTCGGCTTGCTGCTGCTTGGAATTTTCTCGTCGATATTCCCGGCGGAATATATGGTCGCGTCCACAGTGATCGCGGGAAATCAGGAGCCGGCGGACCGGATCTATCGCGGCCTGGCAGGCTTTTTGAAGTGCAACAACTTGGAGTGGCTGTTCCGGCTGTGTCTGGTCATCGCCATCGGTTCGCTGTTGGCGGGCCTGTGGCAAAAGGGCGTGATGAAGAGGTTTGAAGACACCGTGGATCACAAGCTGGATGAACTGGGGGAGAAGAACCGGGACGCATCCGCATAAGCATTGACTTCCGTCCCGTTTCCGCGTATCATAAAAAAGCTATGAACGAAAACGGTAGGGTTTGAAGAACGATGCTGTATATCATGCGCCACGGCAGGACCGTGTGGAATATGGAACACAAGCTGCAGGGGAAAACGGATGTGCCTCTCAGCGAGGCGGGACGGCCTGTGGTGGAGCAGGCCGCAGCTGCCTACCGGAATACGCATATTGATGTTTGTTACTGTTCGCCGCTGATCCGGGCCATGGAGACGGCGGAGATCGTGCTGCGGGGACGGGAGATCCCCATCATCACGGATGTCCGGCTGGAGGAGATGGGCTTCGGCATCTGCGAGGGCACAACGGACTTTCAGGATAACCCGGATAACCCCATCTACCCGCTGTTCGCTGCCCCGGAGACCTATCGAATCCCGGTGGAGGGCGGCGAGAGCCTGGAGGATCTGTATGCCCGGACGGGGGCATTTTTGAAAGAAGTGATCGAGCCGCAGCTGCGGCAGGGAAAGGAAATCCCGATCGTGGGGCACGGTGCCATGAACGCGAGCATTGTGTGCCAGATCAAGGACATCCCCGTGAAGGACTTCTGGAGCGTGAAGATGAAAAACGCGGAGCTGGTGCGGCTGCTTTGAGCGCCTCCCTGTGACCGCAGTTTGCCAGTACATGATGAAAAAGCCCGCCGCATGAATCATGCGGCGGGCCTTTTTTGCGTATCGGTCGGTTAAGGGGGTGATAATCCGGCGTTTAGCTGTAAAGTGCATCTGCTTGCAAACAATTTATTTGCAAGGAAACAAACTGCTTGGTCGGGAGAATTACAGCAGATAGGCGTAGTCCTTCAGAACCGTCAGGATGAAGGTCTCCACGTCGGCGGGAAGCTGATTCTGTCCATCCAGATCGGCCTCAAAGACCTTGCCGTCCAGCCGCACCAGGACCTTGCGGCCCTCCAGCGGCAGGAAGCCCTGATTCTCCGTGCTCTCGTCAAAGCCCTCGCGGGTCAGGAACAGGGTGAACTTGTTCCGGTAGGGAGCGGAATCATAGGGGCAGAACACGGCGCAGTTGCCGCACTCATTGCACATCCGGTCCACATGGAGGATCTCATGTCGTCCGTCCGGAAGCGTGATGACCACGTTGGCCCGGTTGGGGCAGACGTCGGCGCAGACCTGACAGACGGTGTTGCAGTGCAGGCAGCGCTCGCCCTCGCACCCAGCCTTGGGCGGGCAGAGGACACCCTTACGGGCGATGGCCTCGTCCCGGGTGACGTGGGCGTCATCGGGGATGGCGACGCTGTGGACGCTGCCGATGACGGCATTGGCGAAATACTGCGCGTCGGCAATGCCCTCCACCACGGTGGCGGGGCCGCGCATGGCGTCGCCGCCCACAAAGACGTTTTCCAGATTGGTGCGGAATTCGGGGATGCCCTTGGCGTTGACCTCGATGCCGTTGGCGGTGAACAGGTCGCTGTCTATCCGCTCGCCCACGGCGGCGATCACCGTATCGCAGTTGATCTCAGTGAATTCCCCGGTGGGGACGGGGCTGCGGCGGCCCTTTTCATCGGGATCGCCCAGCTTCATGACCTCACATTTCAACTTGCCGTTGACCTGCTCTACGGGTGCCACCAGCTCCAGGAACCGGACGCCGTCCTCTACGGCCAGCTCCAGCTCCTCCGCGTCGGCGGGCATATACTTCTTCGTCCGGCGGTATACCAGCGTGGAGGTCTTGGCCCCGGCACGGAGAGCAGCGCGGGCCGCGTCCATGGCGGTGTTGCCGCCGCCCACCACGGCCACATGGCCCAGAGGGACGTCCTTTCCGGCTTTCAGGTCACGGAGCCACTGGATCACCGGTACAACATTGCCGGGAATGTCCAGCTGACCGGCCTTGCCCGCGCCCACGGCGAAGAAGATGTGGGTGTAGCCCATGGCCTTCAGTTCGCTGACGGAGGGGGCGGGGGTGTTCAGCTTTACCTCGGCGCCGTAGAACCTCATGAGGGCGATGTCCTTCTCGATGGCCTCCTCACTGATACGGAAGCCGGGGATCACCAGCCGGGGCACGCCGCCCAGCTTGTGGCTCTGCTCAAAAATGGTGACGGGGATACCGGCCCGGCCCAGGAAGTAGGCTGCGGCGATGCCGGTGGGACCGCCGCCGATGATGGCGGCCTTCCGGCCGTCGGTGACAGGCTCCGGCTTTTTCAGAGAGGCCATCAGGTCATCATAGCCCTTCTCCGCCGCGATCAGTTTGGTAGCCCGGATCTGAACGGGATCGTCATAGTAATTCCGGGTGCACTTGGTCTGGCAGCGGTGGGCGCAGATGGTGCCGGTGGTGAAGGGGAGGGCGTTCTTCTCCGTGATGAGGGCCAGGGCCTCGGTGTATTTGCCCTTACGGCACAGCTCGATATACTCCGGAATATCCTGCCGGATGGGGCAGCCGCCCTCGCAGGGAGCGGTGAAGCAGTCCATCAGAGGCACCTTTTCCAGCAGTTTCCGCCGGGGCAGGGGCTTGATGTCCTTCAGATGGTACTTATCCCGCCGGGCGGACAGGGCCAGTGCGTCGATGCCCAGTACATCCACACCGCCGAAGGGGGCGAAGTCCAGCTTGTCCAGAATTTCGCCGATCTGGGTGAAGCGCTGATAGCCGCCGGGCTTCAGCTCCGTGGTGGCCATGGTGATGGGCCAGATGCCGCAGGCGAACAGCTTGTCGATGTTGAAGGCGTCGGCGCCGCCGGCGTAGGACAGCCGCAGCTTGCCGTTAAATTCCCGGCTCAGCCGCGCGGCCATGGTGGTGGTCAGGGGGAACAGGCTCTTGCCCGCCATATACATCTCCCCGCTGGGCAGTTCTCCGGCCTTCACGTCCACGGGGAAGGTGTTGCTCAGTTTGAGACCAAATTCCAGACCCCGGTCCGTAGCCCGTTTTTCCAGACGGTGGAACATGGGGACGGCGTCCTTGTATTGCAGATCTTCCTTGAAGTGGTGGTCATCAAAGGCGATATAGTCATAGCCCATTTCATCCAGAATGGAGCGGGCGGTCTCATAGCCCAGCAGAGTGGGGTTGCACTTGACGAAGGTGTGCAGCCCCTTTTCCTCGATGAGATAGGTGGCGATGCGCTCGATCTCCTCCGGCGGGCAGCCGTGGAGGGTGGAGAGGGTGACAGAGCGGGAAATCCGGGGGGAGATGGCGTCGATGGCGTCCTTTTCAGCCGGGAACAGCTCATGGAGAACGGAGATGCACTCCTGAAAGATAGGTGTTTCGGCGGCGTTCATCATGCCGTTCAGGAAGGTGTCCACCTTCTCACCCTTGACGCCCTCCAGATCGTAGCCCACGGACATATTGAACACGAACCCGTTTGGGTCGCCCAGACCGTACAGCTTGGACATGATCTTGCAGGCGCACCACGCCTTCACGTATTCCTCAAAGGCCTGAGGGACGGTCAGCTCCGTGGACCACTCGCAGTTGTAGCACTCGTCCTCCGCCAGAATACAGGGGCGGTTGATGCAGGCGGCCAGCTCCGCGCCGTCCATCTTCTGAACGGTTTTCAGCTCAAAGAACCGGGCGCCGCCGAAGTAGCCCGCCACGATGTTCTGGGCCAGCTGGGTGTTGGGGCCGGCAGCGGGGCCGAAGGGCGTTTCGATGGTCTCTCCGAAAATGGGCAGGGTCTTGCCGCTGGGGTGGAAAGGGCGATGGACGCCGAACACGGAACCCTCTCGGTCATGTTCTGCGACGATCCAGGTCATCAGCTGCCGGAAGGAAATGGGGGTCATTAACTCAGACATATTCACACCTCATTATGATGATAAGTTTTGTTTTAGTACGTTCTGTGGTTCAGATCGCCCCACAGCTTCTTGGAGGCCTCCAGAATGTGGGCGTTTTCCGCCTCCTCGTCGATGCCCACCAGCTGACGATCCAGCATGAGTGTCTTACCGGCGGCGATGGTGGTCTGGCACTGGCGGCCCGTCATGCCGAAGATCATGTGGCCGTCAATATTCTCGTCGGAGAAGGGGGTGAAGGGCTTGTAGTCCATCACGATGATGTCCGCCGCGGCCCCGGCCTTCAATACGCCCAGCGTGTCGGGGAAGTACTTCTCGCCGATCTTGGCGTTGTTCTTGAAGAGCATATCCGTGACCTCGCACCAGCCGACGTTGGGCAGGCAGTTCTGGCTCCGCTGGGAGCAGAGGGCCACCTTGAGGGATTCCAGCATATCGTTGGTGTAGGCGTCGGTGCCCATGCCCAGTAGGATGCCCCGCTTGTAAAGCTGGATCACCGGGCAGATGCCGATGGCGTTGCCCATGTTGGATTCGGGATTGTTCACCACCATGGTGCCGGTCTCCTGAATGATCTCCATTTCGGCGGTGTTCACATGGATGCAGTGACCCAGAATGGTCTTGGGGCCGAGGATGCCGTGGTCCTGCAAACGCTGGACCGGGCGGCGGCCATAGTTCTGCAGGCTGTCGTACACATCGTTCATGCCCTCGGACACATGGATATGGTAGCCCGTGCGGCCGTTGTTGGCCGCCACCATGCGGTCAAAGGTCTTGTCGGAAATGGTGAAGAGAGCGTGGCCGCCGAACATGGCCGCCAGCATGGGGTCCTTTCGCTGTTCGCACTCCGTGATGAAGTCGGCGTTTTCCTGGATGGCCTGCAAGCACTTTTCCTCGCCGTCCCGGTCGCTGACCTCGTAGCACAGGCAGGAGCGCAGGCCCAGACGCTTGCTTTCCTCCGCAATGGTGTGGAGGGTGCCGGGGATCTCACCGTAGCTGGCGTGGTGGTCGAAGATGGTGGTCACGCCCTGCTTGATAGAGTCGATGTAGAGGGCGGCGGCGCTGGCCCGGGTGCCGTCCATCATCAGATGGCGGTCGATGGCCCACCACGTTCCGTCCAGCACCTCGTAGAAGTTAGTGGGGTTGTTGCCCACGATGGAAAGGCCCCGTGCCAAAGCGGAGTAGATGTGGGTGTGGGCGTTGATGAGGGCGGGCATGATCACGCCGCCCTTGGCGTCGATGATCTCCGCCTCCGGGTATTTGGCTCTCAGAGCGGCTTCCTCGCCGATCTCCACGATCTTCGTGCCCTCGTAGGCCACCGCGCCGTGTTCGTAGTAGCCCTGACCCTCCGGGTCGCGGGTGATGAGCCGTCCGTTGGTAACAAGTGTCATAATACGTCCCCCCTTGAGAAAATATTGGAAATTGGAAAATGATTTGCGAAAAAGGATAAAAGAAAAAGGCGCTCCGGTCTCCCGAAACACCTGCCGCGCAAAGGAGACAGGTGTCAGCCCGTGCGCATGGCACTCCGTTGCAGCTGTCTTGCTTTGCAGTTATGTACTTGCAACCCTATTGTAAAGGACAGCGGGGAAAAATGCAAGAAAAATCTGCGGCCTGGAGACAGAAAGTTGGATAGAGCAAATAAAAAATGGAAAAAAGCGGGAGCCATCGGCTCCCGCTTGAGACTGTCTTGATCTTGAAAAGAACAGATTTACTTGGTGCCGAAGATCCGGTCGCCGGCGTCGCCCAGACCGGGGACGATGTAGCCCTTCTCATTCAGGTGATCGTCCAGAGCACCGGCATAGATATCCACGTCGGGGTGCTTCTCCTGCAGGAACTTGATGCCCTCGGGAGCGGCCACGAGGACCATGAGCTTGATGTGCTTGCAGCCCCGCTTCTTCATTTCGCCGATGGCCTCTGCGGCAGAACCGCCAGTAGCCAGCATGGGGTCCACGATCAGCACGTCGCGCTCGGCAACGTCCTTGGGCATTTTGCAGAAATAGGGATGGGGCTCCAGAGTCTCCTCGTCCCGGTACATACCGATATGGCCCACACGGGCGGCGGGAACCATTCGCAGCACGCCGTCCACCAGACCCAGACCGGCCCGGAGAATGGGGACGACTACGAACTTGCGGCCAGCCAGAGTGGGGGCGTCCATCTCGCAGATGGGGGTCTCAATGTGCTTGGTGGTCATGGGCAGATCGCGGGTGGCCTCATAGGTGATGAGCATACCGATCTCGCTGACCAGTTCCCGGAAATCCTTGACGCTGGTGTTCTTGTCCCGCATGATGGTCAGCTTGTGGGCCACCAGGGGATGATCCATAATGACTACTTTACCCATAATTCTGTTCTCCTCTATATCAAAAAATTGAAGACGTTATTGAATCGGCGCCGGTTTCTTTTTCAGGGGGTCCGCCTGCGGCGGCCGGAGGTAGAAAGCCTCCAGCTCCTGAGCGGAGACCAGCTTGCCCTGAGCGGCTAACGCCTCTGCCTCCAGCGCCACGGACGTGGCGTTCTGCATGATGAGGTGGGGGGGAGCCATACGGCAGGGGATGCCTTGCTCCGTAAAGCGGGCGTATACCAGATGCGCACCGTCACCCACTAAGGTGATGGGCCGGGGATCGTTTCGGATCTCCTCCGCCAGCTCGTCAAGAGAGACGGCCCGATCCGGGGTCAGCCGGGTGAGGACGCCGTTTTCCGCAGAGAAGTTGGCGTTATAGACCTGACTGCGGCGGGCGTCCATGGCGCAGACGATCAGCCCGTCGAAAAAGGCCGCGTTCCGGGCCATAGCGGCCAGCGTGGACACGCCCACGGCGGGCTTGTCCACAGAAAAGGCAAGGCCCTTGGCGGCGGAAACGCCGATGCGGATGCCTGTAAAGGAGCCGGGGCCGACAGCCACGGCAATGGCGTCCATATCGGACAGCTTCAAGTCCGTATTTTTCAGGATGTGCTCCACGATGGGCATCAAGGTGCGGCTGTGGGTCAGACCGGTATCCTGATAGCCGGAGGCCAAAATGCGTCCGTTTTCGGATACGGCGGCGGATACCGCCTTGGCGGAGGTCTCCAGGGCTAAAATTTTCATGGAAGCTCCACTCCTTTTATGGTAATGCTGCGGCCGGTGTCTCCCTCCCGGGCGATGCGGACCCAGACGGTGTCCTCCGGCAGAGCGTCCATCACGTTTTCGCTCCACTCCACGGCGCAGACACCGCCGCGGGAGAGATAATCCTCCCAGCCGATGTCGAACAGGTCATCGGCGCTGTTCAGACGGTACATATCAAAGTGGAACAGAGGCAGCCGGCCGCCCTCGTACTCATTCACAATGGCAAA
>OGOL01000818.1_pt1 | contig 33397 bp, 28 predicted proteins | sample 1552641 | NCBI WGS metagenome assembly OGOL01 (sample SAMEA2580140, study PRJEB22360) | human gut metagenome | biome: human gut; feature: human-associated habitat; material: faeces | place: Denmark | collected 2008/2010 | reverse complement strand
CCATCCTGCAGTCCGCTTTCTTCAAGCTGGCTGACGTTATGCCCATCGAGGACGCTGTCAACTTCATGAAGCAGGCAGCTCAGAAGAGCTACGGCAAGAAGGGCCAGGACGTTGTTGAGATGAACTGGAAGGCCATCGATGCTGGTGTTGACGCGATCCACAAGGTTGACGTTCCCGCTTCCTGGTCCAACCCCGAGGCTGATCCCGCTCCCAAGGCTCTCACCGGCCGTCCGGAGATGGTCAAGCAGATCCGTGATGTCATGGAGCCCATCGCTCGTATGGACGGCGACAGCCTGCCCGTTTCCGCTTTCGTTGCAAATGCAAACGGCGAGTGGGAGCAGGGCGCATCTGCATACGAGAAGCGCGGCACCGCTGTGAACGTTCCCGAGTGGGATGCTTCCAAGTGCGTCGGCTGCAACCAGTGTGCATTCGTCTGCTCTCATGCTACCATCCGTCCCTTCCAGCTGACCGCCGACGAGCTGGCAGCTGCTCCTGCACAGACCAAGAGCCGCGACAACAAGCCCGCAAACGAGTACAAGTTTGTTATGGCTGTGTCTCCTCTGGACTGCATGGGCTGCGGCGAGTGCGTCACCGTCTGCCCCACCAAGGCAATTGCTATGGTTCCTCAGGAGAGCCAGGCCGATCAGCAGGCAGTCTTCGACTACTGCGTCGCCAACATCTCCAAGAAGCCCAGCAAGTTTGCTGATGACACCGTCATTGGTTCTCAGTTCAACCAGCCCCTGCTGGAGTTCTCTGGCTCCTGCGCAGGCTGTGCCGAGACCTCTTACGCTCGCCTGATCACTCAGCTGTTCGGCGAGAAGATGTACATCTCCAACGCTACCGGCTGCTCCTCTATCTGGGGCGGCACCGCTTCCATCTCTCCGTACACCGTCAACAAGGACAGCGGCCATGGTCCTGCATGGTGCAACTCCCTGTTCGAGGATAACGCTGAGCATGGTCTGGGCCTGTACCTCGGCCAGAAGACCGTTCGTGAGAACCTGATCAAGCGCATTGCTGAGGTTGCTGGTTCTGACAAGGCTTCCGCTGAGCTGAAGGCTGCCTTCGACAAGTTCATGGAGACCAAGAACAACACCAAGGCAAACGACGAACCCGCCAAGGCTCTGATCGCTGAGCTGGAGAAGGCTGCTGCCGCTGGCTGCACCGAGTCCGCTGAGATCCTGAAGAGCAAGGAGTTCATCGCCAAGAAGTCCGTCTGGATCTTCGGTGGTGACGGCTGGGCATACGACATCGGCTTCGGCGGTCTGGACCACGTCCTGGCTTCCGGCGAGGATGTCAACGTCATGGTCTTCGATACTGAGATGTACTCCAACACCGGTGGACAGGCATCCAAGGCTTCCAACATTGGTGAAGTCTGCCAGTTCGCTGCTGCTGGTAAGGAAATCAGCAAGAAGAGCCTGTCCGAGATCGCAATGACCTACGGTTACATCTATGTTGCTCAGATTGCTCTGGGCGCTAACATGAACCAGGCTGTCAAGGCAATCGCTGAGGCTGAGGCTTATCCCGGCCCCTCTCTGATCATCGGCTACGCTCCCTGCGAGCTGCACGGTGTGAAGGGCGGCATGACCAACTGCCAGAACGAGATGAAGAAGGCAGTTGAGGCTGGTTACTGGAACCTGTTCACCTTCAACCCCGCCAACAAGGCTCAGGGCAAGAACCCCTTCACCCTGACCTCCAAGGCTGTGGATGCCGAGAAGTATCAGGCGCTGCTGGCAAACGAGACCCGTTACAGCCGCCTGACCCGTGCATTCCCCGAGCGTGCAAAGGCTCTGTTCGCACGCAACGAGCAGGTTGCAAACGATCGTTACGAGCACCTGACCCGTCTGGTCGAGCTGTACAAGTAATCCTGTTTTCTGAACAATGGCTGGCAATGGCCGCAGCGGCACCCTAGTCCGCAAGGCGGCTGCTCCGCACTGGCGATTACTGCGCAACGCAGCAGTGCGAAACTGCGGCCCCGCTGCCCTGAGCAGAGCATGATGAACGTGCAAACGAGCATTTGTGCAAACTTCTGATTTCATTCCCTCGCCCGCCGCGGCCCGCGAACCGCGCCGGGCAGGGTGTTTGAAATACCAAAGCGCCCGCGAGGGTCCTTGAAAGCACACCCCGCGTGTGTCAGGAGCATAAGGTCTGGCAACAGATACCTTGCTCCGCCTGCTGCATAAGACCTGCCCTGCAGGGATCTTGCCGCAGTCAAAAACGAATCCGTTTTTAGCGCCCCGCTCACTTTATAGTGAACGGGGCGTATTTTTGTGTAAGGAAATAGAAACCGCTGTACGGAATGTTCCATACAGCGGTTCTCCTCTCATCCATATACTATTTTGCGGGAGCAGGAATGAATTCAATTTTGACCTGCATTCCCATACCGGCGGCAAGGCGCTGCAGCGTCCGCAGAGAAGGATTTGCGTTGCCGTTTTCCAGCTTGCTGATGTCTGCCTGAGCAATGCCGGTACGCTCCGAGAGCTCCTTCTGGGTCAGGCCGCTTACCTTCCGGGCATCGATCATTGCCTGTACCAGCGAAAGCTCTGGCTGAAGTGCCTCCCACTCCGCTTTGAATTCAGGGTCTTCCAGTTGTTTGTTGAGAAAATTCCGAAAATCACTCACGATATCTTCTCCTTTCGTTCAAGATAGTCTGCACGATATTTTTTGGCCAGGGCAATTTCCTCTGATGGTGTTTTTTGCGTTTTCTTGATGAAGCCGTTGGTCAGAACAATACGCTTTCCAATGTAAAAGAAATACAGAACACGTGTGATATTGCTGCTCTGCTTAGCACGGATCTCAAAAATTCCGTCCCCAATAAATTTGGAGTAGGGCTCCCGCAGCTGTGGTCCGTTGGCTTCCAGCAGTGCGACAGCACCCAATACTTTTGCACGCATTTTGGTGTCAAGGGATTCCAGAAAATCATCTACCGGACAGTCGCCATTCTCCTTATGGTAGAAGTCTACATCGTAACATTCCAAGCGGCAACCCTCCTCTATGGGATATATCCCATTTCTATAATATATGATATATCCCATTTTGTCAAGGGTGCGATAAAAATATCTTCTCGCTATTTTACAATTTCTTCATAGGATTTTCATGCAAACCCGTGCTTTTGGTGTTATACTACTGACATAAGGAACCGGGGCCGCAACCGATTCCTTGTACATGATTCCTCCTCACACCAAGGCAATATCCAAACAGAAAGCCCCTTTCAGTGGTCCGCAAGCACTGGAAGGGGCTTTCTGCGTGTTTTGGTGGAAATTCCCGCCTGATTCGGTGCATTTAGGGTTGACCGGCCTTTTGGCCGGCGCTATAATAAAAAGTGGAAAAGATCTTTAGGAGGTGAACGCAGGACAATGGACCCGGATCATAGTCGAAGATGCGGTTTTGGTGCGATAGGACGGGACATGGAGCAGGCTGCGTTCGCCTTTTTTGCCCGGTAAGAGGTGCTGTTCGGGCACTTCTCAGCGGGGAGAAAGGGCGCGGCTTTGTGCGCGTGGAAGCTCTGGCAAGGGGTGGATGCGGGCCGTTGGCGGCGCTTTTTGTTTTGCCCTGTACCAACCGCCGGAATACGGTAGGAGGTACGCAAAATGGAAATGGAAGAAAAGAAAAACGAACTGACCGAGGCCGCCCTGCCTGTGCAGGAGCTGCCCGCTGATATCCCGGACGAGGTGCGCCAGAAGCTGGTCAGAGATCTGAACGAGGAAGCCACAGAGGACCTGAAGCAGGACATCCGGGAGGCCGAGAAAGAGGAAGCCCGGGACGAGGAGGTCAAGGCTGACCCCGAGATGCTGACCAAGAGCCGCCTGCTCAAGATGCTGGTAAAAAAGCAGTACGTCAAGCTGCGCGAGGTCACCGAGGAGGAGCAGCCCGCCGACCTGGCAGAGCTGCTGGAGGAGCTGGACGAGAACAACCGTCTGGTGGTGTTCCGCCTGCTGAAAAAGGAAGTGGCCACTGAGGCCTTCGCCTATATGTCCGATGAAGCCCGGGATGACCTGGTCAACGCCTTCTCCGACGTGGAGCTGGTCAGCGCCATTGAGGAGATGAGCCTGGACGATGCCGCCGACCTGCTGGAGGATATGCCCGCAGGCGTGGTCAAGCGGGTGCTGGAGAAATCCTCCAAGCAGACCCGCGAGAGCCTGAACAAGCTGCTGAACTACCCCGAGAGCTCGGCCGGCAGCCTGATGACCCCTGAATATGTCCGGCTGAAAAAAGAGATGAATGTCCGGCAGGCGCTGGATGCCATCCGGCGGCAGGGCGAGAACGCCGAGACCATCTATATCAACTATGTTGTGGAGCGCAACCGCCTGATGGGTGTTGTCTCTGCCCGTGACCTGCTGCTGGCAGACCCTGATACCCCGCTGGTCGATATTATGGACGACAACGTGGTCACCGTGAAGGTCACCGATGACCAGGAGTTCGTGGCCCGTGAGATGCAGCGCTACGACTTTACCGCAATGCCCGTTGTGGACAACGAGGGCATGTTTGTGGGCATTATCACCATCGACGACGCAATCGATGTTCTGACCGATGAGAGCACCGAAGATATGCAGAAGATGGCTGCTATTCTGCCTGCAGATGAGGCCACCACTTATTTTGGCACCAGTGTCTGGACCCACGCCAAGCAGCGCATCCCCTGGCTGCTGATCCTGATGCTGTCGGCCACCTTTACCGGTATGGTCACCACCCATTACGAGGAAGCCTTTGTCAGCCTGCCCCTGCTGGTCTCCTTCATGCCCATGCTGATGGATACCGCCGGCAACTGCGGTAACCAGATCAGCACCCTGATGGTGCGCGGTCTGGCGCTGGGCGAGGTGGAACCCGCCGATTTCCTCAAGGTGCTGGCCAAGGAACTCCGTGTTTCTGCGATCGTGGGTGCGGTGCTGGGCTTGGTGAACGGTCTGCGCATCTACCTGATGTACACCTTCATCTTTGCCGGTCAGTATGACAATGTGATGGGTTACGCCATCGTCGTCAGCGTGTCGCTGTTCTTCAGCGTCATCCTGGCAAAGCTGGTGGGCGGTATGCTGCCCCTTGCCGCCAAGAAGCTGGGTGCGGACCCGGCCATCATGGCGACCCCCTTCATCACCACCATCGTGGATGCCTGCAGCTTGATCCTGTACTTCCAGATCGCGCAGGTCGTGTTCCGGAATATGATGTAACGTTTGATTTTATAGGAGCAACCCTCTCAGTCAAAGCCTGACGGCTTTGCCAGCTCCCCCGAAGGGGGAGCCTATTGCTGACCTGAGATAAAGGCAGCATAGCCTCGCCCTTTGGGAGAGGTGGCAGCGCGCAGCGATGACGGAGAGGGCTGTTTCTTTTTGTTGAAAACTCAAGTTTTCCCGCTGTTTTCCACAGGTCGATTTTTGTAGAAAACGGGTGTGGAAAACTACCGTCTCCTTCATTCCAATGGGGAGAAATTCAACGAGCGGATTTTTTGCCCGCCGTAAAAAGTAAATTTTCGGGTTTGACTTTCTTTCAGAAAAAAGGTGTAAAGGCCCATAATTCCCCTGATTTTCGCAAAGATCCGCGCGGTACAATACACCATGTATAAACCGCTTCACAGGAAAATGTGGAAAACTCAGTGGAAAAAGTGGAAAACATCGTGGGAAAACCGGGGCTTTTTTCACAATTCCGGTGGAAAACCCAGTGGAAAGAGTGGATAAATCCATCTGAACACACCAAAAGTGGATACAACCTGCTGTTTTAGCACTCGGATGAACAGACAGCCAGATCCCTTTGTTCACACCCTTCGCCTTGAATGGCCCTGCCAATCATGGTACAATGAAAAAAGAGAGCGTTCCCGGCCAACGGGACGCAAATTTTACGAATAACGGAGGCTTCTGCCTATGAACTGGATCACCAAGCTGGAACGGAAATACGGCCGGTTCTGCATTCCCAACCTCATCAACATCCTCATCGGCGGCCAGATCCTGGTCTACGCCATTGAACTGTTCGTCAACCAGTATATTTCCTTTTATCTCTCCCTGAGCCGCAGTGCCCTGTTCGCCGGGCAGATCTGGCGGCTGTTCACCTTTGTGTTGGTGCCTTTTTCGGGCGGCGGGCCGCTCAGCGTGGTGCTGGGCATCTATTTTACCTGGTTCGTCGGCAGTGCGCTGGAACGGGAGTGGGGTGATTTCCGCTTCAACCTCTACGTCCTGCTGGGGATGGCAGGCGCGTGGCTGGCCTGCCTGCTGACAGGTTCTGCCGATACCTACTGCCTGTCCCTCTCCCTCCTGCTGGCCTTTGCCATGCTTTACCCGGAGCTGCAGGTGCTGCTCTTCTTCGTCATCCCCCTCAAGGTGAAGTATTTCGGCATCTTTGCCGCCGCCCTGTGGGTGTTCAGCTTCCTGAGCATGGGGATGCTGGGCAAGCTGAACTATCTGCTCTGTATGCTGGGCTTCCTTCTGTTCTTCGGGCCGCAGGCCTGGCATAACATCCGCGCCTGGGTGCGCCGGGAGCAGTGGAAGAGGAAAAATCGGAGATGATGATTGATCGTCTGGAAGGCAATTCGGAATTAAAGACCAGCGTCCGGCTGATGCTGGGGGGCCGCCGCATGACCCACAGTGTTCTGCTGGTGGGCGAAGAGGGGCTGGGAACCGGGTTTGCGGCCCGCTGTGTGGCGGCGGATTACCTTTACCCCAACGGCGGCGCGCCCGCCGAAGCCCTGCTCCGGGGCGAGTGCTGCCGTGCCGTGGCAAAGGCCGGTAAGCGCGACAGCGGCCAGATCGAGACAGGCATCGTCCGGGAAGCCATCTCCGTGACCGGTATGGGCAGCGGCGGGCGGTATCTGGTCGGTCAGGTCACGGCCATGCGCAGCGAGATCTTCAACACCAGCCTTTCGGCAGAGGGACGCGCTGTGCTGCTCTACCATGTGGAGCGGATGAACGAGGAATCGGCCAACGCCCTGCTGAAGGTCATGGAGGAACCGCCCGAGGGCGTGCTTTTTCTGCTGACGGCGGATTCGCTGGCGGGCGTTCTGCCCACCATCCGGAGCCGCTGCATCAGCTTTGCAGTGGCTCCCGTTTCCCCCGCCGATTGCGCCCGCTACTGCACCGCACAGGGGGTGGACAGCAAGGATGCCGCCCTGTACAGTGAGCTGTTCGATGGCCACATCGGCACAGTGCTGGATGCGGCCCGGGATGAGGCCCGCCGGGCGCAGGTGGACAAGGCGCTTGCCCTCGCCAAAGCAGCGGCCGCGCAGGACAGCTATGCCGCCGCCGTTCTGCTGTCAGCTTACGAAAAGGATAAGGTGGGGGCCGCCGCTCTGCTGGCCGATTTCCGGGCCGTAGCGGCCGCAGGGCTGCGCGGCAGCCCCCGTGCCCCGGTGCAGGGCGATGCCGCCCGCAAGGCCCTTGCAGCCGCCGATGCGGCGATCCAGCGGCTGGGTGCGCAGGTGAACCCCAAGATCACCTTGAGTGTGCTGGCAATGAAGTTCCGGACATTCTGATAAAAAAGAGCAGCCTTTACCCTCTCCGTCATTGCTTGCGCAATGCCACCTCTCCCGAAGGGAGAGGCAAAACATCAAAGAGGGTAAATGCTGCTATATATGGAATAGCCCTTGGCTCCCCCTTCGGGGGAGCTGTCGAGCGTTAGCGAGACTGAGAGGGTGAGATCATCTTCTCCGTGCTTTTCTGCGCCGGCCCAGATTCAGCGAGCCGCCCCCGGCAACAAGGGTGAAGAAGCTGAGAACAGCCAGAAGAACGATGAGAGCCGCCATCAGGAGAAGCGTGGACTGAAGGTCGGTGCGAAAGTCGGAGACATACTCCTGATGGGTCACAAGGTCTACCGTGCCCACCTCATAACCGTCCAGATAAACGGTGGCCGTGCCGAGGACAGCCCCATCTTTGACGGTGGCGGAGATGTTCTCCTGAAGGTCGTAGGTGAAGGTCACCTTGTCGTCCGCATGGCCGTAGCCGCTGACCGGTGCGGCAGCGTAAAGCTCCACTTCCTCATAGGAACGGCACTTCTTCAGGGGGGCGGTGGTCAGCGGGGTCTCGGTGTCCACCAGCTCCCGGTCAGAAAAGCTTGCAAAGGCCCAGTCCAGGATCTCGGAGGCCTCCCTGTAAATGTTGTCAAGGTCGGAGCCCAGCACCACCAGCCCGTAGGTGTGGCCGTCCTTCTGAGCAAAGGTCACATAGCACCGGCCCGCCAGAGTGGTAAAACCGGTCTTCATGCCCCGGATGTAATCCCGGTAGTAGGGGTACTCCGGGTTGAGCATCAGGTTGGTGGAGGTGATGGTGCGCTCGTTCTGGTGCAGATTGGTGGCAGGCAGGGTATAACTCAGGGTGTTTGCCACCTGCATATAGGTCTCGTTCTCGGCGCAGGCCTTGGCGATCAGGGCCAGATCGTGGGCCGAGGAGACGTTGCCGTAATCATACAGGCCGTGCACGCAGGTAAAGCTGGTGCTGGTGCAGCCCAGCTCTTTGGCACGCTGGTTCATCCGGGCCACAAAGGCGGTCAGGTCGCCGTCCGAAACATCACTGGCGATCACGCTGGCCGCGTCGTTGGCGCTGGCCACCAGCAGACCGTACAGCAGGTCGATGCGGCGCACCGTTTCACCGATGCGCAGGTTGATGGTGCTGCCGTTGGCGTTCTGGATGTCCTTGAACTCCTGGGTCAGGCTGGCGGGGATGGTGATCTCCGCGTTCATGTCCTTGCCGCTTTCCAGAAACAGCAGGGCTGTCATCATCTTGGTCAGGCTGGCAATGTAGCGCTGCTGGTCCGCGTTCTGCTCCAGAATGGGCTTGTCGATGTCTGCGTTGAACAGATAGACCGACTCGCCCTCGTTCACGGTCTGGATGGGCATTTCGTATGCGGCCAGACCGGGCAGGACAAGGGTCAGGGCCAGCGCTGCGGTCAGCAGCAGGGCCGCCGCCCGGCGGAAGAGAGTAGAGTTCTGCATAAGCGTATCCTCCAACGGAAGCTCCCGGCTTCCCTGAATCAAAAACTAAAACACTATATAAAAGAATACCATAAATGACGGAAAAGAGAAAGGTGGTTTTTCACAATGTTGTTGCCTTTTGGTGGAAAAGTTCCCCGGGACGAGGGTGCGGTGTTCGTGGCACCCAACGCCACGGTGCTGGGCGATGTGGTGCTGGGGCCGGGCTCCTCGGTCTGGTATGGTGCGGTTCTGCGCGGGGACGACGGCACCCTGACCCTGGGCGAGAACACCAATGTGCAGGATAATGCGGTGCTCCACTGTGACCCGGGCGGGGCGGTCACGCTGGGCAAAAACGTGACCGTGGGCCACTGTGCCCTTGTCCACGGGTGCACCGTGGGAGACGGTTCCCTGATCGGGATGCACGCCACCCTGCTCAACCACTGTGTTGTGGGCAAAAACTGCATCATCGGGGCCGGTGCGCTGGTGCCGGAAGGCAAGATCATTCCGGACGATTCCCTTGTGGTGGGGGTTCCGGGGAAGATCATCAAGCAGGTCAGCCCCGAGCAGGCGGCCGCCAGCCTTGCCAATGCCGCCCACTATGTGGGGGAAGGCCGCCGTCATGCCGCAGCCCTGCGGAAAGAGGAAAAAGGTGAAAACGAGTGAGCGAAATAATTTCGTGCGAAGCTTAACAGAATTTTCACAAGATTTCACAAGAAAGTAATGACTTTTGCGCCGAAATCGGGTATACTATGAGCACAAGGGAGCGGGGCCGCAACCGTCTCCCTTGCACATGATTCCTCCTCACACCAAAGCAATACCCCAAAACAAAAGTCCCCTCCGGTGTACCGCAAGCGCCGGAGGGGACTTTTGTTTGTCTGAAACAGCGCCCCCGGCGGAGCGATCCTCTGCCGGGGGCGCTGTGTTATATCAAGTTTCAAAGGGAACCGTAGATGCCGCGCACGGAGACCTCGCCGGTGAACACATGCTCCTCGCCGCTGTCGGTGCGGACAACAAGACGGCCCTCCTCATCCACATCCACGGCCTCGCCTGCTCCCTGCCCGCCGTCCGGCAGGTCAAAGGTCACCCGCCGTCCGATGTTGACACAGGCGGCCTTGTACTCCTCCCGGAAAGGTGCAAAGCCATCCCGCGCAAAGGTGTACAGGGGCCGATCAAAGCCGAAATCCGTCAAAGCCTCGGCCAGCCAGCCGGGATCCTGCTCCAGATCGATCGCGGCACCCTGCAGGGCCAGTGAGGTGCCATGGGGCAGGTCAGCAGCATCAAAATAACTCTGCGGCTGGGCCAGGTTGATGCCAATGCCGCACAGGATGCCCCGGCCCTGCTGCTGGTAGCCGTAGCAGACGCTTTCGCACAGGATGCCCACGATCTTTTTGCCGTTCAGCAGCAGGTCGTTGGGCCACTTGATCTGGCAGTCCACGCCGTAGCGCAGGGCCAGCTGTCTGCGTACGGCAAGGCTGGCCAGCAGGGGCAGGGTGGCGGGCTGCGCCAGCGGCTCCCGGATGGCGACCGTGTAGTACAGCGCCTTGCCCTCGGCGTTGACCCAAGTGCGGCCAAGGCGGCCCCGCCCGGCGGTCTGGTTGGTGGTATATACCGCGCCCACCGGGCCGAACTCTTCAAAATGCTCTTTCATATACGCGTTGGTGCTGCCGCATTCGGGCAGATAACGCACCTCATTGATGCTCATTGCTGCGGTACCTCTTTGTGTGCAAAGCTGGTGATCCTGCCCTTGTCCAACAGCATCACGCCGTAGGTGTTGGGGCCGGTGTAGCAGCGGCCGCAGGAGCCCGGGTTGAACAGAAACACGCCGTTTTTCTGGAGGGCGGTGGGTTTGTGGGTGTGGCCGAACAGTGCCACCTCAGCGCCGCGGGCGGCGGCGGCATCTGCCAGCGTGTCCAGATCGTATTTTACACCGTACATGTGACCGTGAGTATAGAAAACGACCACCTGATCGAAGGCGGCCAGCCCGTCCAGCGGCTCCAACGCGCCAAAATCGCAGTTGCCGGCCACGGCGTAGACCTTCATCTTGGGGTGCAGGGTCAGTGCATCTTCCAGGTCGCGCAGGCCATCTCCCAAAAAGACAACGGCAGTTGCATCGCTTTCTGCGTGCAGGATGCGCTCTACTGCACTGGCGCTGTTGTGGCTGTCGCTCAGGATCAAAAGTTTCGTCACGGGACTACGTCCTCCTTATTTATACGTATTAAACCTCTCAGTCGCCTTTGGCGACAGGTACGGGTTGCGGCTCCCAGCATTCATTTCGTGTTGCAAACAACACTTATGTCTTGCTGGCCGCGGCCCCAACAGCAACGCCCTTTATCCGCCACTGGCGGCGGTTGTTGCTGTTGCTCCTGTCAGGAGAGGCGGCAATGCGAAGCATGGACAGAGAGGTCAATCTGCCTGCAAAGCAAGCAGCTGCTTGTACACTTCACTCTTGGAATACGGCGTGCCCTGCGCGGCGGCCTTGGCGGCGGCAGAGGCTGCATAGCCGTTCCGGGTCAGTTCCAGCGCCCGCTGGGCGGCCTGCTCCAGGGTCAGCTCTTCTTCGGCTTCGGCGGCGGGCGCACCGGCCATCACCAGAACATACTCGCCGCGGGGGTCGTTCTCGGCATAATGGGTCTGGGCCTCGCCCAGCGTTGTTTTCCAGATCTCCTCGTGGAGCTTGGTCAGCTCCCGGCAGAGGGTGATGCTCCGCTCAGGGCCGAAGGCGGCGGTCAGGTCGTCCAGCGTGGTGCGCAGTTTGTGGGGCGCTTCGTAGAAGATGACCGTCCGCTTTTCCCCCTGCAGCTCGGCCAGCCGCTCCCGCTTCTGCTTTTTGTTCACAGGCAGAAACCCCTCGAACACCCAGCGGGAGGTGTCCTGACCGGAGACGGCCAGCGCCGTCACACAGGCGGAGGCTGCCGGAACAGGCACCACCTTGATGCCCCGGGCCAGTGCGTCCCGCACGATCACTTCGCCCGGGTCAGAGACGCAGGGCATTCCGGCATCGCTGCACAGGGCGCAGTTCTCGCCTGCCTCAATGCGGCGCAGGATCCCCTCGCCCTTCTGCAGGGCGTGCTCGTAGTAGCTCACCATCGGCTTTTTCAGCCCCAGAAAGTTGAGCAGCTTCATGGTCACGCGGGTATCCTCTGCGGCAATGAAATCTGCCGCGCCAAAGGTGGCTGCCACACGGGGCGGCATGTCATCCAGGTTGCCGATGGGTGTGGCAACGATATAAAGAGTACCTGCCATAGTATCCTCCCATTTGATTTGTACAAAACCTCTCCGTCATCCCTACGGGATGCCACCTCTCCTACCAGGAGCCGCAGCCCGTACTTGGTGCGCAGCGCCTGAGAGGTTCAGCGTCCATACAGTGCCGCGCCTGCCGAGATGAGCACATCCGGCTCGACCCGCAGCCCTGTTTTTCGGTTCTTCTGGGCTTCCACCAGAAACAGCCAGGGGGCGGCATCCGGCCGGTTCTTCACAAAGGCCAGTCGCTTGGGCTCCAGCCGGTTGGCCCGCAGGACCGCCAGCACCTCGGCCAGCCGCTCAGGCCGGTGGCAGAGCGAGAGCCGCCCGCCATCCTTCAACAGCCGGAACGCGCATTTGCAGACATCGTCCAGCGTGCAGTCCGTCTCGTGGCGGGCAGTGGCCCGGGCCCTGTCGGCGGCCTGTTCCCCTGCCGTGAAATAGGGCGGGTTGCAGGCGCACAGGTCGTAGCTGCCCTCGCCCTCCCGGAAGGAGCGCAGGTCGGCGCAGACGGGCGTGATGTGCTCAATGCCCTGTTCGGCGCAGGCGGCGGCCAGCAGCGCGCTGGCTTCGGGCTGCAGCTCCAGCCCCAGGCAGGGGCCGCGGTGGCCCCGGTCGTGCCATTCCAGGCTCACGATGCCGCAGCCGGAGCACAGGTCGGCGGCGCGCCAGGCCCGCTTTGGCTCCGAAAACCGGGCCAGCAGCAGCGCGTCTGAGCCAAAGCGGTGCACGGCTGAACAATAGACCCTTGTTCTATTATACAAAATCTCGGTGGAATGTTCCATATACAGCACCTAAAATCCACTGCCAAAATATCGGGCGGAAAAATTGGGGAAAATTGTGCATGAAAGAAAAGCAGCAGACCCGCTTTTGACAGGTCTGCTGCTTTTGATGCGTTTTTTCAGTGTTCGCCGTGAAATTATTCAGCAGCGATAGCACCGGTGGGGCAAGCACCCTCGCAAGCGCCGCAATCGATGCAAGCGTCTGCATTCACAACTGCAACACCATTCTCAATGGTGACAGCACCAACGGGGCAAGCGCCCTCGCAAGCGCCGCAGCCAACACATGCGTCAGAAACCTTGTGTGCCATAATAAAACTCTCCTTTTATCACCCGTGCACTAGCTTTAAGAAGAAGTCTGCCCTCGCACGGTGCCAGCAGGCTTCCCCGGAATTCATCCTTGTCTGCATTCTAGCAAAGTGGAAAAGAAAAGGCAAGACTAACCGTGTGCCATAAAAGCCCAAAGTTTTATTTTTGTGGGGTTGCACAAAAGCAAGGCCTAACTTTGCGGGAAAATTAAGAGAGTTTTTTGGCGAAAATCACGAAGAATGGTTAGTTCTGCGATACTAACCACCGTGATATCCCACTATTTTTCTGGGAATTATTTCTCTTTTTTGGGGCATTTGCCGCAGCCCACATTGCCCTTTTCATCGGCGGCTGCCACCACCGGGGCGGGGTTGCGCACACCGGAATAATCGTCGTCCGGGTCGGGGCGGCGGGGTGCCCGTTTGCCGCCGCTGATATACTCACACACGCCCACCTTATAGTAGCGCGGGGTCAGGGCTTCGGTGCCGCAGCGCACCCGCAGGTAGCCGGAGATGGGGTTCACTTCCAGCACGGTGCCCAGACCATCCGGGGTGCGCACGGTGCTGCCCACCATGGGCATGATGCTGTTCAGGTATTCGTAGGCGTTTTCCTCGTAGGAAAGGCAGCACATCAACCGGCCGCAGGCACCGCTGATCTTGGTGGGATTCAGGGAAAGGCCCTGCTCCTTGGCCATCTTGATGGAAACGGGCTGGAAATCCTTGAGGAAGCGGCTGCAGCAGAAGGGCTGGCCGCAGATGCCCAGGCCGCCGATCATCTTGCTCTCATCGCGCACGCCAATCTGGCGCAGCTCGATGCGGGTGTGGAAGATGCCGGCCAGATCCTTGACCAGTTCGCGGAAGTCCACCCGGCCGTCGGCGGTGAAGTAGAACATGATCTTGGAGCGGTCAAGGGTGTACTCAGCCTCCACCAGCTTCATTTCCAGGCCGTGGCGGGCAATGCACTCCTGGCAGGTGTGGTAGGCGCGCTTCTCATCCTCGCGGTTCTGGCGCATCCGGCGCACGTCCACGCTGTCGGCCATCCGGGTAATGGGCTTGAGCGCCTTGGAAACGGCGCTGTCGGCGATCTCTTTCACGCCCTGCACCACCTCGCCGCACTCAATGCCGCGGGCGGTCTCCACGATCACGTATTCGCCGGTTTTGATGTCGGCCCCGGCAGGGTCGAAATAATAGCTTTTGCCGTTTTCCTTGAAACGGACAGAGATGACTTTTTTCATACTGTTCCTCACAGGGGAAACTCCCCTATCTTGTAAAAAGGCCCGCAGAAGGGCCTGAAAATCCATTCTAAAGATTATTATAGCATAAACGTTGAAAATTGAACAGCCCTCTCAGGCTCACTTCGTTCGCCAGCCCAGGTTGTGGCTCCCAGCAGCTGCTTCGTGCAATTGCACTCGCACCTTGCTGACCACTGCCCCAACAACTCCTCCCTCAATCCGCCACTGGCGGCGGTCGTCGTCGTTGCCCCCAAAGGGGGAGCCGATAAAAAATTTTCATCCTCTGCAACATTCCGTCCCGCTCATTCGTATCCCACTTGAACTCCGTCTGAAATTTGATCTCCAAAACGTCAAAAAACTGAGGTATCACCCGGATTTCACAAAAGATTTTCAAGATTTGCTAAAGAATCTCCGGGCAAGCCTTGCAAGCCCCGGAACCGGGTGTATAATAGGGATATCGACTTTGAGCCGCTCTGAGAAAAAAGAGCAGCCGCGCAATGCGTGGGAAAACACAGAAACGGTAGGAAGAAATGGAAAAATTCAGCGTCAAAAAACCGTTCACCGTTCTGGTTGCAGTCATCATGGTCATCATGCTGGGCCTTGTGTCCGTGCAGAACATGCAGACCAACCTGCTGCCAAACGTGAACACACCGTACCTGATGGTGGTCACGGTCTATCCCGGTGCCAGCCCGGAGCGTGTGGAGAACGAGGTCTCCGACGTGATGGAGAGTGCGCTGGGCACCATCTCGGGCGTGAAAAACGTCACCGCCACCTCGGCAGAAAACTACAGTCTGCTGCTGATGGAGTTTGAGGATGATACGGACATGAACAGTGCCGTGGTCAAGGTGTCCAACAAGGTGGATCAGACCACCTCCAGCCTGCCAAGCACCTGCATGACCCCCTCCATCATTGAATATACCCTGAACATGAACGCCTTTATGACCGTGGCCGTCAGCCGCGAGGGCAGCGATTCCTATGAGCTGGCCGATTTCGTCAACGACACCATGGTCCCCTATATCGAGCGTCAGGGCGGCGTTTCCAATATTTCCGCCAATGGTCTGGTTACCCGGATGGTGCAGGTGCAGCTCGATCAGGAAAAGATCGATGCCATCAACGAAAAGCTGCTGGAGGTCATTGACGTGCAGCTGGCCGATGCAAAGGCCCAGCTGGATGATGCCGAGGCCCAGATCGAGGCAGGCAGAAAGGAGTACGAGACCCAGCTGGCCAATTACGACAAGCTGGTCAGCGATACCATCAACAGCCAGTACTCCGGCGAGCTGCAGGATTCCTTCATGCTGGTCAAGAAGCAGGCACAGGCCCTTCTGGAGAGCGTCAACCAGCTCATTGCCGTGGTCAACGAGCCGGAGATCCAGCAGGCCCTGATCGATGTGCGGGACGGCCTGCAGCGGGTCGTGGACAAGTTCAACGAGACCGGAATGCAGGATATCGATTCTCTGATCGAGATCGTGGCGGAGCTGCGCGATATCACCGATAAGCTGACCACCGCTTTGCAGGATCTGCAGCAGCGCCTGAACGCGCAGGGCGACACCGCCGGCACAACGGCCGGGGAGCTGGTCGATGATCTGCAGGTGCAGCAGAGCCTGAGCAACATTTATAACACGCTGGAGAGCACCATCAAGGCCATGGACGACGTGCCCGGCCTGATGGACCAGTTCACCCAGATCGTGGGCAGCTATTCCCAGCAGCAGCTGCAGGCCTATATCAAGTTCACCGAGGCCCGCGAGATGCTGAACAATTACGAGCAGCAGCTGGCAGATGCCAAGCAGCAGTATGAGGATGCCAAGCAGATGGCCATGGAGAACTCCGACGTGGCCAAGATGCTGGATATCAACACGCTGGCACAGCTGATCTATGCCCAGAACTTCTCCATGCCCGCCGGTTATGTCAAGGATTCCAGCAACAAGTCCTGGCTGCTGAAGGTCGGCGAGGAGTACGACAGCATCGAGGATATCTCCGGTGCCCTGCTGCTCCATGTGGACGGCTTTGGCGATGTCCGCCTGTCTGACGTGGCCGATGTGCAGATCATCGACAACGCGGAAGACAGCTTTACCCGCCTGAACGGCGAGCGCTCCGTGGTGCTGAAGATCTTCAAGAGCAACTCTTCCAGCGCCGGTGAAGTTTCCGGCAACTGCAAGGCCGCCTTCAAGGAGCTGGAACAGAAATACGATGGCCTGCATGTGGTCGTGCTGTCCAACCAGGGCAACTACATCAGCATCATCGTCAGCAGCATCCTGAGCAGTATGCTCATCGGTGCGGCCCTTGCCATCATCGTGCTGGCCATCTTCCTCAAGGATATCAAGCCCACGCTGGTGGTCGGCATCAGTATCCCGCTGTCGGTGCTGTTTGCCGTGGTGCTCATGTACTTCACCGGTCTGGATATGAATATTATGACGCTGGCGGGCCTGTCCCTTGGCATTGGTATGCTGGTGGACAACTCCATCGTCGTCATCGAGAACATTTACCGTCTGCGCAGCCGCGGCGTGCCCGCTGCCCGCGCGGCGGTCCAGGGCACCAAGCAGGTGGGCATGGCCATCATGGCTTCCACCCTCACCTCTGTCTGCGTGTTCCTGCCCGTCATCTTCACTTCCGGTGTCATCAAGAGCCTGCTGCAGCCCATGTCCATGTGCATCGGCTACTGTCTGGCTGCTTCCCTCATCGTGGCGCTGACGGTTGCCCCGGCGGCCTCCTCTACCCTGCTGAAAAACTCCAAGCCCAAAGAGCTCAAGTGGTTCGACAAGGTGCAGGAAAAGTACGTCAAGAGCCTGGAATGGTGCTTCCAGCACCGCTGGGCACCGCTGGGCGCGGCAGTGGTGTTGCTGGTGTTCTGCGGCTGGCGCGTGATGTCCATGGGCGTTGAGATGCTGCCCACCATCACCAGCAACGAGGCCATCGTCACCCTCTCCACCGAGAAGGATCTGACCAAGGAAGAATCCTATGCTGTGGCTGAGAATGTCATTGATGCCCTGCTGGCTGTGGACAACGTGGAAGAGGTGGGCGTTACCACCGACAGCCGCGTGGCCGGAATGGATGTCGGCCAGCTGGGTCTGCCCCAGACCATCACCGACCTGCTGAAAGCCGCCAACAGCTACGGCACCTACCAGATCAACGTGATGCTGGACGAGAGCCTCTCCTCCCGGCAGATCGAACAGGCCCGCGAGGCGCTGGAGGAAGCTGTGAACGGCGTGGAGAACTGCACCGCTACCGTTGAGATCAGCGGAATGCAGGAGCTGACCAGCCAGCTGGATATGGGCCTGACCGTTCAGGTCTCCGGCAACGACATCGACACCATGACTGCCCTCTCCGAGAAGGTGGTGGATATGGTCAACGAGATGGACGGCTTCACCAATGCCACCAACGGTCTGGGCAGCGGCGATGCCACCATCAACCTGCAGATCGACCGGGATAAGGTCCGTTCCTACGGCCTGACCGTGGCGCAGGTCTACCAGCAGATCGCCGCCAAGCTGACCACCACCACCACGGCCCAGACCCCCGTTGCCATCGATGGCTCCACCATGAATGTCCAGATCAGCAACAATCTGGACCCCATGACCAAGGAAAACATGATGGATATGACCTTTACGACCTCCGTCATGGCTGCCGACGGCACCACCGAGACCGGCACCTGCACGCTGGGCGATATGGCCACCTGGGTCACCGGCTCCACCCCGGACTCCATCACCAGCAAGAACCAGACCCGCTATATCAGTGTGACGGCGGACGCAGTGGAGGGCACCAATACCACCACCGAGACCCGCGCGCTGGAAAAGAAGCTGAACGAGTTTGCCGCATCCGATGAGATGCCCGAGGGCTGCAGCTTCTATATGGGCGGCGGCTCTGAGATCAACGGCATGGTGGTGGATCAGATGGGCCAGTGGATGTTCCTGGCGCTGCCCTTCGTCTACCTTGTTATGGTGGCCCAGTTCCAGAGCCTGCTCTCCCCCTTCATCGTTCTGTTCACCATCCCGCTGGCCTTTACCGGCGGCCTGCTGGGCCTGCTGCTCACCGGCCAGCAGCTGACCATGATCTCCCTGATGGGCTTCATCGTCCTGATGGGCACGGTCGTCAACAACGGCATTGTGTTCGTGGATTACGCCAACCAGCTGCGCATCGGCGGCATGGAGCGCCGCGCGGCCCTGATCGCCACCGGCAAAACACGAATGCGCCCCATCCTGATGACCACCCTGACCACTGTTCTGGCCATGCTCCAGCTGGTGTTCAGCGGCGATATGGCCAGCCAGCTGATGAGCGGTATGGCCATCGTCATCATCTTCGGCCTGACTTACGCCACCCTGATGACCCTGTACGTTGTGCCCCTGATGTACGACATCCTCTTCAAGAAGCCGCCGCTGAACGTGGATATCGGCGACGAGAACCTTGACGACATCCCCGATGATGCCGCCGAGTATATCGCCCAGAACACCGCTCAGCCGGAGTAAGAAAACTTCCCCAAAGCACCCTTCACAGCCATGTGAGGGGTGCTTTTTTGATACTTGCAGTATAGATAAAATGATGATAAAATATAAACGTAGAAAAGTACTCTTTTTCTGAAACGAAAGGATGGCGGAAATGCGGTTCGTACAGTTGGATGAGAAGAATGAAGAACGCATGAATGCTATCCGTAAATTCACCCTGATGGATGACACCTTTATGACACAGGTGTTTTCAGGAGATAAAGAGAGCACACAGGAGCTGCTTCGCATCATCCTGAAACGAAAGGACCTGACCGTCGCAAGGTCTGCAACACAGCTTACGATCGGCAATCTGTTTGGCCGTTCTGTACGGCTGGACATTTATGCAACGGATGATTCAGGCAAGCAGTACGATATCGAAGTACAGCAGGAAGATAAGGGAGCCGCTCCGGAACGGGCGCGGCTGAACAGTGCGATGTTTGATTCTCGCCTGACGACTTCTGGCGAAAAATATTCTGACCTGCCTGAGACATATATCATATTTATTACGGCAAATGATGTTTTGGGAGATGGTCTGCCGGTTTACAATATTGAACGGACGATTCAGGAAACCGGGAAGCTGTTCCACGACCGTGCACATATCGTATATGTGAACGGCGCATATCGGGGAACGGATGAGGTCGGCGCGCTGATGCAGGATTTCCGCTGTGATGACTATCGGGATATCCGGAACCCCAAAATAAGGGCAAGAGTAAAATACTTTAAAGAAGAAACGGAAGGAGTGGCAGCTATGTGCAAGACAATGCAGGTGATCGTTGATCGGGAACGAGAAGATGCCGAGGTGGCAAAGGGAAAGCGCATTGCGCTCAATCTCTGGAAGAACGGAGAGCATGATCTGGATAAGATCGCCCAGACCACCGAACTTTCGTTAGAACAGGTGCGGGAGGCAATTACCGAACCGTGTTCTGCATAAGAAAACTTCCCCAAAGCACCCTTCACAGCCATGTGAGGGGTGCTTTTTTGTCAGTCTGCTAAAAAATTTGCCGCAGCTTTGGCACAGTCTCCAAAAATTGGGTGGATTCAATAAAAAATATTGACAGGGGGAGGGGGTAGATGTAAAATGAGTTCACAATGCAGAAGGTGTAGGGGTATGCTTTCTGTGTGGTAAAATATCATTTTACATTGGAGGTTCTACAAATGAAAATGCTCAAGAAAATGGCCGCCCTTCTGCTGGCCGGCGTAATGGCTATGGCACTGCTCACCGCTTGCGGCGATGACAGCACGCCTTCTTTTGGTAAGCAGGTTGAGGATGCCGCTATCAAAGCAGTGAATACTGCACTGGGTGAAAATTCTACACTTACCAATGATAGTACTCTGCGTGCACAGGCTGCTCAGATGCTGGAAAAGGTCAATGCTGACGGTAAGATTATTGCAAAAGATGGCATTACCGGAATCAAAAAGCCGACTGATAAGAAAAATGTTTACGAGATTACCCTTGGGATTGCTGTGAAGAATTTTGAAAAAGTCAAAAAACCCGATGATTTGGTTGATGCAATGGAAGTAACTGCTGCTGATTTGGCAAAACTGCAGGATCCCAAGGCAAATGGCATTGACGATGTTCTTAAGGGTTATAATGGCGAAATCAAAGCCATTGGTGTAGCAACTAAAACTTTGTCTAATGGTAAAACCTATATGGCAATGGTAGTGACCTATACTGTAGAATATGGTACTGTTCCTACTCAGCCTGCCCAGTAAATCTTAAAACTGAATTTATCCCCAAGCCCCGGAGCGCCTACCCCTGGCCCTCCGGGGCTTTTTTTTGCCTATGGGGCAGAATTTACAAAAAATCTCTCGAAATATTGGATAGATTCCCTTAAAAAATGCCAACACAGAAGGGGAAAATTGTGATATAATCAAAACAATAAAGGATAAAACAGAGAGTGTGCTGTCCCCAAAAAACACAAAAGGAGGCGAGCCCTATGGCACAGTTTCTCTCCAAGCCCTTTGGCATGACTCCAAACGGCGAAAAGATCAATGAATACATCATCTCGAACCCCGGCGGGCTGGCGGTCAGTGTGCTGAACTACGGCTGTATCATCAAGAATATCTGGGTGCCCACCAAGCGTGGGCCGGTGGATGTGGTGCTGGGCCACGACACCTACGCCGATTACGTCAAGGACTTTGAATCGTCCGGCAGTACCTGCTGCGGCGCGTTCGTGGGCCGGTACGCCAACCGCATCGAGAACGCCATGTTCAACGTGGGCGGCAAGACCTATCAGCTGGAAGCCAACAACGGCAAAAACCACCTGCACGGCACCTTCCCGCGCAAGCTGTATGAGGTAAAGACCTTTGGCGATACCCTGCTTCTGGAGGCGGAAAGCCCCGATGGAGAGGATGGTTTCCCGGGAAATCTGAAGATCTCGGTGCGGTATATCCTCACTGAGGACAACGCCCTGCGGATGGATTACCGTGTCTCCTCTGATGCCGACACCATCATCAACCTGACCAACCACACCTACTTCAATCTGGATGGCGGCGGTGATGTGCTGGGCCAGAAGCTGCGCATCTATGCGTCCCGCTATCTGGAGGGCAACAACGAGACCTGCCCCACCGGCAATATCCTGCCCGTGGCAGGCACGCCGATGGATTTCCGGGCGGGCAAGCCCATTGGCCGGGACATCGACACCGGCTTTTCCCAGACCACCATGGTGGGCGGCGGCTATGACCACTGCTTTGTCATCGACAGGGGCCGCGGGGCCAGCCAGAGCCTGTGCGCCTGGGCTTCCAGCGATAAGACCGGCATCAGCATGAAGGTCTATACCACCCAGCCCGGTGTGCAGCTCTACACCGGCAATTTCCTGCAGGACTGCCCTGCCCCCGGCAAGGGCGGCGTGCCGATGCAGAAATACGGCGGCTTTGCGCTGGAGACCCAGCACTTCCCCTGCAGCCCCTCCCACCCGGAGTTCCCCTCCACCGCCCTGCGGGCCGGGAAAGTGTTCCGTGCCAACACCACCCTGCGGTTCTTCACCGGCAAACAGTGCGGGAAACTGTAAAATGCAGCCCTCTCATTCAAAGCCGTCAGGCTTTGAATGAGAGGGCTTTTTCTCTGATTTGCACAAAGTGTTCCATCACTCCATGTGCAAAACACAAAAAATGCTTGTAAATCAATGCGCGGAAAAATAATTGGAAACAAAAATCCATCCTTATAAAATTCCCGTTACTTGATTCTGCGGCCAAAACGTTGTATCCTTGTGGCAGAAGGCGGGCCTGCCCCGCGCAAGCAACTTTGGTGACGAGAAGAGAGGTACTTTTATGGCAATTTTGGTTTCCGGCGGTGCCGGTTATATCGGCAGCCACACCTGTATCGAACTGCTGAACGCTGGCTTTGACATCGTGGTGGCAGATAACTATTACAACGCTTCCCCTGTGGTGCTGGATCGGGTCAAGCAGATCACCGGCAAGGACTTCCGGTTCTATCAGGCCGATATGACAAAGCACGAGGACGTGGAGAAGATCTTCACCGAGTGCCCCGATATCGATGCTGTCATCCAGTTTGCCGCCTATAAGGCTGTGGGCGAGAGCGTCTCCAAGCCCATCGAGTACTACTACAACAACCTCAACTGCACGCTGGTCATTCTGGACGTGATGCGCCGCCACAACTGCCGCAACTTCGTGTTCAGCTCTTCCGCCACTGTCTACGGTGACCCCGCCAGCGTGCCCATCACCGAGGACTTCCCCGTGGGTGCCACCACCAACCCCTACGGCACCACCAAGGCCTTTACCGAGCGCATCCTGACCGATGTCTGCAAGGCTGACCCCACCCTGAACGTGGCCCTGCTCCGTTACTTCAACCCCATCGGTGCCCACAAGTCCGGCCTGATTGGCGAGGACCCCAACGGCATCCCCAACAACCTGATGCCTTACATCGCCAAGGTGGCCGTGGGCAAGCTGGAAAAGGTGCACGTCTTTGGCAACGACTACCCCACCCCCGACGGCACCGGCGTGCGCGATTACATCCATGTGGTTGACCTGGCCCGGGGCCATGTCTGCGCCATCAAGAAGCTGCAGACCAACTGCGGCCTGTTCATCTGCAATCTGGGCACCGGCCACGGTTACAGCGTGCTGGATGTCATCCATGCCTTTGAGAAGGCCTGCGGCAAGAAGCTCCCCTATGTGATCGATCCCCGCCGCCCCGGCGATATCGCCGAGTGCTATGCCGACCCCACCAAGGCCAAGAACGAGCTGGGCTGGGTGGCTGAGTACGGCATCGAGGAGATGTGTGCCGACAGCTGGAACTGGCAGAAGAACAACCCCGATGGCTATCACACCGTGAAGTAAACAGAACTGTTCTCAAAACGCACCTTTGAACGTGAAAATTCAGGGGTGCGTTTTCTTTTGCCCGGAAACCTGCCGGAACAGGAGAAAGATTCCTACAAAAAACAGCGGGGACAGGCGGGAATTTTTGCCGCTTCCCGCCTTGACAATGCCTTTGAGTTAGCATATATTAAGACTGTTCATATACACTAACATTTTGTCGAAGGAAAGGCATCTGCCATGACATTAAAGGAACTGAAGATCGGCGAAAGTGCCGTGATCGATACAGTGGGCGGAACGGGAGAGCTCCGCCAGCATTTTCTGGATATGGGGCTGATCCCCGGCGAGAAGGTCACGCTGGTGAAATTCGCGCCCATGGGGGACCCCATGGAGCTGCAGATCCACGGCTATGAGCTGACCCTGCGGCTGGACGATGCGGCACGGATCGAGATCACCCCGGCGGAAGCACCCGCAGCAGCTCCGGCACGGAAGGCCGGCCGGATGGTGGAGCACCCGGGCCTGGGCGAGGGCGGCCGCTACCACACCAAAAAGGGCGAACACCCGCTGCCGGATGGAACGGTGCTGACATTTGCGCTGGCCGGAAATCAGAACTGTGGCAAAACGACTCTGTTCAACCAGCTCACCGGCTCCAACCAGCATGTGGGCAACTTTCCGGGCGTGACGGTGGACCGCAAGAGCGGTGCCATCCGGGAACACCCCGATACCGAAGTCACCGACCTGCCCGGCATCTACTCCATGTCGCCCTATTCCAGCGAGGAGATCGTGACCCGGCAGTTCATCATTGGCGAAAAGCCCACGGGCATCATCAACATCGTGGATGCCACCAACATCGAGCGCAACCTGTACTTAACGATGCAGCTGATGGAGCTGGACACCCCCATGGTGCTGGCACTGAATATGATGGATGAGGTGCGCGGCAACGGCGGCACCATCAACATCAACGAGATGGAAGCAATGCTGGGCATCCCGGTGGTCCCCATTTCCGCCGCCAAGAACGAGGGCGTGGATGAGCTGGTGGATCACGCCATCCATGTGGCAAAGTATCAGGAGTGTCCGGGCCGGATGGACTTCTGCGGCGAGGATGACCACGGCGGTGCCGTTCACCGCTGCATCCACGGCATCATCCACCTCATCGAGGACCACGCCCGGGCGGCGGGGATCCCGGTGCGCTTTGCCGCCACAAAGCTGGTGGAGGGCGACCCCCGCATTGAGGAGGCCCTGAAGCTGGATCAGAACGAAAAAGAGATGATCGAGCATATCATCCTGCAGATGGAGCAGGAGCGCGGCCTGGACCGCGCCGCCGCCATTGCAGATATGCGGTTCCACTTTATCCACCAGCTGGTGAATCAGACCGTGGTAAAGCCCCACCAGAGCAAGGAGCAGCTGCGCAGCGCAAGGATCGACCGCTTCCTCACCGGAAAGTACACGGCGATTCCGGCGTTCGTGGGCATCATGGCGCTGGTGTTTTATCTGACCTTCGGCGTGATCGGCGCGGGGCTGCAAGGCCTGCTGGAACTGGGCATTGAGAATCTGACGATCCTTGTGGACAATGCCCTGACGGCGTGGAACGTCAACGATGCAGTGCATTCGCTGGTGATCGACGGCATCTTTACCGGTGTGGGCAGTGTGCTGAGCTTCCTGCCCATCATCGTGACCCTGTTCTTCTTCCTTTCCCTGCTGGAGGATACCGGCTATATGGCCCGCGTGGCTTTTGTGATGGACAAGCTGCTGCGGCGCATCGGTCTTTCGGGCCGCAGCATCGTGCCCATGCTCATCGGCTTTGGCTGCACGGTCCCCGGCGTGATGGCAAGCCGCACGCTGCCCTCGGAGCGGGACCGGAAAATGACCATCCTGCTCACGCCCTTTATGAGCTGCTCGGCCAAGCTCCCGATCTACAGCCTGTTTGCGGTGACCTTCTTCCCGGAGTACGCCGCACTGGTCATGGTGGGCCTGTATTTCCTGGGCATCCTTGTGGGCATTGGTATGGCCTTTCTGCTCAAGGGAACGCTGTTCAAGGGCGAGGCCGTGCCCTTTGTTATGGAGCTGCCCAACTACCGCCTGCCCGGCCTGAAAAATGTGGCCCAGCTGCTCTGGGAAAAGGCCCGGGATTTCCTCGAGCGTGCCTTTACGGTCATCTTCCTGGCAACCATCATCATCTGGTTCCTGCAGAACTTTGATTTCCAGCTCAGCCTGACCGCAGACCCGCAGGAGAGCATCCTGGCCTGGATCGCCAGCGGCATCGCGCCGTTGTTCGCACCGCTGGGCTTTGGCGACTGGCGGGTGTCCACGGCGCTGATCACCGGCTTTATGGCAAAGGAGAGCGTTGTCTCTACCCTTACCATCCTGTATGGCTCCTCTGCCGCACTGGGCGCGGCGCTCAGCCCGGCGGCAGCGGCTCCCCTGCTGGTATTCTGCCTGCTCTATACTCCCTGCATCGCCGCTGTGGCATCGGTCAAGCGGGAGATGGGCGGCCGCTGGGCCACCGTTATGGTCGTAAACCAGTGCGTTGTGGCATGGCTTGCCGCGCTCATTGTGCGGTTCCTCTCCGTGGCGGTGCTGTGACCCTGTCCTGAAGCATATCAAAAGCCCGTACCGTGAAAATTTTCATGGTGCGGGCTTTTATTGTTTGGCTTTTTTCTGGAATTCGAGGAACTTGATATACTCCCGGACTTTCTGGATGTCTTCTGCGGTAAAGTCTTGCGGGCATTGCACCGCATGGTCAGAGCGCTCGTAAGGCAAAGGTTCTCGGATGAGACCCAGCAGGTAATCGAGAGAGATATTGAAGAGTTTGGCAATTTTGACCTTAGTAGAATCATCTGGGACACAGCGGCTACGTTCATACGCTGAGATCGTCAAAGGTGAAAGGGAAAGTTCTTTTGCAAGGTCAACTTGGGTCATTCCATGGTCTTTTCGCAACTCACGTAATAGTTCTCCAAACATTGCAATTCCCCCCTTGCTACAAACTAACTAAAGTATAGCCGGTTGTAATAGTCAAAAGAGAGAAACTTATAATATCTTGATATAAAAACTTGACTTTATTATATTATTGGTATAGTTTTAATGCGGAAACTATAAGACCTGGCATAGTTGACAAATGAAGGGAGAATCGATGATGAAAAGAAAAATGACGCGTCGAAACTTTTTGAAGGTGGCTGCAGCGGTCTCGGCGGCAGGTGTTATGAGCGCCTGCGGCGGCGATGGTATGCCCCCTGCTTCCAGTGCAAATGGAAATACTGGAAATACAGGCAATGTTGGTGATACCGGAAACAGCGGCGAAACCCCGGATAATGGTTCTGGCGGGGATAGTGGTGAAGAGGAGGAAGTCATTGAGACCAACTGGAAGTATAGAGAAACAGACTATTTGGTTCCGAATGGAACGGTTGAAATCACGGGCTATAATGGAACGTTGGAGCCTAATGTGGTGATTCCAGAGAAAATTGGAAAATATACAGTAACGATAATCGGTGGTCTTGATAATCGCGATGAGATTCTGAGCGTAACGATTCCAGCGAATGTGAAAAAGATTAGTAACAGTGCGTTTTCAGAATGTCATTCCCTAAAGCAGATTTATTTTTCGGAAGGGCTTGAAGCAATCTGGGATGATGCATTCTATAAGTGTACTTCGCTGCAATCAATTGATTTGCCCAGCTCGGTAAATCATCTCGGACAGAGAATATTTAATGGGTGTGAGAAGATAAAAACCGTATCGATTCCGTCAAATGTGCATGGTCTTTACGGGACGTTCCAAGGTTCTGGAATTACGGAGATTGTGATTCCGGATACTGTTGAGGAAATTACATCGGAGACTTTTCTTGGATGCAAAGATTTGGTAAAAGTTGAATTGCAGGGGAACCCCAAATGGGGAGATAATGAGTTCGCGCAGTGCAGTAGTCTGGAATTGATTGAACTGCCAGATGACATGGAAAAAATCAACAAGGGAATGTTTTGCGATTGCAATGCATTGAAAAATTTTAAGTTCCCGTCAAAATTGAAGTATATTGGAGACAGCGCTTTTATGCGTGTTGCTTTCGCAGAAGTAAAGTTGCCGGAAAGTGTTGTTCGTATTGATGACTATGCGTTTTATGGATCGGAATCTATCAAAAATGTAACGCTCCCGCAAACTTTGACCTACATTGGAAAAGCTGCTTTTGAAGGCACTGGTATAACAAAAGTGGTTCTGCCGGAAAGACTGACAGATATCGCGGAGAAGATGTTTTTGGAATGTCGGAAACTAGAAAGTATTTATATTCCCAAGGCGGTGCAAACCATTGGAAAAGAAGCGTTTAAGGATTGTTCTTTACGGGATGTTTACTATGGAGGAAATGAAGAACAGTGGAAGCAACTGGTAAGAGACCATGAGGAACTAAACTATATTACGCCCCACTATAATTCCAGTGCTCTGCTGGCCACCCTGAGTCTTTAAGAAAAACAAATCCCGTGCATTCCAATGTGAGTGCACGGGATTTTTGGCATCAAGGCAGTGATTTGATGAAAATTTGTATGATGCTATTGAACAAAAACGCAAAACGGGCAATTTTGTTTAATGCCACTGAACAAAATTGGTTGTGTTAGGAGATTTTACGCCACCTGCCCTTGACAACAGAGATTCCTTATGATAAAATACTTCAAAAATGAACAATTCAAAAAGAGAGAAAGAGAGGCGCGCAATGCGTGAGCTGAACCCCAGTGTGGAATTTGCCAACAAGACGGGCCTTGTGTACAGCGCCGTCTGCAAGCCGCTGTGCCAGAAGCTGCACCTGCCGCAGACAGCGTTTGATATCCTGATGTTCCTTGCCAACAACCCCAGCTACACGACCGCCCGCGATATCGTGGAGGTGCGCCACATCAAGGCGAACCTTGTCTCGGTGAATGTGGACAAGCTGGTGCAGGAGGGCTTTCTGGAGCGCCGCCCGGTGCCGGGCGACCGCCGCAAAACGGAGCTTGCCTGCACCGAAAAGGCGCAGTCCATCATCGAACAGGGACGCAGGATGCAGGATGATTTCATCCGCCGCCTGATGGCAGGGCTGGAGGAAGAAAAACTCGAGATATTTTTTGAAGTCATCGATACGATGAACGAAAATCTGGATGCGATCTTAGAAGGAGAAGAATAAGATGAACCTGCTGTTTACCATCATTGTTACCTTTTTTGCCGGAATGGGCGCGGGCCTGGGCACCGGCTTTGCGGGCATGAGCGCCGCCGCGGTCATCAGCCCGATGCTCATCACCTTCCTGGGGATGGACCCCTACATGGCAGTCGGCATTGCCCTTTCCTCGGATGTGCTGGCCAGTGCGGTGTCTGCCTACACCTACCACAAAAACAAGAACCTGGATATCAAGAACGGCCTGATTATGATGGCCAGTGTGCTGCTGTTCACCGTGGTGGGCAGCTGGGTGGCAAGTCTGGTGCCTTCTACCACCATGGGCAGTTTCTCGGTGTTTATGACATTCCTGCTGGGCATTAAATTCATCGTCAAGCCCGTTATGACCACCAAAGAAGCCATGCAGGGGGTCTCTGCTAAGAAGCGTGCCCTCCAGTCCATCGTCTGCGGTGTGGTCATCGGGATGATCTGCGGCTTTATCGGTGCCGGCGGCGGTATGATGATGCTGCTCATCCTGACCAGTGTCCTGGGCTACGAGCTCAAGACTGCTGTGGGTACCAGCGTGTTCATTATGACCTTCACCGCCCTGACCGGCGCGGTCTCCCACTTTACCATCGGCGGCGCACCGGACTGGACCGTGTTCATCCTCTGCGTCCTGTTCACCCTGCTGTGGGCCCGCATCGCCGCTGTCTTTGCCAATAAGGCCGATGCCAAGACCCTGAACCGTGCAACCGGCATCGTTCTGGTCGTGCTGGGCATCGTGGTCATGGGCTTCAATCTCCTGACAAAATAAACTGCAAAAGAAAAGAGCCTGTCTCCCGAAATTCCTTGGAGACAGGCTCTTTTTGTTGTATTGCGTCAGAAGCTATGTTATACTTACTGTGCTGCCCTTCCATTACTCCCGCAGCAGGGAGGAGGTGGATAGCGATGGAATACCTCATGAGTTTTTTGGTCTCGGTCGGAGCACAGGTGATCGGACACTTCCTGTGCAAGTGGCTTGACCCGGACGATGAGAAGGGCGAGTAAGCACAAGGCCCCCGAAGAGCGGACATCTCTTCGGGGGCCATTTTGCGTGGATAGCTTAGAACCTCATGAATTCCTTGCAACCTTAGTATATGCGATTTTTGAAAAAAGTCAAGTGGTACGCAAAAAGTTTACTTTTCTTCGATGGTGGAGTGCTCGATCACCCAGTCGGCGGCGCGGCGGATGGCCTCGCTGCGCTGCATGGCGGGGATGTTGGCGTTGGCCTTGACCTCTTCCAGCGTTTTCTTGGTGCGGTCGGCGCGCTCCTGCAGGTTCTTGGTGATCTCCTCATCGGTGGGCACCAGACCCTCGTTCTGGGCGACCTGCAGCAGAGCCATCCGGGCGCGGGTGTTCTTCTCGGCGGCGGCGTGAACGTTGGCCGTGAAGTTCTCGCGGGTCTGGTGGATCTGGCTCAGGTAGCGGTCCAGGCTCATGCGCTGCATCTGGAGCTGCTGCTGGATGTTCTGCATCTCCTGCTGGTAGGTGCTCTCCACCAGAACGCTGGGGAGCTCGCCCTCAGCGGCAGAGGCCAGCTGGGTCAGCACCTGATCCTTGGCGCGGTTCAGGGCGCTGGCGTGCTTGCCGTCGTGCAGCTGCTTGCGCACCTGCTCCCGGAACGCTTCCATGGTGTCCACCTTGCCCACTTTCTTGGCAAAATCGCTGTTCAGGGCGGGCAGCTGGCGGACGCAGACATCGATCAGCTTGATCTTAAAGACAACGGGCTTTCCGGCCAGGTCCTTGACGTGATAGCGTACCGGGAAGGTGACATTGATCTCGAATTCCTCGCCGCCCTTGTGGCCCAGAATGCCGTCCTCAAAGCCGGGGATCATCCGGCCGCTGCCCAGCTGCAGGGTCTGGTTCTGTGCGGAACCGCCCTGGAAGGGCTTGCCGTCCAGCAGGCCCTCGTAATCGATGTGAACGATGTTGCCCTTGACGGCCGGGCCCTTGTGGGGCACCAGCTCGGCGGCAGCATTGCGGCGGCGCTCCAGCACGGCATCGATCTCTTTGTCGGTGACGGCGGGGGTCACGCACTCCACATGGAAGCCGGTGGTCTGGGTCAGGTTCAGCTCCGGCTGCAGCGGGGTGGTGGCGGTGGCTACAAAGCCCTCGTCCTTTTTAACGCTGACCAGGTCGTAGCTGGGCTCATCCACCGCCTTGAAGCCGTGCTCGGCCATGGCGGCCTCGTACAGGGCAGGAACATCGCGATCCATCAGGTCGTTGATGGCATCATACCAGAATGTGTGCTCGCCGCGGTCGGCCTCGATCTGAGCACGGTCGGCCTCGCCCTTGGCAAAGCCCTTGATGGTGTAGCTGGCGCGAGTGCGCTCATACACCGCATTGGATGCGGTCTCCAGCTCCTCAGCCGTTGCGCTGAAGGTCATCTTGCAGACACTCTTTTCGGGAGTTTCCACGCTTACCAGTTTCATAGGAATCCAACCTCCGTGTTGCCCCCAAAGGAGCGATTTCAAACATTAATAAAGTTATTATAGCACAAGTGGGGCAAAAGCGGTATAATAAAAGAGAGAAAAAAGTGCGAAGCGGGCGATTTTTGCCCGGCGGAGCACGAAAGGATGTGCATCGGATGCGCTTGTTTGACGTTCTCGGGCCGGTTATGATCGGCCCCTCCTCCAGCCATACAGCGGGTGCCGCCCGGATCGGCTACACGGCCCAGAAGCTTCTGGGCGAGATCCCGGTGCAGGCGGATATCGGCCTGTACGGCAGCTTTGCCACCACCGGAAAGGGACATGGCACGGATAAAGCCCTGGTCGCCGGCCTGCTTGGCCTGCGGCCCGATGATCCCCGCCTGCCCGACAGCTTTGCCCTGGCCGCAGAGCAGGGCATGGCATTCCGGATCCATCCTGTGGAATTGCGCTCTGCGCACCCCAATACCGCTGTTCTCACCCTGACGGGCCGGGAGGGGCGGGTGCTTTCCATGAAAGCCGCTTCGGTGGGCGGCGGGCGCATCCGCGTGACTGAAATCGACGGCGTGCCTGCCGATTTCGGCGGCGACAGCAACACCCTGATCATTCACAATGAGGACACCCCCGGCTGCATCGCCGAGGTGACCACCTGCCTTGCCGTGCGCAGGATCAACGTTGCATCGATGCAGGTGTTCCGCGCAGGAACCGGCGGCTATGCCGTTATGGTGCTGGAGTGCGATTCCCACATCCCCCACCCGCTGGAACGGAAGCTGGCGACCCTGCCCGGCATCCTGAAGGTGACCTGCCTGAACATCGACGAGCCCGAAGAAGACGCGGAGGAATGACCATGTCCTTTTTATCCTGTGAAGAAATGCTGGCCGCTGCCCGCAGCCAGAACATCTCCCTTGCCGAGGCCATCCTGCGCAGTGATCTGGCCGAGAGCCGCCTGACCGAAGAGGCCAGCCGCCATGCCATGCACCACCTGTGGCATGTGATGGAGGCCACCAGCCGGGAGTACGACCCTGCTCAGCGCAGCCGCAGCGGCCTGTCCGGCGGCGATGCCGCCAAGGTGGAACAGGCCCATCAGGCGGGCAGAAGCTATGGCGGGGATTACCTTGCAGAGGTGACCGCCGAAGCCCTCAAGACCGCTGAGTGCAACGCCTGCATGAAACGGATCGTTGCTGCCCCCACAGCGGGCAGCTGCGGTGTGCTCCCGGCAGTGCTGCTTCCCCTTGCCCGTGCAGGCGAGGCCGATGAAGAAGCCATTTGTGATGCCCTCTATGTGGCCGCAGGCTTTGGGCAGGTCATTGCTGCCAGGGCCACTCTGGCCGGTGCCGAGGGAGGCTGTCAGGCTGAGGTGGGAGCCGCCAGCGCCATGGCCGCCGCCGCCCTTTGCCACCTGAAGGGCGGTACCCCGGAGCAGTGCGCCGCCGCTGCCGCTATGGCACTGGGCAACCTGCTGGGCCTGGTCTGCGACCCTGTGGCCGGTCTGGTGGAGGTGCCCTGCATCAAGCGCAATGTTGTGGGTGCCGTGAACGCCGTTTCCTGCGCCAATATGGCGCTTGCGGGGGTGGATTACGCCATCCCCTGCGATGAAGTCATCGATGCCATGGGCCGCGTGGGCAGTCTGCTTTCCCCCGATCTGCGGGAGACCGGCCAGGGCGGCCTTGCTGCAACGCCGACCGGTGTCCGCATCGCCGAGCGTCTGGCAGAGGAAGCCTGAGGTCCGCGCGGAAAATATTGAAAAGACGTACTTTTCTGTGCGGAAAAATAAAAAACGAAAATAAAATCAAAAAATCTGCAAAAAACTGTTGACAAACCCCGCCCTGCGTGATAAAATACATCTTGTTCCGACCGGAACGTATGCGTTGGTAGCTCAGCTGGATAGAGTGACTGACTACGAATCAGTAGGCCGGGGGTTCGAGTCCCTTCCATCGCACCACAACAACAAAATCCGAACTTTTTTCCGATAGGAGAAGGGTTCGGATTTTTTGTATTCTTCGGAAAACAGAACGAATCCCTTGCTTCCATCGAAAAACGTCCTAGACCTTATCATAAGAAAGCACGACAGACCACTGTGAGAGTGCCGTAAGGCGGAAGGGAGACAAACATGAAGTACGATGAAAGAGCCTGCAAATTCAACATGGACACCGGCTGCGTGGAGCTGCTGCTCCGGGATGGGAGAAAGATTTCCATCGACTGCACCGGGGTTGAGGATGCACTGGATGTGACTATGGCGCAGCAGACGGAACTGGACTACCTTATCTACAATGACCCACTGGGCTATGCGGATTTGATTCTGAACGGTAATCCGAAGGAATATCTGAGGAATGTGGCTGGAAGTCATGGGTTAGAAAATTAAAGGCAAAACAAAAACAGGGTGCGCCCCTGAATAGGACGCACCCTGCCAAAATCCACATATGATAGCGATATGTACAACAGGGCGTTCCCCGTCGGGAACGCTCTGTTTTTCTTTGCCGGAGAGATGAGCCTGTTCCGCCTGCCACGCGGCAAATTCTCTTTGCCCTTCTTCGCTGTTCCAGCAGGCAAGGATGGCCGGGTAGAATGCCCGTGCCAGACGGTCGATGACTTCATCGGGATAGGGGGAAGTGTTTGTGGACTTTTTCTTTTTGTTCAAACGCACGCTCCTTT
>OGOL01000810.1_pt1 | contig 33604 bp, 43 predicted proteins | sample 1552641 | NCBI WGS metagenome assembly OGOL01 (sample SAMEA2580140, study PRJEB22360) | human gut metagenome | biome: human gut; feature: human-associated habitat; material: faeces | place: Denmark | collected 2008/2010 | reverse complement strand
CTAAACGTAGGCGCTACGGGTTGCGATGGTTCGCTAAACGTAGGCGCTACGGGTTGCGATGGTTCGCTAAACGTAGGCGCTACGGGTTTTTCTTCCTTTTTAGGTGCAACTATGCGTGTTTCTACTGAAACGTTTTCAGAAGCGCCCGAAAGTAGTTCTTTCAGCATCTTAGTAACATTAATAACTTCTTGTTCGCATCTCCCGTCAAATTCAAATGATAATGTAGTAACTTTCATAATCTTTGTTTTTATATGGTTTCTAATTGATTTATGCGTCTTTATACTTTTTGTCCTGCAATATGCGCTCGGCAACCTGCACGACCATTAGGTTATAAAACTCGTTGTACTCGTCGCAGTAGATGTGTTCAACGTCTACTGGGTATTTCGCGCCCTCCATTGTGGAGACGTAGTAAGGCAGCATAAGCCCCTCAAAGGTAGGCATGTTTTTTGTCGCTTCGATAACTTCGTACTTACTCTTTTTAGCCGATGCGGATAAATGCTTTTTCACTTCCGCGATGATAAACCCTTTTTCTTTCATAACTTTATGTTTTTAATTTGTTGATGCAAATATAACGCTTTTACTAATACGTTGGTTCACCCATTAACGTTTTTTATTATATATCGTTTCCAACATGTGTTGCATGAAGTCATAGGTTACGCCCTCGAACTGGTAGCTGTCAAAATGCCCGTCGAAACGTACCTCTGTAAAGGGCGCACTTTGCTCCGTACCGTTATCGTCCAAGAATACAAGGATATGGCTTTTCATCTCGAGCTTATCTTCTTTAATAATTTCTCTAAAAATACAGTTAATAGCTTTCATAATTCTACTTTTTAATCGTTTATTTCCGTTTTAATGTCTCGGTGACCTTCCGTTAGGTGAGTAAACCTTGGTTTCTCCCTTTCAACGTTACAAAGATATGGATAAAAACAATAGGTTGTGTATTCCGTTAACCTCTTTTAAGAATAAAAGTGCTCTGTCTCACTTAAAACGTTGAAAACCAACCGCTTAAAAAATGAGATTTCCGACTGTGCCACCTCTCGAAAAAGTGCTGTCTCACTTAATGCGCTACAAATCAAGCCGTTACAGCGGAAAAAGCCAACTGTGCCAGGTGAGGCTGACGTTTTCCTATAACTTTATTTGGAATATATAAAATACTACTATACTACGAATATTTAGTAGAGGGGGTAAATTTCAATAATCACCAAAATAAAGTGTTATACCATTTTCACTGTCTCACCTGGCACACCTCTATAAATAACTATAATACAGCAAGTTAAGTGAGACAAAGACTGTGCCACCTAAAAACGTTGCCCGGCACAGTGGCACAGTTTGAGACGCAAAAAGGGCACATTCCGAAGAATGCACCCTTAAATCGTGTTTTACTTAAACTTCACAGCTATGTCTATTTTCATTTTAGTTTTGGGGTTTTTGTTAGAAACGTCATATTCTACCGACTTGACACCCCATCTGAAAAAGAGGAATCGTTTCTTTCTAATCGAGATTACCCCTACTATCGTGTCATTACCTTGGTACGAAAGTTCCGTGCTGTCTCCTCTTTGCTCCGCTCTTATTGTGTTCCACGGGTCCCGGTATTCTGCTATCAGCGCACCGTTAATCGTGTCAGTTTTCACAACCTCTTTAATAACGGTCTTTGTTACTACCTTACTAACTGATAGCGCGTCCTTCAAACGAACGTCAAGCGCTTTCACCCCATTATATAAGTCTGCGTTCTGCTTCTTTAGCTCCTTCACGGATAACTCCAGGGCTTTACACTTCACAGCGGCATCACCCAACTTTGATATGTATTGTACTTCGGTTTCGTTCATCGCATCTATGTTCCTATCCAGGCGTTCGATTTCGGCCTTTTGCTTTTTCACGGTATCTACCAACTTGGATATGACACCTACCACAACCATGATAGCAAAAGCGTATATCATGATTTTCTTTAGGCTACTCATACTTGATTGCATTAATACGGTTCATCCACCCCTTTCTATACTTCTCGTTTTTCGGGCGCGCCTTGCAAATCTCGTCGATAAACTTTGCCCGGTCTGCCTTGATAGAGTCAAACAGCTTTTTAGGGTCTGCCGCGTTGATGGCTGCAATAGTCTTCGCGCCTACCAGCCCATCGGCTACAACGCCCAAAAGCTTTTGAGGCCTTTTAATGCCTTGTACCCCCGAAGCCCACACCCAATCTACTACAATATTGGCTACTGATTGGTTCTTAATCTCGTCAGCCCTCCACCTATCCCAGTACAACGACTTGAATACGCCTTGCCATTCGGCATCCGATATGTTTTTCAAGTCGTTGACGGTAGGTGCTTTAAGACCCTTTTTCCGTCTGTACTCGGTGAACGCGCCTATGGTTATGCCCTTGTTGGTTGCACCCCCTAAATCATCGGGGTCATTAACGAAACCGCCCTCCCACTGTAGGATGAACGGTACTAACTTACTGCTGTTCGCCATCTTCTTTCCTTTCTTCTATGGGTAAATCATACTCACCGGCTTTAATCTTCTTTTTAAGGCTAAAGTATTTGCTATTGGCAATACTATTCAATACCTTTATAAATTCATTAGACGGCTGGATAATGCGTAGGTTCTTGGTTATGTTCCTCGCGTATATAATAATGAATATACCCGTGAGACCTTTAATCAATATCCGATAATCAATGCCCGGTTCCAACATATTACAAGTAAGAGCAACAAAAAACAATATAGCGCTCGTCAAGAATAGCTCCTTAACGGCCTGCATTGTCTTTTTGTGCCGATATGGTTTGCCCTTTTGCCGGTCTGCGAGATACCCGGCTAACCAGTTTAGGGCGGTCACTATCACAGCAATAAATATAAAGTCCTTCACATCCGAAACAACTGTTAGAACGGTAACAGCGAAAAACGTTCGGAAGTAAGTTCCTAAACTTTCTATCACTTGATAAGACCTATACGTGAATCCTGAACTACACATACCTTTATAAACCCGTCTTTTTTCATACGGCAAACCAAAGGTTCTAAAAATAAATCGGCTTTGCCCCGTTCGGCTTCAAACCGTTTAACTTTACTTGTATCGGGAACAACTATTGAACCGCCGTACGTCTGAATTTTCATCCCGGTGGTTGTACTGTTCTGGTCCGCGATTTGCAAGTAACGGGCAAAGGCATAATAGCATATAACCTTTTCCGCACCTGCGAAGTCCGCACCATCCGCAATGTACTCGACCGGGATAGCCTCGTACATCGCCCCCACTTGGGGCAATATATCTAATAGGTCGGCTTCAAAGAAGGCCTTCTCTATCTTATTGTCTTTTACATCCGCCGCTATCTCAAACAGCGTTCTGAACTTCTGAATCGGGTATGCCATTTTCGTTATCAAATTTATTTTCAATTTCAGTTACTGACGGGTCTAACCCGAATACTTGGTATAATTCACGCGAAATTCTATCACGCACCTTTGAGAGACTATTTCTATAGATACGTTGCAACTCCTTCATAACCTCACCGGAAGCGTTCGAGAACGTTAACAGCGAGCTATCAATAAGAGGCAAAGGGATATTATAGGCAGCTATCGCGATATCCTTTCGTAGCGGTTCCACATAAGCCTTGTACAGCTCCCTATCTATCGGGCTGCCTAACTGGTCTACCTTTATAAATGGTTTGTCCGTGGCTACGTTCTCGTCCCGAACGGTAAGCACTGAACCTGCGTTCTCGCTGCCCATCATCTCGGACAGTGCATCACGGAATTCTTGCTGCGCCTGCTCGGTCTCAAAATCACCGTGCGAAACAATGCTGCACATGTGAAAACCACGCCCTAAAGTACGGTTAACGTATCGCCCGTTCTTGTCCTCCGCGCCCATCTCGTTACGCACCGCGTGGAACGTGCTAATAGGATAGGGTCGGGTAGTGCTAAGGTTCACATACAAAAGTTGTCCTTTGTGGTTCTCGATACCTCCGCATTCTTCAACTTCAGCCGCGAAGTTTTCGGGGTTGAATGTGGGGTAAACAACAGAGTTACCTTTAACACTTGTTGACTTTACGCTCTGTTTCTCCCAGTTGTTGAACACCCGCCAGCTCCTTACCGTAGGGTCATTCTTGTAATTGTCGTTCATCTCGGCACGAACGTATTCAAACGGGACGTTGTACACGTTTTTGGGCTGATAGCCTGCTGGCGTTAAACCATACTGCACTACCCAAGCCCAGCCCTTAAAACGTGCAACGTCGTTTGCCGTAGCTTCTAACACATCGTTCATGTTACAGCCGTTGCCGTTCGTCATTTCCGCGAATTCCTTGTTTTTGAACCCCTCACAGATTATATTCTCCGTCATTTTTTCGACGGCCGCACTCGCTGTCTTTGACGCGTATATGAGTTCGGCAATTTCCTGCGGATAAAGGTTTCCCTCTCCGTAGTTAATCACTCTATCGCCCGTATTCGCTGAGAGCTTAAGCGCTTTTTCTACTAATAATGCTATTCGGCTGTAACCAATCATGATGCTATTCTTTATTAACTTCTACAAAACAATCTGCGTAGGAAGGGTTCTCCTTCATAAGTCGTTCGGCTATCGCGTCCGTCATATTTGCCGACTTGTAAACGATACCATCTACGTAATGCACGATACGCGCACCCGGTTTCATCGCCCACCTATAGACGATTTTAGTGAGATACTTCGTTTCGTACCACAAAGATAAAAATTCCATATCCATGTGGCAATTGGTATCAAGTTTTAGACCCGTCATTGTATAATACGCATCTAATTTCTCACGCAAAGTTACTTCCTCCGGTTGAGTAACGGCCGGGTCAGCGCTTTCGCCCTGCCCGGTAATGTTAGTTAATTCTTCGCTCATTTCCTTTTTAGTTAAGTTGCTGGTGTGCTTAATGCGTCGTAATCTGCCTTTGTCAATGCGTGGATAGTTGTACCCACTTGCCAATCTTCAACGCCATAGGTAAAAACTGCATACCCGTCGGTAGTTGAATCCATGCTATATTCCAAGCAAACAAGAGGTGAATCAAGACCGTAAACCCGATAAACCCCATTTCCGTGGTCTATGGCTATAACAAGCTCCGCACGGGCAACCTGGTCAATCACGCCCGACGGTGCCGCTGCCGACATAAAGCCTCCACGGTTTGCGCCCGCAAAGTCCTTAAATGTGATAGTCACGTCGAAAGCCCCCGCGATTATATCCTGCGACTTCATAGCGACGCTTAGCGTTAGGGCGTTGTTTACGGTTGTTACGTCATACCCTCTTTTGGTTTCCACCCTTGTAATGATGGCCTCGCCCGATGAGTTTACCGTAAAACTCGCAATATCAGCCGCGTTGATTAGCTTTGCGCCTTGTATACGGTTAAATGCCGCGGTAGGTGTTCCACACGCCATCGCCAAAGCTCCGCTTATTGTTCCAATACATGCCATATTATAATTTCCTTTCTTTTTAGTTAATTACTATCCTGCTGCTGCTGCCTTATAGAGGGTGTCGTATTCTTCCACACCCATGGCTAAATGGTCTTCCCCTATAGTGTTTTCCGGCGTTTCCAAAGTGATGGTAGCCCATGCACCATTCTCATGCGTGTTGTCACCTGCCGCCGTAGCTGATATTGCCCATTTCTCATGCGTTTGGTCCCCGCCCGCCGTAGCGGATAGCCCGTGATACAGTCCATAGACGCGCGGATACGACCCATCTGCCGGCCTCGTGATAATCACAAACGACCCGTTAGAAAAAGCCTGCATAGTCGTCCGCCAGGGGGAGTCGTGGACGCGAGTAAATACAATTGACGCTGAATGCGAATACGCGTTGGGCGCGCCCTCATTAACCTTCAGCGCGGAAGATATAACTAATGAACGCTTAACGGTATCAATTACGTAAGGCTTTGTACCAGCAACGAGAGTAAGCCCGAGCACCTGCATAGTACTGTTGTCTATCGAAAAGCTCGATATATCAGCCTTGTTAATAATAAGCGCACTGGATAAACCAGTTGCGCCAGTGTCACAATCATAATTGATTGACCTTGCTACTTTTGAAATACATGCCATAATTAAACTGATTTAGAGATTATTGATGCGCGAACCGCATTATAACACATCATGTGTGCGTTTCCTGCCGAACCTTCCGGGTCGGACAGGGTAACCGTTACAAGTGCGGCATTCGCGTTGCTGTCGAACTCCATTGCCGAACACTCTAAGGGACATTGAACACCCACAATCCCGGCGGCATCATCCGCGTATTGCACCATCACATAGAACCTACTCATTGCGAGTGTAGACATTATAGGGCCATCGGCGGGCATCTTAAAAGTCACCGATGTGTTCAACCTCGTAGAAGCGTCCGTTGTTTTAAGGGTTGCGGTGTACTGTAGGTTTTGTTTATACCCTTCCACCTTGTAGCTTTTCGCACCACTGACAAAGGATACATTTGAAATCACGCCCCCGTTGGAAGCAAAAGTAACATCTTCTGCGTGCATCAGATATATGTCTTTAAGCCCCACTCGCGTAATGCTGCAAGGTTGTAGGATGTTACCCGAAAGTTTATTTAAACAAGTTTTTGCCATATTATATAAAATGAAAAAAGGGCTGGGTTAATATCCCAACCCCTTTTATTGTTAATACTAATTTTCATTAAGCAGAAGTATGTAACCACATCTGCATTTTTTCGGGTGCAACCAGCATGGCATCAGCCGCGAACAAAGTCTGTGAGTAGTAGTTACGAGTTTTTGCGTCCTGGATGAAAGGAGCAATGTTAGTAGAACTACCTTCCAAGGCAATCTGAATGTTGTCCTTCGGAGTGAATACTACGAAAGCATCAGTATTACTGTCAACCAAGGCAGCGTTAGACACGTGGCGAAGTTCGTTAATCTTGTACCCCTCGAAGAAGTAAACCGGGCGTCCGTCAACGATGTCGGACTGTGCAGCACTGTTATCTCTATCCTGCAAAATGTTCTTATAAAGGCGCATAACGTTAGATGTTACGAAGAATTCCGATGTGTCGAGTGTATCGGGGCGTTGTGCGTCGATAGCTCCGCGAAGTGCAGCAAGAACGCCGGCTGTGTCAAGTGTCAAAACGTTTTCGGTCTCTCCGCTATCCTTAAACTGCTTGATGATACCACCTTGCGTAAAGATACCGTAGCCCGTAGCCCCTTCCTTAACGTCGCCATCCAACCAAGCGAGACGCAGCAAGTCAGCCTCTAACACCTTCAATACTTCGGACTGGATGAAACCTGCCAAATCGGTTGCGGAAAAATCGTCCTCCAAGTTGATGCCGCGTGCCACCATTTTGCCCCACAAAGACTGCAAACAGATTTCGATGGGCAATTCAATCGGGGCGTGTGTGTAATACTTAACCTTGTCTTTTACGTTATTGTAGAAGTATTCACCGCCACAACCTGCTGATTTACGCAAAGCCTTGTCGGTTGCTGTAAGGGAAACAACGGGCGTATTGTTAGCGATACCGTTAAGTACGGTGATACCGTTAGAAATCTCACCAGCCAAACCGACGGTCAAAGAGATAACTTCGTTCAAACTGTTAATGTTCAGTTTGTTAAGGTCTGTAAATGTAAGTGCCATAATTTCTTAATTTTTTTGTTTGTTATTTTTTGTAAAATCTCTTTGCCGCTTCAGCCACCGCGTCTCGGCTAAGGGCTGTTTCTTTCTTCTTGTCCTTCGGAATTCTTACCTGGAGAACACCGGGTTTCGCAGTCGCTCTGCTAAATTGCGCTGTCATTGCTGCCATTGAAGCGGTCAACGTTGCGATAGATGTCTCAAGTGCTGCGATACGGTTAGAAAACTCTTCGGGTACGACTGCTGTTTTGGATTCTACTACCGCCTCTTCTGCCTCGAATGGCTTAACCTCGGTAATCACACCGCCTTCGATAGTGATAACCAAAATACCTTCCTCGACTTGAATCTGTACTTCACCGTCCGGGTAAACGTTGCCTTCGCTATCAAAGACCTTATCACCGATAGCCATCACCTCACCAGCCGCCTCGATAGTAATGCTATTACCATCCACGGTTTCTACTGTTTCCGTTGCAAACTGCGTCTTCTGAAATAGATTTGCAAACGCGCTGAAAAATTTGTTCATTTTTTTCTCTGTTTTATTGTTATTAAAAAGGCTTTCCGTGGCAGCTGGAAGCCCCACTAAATCACATGAATACAATTCCACAAACTCGGTAACGTCAAGAATATTGCCATTCAATTCTACCGAATTGTAACCAACCACCGAAACACCCAACATATCGGGTTCTTTTTCTATCATGGTTGCAATAAACTTCGCTTCATTGGGGTAGGCTGTCTCAAGTGCTTCGGATAATTCCAAATCGGCATAAGCTACGCCGTCTTCATAAATGAAGTTAGTGAATTTTCCCAGATACCCGTCCAGCATATCACTGCCGTTGTGGGTACGTCTGCAATGAACTGGCTTAAGGTTTCCGAGCGCTACAACGCTTTTAACTGCCGCGTCCGTAATAGAAAGGGGGTATTCCCCACCCTCGTGCATCCCGAAGTTGGTCGTTAGCCCGGCTTGAATAATTCTAAGCTTTTTAAATTTCATAAAAATTGTTTTTGTTGTAACACGTGCAAAGATAGAGCCTTTTGTCGTATGCGCCACCTCTGCACGAGTTGATTAATATTAGAAAGTTGCGAAGCCCTTGACCACCGCCACGTCGTTTTGCCCTGCGCTGATGTCCTGCACCGATACAACCGGGTTAGGCATGCTCATAACGGCATCGATGACTACCCCCGCGAGCTGGTTAATGCTTTCGCTTGATAGGCGCACGTTATCGGACTGCCTAACCATTCGGTTTGCTTCGGAGATGCTTGCGGCCATACCGCCATCGGCAAACTTGTAAAGCCCGGACGTACCGAAAGAGTGGCCCCCATGTGCCTCGTTAATGGCTGATAGGGCGTTAATCTCTGCACTCGCTGTCTTCTTCAGGATATAGACGTTCTCGCCTCCTTCGGCCTCGAACACCTGCCCGTTATCGCCCCGAAATGTTACACCGCCTTGTGCGTGGGAGCGCCCGTATATCTGACCACCCTTTGCATACTTCTTGACCGATGTGTTAATTTTCGTATCGGGGTCTTTCTGTTTTGCAATCGTAGCGACTTGTTTCATACCGAAAGCAATAACTATCGCGGCTTGTGCGATGCCGAGTATACCACCTTGTGCCAGTGCTTTAGTAGCACCGAGATAAGTGTTAATGGTTGCTTGAACCACACCGAACGCCTTACCGATTGCACTCTCCTCGCCCAGCAAAGTAGACATCTGGCCTGCCAGCCCTGCCGTCATAGTCAATTCAGCGTTAACGCGTGCCCTCGTGTTATCCTCCTTAGCCTTCTCGTACTTCGATTGAATCAGAGCCGTGTCCGCTCCTATCTTCTCGGCTGCTGCGATTTCCTGCGCGTATTGGGCGTCTAATGCGGCTTGCCTTAACTCGTATTCGTTCGTTATGTTAGCACTCTGCAATTCGCGTAGGTTAGCCTCGTCGAGTGCTTTCCTTTCTTTTTCGGCACGGTCTTGTTCTTCTCGCATCTGCTGTTCCAGTTGTAACACACCTAACCGAAACGCTTGTTCCCGGTTGGCAAACTCTTGCTGCGAGATTAAGCCCTGTTCTAAACGGTAACGTTCAAGCTTTAGACTTTCTTCGACGTATGCCTTTTCGTTTTCAAGTTTTAACGATATACTATCATTAGCTATTTCCTTTTCCTGCAAAGATAGTTCTAACTTGGTGCGCGCTTCCTCGAATTGTCTGATAGTCTGCTCCTGCAATTCTCGCTTCGCTTTTTCCGCATCCTGCGCTGCCTTGATAGCCGCCGCCGCTTTCTTCTCCTCGCTGGCCTTAAAAGCCGCTGCGTTCTTTGCGTTCTGCTGGGCTACCAATCCGCTTGCCTGGTTTTCCAGCTCCTTACGCTGTGCGATGTATTCGGCTTGCTTGCTTTGAAGGTCTGCGAGCGCTTGCATTTCCGCCCTTCTATCCTCTTTGGATGTGTATCCGAGTTCGTTTTGCGCCTTTATCTGCTCGTACTTTTGCTTCAACACACCGACTTCCGCGGCTTCCATCTGCTTAAGGATGGCAATACCCCGTTGCGCGGCTGCGTTCCGTTCGTTCATGCTCTTTAGCTGGTCTCCTACAAGCGTCTTTTGTGCTTCCAGCTCTCTACGCATCGCACTAACGGTAACAAGGTTCTTTGTTTCCGCCTCGTATATCGCTAATTCCTGCTGGGATAGTGCTTTGGCTGTGTTCGCTGCCTTAGCGGTCTCTTCGGTAATCAGACCGATAGACGAAAGCAAGTTAACAACCTTTTCGCTCACCCACTCGAAAGCCTTTGCGACACCGCTCAACATGTTGGTGATGCCGTCGAGTATCCGGGAGAAGATAGCCTCAAACGGAGCGAACGCCGCCTTTAGGTTTGCTGCCATCTCGCTATTACGTTTCATCAGTTTTTCAACCGTGGATATGAGAACCAGAATAACCGACACGATAGCAAGTATAGGGTTAGCTTTCAGCGTAGCATTAAACACCTTTAGGACGTTCACACCCCCCGATAGAGACGTAGCCATAGCCGCCGTAGCCCCAGAAAGCCCTTGCGTGCTGCTCATTGCCTCCTGTATGCTTTCCGCATAGTTACCTACGTTCCTACGGTTATCGCCTACTGCCTTTTCCATCTCCTTAAGTTTGTCGGAAATCTCTTTGGTCTCGGTAACAAGCGCTTTTCCCTCGTCCGTATTGTTACGAGTTGCCGCACTCATGGCGTTTAGCTCTTTCGTGTTCTTCGCCAACTGTGCTCGCAAAGCATCTACGCTGTCTTCCTGGCTCTTTAACAGCGTAGTGTTTACCTTGATAGCCGAGTTATTGTCAGAAATGGACTTATTGATATCTGTTAACTGTTTCGTTAGTTCTACCTGGGCTTTCGTCGAATTGGAAACGGCGTTCCTATAATCGTCCTGCGACAAGCTGCCGGACTTGAAAGCCTTTCCTGCCTCGTCCAGCTGCTTTTTTTCGTCTTTCAACGCGCTTTGCAACTGCTTCTTTGTTTCTGCCAGCTCAAGCGACTTTGCAATTAACGCATCCAGCCCGTCGAGTGCTTCGGAAGTATCGAAAGAGAGGTCTAATAATGTAACTTGTTCAGCCATAATGTTTTGTTTTTAATTTTTAACTGCGATTAACGTAACGTTCGCATTTCCCGTTGACGGGTCCCAATTACTTAATGTCCTAAGGTAGAACCAGTGGTTAAGCTCACCTACGAAATAAAGCGCGTCGGACTTCATTTTCTGTATATCAAAATATGATAGATTCATTTTAGCCGTCACCTGCCACCCGGGGGAAAAACGGTAGTAATGCCCTGCTATCGTAGCGCGATAACCGTTTGCACGGTTGAAATAGTTATCGGGCACGTACGAGCCCGCCAGCCTAATCATAGAGGCATATGGTCTTTGTGCACCAGGGTTTACCGGGAACGCGCTCTCGCCTACTGTCTCCTGCGTAGATATAGCCCCACCGTAACCGCCTACCGTCTGTTTGATTGAACCTACCTGCACCGCATATGTTCTCGCAGCGCCCGCGGCTTCTGCAACCTTTATACTCGATTGGTCTATTTTTCCCGTCCAATCAACCCGGTACGTAGAAATAGTAGACGGGTTGATAAACGGTTTCAGTGTCAACGCAAACGGTTTGGATTTAAATTCGTACGTCCAGCAAAAAGCCTTGCAGAACGCCTGCACAATACCGAAAGGCGTATCTATGCCCATTGTCTCTACTAAGTCCCATGCATAGGTAGGGGCTGTGGCCGAATTAATCTTGAACGATATATAATACGCTTCTGCATTCGGTACGGTGGTAATTGGTGTAAACGAATACACCCCCGATGAAGCCGAGGTAGTAAAGCCGAAGTTCAAATCGCGTGAAGGCCTCGGAGTAACCAAGCATGACGTAGAACCCGGGTTTACCGGGTAGTACGGGTGATTGCCATCGGGTCTTACCGCACCGCGTTTAAATGGCAAAGCGAATGTACCGCCGTTGCTTCTAAGATAAATGGTAGAAGGCGTGGAAGGCGGAAGGACAACAAACGAATCATCCGTAAACCTCAAATCGAAATCGGAGCCAGTCATGTATGTAAAACACGTGGCAACCTCGTTGCTTTCCGCTATCATGTAATTAGCCGAATATACCGAGCCGGTCAGCCCATCGTGCGCGCCTTTAAAAACCAATTGGCTTTCCGCGTCCTTGTATTCCCCTGCCGTTTTAGTTACTCGGTCTGCGATGTATGACATAAGCAAGGGCGATGACCCGTTCGCCGCGTATATCGTAGGTATGGTAACGTTGTTTGGGTACGCGTAATTAAGGCTATCTATGTATGTCGAAAACTGATATGCCGGTGTTTCCAATTTAGGTATGGCAACCACTGGGGCGCGCAATGTCGAAAGCTTCGATATGTTTTCTATCAGTTCAAGGCTATATCCGTCCTCATCTGCCGTTACACGTACACGGAACAAACCGCTACCGAACGGAATATTGAGGCCCCCAAAATACAATTCGGCGCGGTATGGGGCTGTCCTTATGAACTTCCCTGGGAAACGTTCAGAACGGAATACCCGGTCGTTCACTTCTGAACGCGGTATGTTGATTGCCCCGGAGTAACTAACCGTTTGCTCCGTGAATTTCAGGGGGTCAGGGTTGTTGATAGTCAGTTTTACCGAGCTAGCGGAAACACCGTCTATCGCTTCCCCATTAATTCGTATCGTTAAGTCCATATTGTTAAGGCTCTATAATTTCAAATTTGCATTTAAACGCGACTACCCGTCCCGTCGCACCGCCTTGTATGTTCAGCGCGTTCGGGTTCTGTATCGTAACGCGTGCCCACTGGTTAGTAGCCAAAGGGAATATCCCGGCAACATCGCCCGAACGTGAAAGCCAATACAGCGCATTTTGGTTACCGTCCGTTACTACTACATTTATTGTAACGTCGTAGGACAACACACGGTTGCCGCCCGAGAAGTTAACCAAGTAAGTGGGCACAATACGGTATTGGTCAAAATACATCGTATCATAAGCCCCTTTGCTGTTAAGCCAACGAAGCGTTACCCGTTTATTAGGGTCGGGGCAATACGGATATTTACGTTCAAAACGTGCGTAGCCCCAGGGAGACGTATCTTTTGCGTTTCTGAACTCTCTATTAGGCTGGTTTGCGCCTTGCGAAGTCCCGTCATTAGGCCAAATATAGGATGTACTACCACCGATGTTTCTGTATCGTAGTCTACCGTCCGCGTTTGCGGTTCGCTGACCATATCTCAAAGCAAAGTTAAAAGGCACACCCGTTAACGGAGTGTTAAGAAACGAAGCACAGCTAAAGTCCAATTGGTTAAACAGTCCGTTGCCGTAGTCCGATAGGTTGCGCGTGCTCTCCCATGTCTCAAACTTGGCATCTGCTACCGGAGCGTGTATAACGCGCATAAAGATAGATTTCGGTGTACCCTCCACGTATAGCATTTGCACCATGTCTACGAAATCAGTAGGCCCCAAGCCTGCGTTGATGCTCTCCGTTATACTCGGTGTGGCTGCTGCCATCATTGACATATCCAATATAGCACCCTCGTATGGGGTAACTACGGCGGTTGCCTTGGTAGCCCCATTACGTGAAAAGATAAGGGATATACTGGTAACCGCGCCCACCTGCTCCAAGCGTATAGGGCGGTAAATACCCGCGCCTATGCTGCCGATTGACGTATAGCCGGCTTCTGCGGTAGTTGCATTAGTTAATAGGTTTCTTATAATCATTGCTTTTTAGTTAAAATTGTTAATATCTCCGCGCTGATAATACGGTTAACTTCTACCGTTACGCGCTTGATAAGTTCGGGGGTTAATATCTTACTTGCTACGCCCCCCTCGTTGTATTCGTTAGGTACTTTGATACCGTCCCTTTTAATCACATAGGCAATCGCGTAGGCGGCTTCTTCGGGTATGTCCGTACCGGCGTTCGCGTTCTTGTCCTTAATCCATTGCTTGATAGCGGATATGGGCGGCATTGTGCCGGGTCTACGTCCGTCTTCCATCTGATAGATGTACGCTGGGGCTACAATACGAATGCCACCGGGATATTCCTCGACTTGTGTTTGCTTATCGAAGTTACCCGAGGCGTTCAGCTTCATAGCGTAGTAGTTGGCTACAATCTCATCACGAATCTTTTTAACCGCTTGTACTACTTCGCTGTTCATGATTTACAAGTATTTAAACCAGGCGTACGGTTTACGGTTTTTTAGGTATTCGGTATCGTGGTCATTGGCGTACGCCTCTTTCTCGAAGCCCATTCTATCATATGGCTTATCGTTCGGGTCGCATGGTTTCTTTTCAAAACTCCACGCAAAGTAACGTATCACCCATTCGATACCGTACCAAACGTAAAAAGGCACATAAAGCATTTCGCGCATCTGTTTGGTGTGAATGCTTTCGTGTCTTATTGTCTTTTCACTTATATAGGCATTGCCGCGAACGAACAACACGCCAAAAAGGTTAATCGCTTTGAAGCCCTTAAAGGGGATAAACTTGTTTCTGATAATCTTCATAATTTCATGTGCCGTTCATTAGTTAACGACGCACAAAAGTACGTAGTATATCACTACGAAACAAACCGCACGAAGTCTGTTACCCGAATTTGTACACATCTAAAACGGCCTCCCATCCCGATTTAATGCTATCGTACTGGTTCTGCACTTTCGACAAGCGAATAGAGCCAATCTCGTAGCTGCACACAAAGGCTGCCAACATATCCTGCAAAAGCTTGTCGGTGCGTATCAGCGTCGCAATCTCTGCAGCATCATCGCGCATATACTCGGACGTACCCATACAGCGTATTACGATAGTGTAGCCGTTACTACGCGGTACATTCACATCGGTATAATAGCCCGTAGTTATATCCAGGGTGAAGAAGTCTACCGATAAACTGTTTGCCGCTACGTTCTGCACGGCTGTATCTCCGAACACCAGCGGAAGCCCTAAAGCTGCCGCACGTGTATTCGCTGTGTTGTAAATTGTATCAAAAGTCATATGTTAACGGTTTTTAGATTGTTGTTTCTTTAATTCACGTTTCTCTTTCTCTATCTCGTCGTTACGTTTGGCGATAGCAAGCATAGCATCCGAGTAGTTGATTTGTTTAGCTTCGTCAAAGCTACAGTGGAAAAGCTCGGCAGTTACCTGCACAAGTCCGAGAAGGTTCTTTGCCTGCCTGATATTCTCATCGCCGGTCAACGCGCTTTCACCGCTTTTGCCGTGCATGTTTTGGAAAATCACCTGCTCCAGGCCATCGGCTATTTCCAACTGTTTAACTATGAACTTGTCAAGCTTCACAGCGTCCACGACGGTAACGGGTTCATAGTTATCGTCAGTCCATGCCTTGATACGTTCTAATGCGTTCTCGGCTCTTCGAGTTTCCAGGATAGCCCATAAGCCAATTTCCTCGATGTCCTTAAGACGATACACTGCTTTGCCGTTACGGGTTGCAACCTGGGAAGGCTTAAGATATTTGATGAGGTCTTTAAGCAAGCGTTCCTCATCACGTGTCATACGTACCGTGCCATCGACCGGCATGTTCGCGATACGGAGCATTGCCGCGCGGTTACGGATATTAGCAATTTTGAAAGATAGTCTAAAAAGTAAATTCTTCATTTTAAAGCGTTTTAAGCGACTTTCTTTGTCGCGGTTAGTAGTTCTATCGGGGGAGAAAAAAAGCCCGTAGGGGGGCAAGCAAATGCTATTTAGGGCGGTATTTACGTATTAGGTAATCTACGCCATAACGCAAAGCGTCGAGTGAGTGGTTCCAAGCATCTATGGGTTCATTGGTGTACGTGTTCGTCGCTTCGTCCTTTATCCACTTGTAGTTATCCAGTTCGTCCAGCATCTTAACGCTGCGTTTCGTTACGTGCAGTTTGAACTGGGCGACCTGGGCGATACCCGCCGATATAGAGCCTCGTCCCTTGACACACGGTATTGCTTTGATACGTCTTTGCTGTAGCTCCACAATACTCTTTTGCTCCGCACTGTCACACACGGTTACGACGCGGTTAAGTCCCTGGCCCGTCAAGTAGTCTGCGATGGCGCTGTTAAGTAGACCCGTCTCATAACAAAGTAAGTCTACGTACAAGTCCCAGCCCTCAAAGCGTATATCAACAATGGCGGTGGGGTCATTAACGAATCCGAAGTCAAGCCCCAGGCATCTACCTGTGAACGTTTCGGGTAATTCGTCGATAACTTCATAGTGGGGGTAAACGTTACCCTCTACGCCGCCCGTCTCGCCCTCACCGTAGACGCGCCACCAGTTGGCATCGTTCTTGTTCTTCTCGATTGCGCCTACCTGCTCCTTGGTTAAGTACGGGTTATCCTTGTACGTTGAGTGGATGGTTACGTATCTGTCACCTACGAACTCGGTTTCGCCCCAAAACCTGCGTACCGGGTTAAAGTCGATAATAACCTTTTTACGGGTACGGATATCAAGCTGCCTAAAGATTTCCCTGGGTATGCCCTGCGCCTCGTTGACGAACAGAATATCACGTGCGGGGCCGTGCACCTTTGAAGCGTTATCGACGCCAAAGAACTCTATCATGCACCCGTTGGGATATGTGTAACACCCCTCGGTCTTGTTGAACGAATTCTCATCCCATACGCCCTCGGCTGCCAGCATCTGCCTGAAGTCTCGCTGCATGCCTCGTTTCACCATAGGAAGCGTAGCGGCAACGCACGAAACAATAAGGGGCTTTTCGGAGTTAGAGCAAAGGAGATGCAACATCTGCAACGTTGCCCACGTCTTGCCGGAACGTGTGCCGCCCTTTGATGCGACACCACGTATTCGGGGGTCGACGAAAGCCGCCAATAATTTTTCAAATGTGTATGTTACATTCATCAGATACCCCCTAACTTTTGTAGGTTCTTCACCGCATCCTCGGAAAGTACGTTTACCTGCATAGCCTTTGTGCAGGCTTCCTTACCGTTGCTTGTAACATCTTTAAGGTCTCGCAACCCTCGTAGTTTCGCCATGTAGTTAGCATCCACCATCCCGGCAAGGGCCGCTTCGTCCATCTCGGTTGTTATAAGCTCCTTTATCAGAGTGTAACCTAATAGAAGGTTCTCGGCATCGGGGTTCGTCTCGGAAGCCTTTTCCAGCTTCGCTATGTTCTTATTGAAGTCTTTTATAGACCAGCCTATGAAAAGGCAGAAGCCGCCAACGGAGGGCGCGCGTTTCTTCTCCACGGGTACCTTCTGCCCTGCTGCCGCGCCGCCCTTCAGTATCTCGTATTGTATATAGGGGTTCTTCTCGCAAAAGTTCATGTACTCCGCTACGTAATTAATACACTCGTCGATGCTGCTAAGCGTCGCACCGTTCACGCCTCGTGTCTGCACTACTTCATAAAGTTGTGTGCATGCCTTTAGCTTGTCCTTTGGTTTTGGGGGTGTCCCGGTTGCCTGCCCTTTCTTGATTTCCTTTTTCGTATCGGGGGCGGCTTCTTTCTTTGTTCTTCCTGCCATAATCGTTAATTGGTTTTGTGCGTGCATGGGATATTGGATAATGTCCGTGTGCGCGCGGTCTATTACTCCCTTAAGGGTGTGGGGGCAAAAGTACATAACTTCCTGCCACGAACCAACCTGCAATCAGTCGTGAAAATCAAAAACATTTTACAAAGTAGGAGGCGGCACAGATAACGCATTGTGCCACAACGAGTTACAAGCGTTTTTGCCTACTGTGCCAGGCACGTTTCTGGTGGCACACCTCGGGTGGCACAGATAACGCGCTACGTATCAGACCGTTAGAGCGACTGTGCCACTGTGCCAGGCAAAAAGCACTTTTCTAACACTTGTTTTATAAATAGTATATATTACTGCTATCTCTACATTGCAATTACCATATATTTTTCCAAATAAAGTGTTATACCTATTTTATACTATTTAGTGGCACAGTGTAGATAACTACATATAGGTCAGTGAATTATCTGTGCCACTTGCTGTGCCACCCTACATTTTTCCTGGCACAGTAAATGTTAACGGTATTGTAGGTCAGCAAGTTAAGCGAGACAAGGACTGTGACACGCCTATATTTTTTACTTGCCACATTTGATTATCAGCACGTTAGCACGGTGCGCATTTTGATAAGCATTTTTCAATTAACAATCTAAACACTTTTTAAGAATTGAGCTTTCATAAAATATAATGACAAAGGGCGATTTCTGACTATTTGTAAGCCGAAACCGCCCTTTTGCTATCATTTTTTAAAGGTATATGCTATTCGTAAGGGGCACTATCATTTTGTAACCTTAAGGCGTTCCCACCTATCAAATAGCCAACCGCCACCGTCCGTGTTCCAATACCAAATCATTATCGAACCATCCGGGAAAAGAGTTGCCCGGCTTATCCTTCCTTGCCTGTCGATGGTGTATCGCCTCGGCACATCTTGCTCGTTCCGCTTCTCCTCATCGCGTCTTGCCTCATCCCGGAACAAGTATTGCCGCTTATTCACTTCCTGCTTATACGTGTAATCCTGCCCCCCTATATAGGCCGCCAACTTATCTATCCACTTTCGGCACTCACGGGCTGATACGCTACCGCGCCCCCATCTATCCTTTTTGACGCCCTTCTCGAATCCGTACCGCCTAATGAACTCCCATATAATGAACGTGTGTACGTTGAGGCATGCCGCCATATCCATAAAACTAATTCTCCTCATACACTATGTTTTTAAGTTTTATATACTTGTAACGTGCCCACCCGCTCGAAGCTTCTTCATGAATACGTATCCACCTACGCTCATTAAATTCTCGGGCATGTGCCACGCGCCCACACCGATAAGGTAATCTACTTCGTCAACCTTTGCAGATGTCCTATTGCCCCATTTAAGCTTATGGGGAATCTTTGGTTCTTTAGTCATTTTCTTATTCTTGTTTTCGTTAAACACTCCGTTACTCGTCGTACTCCCCATCTATATTACGGGCTGCAAATTTAGCCACAAACCACAAACCAGTTACCAAACCCGCACCGATTGCTATTCCGAATAAACACATTAATGCCTCCATACCTTGTCCCCCCATACTTTTTCCTCCCGTATCTTTGACGATACATTTTCTAAACCGTCTCCCATGCTAACAAGCCTCATGCCTCCGTGCTTACCACGGATATAAGCGGCTTGTACATTGCCGTGCTCATCCGTAGAGAATTGGATACCTCGCACGCCTTCGTGCTCCTTGATAAGCTCGCCTATCGTTCTGGGTCTCGGGTTTACTGGCTCGAGCATCTCCAGCGGCTCCTCCAGCATCCCGGCGCTGCGGTATTCATAAGAAAGGAATTCATCCTCGGACACGCCTATATCGTTAGCGCCCCAGGACTGCCAGCCGTTCACGTGGTCGACACCTAATATCACGCCGTGCATATCGTTCCAACCGACTACCACACCGGCATACTCACCGTTCTTGTTGAATACCGCACGTCCTGCGTACAGCAATGCAAAATCTTTGTTTCTAATCATAATCTTCTAATCTATTAAATCATTAATACTGGCATACCAATATCTTTCGCACTTTTTGACTACAACATCTTGCGGGTCCAAAAATTCCCCATACCATCCTTCGATTTTGGAAGCGTCTACTATAAGTGGGAATGCATATTCATTGTCCCTATACCCCACTACTTCCGATTTCTCGCCGTTGCATTTAGCCAATCTCCCTATGTACTTTTCCATTGGGTGGGCTTCTTTCTGTTTAAACTGCGAGTACATCTCACTAACTGCTTTTGAATACTTTTCCATAATCTTTTGTTTTTAAATCATTGATACAAATATAACACTTTTCCTGTTACGTTGGTTCTTTCGTTAACTTCATTTAAGCATTAAACTATCCCTCAACGATAGCCCGTGCTCTAATTGCTGTAGCTTGAAATTACGTTGTATGCTGTCCGCGGCGCTCTGTACTACGGTGCAGCCTACTAATAGTAGTAGTAGGACTGTGATAACTACTATTAGCTTTTTCATTTCTTACTGTAAAATTCCATAAGTTCTTTAATGCTCTCCATCAGCCCGTCTTGCGTCTGTTTCTTGCCTTCCAGGGCTTTTATTATCTTCTCGTCTACCGTTCCAGTGGTTAAGATGTGATGAACGGTTACTGGGTACGTTTGCCCCTGACGGTACAACCGGGCGTTGAACTGCATGTATAGCTCCAGGCTCCATGTGTTACCGAACCATATAAGCGTATGCCCACCTTTTTGTAGGTTAAGCCCGTGCCCTGCGCTCGCCGGGTGCGTTACAAGCACTTTAATCTTTCCGGCGTTCCACTCGGCTATCTGCTCGGGCTTCTCCAGCTTGACGGGCTTATATGCCTTTAGCTTCTTCACTATGCGGTCAAGGTCATGCTTGTAAGAGTAGGCAACCAATACGGGCGAACCGTTTGCAGCCTCTACAAGCTCCTCGAGTTTTTCCAACTTCTCGTCGTGCACCTCGATAACCTTTCGGTCAGAATCGTATATCGCGCCATTCGCGAATTGCTGTAGCTTATTGGATAAAGCCGCCGCACTTGCCGCGCTTATCGGTTCGGGCGAGTTGATAAGCTCCAATACTTGCTCCTTCTCGAACTCCTTATACTGTGCCAGCACTTTAGGAGACAGCTCCACGCGGTCGTATATGTTAATGCGGTCGGGCATCTTCAAATAATCCTCGGCGGTCATTGATATGGTTATGTCGCTGATAAGGTCACTTATCTGCTTCTCTGTTTCCTCCTGTGGGCTTTTCAGCGCATAACTGTACACTATATCACCGTTCCGTTTATCGGGTCTGAAAAACCTATCCCTGTACGCTGTGATTGATTTTCCGAGCCTTTGCCCTTGGTCTATCAAATACATTTGTGCAAATAGGTCTATCAGTCCGTTTGGCGATGGCGTACCGGTCAAACCTACAACGCGCGGTATGAACTTACGAACCTTTCTGAGAGCTTTAAAACGCTTTGATGCGTAATTCTTAAAACTGCTAAGCTCGTCGATAACAACCATATCGTAGGGAAGTTTAATACCTCCGTACTCCATTACGAGCCAAACAATGTTATCGCGGCTAATCGCGTAGATGTCCGCTTTCCTCTCGTAGGCTTCCCGGCGCTGCTTAACTGTGCCGTCGATAACGGAAATCGTCAAGTCCTTAAGGTGTGCCCACGACTTAATCTCATCGCTCCATGTAACCTGTGTTACTTTCTTCGGGGCTATTACCAGGCAATTAGATATAATGCAATTTTCCAAAAGGTCTTTGATGGCGGTTAGGGCTGTTACTGTCTTACCCAAACCCATATCAAGGAACAACGCGCAAAACTCGTTGTCAATAATATGTTGCACTCCCTTCACTTGGTATTCATGTAATTGCTTTCTTTCTAACATAGCATTGCTTTTATCATTGATAACTGGGCGCTAAACTCATGGAGAGCCGCTGGTGTTATATGCCCTAATACCCTATCGTAATCGGCCGCGCACTTGATGCGCTGCCCGTTGATTACTATTTCGGTGTGTCCTGCGATACACTTTAACTTTAAATCTATATAGTTTACCATAACTTTATTACTTCATTAATTTAGTTCGATACCATACGCATATACTTTTGAAATCTCTTTCCTCGGGAATTTCTCCGAGTTGTTTACGGGAAAGGAAAATAACGTCTTTGGTTATATCGTCTTCAAGTTGTTTCATTACTTGTTCCTCATCTCCGTACTTCTTATCGCGTACATACATCGCCCCGCTCTTTAAGCTGAAAGTACAACCCTAAACGGTATTCAATCTCATTTCTAATTCCTTTTTCATGATTTTCTGTTTTTAATTTGATATCACAAAGATAATGGTTTTTGCGATACGTTGGCTATTTCCCTAACTTTATTTAAGAAGAAAGTTATTGCAGCGTCCCTGCTTTCCAAATCGTCTATGACGAATACCTTGAAGCCGAGCGCCCTTAACTTCTCGTGGATGTAGGATTGTATCTTTGTTGGCTTCTTCCCGGTGGTCTTTATCTCGGCAAAGCCTACGTACCCACCCTGGCAAATTACCATCCTATCCGGCAAACCCTTTACAAAGGTGGATAATAATTTTATTACCCACACTTTTTTTGTTCGGTTAAGCTTCTCGGAAAATGTACGCTCTAAATCTTTTTCACTTATTATATCCCTCATTATTATAACGTAAATTGAATTGCTTTATTTTCTAACTTAGAAACGCTTATGACCTCGGGGTACGTCCCGTCTGCACGTTTTGCCGACATATCGCGATAGTAAAACTTTTCGCCTTCCATACCGAAGTAGCGGAATAGCCGCCCGTCGCACGTTATTATATAGTCGTGCTTCTTATAGTTCTTGCCTTCGCGCCCTATCTTTAGGGAACTCCTGTGATTGCCAAAAAGGCCGCTATGCTTTAGTTCGAACGTTTTTGGTGGCAGGTGCGTTTCCGGGGAGTAAAGCCATTGTGCTAACTCCGAAAGGTCTGCGTACAAGTGGTATCCCTCTGCGTCGACACCTAAATACATATAGGGTGAGTTATCAGTTATGAACACCGGGTAACCGATATACTTACCGTTCCACTTCTTGCCCTCTGTATAGAGCATTGGTGGCTTCATTGTCTCGTCCATACAAAATACCGTCGTATCGTCGCTTTCCTCGTCTTCTACGAGCTTCTCCGCCTCGGCCGGTGCAACTACCTTGGTTTCCTTAGAAAGCTCCGAAATGCGATATTTGCATATGTGGATAATCTTTTCGTAGTCAAGCGTCCGCGACTCGCCTTCCTTGCTGCGTAGCACGCGTTTCACTATATCCGCGTCCCAGGGGTTGAGGTTATACTCTTTCCAAATGTCCCATGGCTGTATAGCATGTTTTGAATAATCGGACTTTCCTACATTGTAACTCTGTACGTTTTCACTTGCTGGCATAACACAATATTATTTTATCTGTTTTGAATTTGTTTTTATAAAACTCCCGTGCCATCTCCACGGTTGAAAACACCTCATCGTCAGGTGTTGGATAATAAGAGGTACGTTCCCCTGCGTTTACTGCGATAACTTTTAAGATAGTAACCATTCTAATTTATTGTTTTCTGTGTTAATACATTCTGATAGTTTATGCAAGCTCGTTTCTGTGATTTGGCGCGTGTAGGTCTGCCCCAGCATACCAATAAACGGTTTGTCACCTGCGTACATAATACGCGATACGTGTTCAACGTTGATAAACTCCACTTGTAATTCGCCTTTAACTACGAATTCCAGCCTGATAAAGTTTCCACTTTTCATAATCTTTTCTTTTTAAAATTGTATATACTTAATAAACAGCGGAGATTTAAAAAGGTTCTCCGATTACCTAATTATTTTTTGCTTAATAGCTGTTTTACTATCTCCTCTGCTATCCGCTTAACTACCGGGACGGCTACACTATTTCCGAACTGCTTGTATGCCTGGGTTTTAGATACAGTTATCTTAAAAGGGGAGTCCGCATTAGCCTTACCGGGCACCCACCCGTCCGAAATTATATTGTATCCCTGCAATCTGCCAGCCTCTTCGGGCGATAACATGCGGGGGTTCAGTCCTTTTTCTGACTGGTCTATGAGGCAATCTTTTCCATTCTTATGGTAACTGGCTGTTAGGGTGCCTACAAATTTTGCCTCCCGGCTGTATTTCTGATGACCGAACCCCTTACCGTTTTTTACATTTCTTTCTTTACGTTTCTGAAACCCTTCCCATAACTTGTCGCTTATCGGTAGCATGCCGGACTCGTCGTGCAATACATCGGCTAATCTCGTAGGCGCTGCCTCGGTCTTCGCTTCCTCCTTGTCGTATATAGTATTCCCGTTTACATCTATCCCATAGGGGAAGGAGAAGCCGTCAGCCTTTATGCTGTCCTTGTGCCAAGCCACTATGAACAACCGTTCTCTGTTTTGCGGAACACCGAAATATCGTGCATTAACAATATCATAGGCGTAGGCGTAGCCGAGTTCTTCAATTGTTGCTAAAATAACTTTTAACGTGTTTCCTCCGTCGTGCCCCCTCAAACCCTTAACATTCTCGAGAAATAAAACTTTGGGGGGCGTGCCTGCTTCTACTTTTTCTTTTATTAAATTCGCTATGCTAAAAAACAATGTGCCTCTCGTGTCCTCGAATCCCTTTTTAAGTCCCGCAACCGAGAACGGCTGACACGGAAACCCACCGCAGCACACATCGAACACTGGAACATCTTCTGTGTCAACCTTTGTTATGTCATCGTTGAAGTATAGATATTCTCCGTTACGGCCTTTCAAAAATAGAGAGGGCTCCTCATCTTTATAATTAGCTTCATACGTTAATCTCGCGTACTTGTCTATCTCGCTGGCAAAAACACATCTTCCGCCAACACTTTTCATTGCAATATGGAAACCGCCTATCCCTGCAAATAAATCTATAAACTTAAATTCCATGATTATTTTTTTAAATTGTTATACCTATTATTCTGCCAACGCTTCTGCCATCTTTCGTAATTCACCACGGGAAACGGCTATGCTGAAATACTTTCCTATTCTCTCTTCGATGACCCACGTACCGTTAAGTTTTTGGAAGTGCGCGGTATTACCGCCCGGGTTGTTAAGGTTCACCGTTTCGCCCTTTGCTGGCTTATACTCGGCAAGTGATGCTAATGTAGCCTCGGCTTCTTCCGGTGTACCAAGATGGATGATTAGATTATAGTTAGCGCTTTCCCTCGTTTGCGCCTCGATTGTTATACTACCGTTCGTATCGATTAGCTTGCATACTCCCATGCGGAAGGACTTCAATACATTGGGTTTACCCTGACTTGTAACCTGGGCGGATACGTTTACTACTGTGATTGCTAACACTGCTAAAACTACAAATACTTTTTTCATAATCTTATTATTTTAAAATTTCTACAATATTATCTAAATTCACAAGCCAGTACGTTTCTGCCTTCTTCGTTATTATGTCCGTATCTCTTAAAGCGGAGTTCTTCCACCCTAGGCACTTGGCGTCTATGATAACCTGGTGTGTGTTACCCGAGACATACCCCACGACTTCCACAATTGAAAACCTATCGAATACTGGTTCGGTTACGCGTTGTTCTTGCATTTCTCTCGGCAAAGCACCAAGGCTAACTAATACTCTCTTTCCTACTAATTCTTTCTGTTCCATAATCTTAATTTTTAAATTGTTATTATTTCCTTTTGACATTACAAATATAGGGTTTATTCCAATACGTTGTATATTTCATTAACACTGTTTAAGAATAAACCCTATTTTAGTCAATCTGTTAACAAGTCGTTAACTTTCAGACTTGGTATCGACGTCTGCGTTAACAATTCTTTTGAAACCTCTTTGTTGTCCGTATGACTTTACGCGCTGCCTGCTACGCTCCCAGCCGGGTAACTTGTTCAGTATATCATTAATCTCGGAAGCGTCCTTTGCTTTAATTTTCCCTACCTCGAAACCTAAAGCCTCAACCAGTACGCCCGTAGCGCTAACGAAGTCCATCTGCGCGCATTCCTCCTTTGCTATCTCATCCTCGTCGTAATTCTCGTAGTACATGCGACGTTCCAAAGGAAACATTTTCTCCCAGTTGGTCGGTACGTACATGTCGCAATACTTTGCTACGGCTTCGGTACGCGGGTCTGTCTCGAAGTGTTCCTCTCTTCCTTGTTCAGCTATTACCTCGGCTTCGGCTGATAACAACGTAGGCACACCGCGGAAATACATGTTAACGGCTTCAGCCCATAATTGGTCGACGTATGCCGGGAAATCAGCCTCAAAGATACGATGGGTGTTTTCGTTGGCTCGTACACGCACGGGTAGGAATCTACGCCCCCCTGTTGCGTCCTTCAAAAACTCGTCCTTGTTGGTTGTCCCAAAGAAAACGCATTGACGCGGAAAGTTCTTTGTTACACGCCCGTACGCTGGTCTAAAGCTGTCCTCGGTCTTGGTGATGAAATTCTTAACCATCTCCACCTCTGAACGTCGCATTGCCGATAGCTCGGCGATTTCCAATATCCAGTTACCCTGCAATTGTTCAAACGCTGTCTTGCCGTCCATAGTTGACAAGCTATCCGAGAACCACTGTTTACCCAGCATCTTAAGGAATGTACTTTTTCCGGCCCCTTGGTCTGACTGTAGAACCAGCATACTATCGAACTTGCAACCCTTTTGAAAGATACGTTTAACCGCACCTACCATCATGATACGGAAAGCCTCGCGAGTGTATATGTTATCCTCCGCACCGAGTATATCTATTAACGCGGTATCTACGCGCTGTGTGCCGTCCCATTCTAAGTTTGTCAGATAGTTCTGCACCGGGTGGAAAGAGTTAATCTCGGCAACCAGTGAAATAGCATCATCTACCTTAAACGAGCTACTGATGCCGTAAACATCTTCGATATGTTTTCTAACGCCTGCAAAATCTACATCTTGAAAGTCCGTGCTGCTATCCTTTGGTCTCCATATCGGGGTACGGGTAACCACCCTGCGTTCTTTAAATAGGTCACGAGCTATCAAGCCTTTTAAATTCGGGTCATACTTAAGTATTAAACCCAGGTTCTTTGCGCTCGGCAAGTAATTACCTTTTTTATCAACCTCGAGTTCTGCCATTACCTTTTCAAATGGTACCTCGGGCAAACTGTCGTGAACCTCTTCGGGTTCTATGGTTTCCTCGAAGTCATTCATAACCTCGGTAGTCTTTGCCAGCAAACGAGATGCGCGCATTTCCGCTACTTTTGCGTCCTTGTTTACAAGTTCGTTCATCGCGTCGGTTGACTTCGTGCGGTCTTGTCCCTTATCCATCTTACCGAACTTGTGCACACGTACCAAGTCGTAGGCGTTAAACACGTGGTTTCCTCGTATCGGGTCATTGTTATGGAACGAATAAGCAAACATATCGTCAAAGGTAAGCATACCGCCCGAAGTAGAACCACCACTGTACGTCCATCTGTCGGGCTGGTCTGTCGGCTCATAAATGTCCGGCAAGTATTCCGCGATAACTTCTGAAATGGTGTATGCCCGGCAAAAGTCACCTACCGTACCCTCCTTTAAAGTAGGGTCTTGCTGCTCCTTAACAAAGGTACGTACTTCGCCCTTCTCGTCTTTGTGGTATGCCCATTCCGTCGTATCGTGCCAATCTGCGTACATGTTAAGGTATTCGTTGACATCTAAAGGAAACTCGCACAACTGCGAATAATCGGTGTAGTCATAATCTACGTCTCGGGACACCGAGGGGAAGAACATACAGCGCTCGGGCTGGAAGGTTGTTCGGTCATACAAATCTATCCCGGTAATCTCGGCAACCTTCCTGGCAATAGCTTCGTACTGCTCACCATCCACGGGTTCGGACAATGGAATGATAACGCGATAACGCAACACCCCTGCTTTCGGGTTATGCTTATGTGTCCCGTGTATGATGCAAGCACAGTTTATTGCTGCGAAAAAACGCTCGGGAAAGTCCGCCTCCCCATAGTCGATGTCAAGCGCCAATAGCGAACGCTCGCCTACGCTGCTTTTGTTTCGCCTGCTACCGAGTAGCTCACCGCCCAGAAATGCGCCTACGTCTTTAATAGCTCCTTGTTCGGCTTTGCTCGCTGCCATGAACTCGCGGTATGTTTCCTCCGTTACCTTCGCACTGGTAAACCTCTTTACAAGTTCTTCCCATGTGTAGGTACGGTTTTTCCAACTTACCGATTTGGCATTCGTCGCGGTGGCAACCTTAAAAGTCATTTTCTTTAAATCCATTCCCTAATCTTTTTTATAATATTCTGTTACGTAACCCGCTGCTCGCAATGGAATGTTGGCCGCCCACCCTGGGGCGCTGCACATCGCATCTATCATTGCATTAAGCGTTAATTCCTCGTTCCCGTCTTTAGGTATTTCCGCGGCTATTTCGTCGTGCACATGCAGCACAATGTTATAACCCATATCGAATACCTTGAAAATCGCATTCGCCAATAAATCGCGGCTTATGGCCTGCACAATGTTTTCCGTTAGCTTGCCTCCGTAGGTATGTAACTTCGCCCACTTGCCAGTAGTTTGTTCTTGTCCCATGTAGGAAATATCCTGCACGTCAAACTCACCGTTATCCCCCGATATTGTTCTACTGCTTAAACGCGCGGAGGGGTAAAAAAGTTTTCGCCCAGACGGTAATTCTATTGTCATTGCACCGCCCTCGTATCTGAACGTTATCGTAGAAAGCTCATCGATAACGAACGTTTGTGGTCTATGTGTGCCTATACACGTTTTTGCAGCATTTTCTAAAGACCTCCACAAAGATACTACTTTTTTGTTAGCTTCTCTCCATTTTAACAGTATTTGAGGCTTTTCTTCTTCTGTTAACGCTTTCTTGGTATCCATCGTAGTAAGGGCGTTAACCCCACCCCCATAACCTAATGCAAGCTCGGCAACCTTTCCGCGCTGTCTTAGCTCATCACCTTTGTGAACGGGAACACCGAACATCTTGGAGGCAGAAGCGCAATATATATCAGCCTTTGGGTCTTTGAACAAATCAAGCCTCCATTTTTCGTTAGCCACCCATGCGATTACGCGGGCTTCAATTGCCGAAAAGTCAGCTACTGAAAAGGTGTACCCATCGGGGGCAATAAACGCGGTACGAATAAGCTGCGATAGAATGTGTGTGGGCTTCTCATACATTAGTTCCATCAGCGATAAATCATGCAACTTTGCCAGGTCTCGCGCTTCATCCAGCTCCTCGATATGGTTTTGCGGTAGGTTCTGCAACTGAACCAAGCGCCCGGCCCACCGTCCGGTACGGTTCGCACCGTAATACCTAAACAGCCCTCTAATACGGTCTCCGCGTCCTGCACTTGCAAGGATGGCTGTATATTTAGCATTCGACGTTTTACCTATTTCCCTGCGTAGGGCGATAACGTCTAACACTGATTGCTTATCCGCTTCGGAGATGTTCTGTAGACTCACAATCTCTTTTATAACATCCTCTATCACTCCTTTTGTTAACGACGAAACAACCACCCCGGTACGTTCCTTGATGAACCCCTTTAACTGGGGCATGGACTTTAGCGAACCGATACCGTATTTGCTTTCGGCTATCTCGGCTAACTTCTGTTTATATTCCTCGTCCATATCCCGGGCAGCCGTCGCTAATTGCAAATCGGCCCGTATTCCGTAGTCATTTATGCGTTGGTCTGCCGCATATATCTTTTGCTCTATTTCGGGAAATTCAAACCGTGATAATTTACCGAATATTTCCTTTTCAGAAAGCACGTCATAACGAAGATATTCTATAAATTCGTTCCAGGCTTCCGGGTCATGCTCGGGAAGGTTACGAGTACGCCCACCGTTTACTTTTGTGGGTTTGCACGGTACGGAGAAATAGCGGATAAGGTTTTTGCCCGTGCCCAGCTTCTTGTCCTGCAAATTGAGAATCTGCGAAACCGCGTCCAGAGATGGTGGCAGACCGCAATAGAGCGCCATGTTAGCCGTACAGAAAAATCGCATAGGACTTATATCAAAGCCGTATTCCCTCAAACAGACGCGCTCAAACGTAGCATTGTGGGCTACTATAACTACTTCCGGGTCATTAGCTACAGAGGTGAACAAATCGTAAAACTCGCCCAGTCCTCCGGGCTTTGTTAGGTCTATTATTGATACCTCCGTGTCGGTGTCCCACATATAACCGCACAACAATATTTGAAAATTCTCATCCTCGCAATACTTGTAGTTGCCAGCGCTTTTGATATCTGTTTCGGAATATGTTTCAAAGTCGATAAAAAGATGCTTCATAACTTCTTTGGTTTTAATTGTTTATACTAATACAAAGGCAAAGGTAGGTAAATGTTTTGGATAAACAAGAAAAAGGGCTATCGATTGCAACTATTTAACAATTGATAGCCCTATTATTTAATCTACAAAAATATTTGTATACGTGATAAATCCGCGCTTCTTGTTGAGGACCACAAACGCTTGTTTAGGTTCTTCGTATGGCAGCCCCATGCCGCATGCGTATGCGTCGTAGCCTTTTACAGAGCCGTTCACACAAAACTCTTTAGTATATATAGACTGGTGGAAGTGACCCAGGAAAACCTTATCTACTTTAATCGTCTGGTTTAATTTTCCGAACCATCTTAGCATCGGTGGGAATAAACCACCTACGCCTCCCGCACTCTTAACCTGGTGTCCGTGGCACATAAGAATTTTCCTACCGTATATATCCAGGTACGCAAATTCACTTTCGGGAATAATAAACTCAAATTTTGTTAGACCCATTAAAGTTAAGGCTTGCTCTATATCCTTGTACATAAAGTATTCATGGTTCATCGCAAAACCGTTCGCAAACTGCATGCGCTTCGTGGTTCTTGAATGATTTCCGCATATACCGACAACAACAAACTTTTCAACTTCGGGCAATTGGTCGTGCATTGCTTTCAGCCCGGAAATAAGCCATGATTTGATAGTAGAAATTCCTTGCATTGGGGTCTGGCTGTTTGTTTGCGCCAGTTCGTCGTGAATATAGCCACCTATGAAGTCTCCCAGCAAACCAACTACCAAATTATTTATAGAATGCTTTTTAACCATGTATATAGCGTTCGCGAAATAGTTCTTAACGCGCTTCTCTGCAATATCTAGGTTGAACTCATTCAGACCTAAAACGGTTGATGCTTTTACGGTCTCCTCTATGTGGAAGTCCGAAGCAATCAGTATGCCCGTATTTTCGTCATCTATGCTCGACTTTGTTTTTTCTACAATGTTGATGAGTTCAAACGTGCCCTTGTCTTCCTTCAAACCGATAATACCTTTTATCTCCTCCTCTGTATAGAGGCTCTGCAATTTTGCTATTACCGGGTCTACCACTACTTCGATAGGTTCGCTTTCTGGTACGGTAGGGCCGTTCATTCGTGCATTCCAGTATGCGGTATCTCTCTTTGTATATTTCTTCACGGGTTTGCCTGTTGCTTTTGAAATTCTAACCCCCTGCGCGTTTATGTATGAATCCCCTTTTCCCATTTTTGCTTTTTATATTGTGGGGGCTCTTACGCCCCCCACCCCACGTTCTTACCAATGTTTTTTTTTACTCCGAAAGGGTTACTTAAACAAATCGTCGTTCTCGTCGATATCCACCGTATCGAAATCGTCAAGACTTGTTCCACCATCCAAACGTTCACCGTCCGCGGTTTTTTGTATTCCGTTCAGCCCTACACCTACACCGTATTTCCCGGTAAACTCATAAGGGTAAAAAGACACCGCTACATTACCGTAACATCCGCTATACACCTCGTTTTTGTCTGTGATGTACTGTTTTCTACCGTCGATTACGATAGGCGCGCCTTGTGCTTCTTTACGCTTCGCGTTGATGAAGTAGCACCCCTTGTATTCTGCGCCGTCTTTTTCTTCATCACCATCTCTTAACGGGTTATTCCACGTCTTGGGGTCTTTGCCTGCGAGTTTAGGATATTTAGTCTTAAGCATTGCGCGCTCGGCTTCAATTGCTGCCTTAATCTTTGAGACCTCCGGGCTATTCTTGTCAATCAGTAGGCAAACGCTATACGTTGCGTCTCCTTGTCCGTTAATTTGTGATGCTTCAAACACACGTACATAGCTCAATCTCGCATTTTTAATCATTGCTTTCATATTACACTTTTTTTCTTTTTGTCCTCTAAGCGGTTCGGACGCTCCGTTTTTAAATCGTATGCAAATATAACAAATAAATCTGTAAGTTGTTCACTCTGTTAACCTTGTTTAACTTTAAAAGTCTTTGGGGCTATTGAAAGAGCGTATTCTAAGTCCTTTTTGTTAGCCATCCATATTATATACTCTTTCGACCCGACGGGGTATTTCATAATCTCGTAGCTATTCATTTTTAAAATGGTTTTCAGCTCTGCTGCGGTTGTTTCCTTAAGAGCTGTCAAGAGGGCTTGCATGTTCTTTGAACTTCTCTCAATCTCCGATTTACTCCATGTTCGGAACTGCTTCCTATTCCAAAACTTCGTTAACTTGGTAAGCTCTTCATTACTCATTGTTCCCTGGTTGAATTTAAATGTACTCATAATCTTTTTGTTTTTAAATTAGTTGTTATCTCTCTCTCTTTCGATGATGCAAAGATAACAGCTAATTCGTTACGTTGGTTCTTTCGTTAACTTCTTTTACGAATTTAATTCCTCGAACATATCCAAAGTAGGTTGTATCGGTTCTCTCTTATCGCTTTCCGGTGCGAGCGTTGGCGCGCCCTGGGGCTTAATTATTACACCGTCCAGTAGAACCGTTAAGGGCTTCTTTCCCACGGTACGTTCCAAGTCTCCGATACCTTTTATCTTCGTATTAATAAGGGCCTCCCGGTCGAAACCTGCATCGGTTAGCCGTTTTAAGGCCTCCGCTTCGTCTTTAATCACACGGGCCGAACGTCCCTCTACGAGCTTCCACCCGTTCACATGCTTACCGCTTAAGGCTTCCGACATTGCAAACTGCTTGACTGACGCTAACCAGTCGGTAAACATATCCGCCTTATTAAGTATTTCCCCGATTTCTTCAAGGGATAGGGCTTTGGTTTCTCCGTGGGTCTCGAACTCGTTAACCAGTGCATCGCGTTGCGCCCGACATTGTGCCTTAAACTTGCAGAACTTACAGTGCGCCCCTACTTTTGTTTCTCCCTGCCCGGAAAATGCTTTCTCGGCCGTAGGTCTTAGTACGTGTATCGCCCAGTGGGTCAAATCTTGTGCGGACATCTCGAATGCCGAGTAATTGCCTAACCGTACTTGTGCGATGTGCATACGTACCTTTCCAATCTTGGACCGGTGCTGTGGTTCTAATGAGTTAAGTACTCCAATGGCGTACATCATTAGCTGACTGTTTCCGTTGGCATCTACCTGTACGCCCTTACCATATTTTAGGTCTATGACGTTAATAACCGTTTTGCCCACTATATCGCAATCGCAGCTACCGAAACACTCGGGTACGTATTGGGCTAGGTCGAACTTCCGTTCTATACTCATTTTAGCGCCTTCCTCCAGTTCGTATATGTCGCACACGTAGCAAACGTAGTCGGTTACGTACTTATCCATCTCGGGACTGTAATACTTGTTTTTCGCAATCTCTTTTGGTACGGGCAATTCATCAAGTAGTGGGGTGTATTCCCCAGCCAAATACTTTCTTATGGCGTGCTCTGCCAACTCGTGAGCTACTGTTCCCTCTTCCGAGGCCGCGCTTCCCGTGCTCGGTATGTTTTCCTCCAACCGTGCGGATGGTGTGCAGTTCATCCAGCGGTGCGAGCTACTGGGAGATAGGAGCGCATGCGCGCGCTCGCTATGGTTTATCTGCTCTTTCATCTTGTCAAGGGGTAATTTTCAATACGTTGTTTAAGTAATGCGAATTTAGAGGCGCTAACCTTTGAAAGTGATGTGCCCCCGAACTCCAAAAGTATAGATGCCATCTCGTCACGGGTAATGTGTCCAGACTTTACACTGGATATTACGAGGTGTTGCATCTCCTTCAATGTGGGTGCTTCATCCTTCGTTTCCTCTTCTGCCTTTGCAGGCTCTTCTGCCTTTGCAGGCTCTTCTGCCTTTGCAGGCTCGGGCTTCGCTTTCTTCGGGGCCGCGGTCTTTGTCGGTTCGCTAAACGTAGGCGCTACGGGTTGCGATGGTTCGCTAAACGTAGGCGCTA
>OGOL01000778.1_pt1 | contig 34680 bp, 36 predicted proteins | sample 1552641 | NCBI WGS metagenome assembly OGOL01 (sample SAMEA2580140, study PRJEB22360) | human gut metagenome | biome: human gut; feature: human-associated habitat; material: faeces | place: Denmark | collected 2008/2010 | reverse complement strand
CTCGACATCAGCGGGGTTCTGCTTCATGATGACCTTGGTGGCCTCCTTGACGAAGTCGACGAACTTGTCGTTCTTGGCAACGAAGTCAGTCTCAGCGTTGACCTCGATGACAACACCGACCTTGCAGGCGGGGCAGTAGTCAGCGTAGACCATACCCTCGGCAGCCACGCGGCTTGCCTTCTTGGCGGCGGTAGCCAGACCACGCTCGCGCAGGATCTCGATTGCCTTCTCGAAGTTGCCGTCAGCCTCGGTCAGAGCCTTCTTGCACTCCATCATGCCGCAGTCGGTCTGCTTGCGCAGTTCCATAACGTCCTTTGCAGAAATAGCCATTTTTGTTTTCTCCCTTACACGTTATTTGATTGGTTGCGGAATGGGAAATCAGGCGTTTGCTGCGTCCTCAGCGGGAGCGGCCTCCTGGTTGCCCTGCTTGCCTTCCAGCACAGCGTCAGCCATAGCGCCGGCGATCAGCTTGACAGCGCGGATAGCGTCGTCGTTGCCGGGGATCACGTAGTCGATCTCATCGGGGTTGCAGTTGGTATCAACGATAGCAACGATGGGGATGTTCAGCTTGCGAGCCTCGGCAACAGCGATGCGCTCCTTGTGAGGATCGACGATGAACATAGCCTTCGGCAGGGTCTTCATGTTCTTGACGCCGCCCAGGTACTTGTCCAGCTTCTCCATCTCCAGCTCCAGCTTGGCAACTTCCTTCTTGGGCAGCAGCTCGAAGGTGCCGTTCTCCTTCATCTTAGCCAGCTGATCCATACGGTCGATGCGCTTACGGATGGTGCGGAAGTTGGTCATCATGCCGCCCAGCCAGCGAGCGTTGACATAGTGCATACCGCAGCGCAGAGCCTCGTCACGGATGGACTCCTGAGCCTGCTTCTTGGTGCCAACGAACAGGATGTCGCCGCCCTCAGCTGCAACTTCCTTCACGTAGTTGTAAGCCTCGTCCAGCTTCTTCACGGTCTTCTGCAGGTCAATGATATAGATACCATTGCGCTCGGTGAAGATGTACTTAGCCATCTTGGGGTTCCAGCGGCGGGTCTGGTGACCGAAGTGCACACCTGCCTCGAGAAGCTGCTTCATAGAAACGACTGCCATAATAAAATACCTCCAGATATTGTTTTGCCTCCGCACACCGTGATCTGCACAGTACATCGGGTACCGGCGGACTGCCCTCAACCCAAAAGGGCACAAAAGGGCATAGTGATGCGTGTGTAATGCTTTGTTATAATAGCACAAAAAGAATGCGGTTGCAAGTAGTTTTCTCTGTTTTGTATAAAGAAATGCTCACTTTTTCTCTTATTTGCCCGTATTCATCCCGCTCAGACCTGCAACGCCCATGCGGTTGAGGGCATATCCCTTGCCGAACATCAGGTCGTATTGCAGCATCCAGTGCTCGTTTGTCCAGCGCTGCTGGAACTCCGTGGGCTGCTGGGTGGTGGTGCCGTCCAAGTTCATGGTAGTGCCGCGGGTGCAGCTGCGGCTGGCGACCCGCAGCTGCCGGTTGAGGAACTGGAAGTACAGCGGCTGCTCCAGCCCGAACAGTTCCATCATCACCGGAGAGATATCGTAGGCGGCAATGGTGCCAAGATCCACCTGCTGCTGGCTGTAATTCGACCACATCAGCAGCGTGGTCTGGTGCAGACGGGGGTCGGTGCTGGAGCCGCTTGCATAACCGGTAGTGGTGTAGACATCGTAGTTGGAATCGATGGGGTTATAATGGTCGCCCCAGAACACCAGAATAACCGGCTCGTCCACCTGAGAAAAATACGCCGTCAGCTTGCCCAGCATGGCGTCTGCATCCCGGATGCCGGTAGCGAAATCTTCCAGCGCACCCACGGTGCTGCTCTTGAGCCCCACCGGATGGGATACGACGTGCACCCGCTCGTCATCCGGGTAGTTGTCTCTATTATAATTGGTATGGTTCTGCATGGTGACCGCGTGCAGGAAGATGGGCTTATCAGAGGAAGTGCTCATCTTTTCGTACTGCTGAATGATCTGGTCGGCCATGGAGTCATCGGTCACAAGGCCGCTGGTCCAGTAGTGCTTGCGCACCTTGGTCACGCCGTGCATATCTTCCAGACTGATAAAATCGCTGAAGCCGAGGTTAGGGTACGCCTTATCGCGGCTCCAGTATTTTGCCCAGAAGCAGTGCACCGCAGCGGTCTGATAGCCCTTGAGTTTAAGGTAATTGGGCAGGGCGAACATGGGCTTTGTGACGTGCTGCTGGTAGGGCTTGCTGCCGCTGGGCAGGAAGGACACCGAGTAGCCGGTCAGGGCTTCAAATTCCACATCACAGGTGCCGCCGCCAAAGCTGGGGCTGTAGGCTCTGCCGTAGGCGCTGGTCTGCTGCAGAGCATGAAGATTCTGCGATACATCGGTATCAAAGGTGATGCCGTACTGCTCTAACTCCGAGACATCCCAGTAGGATTCATCCATTACATAAATAATGGTAGGCTGCTTTGCCCGCTCCTCCTTGGGGGTAGTAGCGGCATAGCTGCCCGCATACATGGGGCCGGTAGAGAATTTCTCACTCTCGGCTACGTTATCCAGAATATCGTCCACTGCCTGCTCCGAGTAGCCCTCGGGCTTGTCGATCTCCAGATTGGTGAGGTTGGTCATAAAACCGGTAAGTACACCGTAGTAACGATAGTAGCGGTCCTGCATCCATGCATCCGGCGTGATGCCCAAAACCTGCGTGACTGCGGGCTGTAAGTAAACGCCGAAGATCAGCAGACACAGCGCCGCCGCCGAAGCACCGGTGCCCGCAAGCCTTGGCAGCCAGCGCTGACGCAGCCGACCGCGGTAAACAAAGAAGCTTGCCACCGTAAGCGCCAGCACCAGCACAATGGAGACCACCATGCTGGTCTGCAACTTGAGCCCGGCAGCAGAGGCCACACCGGCGGCTTCGGACACCTGCATCAGATCCCACGGCAGAAAGGGCTCACCCCGCAGCTGCATGGTATAGAAGTTTACCGCGCAGGGCGCACAGCCCAGAACAGCCATGCCCAGCGTGGCAAGCGGCGGGATGCGTAGCACCCAGTCCAGCAGTTCCCACACCAGAAACAGCAGCAGCCATGCCAGCAGGTATGCCCCGAAATGGGGAAAAATAAAGCTGATAAAGGTATCAGCGGTCAGCGACCCACGCGCGATCCACTCGCCCAGCAGCAGCACGATAAGAGAAACTGCCGCCGGGAAGAGCATCCGCAGGGTCAACAGCGGTTTGGATGTTTTCATAGTCGATATCCCTTTCCACGTCCCGAACCCTATTTCCAGAGTGGCTGTGCTATTTGCACAAGCCTTTCGTGCTTATTATAGTCACTTTGCTGAAAATGTCCATTCATGATTTTACAAAAATTACGGTTTTATTTTTCAAAATATTCCCCTATTTTTCACAGACCCAGCTTAGCACGCAGCTGCTGCCAGAAGCCGTGCGGTGCTGCCGGTGCTTTTGGCACGGCGGTATGCACCAGAATGGCGTCCGTGCCGATGGTCTCGATCTCCCTCCAAGGGATGGTCAGACTCTCGTCCCGACCCAGCAGACCAAAAAATCGTGGCCTGCCCAGTAAGATCAGGCTTTGCAGCTGCGCCGTTGCGGGGTCAAGTTCCAGATCATCCGCGCAGCCAAGGCACACCCCCTGCTCCAACTGAACGACCTCTTTCTCGCACAGTTCCCGGATCGTCACGGCACTCTCCCCTTTCTGCCACAGCATACGCCGGGGCGGCATTTTCTATGCCAAAGGGGTGGAAAGCACCCGCCCGGTTGTGGTATACTATGGAAAATATCTGAGAAAAACATCCAATACAAGCGAGGCAGCAGTTATGTATAAAAGCATTATTTTTGATATCGGCGGTGTGCTGGTGGATTTTGACCCCAAGGCGTACCTTGTAGACCGGCTGTGCAACGCCGAGATGGAGGAGAAGGTCTACGATTTGACCTTTGGCAGCGAGGAGTGGCAGCTGCTGGACGCGGGCAAGCTTTCCCGCTATGACGGCAACCAGCGTATGCTGGAGCACGCCCATGCCGAGGGTTGCGCCTTTGAGGTGCAGGGCGTTCTGGACGACTGGATGCACATTCTGCGCCCGCGTCTGCGGATGCTGGAGCTGGTGCGGCGGCTGAAGAGCCACGGCTATTGCGTGTATTACCTGAGCAACATCCCGCAGGATGTGCTGGAATTGCTGATCGAACGCGGCGTGCTGGCTCAGTTTGACGGCGGCGTAGCCTCCTGTGAGGTACAGGTGAACAAACCCGACCCGCAGATCTACAAAGCTCTGCTGAAGAAGTATCAGCTGAAGGCCAGCGAGTGCGTATTTATCGACGACAGGCTGGAAAACGTGCAGGCCGCCTTTGCGCTGGGCTTTGCCGGTATCCAGATGAAAGACAGTGTAGGCACGCTGATCCGCAGCCTTGCCACCTGCAATGTAACGCTGCGCTGAGCATTGATCCAATAAATGCAGCAGCCCCTGCCGGAAAGATCTTTCCGGCAGGGGCTGCTTTGCGTTGGTAGGAACTTACTTTTCCTCGTAGCTCTGGCAGTAGTGCGGGGTCTCCACCTGCTGGGTGGTGCAGCTGCACTGCTCCGTCACCTTGATCTGCGGCAGATCACATTTGCAGCCGTCCACATTGTGGCAGCACGCGCAGACATCACAGGTCACGCCGATGTTTTCCATGCTTATCACCTCTTTGTCCATAGGTTGCCCTGTGGAGCAAGGGTTTATACATGGATTTTATCCGTTTGCCTTTTTGGCTTCCCGCTTGGACTTGAGCGTGACTGCCACGTGCCTGATAGACAACACCGGATGCACCGGCAGCATACGCGGGCCAGCCCAGCGCATGACTGCACGAATTTTCTCCCGCATTTCCGGTTTATAGCAATGGACCTTGCAGGCGGAACAGAAGGTCTTTGTTTCCATAAACGGACACTTTTCAATGCGCGCAAGCGCATAATCGTGCAGCTGCCGGCACTCCGGGCATAAAGTGCCTTTGGGAGTGTCATGCTGTTTGCGGCAGTAGAGTGCGATCATCTCGCTGACAAGCAGTTTTTCATCTGCACGCTTTTTATCCAAGTTTTTGGGGGTCTGCTGCATCGGGTTCGTTCCTCCTGATCGTTCCTTATTCTCTTTTACGGCCAGACCGGCGCGCAGCACGGCGCACTGCACCGCGCAAAAACGCAAAGCCAACCGTAACACCGATTGCCGCAGCCATTTCCATATACACCGCCTTTATCAAAAACGGCAGGGGCTGCCGGATATTTCGTCCGCTTTCCCCTGCCGCAAATTTTACATTGTTACGATACTCTGTGCAAAGGCTGCTGCATCCTTAATGAATGTTAGAACTGTCTAACTTTTATCGCTATATAAATGCCGTTACACGGCAAGTTATAGTTTAGCGCAGCAAACCATTTTTGTCAAGAGAATGCTCCCCTTGCAAAGCTTACCAAGCAGCCAGATCTGCGCCCAGCTTACGGCAGGCAGCCTGCACGTCATCATCAGGCGTTTCGTTGCAGATGAGACCTTCCTCGCTGAACAGCTGTGCGCCATCATCCTGTGCGCGCTGTACCCAGTCGCGCATCCACTGACCGTCACCCCAGCCGTAGGAGCCGAACAGTGCGACCTTTTTGCCGTTCAGAGAGCCTTCCAGCGCAGCAAACATGGGCTCGAACTCGCTCTCCTCCAGCTGCTCTGCACCCATAGCCGGGCAGCCAAAGGCCACCACGTCAAACTCTGCCAGCTTTGCGGGGGTCATCTCGGCACAGGATACGATGGTGCCGTTGGCACCTGCGCCCTCGGCGATGCAGTTTGCCATGGTCTCGGTGTTGCCGGTTGCGCTCCAAAATACGATTGCTACTTTGCTCATAAAACTCTACCTCTTTCTCTGCGTAGTTAGTTTTGAATAACTTCATGTTCTGTGAAAATGCGTCCGTGTTTCATGACGCATTTTTGTAGTTAGTATTTTCTAACCGTCAACAGGATACCACAGCCCTGCCCCGCTTGTCAAGGCATTAGCGCAATGTTTGCACGGTGCAACAATGCCGCCTTGCTCAAAAGTGCATGAAGCGTGTGTTTCAGCCGCCTAATACGCGGAAAACTACCAACAGCACTCCGTAGATGACCGGCTGATGCAGCAGATACAACAGCAGCGAGTGCCGTCCAAGCCAGCCCAGCGACGAGCAAACCGAGCGGTGCAAGGGCTCCATGCGCTGCCGCCCTACAATACCGTAGAGAAAGTACCCTGCCCAGAACAGAAACAGCCACGGCAGAAGGGCAAAATAATCCGTAGAATAGAACCACCACGGATAAAAGCCAAAGTACGCTGTGACGTAGTTTGCATACAGTGTCTGCGGCAGCCAGAGGCGCAGGCTGCCAAAACCCAAATAGCCTGCCGAAACATTGCGGGTCAGGGCGAACAGCACTGCGGAGATAGCAAACCCTGCTGCGGGGGGAATGCGCCGCAGCGGCTTTTCCAAAAGGCCGGTCAGCAGCATAGCGCTGCCCAGCAGGGTCAGCACGCCAAAAACGACCCTGTCCTCCGGCATAAAAAGCAGCGTGACCGCCGTGACAAGCGCCCCTGCCCCAAACACCTGTGCGCCCCGGCGCAGGGTTTGATGCCCCAGCTGCACGCAAAAGCCGGACAACAGAATAAACACCCAACAGATGCTCTGCTGCCACAGATGCCCGGGCAGGCCATAATACCAGTCGGCCTGAATGCCGAACAGATTGACCAGATCCCAGCAGCCGTGATAGAGCATCATGCTAACTAAATCCAGCCCGCGCAGCTCGTCCAGAAGGGCGTAGCGGCCAGAAGTGTTATTGTTCTTCACGGCGTTTTCCTTCCTTTTTGTCACGCTGTTACACTGTTTTGCGGCGCAGCAGGCTCATGGGCGGCAGTTCCGGGGTGGGCATGGTGTATTTTTCCATGGCGTGAGGGGTGCTTTCCACCCGCTCCCCTGCTTCGTTTTCGATCCATTCCGGGGTAAGCGGGATACTGCGTCCGTCCGGGCACAGTGCCTCCAGCGTATCTCCAAGGCTCCATTTGCCGCGCTGCTGGCAATGGGCGATGCCGTTTTCCCAGCTGTCCACCGTACCCACGAACTCCCACTCGCGGATGTAGGTGGCGCTGTCGGTGGCCTGCTTGGCCTGCTCGCGGCCAAAATAGAAGCCAGGAGAGTAATGCCGGTGGCTGGTACGGGTAAGCTCTGCGTACACCTCCGGCGGCAATTCAAAGTTATCGTTTGCCGGGTCGGCCAGATAGGCGTCCAGTGCCTTGCGGTAGGCAGCGGTAACGCTGGCCACATAGTAGAAGGTCTTGGCGCGGCCTTCGATCTTCAGGCTGTCCACGCCCGCCTTGCAGATCAGGTCGATGAAGGGCGCGGTGCACATATCGTTGGCGTTAAGGATGTAGCTGCCGTTCTCGTTTTCGCCGATCTCGTACAGCTGACCGGGGCGGGTCTCCTCGCTCAGGTAATACTTCCAGCGGCAGGGCTGGGCGCACTGGCCGCGGTTGGCATCACGTCCTGCCATGTAGTTGGACAACAGACACCGGCCGGACACGCTCATGCACATAGCACCGTGCACAAAGGCTTCAATTTCAAGCTCCGGCGGGGTCTTATCGCGCAGGATGGCAATATCCTGCAAGGTCATCTCCCGGGCCAGCACAACCCGCTTTGCGCCCATTTTGTAGGCGGCGCGGGCGGCTGCCCAGTTGGTGATGCCGGTCTGGGTAGAAAGATGCACATCAATGTCCGGGGCAAAGGTCTTGCAGGCATCCAGCACACCAAGGTCTGCCACGATAAAAGCATCCACACCGGCCTTGGCGGCTTCCTTGATGGCCCCCGGCAGGCGGTCGGCTTCCTCGTTGGTGGGCAGGGTGTTCATGGTCAGGTAGACCTTGCGGCCGCGGGCATGGGCGTAGATGACGCTTTCCGTCAGCTGCTCCGGGGTGAAATTAGCCGGGGCAGAGCGCATACCAAACTCCGGCAGGCCGCAGTAAACGGCATCGGCACCGTAGTTGATGGCATAACGCAGACGTTCCGCATCGCCCGCCGGGGCAAGCAGTTCCGGGATCTGTAACATTTGTAGGTTCCTCTCTTATGTATCACAGTTTTTGACGGGAAAGGGGCCGCTGCACCGTGTTTTTTAGTGCAGCGGCCTTTCCTCAGTTTTTCAGGCTTTTGTTCACAGCTGCGGCAGTTTTGCAGTTTGCGTTATGCTCTGCCAGCGTGTGGGCGTAGTAGTAATTGCCCTTGAGGTCGGTCACAAAGAAGTACGCGTCCTTGGCTTCCTCATCGGGCTGCGGCTCCAGTGCTGCCTTGATGGCGGCAAGGCCGGGGTTCGAGATGGGGCCTGCGGGCAGGCCGGTGCAGCTGTAAGTGTCGTAGGCCGCAAGGATATTTTCCGGGATATCGTCCCAGCCGCCGTAGTAGGGCGCGACCCAGTTCCAGAGATAGTTATTGTCGGCATCGCTCTGGATATGGCTGGAGGTGTTGCTTTGCAGCCGGGGGTATGGCGAGCCCTCCGCCAGACGGTTGCGGAACACCTGCGCCACGTTGGAGTCCTGACTGTTGCCCGCTTCCTCCTGCACAAAGGAGGCAAGGGTGACCAGCTCCGGCAGGGTCATGTCCTGCTTTTTGAGCGCTGCGTACATTTCCTTGGTAAATTGTGCATCAAACTGGGCGTAGAAGGTAGCCACATAGTTGTGCACCGTATCACCCTTCAAAAATTCGTAGGTCTCCGGGAATAGATAGCCCTCACACTTCATGAAGCGGTTCGGGGCATCTTTATCCTCCGGGACATACTGCCAGAAGGTATATGCGCTGAAATCGCCCTCGTTGGCTTCCTTCAAAAACTCCTCGGCGGTGCACAGACCGGCGGATTCCATCTTCTGGGCGATAGCAATAGCCGTTGTACCCTCCGGGATAGTCACCCGCACCGTTTCTGCTTTGGCATACTGGGAAAGCGTGCTGATGAGTGCATCGTAGGAGCTGCCAGTGGTCAGCTCAAAATCGCCGTACTGCAGCTTTGCGGCAGCGCCCTTTTCTCCCACATACCAGCGGAACAGGTAGGCAGAGCGGATGACGCCTGCGTTCTTCAGCTTGTTGGCGATCGTGGCTACGCCGCTGCCCTGCTGGATGCTTACGGTGACCACAGTGCCTGGCTTACTGCTGCCGTGGATCTCGCTGCGGGCAAACAGCACCGCTGCGCCCGCGGCCAGTAGAAGCAGCAGAAGCACCACCAGCAGAATTTTGCCTGCGCCGCCCTTTTTGCGGGCTGCGTGTGTATCGTTGTGTGCCATACGCACCTTCCTTTTTTCAGTTTTCCAGCATCAGACGCAGATAACTTTCGCTCACGTCAAAAGGCTCTGCGTCAAAGCGGATCATGCCGTATTCCTGCCGGGTGCCCTCGCCCAGAAAAAGCGGCTGGGCAGCGCCTACCGTGATGACTGCCTTTTCCACGATGACTTCCTTCTCACGGGCGGCTTCCATCAGGATCTCGGCGGCGCGGTCGCTGTCGGCCATCATCTCCACAAAATACAGGGTATCCTCCTTGCGGAAGTAGATGCCGTAGCCATGCTCGTTGGACACGATGGTAGCGCCCCGGGCGTACAGCTCCTGCAACACCACCGCCATGCGTTCCGGGCTCAGCTGCACGGTATCCTTCCAGAATTGCTCCCGCAGCTCGCACAGCTTTTTGGCCGTCACCGTGTCAAATTCCGCCTGGCTCCACAGGTTGCGGCTTACCTCGCGGGGCAGGCAGCGCAGCGCAAAAGCCTGCGCGAAGCCCTTATCCTGCAACAGAGCGGCCTGTGCTGCATCTGCCGGGACTGCCACCGTAAAGCCTGCGCCCCGCAGCTTTTGCTGGGCGCACAGGGTATCCAGCAGACCCGCCAGCAGCAGACTGCCCTCGCCGCACAGGCACAGGTAATTGCCCGTGCGCCCCTGCAAGGTGACCGGCACAGCCAGCGCAGCCGCCACGATGGTGTCGTTTTCATCGGCCACATAAATGTTCTGCACACCGGCAAAATGTTCCAGTACCATTTTTGCAAAATCTTCGGTATCATGATGCTGGCTCTGCCACAAAGCCAGCACTGCCGCCTCGTCGGACGGCTGCATCAGACGATACATCGTTCAGGATGCCCCCTCTTATCATATTTTATCGTTCAGCCCAGTGTTTTCCGGGCAAGCTGCTGTACCTCTTGCTGGATCTCTTCAATGCTGCGCATGGCGTCCCCGCTGGTGCAGTGCACGGTATCCCAGCCAAGATGCCGGGCGCAGAACTCGGCAGCGGCGCGGCTGCGCGCCAGATAGGCTGTATCCTTCTCGTGCAGGTCCTTTTTGCTCTCGTCGCCGTGGTAGCGCTGGGTCATCAGGCGCTGGCTGACCGCCGGGTCTACCTGTAAATAGATGACCCTGTCCGGTGCGGGCAGACCCAGCAGCCGGAACTCGTAATCGAACAGCCAGTGCAGATATTCCTCCCACTCCTTCTGCGGAAGCTTCGAGCACTGGTGCACCGCGTTGGAGGTGGTGTATCGATCGGCGATGATCACACCGCCCTGTTCATAAAAGCTGCCCCAGCTGGTTTTATAGCTGGCATAGCGGTCCACCGCGTAAAAGCTGGAAGCCGCGTAGGCGTTTACATCGTCCGGGTGCTGGCCGAACTGCCCCGCCAGATACATCTTGACCAGTGCGCTGGAATCGCTGGCATAATCCGGGAAGGTGATCTTCTGCACCGGTACACCCTGCGCGGCAAGATGCTCTGCCAGCAGCTTTGCCTGGGTAGCCTTGCCGCTGCCGTCCAGCCCTTCCAGCACGATCAGTTTGCCTTTGCTCATACGGCGGCACCTTCTTTGATAGCGGCATATTTTGCGCGCACCTCAGCGGTCTTGCCGCAGCACATCTTGCCCTCTGGGCAGGCACCGCACAGGCAGGCAGGGCCGGCCTTGGCAAAGATATGGGGTGCCACCGGGTACACCAGCGCGAACATCTTTTCAGCCAGTTCCCGGATCTCCCACTGGGCGCGGTTGCAGCAGCGCAGCTGGAAGAAGTTCATCAGGCTGCGGGCGTTCATGGTGACTACCATTTTGGTCTCGCAGGCATTGGGCAACACAAAGCGGGCGTCCTCGTTGGCCTGTTTAGACGCCTTGGCGCGGGCCTGCTTTTCCGGCATTCCCTCACCCATCAGACGGGCGGTGTGCCCCTCCTCCAGCTTATGAGCGAGGTCAAGATAACGCTGGGCGTCCTCTTCCATGCTGGCAAGGAAAGCGGCTTTTGCTTCCGGGATGGCCTCGATCTCCGGGGGCGTCACATAGCGGAAATCATCCAGACGCACATAGCGCTGGCTCTGCACGCTGAAGGACGCGATGCGGTGCCGGGTGATCTGGGCAAGCAGAGTGCGGCTGACCCCCTCGATGCCAAAGGTGAAGCTGGCATGCTCGATGGGGCTTGCGTGACCAAGGTCACTGAGCATGGTCAGGAATTTTGCAGTTTTTTCCTCGTCCAACCCGTCCAGAAGGTCGGTGATATGGGCGTCGGAGTAACAGAGCTTTGCGGCAGCCGCCACCACCTTTTCCGGTTCCGGGGTGTGGGCGATCAAACGAACAGTCATCATAGGGTCATTCTTCCTCCGTAATCTTGGTCAGGGGCGCAAAATTGGCCATCGTTTTCTTGATGCCCACTTTTTCAAAGTTGATCTCCACGATCTGATCCCCGGCAGCAGGCTTTACCTTCAGCACCGTGCCGCGGCCGAACACCTTGTGCTCCACGATGTCGCCCGGTTCATAGTGCTTTGCGTCGAAAGCCACCGATTTTACGGCAGAATTTGCTGTAAAGGCTGTTTGCTTTACAGCATTTTTCGTCGCATTTCCGCTGGAATATCCAGAACCAAATCCGCCGCTTCTGGTAGTCGGCTGAGTGGAGCTGTTGCCATAGTGACTGCCAAAACCGGAGGAAACGGTACTTCTTCCGCCGTAAGAGGAGCCAAAGCCACGGCTTTCACCGGCGTTATATTCCCGGTTCAGGTAGCCGCTGCGGTTGCCCGAGCTGTAACCCGATCCATAACCGCCGCCGTAGCTGCTGCGGCTGTAACCGGAGGGGCCGGAGTAGCCGGATTCCCCGCCGGGCACGGTATCGCTGTAACTACTGCCCCAACCGCCCATGCGGGAACGCTGTTCCAGCACCGGGCTGCGGGTCTCCTCGATATATTCCGGCTCGATCTCCCGCAGAAAGCGGCTGGGCTCGTTGCGCTGGGTGCGGCCGTACAGCATCCGCGTAACGCTGTTGGAGATGTACAGCTCCTTTTTGGCGCGGGTGATACCGACGTAAGCCAGACGGCGCTCTTCTTCCAGATCTGCTTCGGAGTACTTGCTCATCTCGCTGGGGAAAACGCCCTCCTCCATGCCGATGAGGAACACATAAGGGAACTCCAAGCCCTTGGCAGAGTGGATGGTCATCAGTACCACCTGATCGCTGCTTTCGTTGTAGCTGTCGATATCGCTGATGAGGGCGATATCCTCCAGATAGCCCTCCAACGTGGCTTCTTCGCCGTGCTGATCGCAGTAATTTTTGACGTTGTTGACCAGCTGGCCAAGGTTCTGCAGCCGGTCGGCGGCATCCTCGTGCCCCTTGGCGGCGTCTGCTTCCAGCATGGCCTTGTAGCCGGTCAGTTCAATGACATCGGAAGCGAACTCATCCAGCGTGCGGGTGGCAAGGGAATCCTGCAGGCGCTGGTAGATCTGCCAGAACTTGAGCAGCGGCATGACCGCGCGGGAGAGCTTGGCGTACTGGTCGGCATGGCTGATAACATCCAGCATACTGACCCCCTGCTGCCCGGCAAGGTCTGCAATGACGTCAACGGTGGTGGCACCGATCTTGCGGGCGGGCTCGTTGATGATGCGGCGCAGCCGCACATCGTCCCGGGGGTTGGCCACGATGGACATATAGGAGTGGATGTCCTTGACCTCCTTGCGGTCGTTGAAGCGCTGCCCGCCCACGATCTTATGCGGGATACCTGCGCGGGTGAAGTAGCTTTCGATGGGAGCCGACTGGGCGTTCATGCGGTAGAGGATGGCGTGGTCTGCCAGATGCCCGCCCGCCTTCAGGTGCTGTCCGATGACGTCCGCAATGTGGCTGGCTTCGTCCTGCTCATTCTCGGCGGTATACACCTGCACCTTATCACCCTCGCCATTATCCGTCCACAGGGTCTTGCCCTTGCGCTCGGTGTTGTGCTGGATGACACAGTTGGCTGCGTTGAGGATGTTGGAGGTAGAGCGGTAGTTCTGCTCCAGACGGATGGTCTTGGTGCCGGGGTAGAGTTTTTCAAAGTTGAGGATATTTTCAATGGTAGCGCCGCGGAAACGGTAGATGCTCTGGTCGTCATCGCCCACCACGCAGATATTGCGCTCCGGCCCAGTGAGCAGACTGACCAGACGGAACTGCGCCACGCTGGTGTCCTGATACTCGTCCACCAGCAGGTAGCGGTACTTGTTCTGGTAGAACTCCCGCACGTCCGGGTGGTCGGCCAGCAGCTGCACGGTCTGATAAATCAGATCGTCAAAATCGAACGCACCGGCCTCTTTCAGCTTTTTCTCGTAGGCTGCGTAGATGCGGGCGGTCTGGGTGCTCTTCACGTCTCTGGCGTGGTCTGCAAGCGCCTGTTCCGGGCTGACCAGCTGATCCTTCCAGCGGCTCATCTGGTTGATGGCGGCCTTGATGGGCAGGAATTTATCATCGATGCTCAGCTCTTTATATACGGTTTTCATTACACGCTGGGCATCATCGGTGTCGTAGATGGTAAAGCTGCGGGGGTAGCCGATCTCCTCCGCCCAGCGGCGCAGGATGCGCACACAGGCCGAGTGGAAGGTGGAGGCAAACACCTCGTCCCCTTCCTCGCTGCCCAGCATCCGGCGCAGACGCTCCTTCAACTCCCCTGCCGCCTTGTTGGTAAAGGTAATGGCCATCACGTTCCAGCTGCGCACCGCGTTGCGGCGCAGCATCCCGTCCAGCCAGCTGGGGGCATCGGTACCGGTCATGATGGCGGTGCGCAGGGCTTTGACGTCCTCCTCGGTCACCGGGCGGGGTGTTTCTTTGGAGCCGTGCGCCGAACCGAACCGGATGAGGTTTGCAATGCGGTTGACCAGCACGGTGGTCTTGCCGCTGCCGGCACCGGCAAGGATGAGCAGTGGGCCGTCTGTGGTAAACACGGCCTGCCGCTGCATATCGTTCAGGCGGCCGAATTGCTTTTCAATGTAAGTATCACGCAGGGTGCAGAATTCCTGCCCGAGAGATGCTGCCATGGTTTCACCTGTTTCCTTCGCTGTTATTCATACCGTATAGTATAACACATTTCGAAAAGGTTGTACACCAAAACTGCATGGAGTTACAGCTGCTTTTCCAGCAGATAGCGGTCGTAGCCGCCGTACATCTCCCGGCGGCAGCGGATGACGAAGCCGCCGGCCTGTGCGTTGCGCAGGCTGTAACTGTTATCCGGGCTGACAGTAGCCCCCAGATGGGTGATCTGCGGCGGCAGCAGCGGCAGAGCCGCCTGCAGCATAGCGCGCTGCAAGCCGTTGCCACGCCAGTCCGGGTGCACTACCGCGCTGTCTGCGTTCGCCCAGTGCTGCCACTGGCTTTGCGGCACACCCAGAAAGGCGGCGTAGTTTTCATCGCTCTGCCCGCACAGGCGCAGGATGAGATACGCACCCAGCCGCCGTTGCTGCCATGCGCCGATACATATCCCGGTGCGCAGATAAGCGGTAATGTTTTCCAGTGTGTCCGGCACGAACTGCTCCGGGTGCGGCATGGCGGCGCGCACTTCGTTTTGCAGCGCGAACACCGCCGGTGCTTCGGCAGGGGTGCAGCGCCGCAGGGTAACAGCCTGCCGGGCGGGCTTGCCGCATACTTTTTGCAGAAAATAGTCCATCTGTACTATGCCCTCCAAAATAAAATCGTACTTTTCAGCAGATTCCAGTATAAATGACGCTTTTCTAAATGTCAAATTATGCTATAATAGGAGAGAAGGGGCTGTGGAGGAATCCTCCCTGCCCGTTTGTATGAAGTTCGGGGCGGCTTGCCGCCCGGAAACGGAGGAACCATCCATGAAAGATCCCGCACTGGCATCGTCCAGCCGCTTGGGCGGCGCTGTGATCAGCGACCGTGTTGTTGCAAGCCTGCTGGAGGAGCTGTCCAACGGGCGCTATGCCCAAGCCGACCGTCTGCCCGCCGAGGTAGACCTTGCCACCGAGCTGGGGGTAAGCCGCACCGTGATCCGTGACGCGCTGAGCGAGATGGAGCGCGCCGGTTATGTGGAACGGGTGCGCGGCATTGGCACGGTGGTGAACCGCGCTGTGCTGGGGCTGCGCAGCCGCTTGGACCAGAAGCTGGAGTACTACCCTTTGATCCGCAGCTTTGGCAGCTATCCCCATGCCGACGGCATTCAGGTGATGCTTCTTCGTGCAGGCGAGGAGATGGCGCACGCGCTGGCGCTGGAAGTCGGTGACGAGGTGATCTGCATCAAAAAGCGCATTCTTGCCGACACCACCCCGGTGATCTATTCCATCGACTACCTGCCCCGCAGCCTGTTCGGCAACCGGGACTACACCCGCATCGACCTGACCGGCGATATCTTTGAAATCTTGGAGCAGGAGTGCCACCAGCAGATCTCTTCCAACGTGGCGCACCTGAAGGCCAGCTGCGGCGATGATTCCATCCGCGCAGCCATGCGGCTTGCCCCGGGCGAGGCCATGCTGCTGCTGGACGAAGTATGTTTCAATCGTTTGTGCAAGCCGGTGATGCGCTCGCTGAGCTACTACACGAACTTTTTTGATTTTTCCATTTTACGCAAACTGCTTTAAACGGAGGTATCCTATCTATGCGTCATCTAATCGATCCCTTGGATCTTACCCAGCAGGAGATCACACAGCTGCTTGATCTTGCCGACCGTATCTGCGCCGACCCCGCCGCCTATCAGGAGGTGGCCAACCACAAAAAGCTGGCTACCTTGTTCTACGAGCCCTCCACCCGCACCCGGCTGTCCTTTGAAGCGGCCATGCTGAACTTAGGCGGCCATGTACTGGGCTTCCCCAGCGAGAACGTGTCCAGCGCTTCCAAGGGCGAGAGCGTAGCCGACACCATCCGGGTAGTGTCCTGCTATGCCGATATCGTTGCCATGCGCCACCCCAAGGAGGGCGCACCGCTGCGTGCTTCCCGCTACTCCCGCATTCCGGTGATCAACGCCGGTGACGGCGGCCACCAGCACCCCACCCAGACCCTGACCGACCTGATGACCATCCGCCGCCGCATGGGCAGGCTGGATGATCTGACCATCGGTCTGTGCGGTGATCTGAAGTTTGGCCGCACCGTCCACTCCCTGCTCAAGACCATGGCACGCTGCAAGAACGTCCGCTTTGTGCTGATCAGCCCGGAGGAACTGCGGGTGCCGGATTATATCATCAACGATGTGCTGGAAGCCAACGGCATCCCCTACAAGGAGACCCGCAGTCTGGAGGAATCCATGCCGGAACTGGACATCCTGTATATGACCCGCGTGCAGAAGGAGCGCTTCTTCAACGAGGAGGACTATATCCGCCTGAAGAACAGCTATGTGCTGACCCGCGAAAAGATGGCGCAGGCCAAGCCCACCATGGCGGTGCTGCACCCCCTGCCCCGTGTGAACGAGATCGCGTTGGACGTGGACGACGACCCGCGCGCCGCTTATTTTGAACAGGTGCAGAACGGCGTTTACGTCCGCATGGCACTGATCATGACCCTGCTGGGGCTTGCAGACCCCAAAGCACCGAAGGAGGAGAACTGATATGTTGAATATTGACGAGATTCAGAACGGTATTGTCATCGACCACATCAAGGCAGGCACTGCCGTTGGTCTGATGGATCTGCTGGGCATTGCGGGCAACCGCACTGCCAGCGTGGCGCTGATCCAGAACGCACGCAGCAAAAAAACGGCCAGCGGCCGCAAGGATATCATCAAGGTGGAGGGCGACGCTTCGTGGCTGAACCTGGATGTGCTGGCTTATCTGGACCCGAACATCAGCGTGACCATTATTGAGAACGGCAAGGCTGTCCGCAAGGAGCAGCCCAAACCTCCCAAGCGTCTGGTGAACATCGTGCGGTGCAAGAACCCCCGCTGCATCTCCAGCATTGAAGAGGAGTGCGACCAGATCTTTGAGCTGAGTTCCAATGGCAAGTACCGCTGCATCTACTGCGAGCAGGAGCTGCAGGTAAAGCCGGAGTAACTGCATTTTTGCCCGAAGCAAAACGATTTCAAATGCGCTCCGCTTCGCTCTGCGCATAGTTCAAGGAATTGCATTTTAATTTTGCAGCTCAGCCAAGCCTGCGGGCTTGGCTGAGCTGCTTTTTCACAGGAGGGACGCAAAGGAAAACGGCAGCTGCCGCGCCAAAAAAGCATCCCATCATCGAAAGCTTTTTCATTCGTTGGCTTATAGAGTCAAAGTTTTTCTTTGAGGAAATCGGCAGAGCGCGGCGATGACTGAGAGGGTCGAGTATACAAAAAGGACTGCTATACTGGGCAAAACCCATGTAGAGCAGTCCTTTTTTTGCACAAAAGAGAGCTGACGGAACTCTTTGCAGCGCACGATACCCCGACCTGCCTACGCCATTCCCATACAGCAAGCAGAGCCGGAATTGCGACGCATCGAGTAACTTTATCGACTGCAACCCCCAAAAGGCCCACCGCAGAAAGTTCCGTCAGCAGAGGTCTGCGCATCTCTGCGCAACCCAAAAGCAAAGGTAGACAGCCTGCTTACACGCACCGCAGGCCGTTTTCCATCCAGCAACAAAGCTCTTAAAAAGAAGGGTGTTCCCCTCCCACCGCAACGTGACCATGTCCGCACGGAAGGCTTCCTTTACTGGCTTTAGTATAGCAGAGTTACGCTTGTGTTGCACAAAAACTGTCATATTCTGACGGTGCAGATGTCATGAATTGTCGGTGGGCACCGCACAGGTAAAGCGGAACCAATTGTCCCGGCAGCTCAGGGTATACTCCGCACCATGGCGCAGCAGAACATCCCGCACGTTGGAAAGCCCCATACCGTGGCCGGGCTCCTTGCGGGTGGTGCGGGGCAGCTGCCCATCCGGCGGCAGCTCCACATCCCGTTGAACCCGGTTGCGCACCGAGAGAAGGTATTCCTCCCCCGTTTTGCGCACCCGCACATACACCTCCGGTGGGTACGCCTGCGCTGCGGCACAGATGGCGTTATCCAGCAGATTTGCCAGCACGGTGACCATATCCACCCCGCTTAAGGGAAAATTCCGCAAATCACAAAGGTCAAAATACACGCTTACGCCCTGCCGGGTGGCTTCCTCGTATTTGCGGGTCAGGATGGAATCCAGCAGCGGGTTGTGAGTATCCATAATGGTGGTGCTGGCTGCCACAGCCTTATCCACACCGGCAATATAGTCCTGCGCACCAGCCACATCTCCCTGTTCCAGCAAGGCACGCAGCGCACTGATATGGTTGGTGAACTCGTGGGTCAGACGGCGCTGGGCGGTGTAGGAATCCAGCAGAGCCGAGGCCCGCTGCTGCTCCAGCTCGGCCTGAAAATACAGGCTTCGACGCTGCATGACCTGATCATTGAACATCGCCACGATACACAGATGCACCATGACAGCCACCGTAAGCCCCACTGTCATCCCCATTGTGGCCATGGTAGCTCTTTTGTTGTTATCTGTGAGCATGAGCAGGATGTTCAGCACCACGACCACACCCGGGAAAAAGCTCATGGTCAGCGCCTGCAAGGGCTCCAGCGCATTGCGCCTGCGCCACTTGCCTACCAAAAAGGCCACAGCTGCGCCCACCACCATATTTGCCACCGCTATGATGATCAGACAGTCTGCGCGTTGGATGACCTGCTGCAGTTCACACTTCAGGATCCACGATATGACATACCGCATACTGTTTTCGACCAACAGGCACATGGTACCGTTGATCAGGCAGGCGGTAAACTTTTGCCCCGGCGTGCCGCCAAATAGCATGACGGTGATGAACAGAAAAAGAAGTGTGAGAGCCACTGCCATCGGCGTAAAAAAGCCATAGTTGTGCACGACCGAAAGGGTCATCGTAAGCATGGTTATAACACCGGACCACACCAGAGGGTGCTTTACCCTGCCCTTGCCAAGGTAAGCATATTCCACCATGATAAAGCCGAGCCATTGGGTCAGGCAAACCCAGTGGCCGTACATATACCAGCGCCAGAATTCTTCATTCATCGCCGAACTGCCCCTTCCATTCCAGCCATGCGCTGCGGATAGCCGGAAAATCCTGTCGGCTTGCGTTCAGTTCTACCCCGCTGCGCAGCTCCACCTTATAGTTGCGGATGGAGCGCACATATTGCAGATTGACCACATCGCTGCGCCCTACCTGCAAAAAACCGTTTTCGTACAGCATGGCGGGCAAATCAGCGATCTTGCCGTAAAAGGTGCAGATAGGCTGGTGCGGGATATCGCCGTAGACGTTGATCTGCCGCAGATCACTTTCCAGATAATAGATCTGGTCGAGAGGTATCTCGCTGGTGGTACGGTTGTGGCGCACCTCCAGCGTCTTTTTAGGGTCGGTCATGCCGGCAAAGATATCCTCCAGACAGCTGGGCAGCTGGGCGGCAATATCCCGCTTGAGCAGATAGCGATAGGCATTGACCGTGTAGCCCTGCGGGGCAAATTCCAGATACGCCGAGATGTACACCAGCACGATATCCGGGGCGACCTGCCGCAGCTTGCGCCCCAGCGCAATGCCGTCGGTGGTTTTTAGGTCTACATCCAGAAATGCCAGCTGGTAGCGTTCCAGCTCTGGGGTAGCCAACAGCTGCTCGCCGCTTGTGCAGACAGTGCTCTGCACCTGAATTTCCCGGGCGCGGAACCATTCCGAGATGTATTCGTCCATCTGCGCAGCAAAGACCGCATCATCGTCACAGACCAGAATGTGCATGGGGGTATTTCCTCCTTCTGAATACAAAAAAGCATATAGCAGTGTCCCCCGCCGGGAGAAGCACCCTATATGCTTTTATATTACACTTGTTCCGCCCGTTCGTCAATCAAAGACAGAGCAGACGTCTTATGCTAGGAATTTGTCGTAGAGTCCAAACGCAAAGATGAACACTACGATAAGCGGCAGCACATAGGTCAGGTAGCCGCGCATCCAGTCCTGCACCTTGAGCCCCTCGCCGGTGTTGACCTCTTTTTTGTAGTTCTGCCAGCCCCAGCCGTAGCGGGTGACACAGAACAGCAGATATACCAAGCTGCCCAGCGGCAGGAACAGGTTGCTGACCAGAAAATCCTCCACATCCAGCACAGCGCCGCCGAACACCGCAAAGCCATCCCATGCCCACAGGTTATAGCCCAGCACACAGGGCATGGACAGCAGGATGATGAGCACAAGGTTCACCAGACTGGACTTTTTGCGGCTGCAACCGGTCAGTTCCATGCCGCAACAGATGATATTTTCGAACACTGCCAGCACGGTGGACATGGCTGCAAAGGCCATGAACAAAAAGAACAGGCTGCCCCACAGCCGACCCATGGACATATTAGCAAAGATGTTGGGCAGGGTGATAAAGATCAGGCTGGGACCGCTGGTCTGGTCCACATGGTAGGTAAAGCAGGCCGGGAAAATGATCAGACCAGCGGTGATAGCTACGAAGGTATCCAGCACCACGATGCGGACAGACTCGCCCAGCAGGGAGTGCTCCTTGCCGATATAGCTGCCGAAGATGGACATGGCACCGATGCCAAGGCTGAGGGTGAAGAACGCCTGATTCATAGCGGAGACCAGCGTGTTGACCACGCCCACTTCCTGCATCCGGTCAAAGTCCGGCACAAGGAAGAAAGATAGCCCTTCCTTTGCCCCGGGCATGAACAGGCTGTTGACAGCCAGCACCACCATAATGAGGAGCAGGGCAATCATCATGCCCTTGGTCACACGCTCCAGACCACTTTGCAGACCCTTGGCGCACACCAGAATGCCTACCACCACCACGAATACCATCCAGAAGGTCATGGTGGCGGGGCTGGCCAGCATTTCGGTAAACTTACCAGCTACCTGCTCGGCGTTGAGCCCTGCCAGTTTGCCGACGGCGGTCATGTAGAAATAGTGCAGCATCCAGCCCGCTACGGTGGTGTAGAACATCATCAGCAGGTAGCAGCCGATGAGGGTGAAGTAGCCGTGGATGTGCCACTTCTGCCCCGGCTTTTCCAGCGCCTGATAGGCGCGCACCGGGCTTTTGCGGGAGGCGCGTCCCACGGCAAACTCCATGGTCATGATGGGCAGACCCAGAATGACCAGAAAGATCAGGTAGAACAGTACAAAAGCACCGCCGCCGCCCTGACCGGCGATATACGGGAACTTCCACACATTGCCGATGCCGATGGCGCAGCCTGCGGAAAGCAAAATAAAGCCAAGACGGGATTTCAGAGTTTCTCGTTCCATGATCCGATAACTCCTTACTTCTGCTTCCGGGGTGCGTTTTTACCCACAGGGCCGCGGGGACGGCGCTCGGCAGCCTTGGACTGCTGGGCAGCACTGCGGGTCTGTGCACGGCCCTTGACGGCTGCGGCGCGCAGACCGTTCACCTCGGCCTTGGTCAGCTCGCGGTAGGTGCCGGGCTTGAGCATACCCAGTTTGACCACACCCTCAGCGTTGCGCTTCAGGCGCACCACCTCAAGACCCACGCTCTCGCACATCCGGCGGATCTCGCGGTTCTTGCCCTCTTTCAGGGTCATTTCCATCACGGTGCGGCCGGGCTCGTCGGTGACCACATTGATGGCACATGGCATGGTCTTGGTGCCGTCATCCAGCACAACGCCGCTGCTCAGCTTGAGGATGGTGGCCTCATCGGCGCGGGGCTGCACGGTAACGCGGTACAGCTTGGAGATGCCGCCGGATGGATGGGTAACGGCCTGTGCAAAGGCACCGTCGTTGGTCATCAGCAGCAGACCCTCGCTGTCCTTATCCAATCGTCCCACCGGGTACAGACGGGCGGGGATGTCGCTGACCAAGTCCATCACGGTCTTGCGGCCCAGTTCATCGCTGGCGGTGGTCACATATCCACGGGGCTTGTACAGCGCCAGATAATACAGCTGCTGGTTCTTCTGGATGTAGATGCGCTCATCATCCACATGGAGCACGTCACGGTTGGGGTCCATCTTGTCGCCCACCTTGACCGGGTGGCCGTTCACCTTGACGCGGCCCTCGGCAATGATCTGCTCGGCGGCGCGGCGGGAGCACAGCCCCTGCTCTGCCATGATCTTCTGAATACGTTCTTCTGCCATAATATTACTCCTTGTGCGCCTCACGGCGCTCAAAATGCGCACCGCTCCTCTGCTTTTGCAGGGCACGGTGCGCGGCTATATAAACCGCAGACCATAAAGGCCTGCGGCTGCGGCTTGATTTGTGTAAAGGGTTACTCTGCCTTAGGCTCCTCTGCGGGTGCCTTATCGTCCTTTTTGACCAGAGCGGTGAGCTTTTCCACCAGCTCGGGCAGCATGGTCAGGGCACGGTCGATGCTGTTGGAGCTATCCGACAGCTGGATGGTGCGCACACAGCCATCCTTGATGACCAGAAATGCCACCGGCTGGATGTTGACACCGGCACCAGAGCCGCCGCCGAACAGATCCTTGTTGGCAGCGTTCTTTCCGTTAAAATCGGTGCCGCCGGAAGCGAAACCAAAGCTCACCTTGGACACCGGCAGGATGGTGATGCCATCCTCGGTGGTGATGGGCTTGCCGATAATGGTGTTGGAGTCCACCATCTGGTGGATCTTTTCCATCGTAACATTCATCAGACCCTGAATAGGATGCTCTGCCATAAAACAACTCTCCTTTATTCATCCGTGCAGACGTTCGCCCGCCGGAAAGCATTCTGATATAGATTTAGTGTACCACACTTTATATAAAGATGTCCAATACTTTTTTGCGCCAGAACTCGTACAGCACCCGCACAGCGGCAATGACGATGAACAGCGCCTGTGCGCTGACCCGGAAGGACACCTTGTCCTGCACGGTGGGCTGGGCGCTGCCGAAGTCCGGCAGAACGCGCAGCTGGTCAAATTCCAGAAAGAAAAAATGGTCCAACACGCCAAGGGTCGGGTACAGCCATGCCTGCAGCTTGCCGTAATTGCGGGCAGCTGCGGCGGGATCGTCGCCGCGCACGCCAAGGCAGACCGAGATCTTTGTAAAACGGATGGCACCAAACACCGCCCGCAGCAGCGTACCTGCGCCCCGCAGCATAGTGCAGATCACATCCAGCGTGAGCTTTGCCTTTTGGCGGGGCGGCTTTTCGGCTTTAGGCTTTGCGGGCTGCGCAGCCTTTTTTTCAGCCTTTTTGTGCTTACGCTCCGCACGCCATGCGCGGAATTTTGCTTTCAGTCTGCCGGTAAAGCCCTTTGGTTCTTCCGGCTGGGCGGGAGGTTCCGGCTTTGGGTATTGGAACACCGGGAAGGTAATGCCCAGTGCCCCGGCTTTTACGGTAAGCGTATCGTTTTGCCAGCAGACATCCGCACAGAAGGGGCACAGCAGCAACAGCGCCGCCAGCACCAACAAAATCAGCAGCAGGATGCCCACCGCCTTGAGGATGAACAGCAGACAAGCGCCCACTGCGGAAAGAACCATGCCCATGGGTCAACCCTCACTTTCGGTCGGATCATCTGCCGGTGCGTCGCTGTGCACCGGCGGCAGGTCTGCCAGACTGGACAGACCGAACACACGCAAAAATGTATCGGTAGTGCGGAAACTGACCGGGCGACCCGGCAGATCCAGACGTCCGGCTTCTTCGATCAGCCCCTTTTCCAGCAGGCCGGACACGCTGGAGGAGGAATCTACGCCGCGCACCTGCTCAATAAAAGCGCGGGACACCGGCTGGTTGTAGGCGATGACGGTCAAAGTCTCCATGGCCGCAGGGCCAAGCGGTACGGCGCGGCGGCTGTCCAGCACGCGGCGCACACAGTCTGCCCACTGGGTCTTGGTGGCCAGCTGCCACCGGGTATTCAGATGCAGCAGACACAGGCCGCTGTCCTCCCGCTGGTAGCGGGTGTGCAGGGCTTCCAGCGCAGCATCCACGCTGGACTGGGGCAGCTGCACTGCCTGTGCCAGCTTATCGGCCCCTATGGGGTCGCCGCAGGCAAAAAGCATGGCCTCTACGGCGGCAAGGGTTTGTTTCTGGTTCATGGGTTCTCCTTATTGCGTTCCGGGCGGGTGCGGCGCATGGTCAGTTCTCCCCGGTCATCCAGCGCGATGCGTCCGCCGCGCACCAGCTCCAGCAGCGCCAGAAAGGTAGCTACGTTGGTGCTGCGGCTCTGGCTGCGGGAAAACAACTGCTCCATTTTTGCCACGGTACCGCCCAGCATCCGGCGCAGGATGTACACCACCCGGCTGGTGACCGACACCATAGGCGCGGTGACCAGCGGCTCAAACTGCTGCTGGGTGGGCACACGGCGGGTCTTGGTGCGTCCCGCCAGCGCCTGCCAGTAGTCCGCAAGCATCTGCGGGGCATGATGCAGCGCGTAGGTGTTGTCCAGCTCCATCTCCATAGGACGGCGCACGAACACCGGAGCGGCTTCTCCTTTTGTGCGCAACAAAGCCGCCATGCGGCGGCACTGGTCGTACTCGATCAGCTGACCGGTGAGTTCCTGTTTCATGCGCTCGCCCTCTTCGCTGCGGGGCAGCAGCAGAAAGCTTTTCATCTCCACCAGATGCGCCGCCATCTCAATGAAGGCACTGGCAGTCTCGGGGTCGGGGTCGGCCTGCTCCACGGTACGGGTGTACTGGTCGATGAGCTGCAAAATGGGGATGTTGTGCAGATCCATCTTATGCTTGGCCACCAGCGCCAGCAATAATTCCAGCGGGCCGTCAAAATCTTCCAGATGGAAGGTCAATTCCTCTGCCACTCAGATCACCGCCCCAAGGCTGCTTGCATAAACGGCGTAGGCGATTTTATCGATATACCCGGTGCCCGCACCCAAAAGCGACCACACCGCGTTGTTCAGGTAGTACAGTGGCACATCCAGAAAGCCGCCCCAAACCGCCGCCAGCATAACGATCATGATATATTTTTCGTACCGCATCAGGCCAAAATAGATGCGCTGCGGCAGCACCACCAGCAAAATGCGGCTGCCGTCCAGCGGCGGCACGGGGATCAGGTTGAACACCGCAAGGCTCACGTTCATCAGCACCAGATACCGCAAAAACATGGCAATGTAGATGGTGGCATTATTGACCGGTGCCCAGTAGTACATCACCTTCCATGCCACCATGCCAAGGTAAGCCAGCACAAGGTTTGCCACAGGGCCTGCCAGCGCCGTAAGCGCCATGCCCCACTTGGGGTTTTTGAAGTTGCGGGAATTGGTGGACACAGGCTTTGCCCAGCCCACGCCCGCAAACACCATGCACAGCGTGCCCAGCAGGTCAAAGTGAGCAAAGGGATTCAGCGAAAGACGCCCCTCGCGTTTGGCGGTGGCATCGCCCAGCAGCCATGCTGCCAGCGCATGGCCGGCTTCGTGGAACGGGATGGCCACCAGCGCCACCAGTGCGCGGATGATATAATAGGTTGCCTGTGCGGTCATGTAAATCTCCTGTCAAAATGAATTTCTTCCTTTATAATACTATTTTTTTGCGCCCTGCACAAGCCCCACTGCGCCGGGAATACAAAAAGCTGCAGGAAATTTAAAAAAAGGCTTGCTTTTTCTCTGCATCTCTGGTAAAATAGTCAAGCTGATTATTTTGATTCCATACTTCACTGTAGGAGGTGCAAGTACCATGGCTAAGTGTGAATGCTGCGGCAAGGGTGTTACCTTTGGTATCAAGGTCTCCCACTCTCATCGCCGTTCCAACCGTACCTGGAAGCCGAATGTCCGTCGTGTCAAGGCGGTCGTGGAGGGCTCTCCCAAGTATGTCTACGCATGCTCCCGTTGCCTGCGCGCTGGCAAAGTTACCCGCGCTGTCTAATTTGGTGTATGTGGCCGGTCACTTTGTCGAGTGGCCGGCTTTTTTATTTGCCGCAAGGAGTGGAATAAAATGTCTTTGCCTGTTGATCCCATCATGCTGCTGAGCGTGGTGAACCTGAAACTGCGGGATCAGTATAAAGATCTCGATGCGCTGTGCGAAGATCTGGAGGCCGATAAGGCCGGTCTGTGCGCAAAGCTGCACGCTGTGGGCTACGATTACGACCCGCAGCGCAACCAGTTTGTCTGATTATAGCTTCCAAATCCGGCACCGGTGCGCAGCGACTGTGCCCGGGCCGGTGAATGATAAAATAAGGAGTGCTTGATTTATGATCCAGGGTACCTATTACAAAGAGTGGAGCACGGTTCTTGGCCGTGAGATGGAGTTTAAGGTGTACGGCCATGCCGGTGTGCCGGTTCTGGCACTGCCCGCCCGCGGCGGCCGTTTTTACGACTGGGAGAACAACGGGATGCCCGATGCCATTGCCCAGCTGCTGAACGAGGGCAAGGTGCAGCTGTTCTGCGCGGATGCCGTGGACGGCGAGGGTCTTTTGAATGGTGATCTGCCCCAGCGCCGCCGCGCCGAGCTGCAGGAAAAGTATTTCGTCTACCTGACCTCTGAGCTGGCTCCCCGCATTCTGACCCTGAACAACGCCAAAAAGGGCACCCGGATCTGGACTGCCGGTGTGGACTTGGGCGCTTACCACGCCGTCCACTGCCGTCTGCGCCGTCCCACCCTGTTTGCAGGTGCTGTGGGCATGGGCGGCATCTACGACCTGACCCGCTTCTGGGGCACCGACAGCGACGATATGGTGCTGCGCTGCTCTCCCCTTGCCTACCTGCAGGAGAACGGCATTGCCAACAAGCTGGCATTGACCAAGGCAGAAGAGAACTGCCTGATCCTCTGTGCCGGTCAGGGTGCCTACGAGGGCGATGCACTGGATGACACACAGGCATTGGCTGATCTGCTGAAGGATCAGGGAATGCCCGCACATCTGGAGATCTGGGGCGGTGACGTCTCCCACGACTGGTACTGGTGGGGCAAGATGTGGAGCCTGTTTGCGCCGCGCATTCTGGAAGTAAAGTAAACGTTTTTAACGAGGGAAAGCCTGCAGGGCTTCCCTCGTTTTCTTATGTGCAACGGTTTTGAATGGCTCCGCGTGCGCTCTGGCCATATTCAGCGGAATTTTATCTTTTAATTTATGGTTCAGAAACACCTGCGGCGTTTCTGAACCATTTTTTGTTTGCAGCACCATTTATTCTTGATTTCCTACTTGAATTGTCGGATATTATGTGCTATACTGCTGTTGCAAGAAAATATACCCCACGGGGGTTTATGAAAGGAGTGTTTCCCGTATGGAAGAGAGCAAAAAGCAATGTTGCTGCTGTAACGATGCGCCAAAGGCGGACGCTGCGGCAGATGCTGCTGTCCCCTGCTGCTGCCGCCACAAGGAGCGCAGCCCGGAGGAATACAAGGCCCTGCTCAACCGCCTGAACCGCATTGAAGGGCAGGTACGCGGCATCCGCGGGATGCTGGAAAAGGAAGCCTACTGTGTGGATATTCTGGTACAGGTAGCCGCAGCCAATGCGGCGCTGAACAGCTTTTCCCGGGAATTGCTGGCGCAGCACATCGGCAGCTGCGTGGCGGACGACCTGCGTGCCGGCAGCGACGAAAAGCTGGAAGAACTGCTCCGGCTGCTGCCCAAGCTGATGAAATGACCGCCCGCCGGGCAAACTGACCACAAGGAGAAATAGCAATGGAACAATTCAACGTTACCGGCATGAGCTGCGCGGCCTGCTCTGCCCGGGTAGAAAAGGCCGTAAAGAGCGTGCCGGGCGTCACCGGCTGTTCGGTAAGCCTGCTGACCAACTCCATGGGCGTGGAGGGCACCGCAGAGGATGCCGCCATTATCCGCGCCGTGGAGCAGGCAGGTTACGGTGCAAGCCCCAAAAAGGCCGCCGCAGCCGCCAGCACCAGCGCAGAGCTGGACGCGCTGGCTGACCACGAAACGCCCAAGCTGAAACGGCGGCTTATCGCCTCGCTGGGCTTTTTGCTGGTGCTGATGTACTTTTCCATGGGACACATGATGTGGGGCTGGCCGCTGCCCCGCTGGTTTGACGGCAACCACATTGCCATGGGTCTGGTGCAGTTGCTGCTGGCAGGCATCGTGATGGTGATCAACCAGAAGTTTTTCATCAACGGCTTCAAAGGGCTGGTGCACCGCTCCCCCAACATGGATACACTGGTGGCTATGGGCTCGATGGCAAGCTTTGTGTGGAGTACCTACGCCCTGTTTGCCATGACCGATGCGCAGCTGCACGGCAACGAAGAACTGGTCATGCACTACATGATGGAGTTCTATTTTGAGTCTGCCGCCATGATTTTGACCCTTATCACCGTGGGCAAGATGCTGGAGGCACGCTCTAAGGGTAAGACCACCGATGCGCTCAAGAGCCTGATGAAGCTTGCCCCCAAAACTGCCACCCTGCTGCGGGACGGTACCGAGGTGACCGTGCCCATTGAGCAGGTGCAGAAAGAGGATATCTTTGTGGTGCGCCCGGGCGAGAACATCCCGGTGGACGGTATTGTGCTGGAGGGCAGCAGCGCCGTGAACGAGAGCGCCCTGACCGGCGAGAGCATCCCGGTGGACAAGGCCGCGGGCGATAAGGTAAGCGCCGCCACCACCAACCAGTCCGGCTATTTGCAGTGCCGCGCTACCCGCGTGGGCGAGGACACCACGCTGGCGCAGATCATCCGCATGGTCAGCGATGCCGCCGCCACCAAAGCCCCCATTGCAAAGATCGCAGATACTGTATCCGGCTTTTTCGTGCCTGCGGTCATCAGCATTGCGGTGGTCACCACCCTTGTCTGGCTGCTGCTGGGGCGGGATGTGGGCTACGCGCTGGCGCGGGGCATCTCGGTGCTGGTCATCAGCTGCCCCTGTGCGCTGGGGCTGGCAACGCCGGTGGCGATTATGGTTGGCAACGGCCTTGGTGCGAAGAACGGCATCCTGTTCAAGACCGCTGCGGCGCTGGAAGAAGCTGGCCGTACCCGCATCGTAGCGCTGGACAAGACCGGCACTATCACCTGCGGCGAGCCCACTGTCACCGACCTTCTGCCCGCTGCGGACGTGACCGAAACCGAACTGCTTACGCTGGCTGCCGCGCTGGAGGGCCGCAGCGAGCACCCGCTGGCGCGGGCAGTGCTGGCCTATGCGGAGGAAAAGCAGCTGGAGCTGCCCTCTGTTACCGATTTTACCGCCCTGCCGGGCAACGGCCTTACCGCCAAGCTGGAGGGCAAGGAGATCTTTGGCGGCAACGCTGCTTTTATCGGTGCAAAGGTCGCTATCCCTGCTGCGCTGCAAACGCAGGCTGCTGCGCTGGCTGCACAGGGTAAAACTCCCCTCTTCTTTGGCGGCGCTCACCGTCTGCTGGGCGTTATCGCGGTTGCAGATACCATCAAGGAGGACAGCCCGCAGGCCATCCGGGAGCTGCGGAATATGGGCATCCGTGTGGTAATGCTGACCGGTGACAACCAGCGCACCGCCGAAGCCATTGGCCGGCAGGCCGGTGTGGACGAGGTGATTGCCGGGGTGCTGCCGGAGGGCAAAGAGACTGTTATCCGGCAGCTGCAAAAGTACGGCAAGGTAGCCATGGTAGGCGACGGCATCAACGACGCCCCTGCCCTGACCCGCGCCGACACCGGCATTGCCATCGGCGCAGGCACGGACGTAGCCATTGACGCTGCGGACGTAGTGCTGATGAACTCCAAGCTTTCGGACGTGCCCGCCGCCATCCGGCTGAGCCGCGCTTCCCTGCGCAACATTCACGAAAACCTGTTCTGGGCGTTCATCTACAACATCATCGGCATTCCGCTGGCAGCCGGTGTGTTCATTCCCTTGGGGCTGACGCTGAACCCCATGTTCGGCGCAGCTGCCATGAGCCTTTCCAGCTTCTGCGTGGTGAGCAACGCCTTGCGGCTGAACCTGTTTGACCTGCACAGCACAAAGCGTGACCACCCGCCCAAACACGTCCCTGCCCTGCCCGCTGCCCTTGTGCAGCCCGCAGCGGAGGAAGATACAACTGCATCTAATCAAAAGGAGGAGACCGCTATGAAAAAGACCCTGACCGTAGAAGGCATGATGTGCCCCCACTGTGAAGCCCGCGTCAAGAAAGCGCTGGAGGCTCTGCCGCAGGTGGACGAGGCTGTTGTCAGCCACGAAGCCGGTACTGCTATCGTTACCCTGAACGCCGAAGTAGACGATGAGGTGCTGAAGAAGGCCGTAGAAGCACAGGATTATCCTGTTACCGGCATTCAGTAAGGCGAAAATGCAAAAGGCAGCTGCGTAAATTTCTGCGCAGCTGCCTTTTTTGTAAGTAGGACGATTTTGAATGCGCTCCACGTTCGCCTTGCGTATCTTCAGAGGAAAAATTATTTTATATTTGCAAGCGGGAGGGCGTTACCGGAAATGGCATCTTTACAGATAATAGTCAAATAGTCTGCCCACATCGAGAATTATATTTATAGCCGATTTTTCTAGGCCACAAGCCAACTTTCGGACTTTATGTGGGCAAAAGCAAAAAAAAGAGGTCAGAACTGAACAAATCAGCGAGTTTTGCCCACAGTTTGCCCACCAAATAAAAAATCTGTTCTCGACCATTAAAAACAGGCAAGAACAGATTTGAACATTTATTCTGTAAACAGCTTAATTTATTGCGTTATGTAGGGGGAAATCTGCGGAGTTTCTGCGCCGCTTTTTAAGCCTGAAACGTCAAAAAAGCCCGCTGCAAGGCAGAATGTCCTTGCAGCGGGCAGCATAGATAACTGGGGAACCCTTATCAGACTTCGGTGTTGAAGTAGCGCTTCAGCAGGCCCTCAAAGCCGCGGCCGTGACGAGCTTCGTCCTTTGCCATCTCGTGGACGGTGTCGTGGATGGCATCCAGATTCAGCGCCTTAGCCTTCTTGGCCAGATCCATCTTGCCGGCGCAGGCACCGCACTCGGCCTCGGCACGCATCATCAGGTTCTTCTTGGTGCTGTCGGTCACGACCTCGCCCAGCAGCTCTGCAAAGCGGGATGCGTGGTCAGCTTCCTCGTAAGCATAACGCTTGTAGGCCTCGGCGATCTCGGGGTAGCCCTCACGCTCTGCCACGCGAGCCATAGCCAGATACATACCGACCTCGCTGCACTCGCCCTCGAAGTTAGCGCGCAGACCATCAACGATCTCCTGCGGCACGCCCTCTGCCTTGCCGATGCCAACAACGTGCTCGGTAACATAGGTGTTGCCGGTCTTCTCCACAAAAGCGGAAGCGGGAGCCTTGCAAACGGGGCACTGAGCGGGGATCTCACCCTCAGCGATATAACCACAAACGGTGCAAACGTATTTCTTCATAAGAATTTACCTCCATTCGATCTGTTAAAAATGATACAGGACGGAAACCACCCGCCTGTTGCTTCTATGCGGGGCAACTGCGCTGCCGGGTATAGAAAGAGCCACGGAAGGAGCTTTGTGCTTTGTGCACTTCCCTTTCCATGGCTCTATTATAGCGAATAATTCCTAGTTAGTCAAGTATATTTTTAAGAATTATTCCTACTTATTAAAATCTGGCAGAATGTCCAAATTCCACTGCAGAAAACTGGGTGCATTACCGGAATCAGACCTGCAGGTTGCCGCTTGTAGCAGCATCGGAGCCGGCGGTAGCGTCAAACTCGTAGTCGTTACCGGGCAGGATGGCGTTGAGCAGAATGCCTGCGATAGCAGCCACTGCCAGACCGGACAGGTTGATGGTGACGCTGCCAACGGTAAAGCCAACGCCGCCCACAGAGTTGAAGCCCAGTGCACACACCAGAATGACGGCGGCAACGATCAGGTTGCGGCTGTTGGTGAAATCTACGCGGTTCTCCACCACGTTGCGCACACCGATGGCAGAGATCATGCCGTACAGTACGAAGCTGATACCACCGATGATGCCGGTGGGAATGGTATTGATGACAGCCTCAAACTTGGGGCTGAAGCTCAGGATGATGGCCAGCACAGCGGCAATACGGATGACCAGCGGGTCGTAGATCTTGCTCAGTGCCAGCACGCCGGTGTTCTCGCCGTAGGTGGTGTTGGCGGGGCCGCCCAGCAGACCAGCCATGGTAGTGGCCAGACCATCGCCCATCAGGGTGCGGTTCAGGCCGGGGTCATTGATATAGTTGTGGCCGACGGTGGCGCTGATGGCGGCAATATCGCCAACGTGCTCCATCATGGTAGCCAGTGCGATGGGGATGATGGTGAACAGCGCACTGATGAACTCCGGGCTGCCGTCAATGGCGAACAGACCCATAGCCTCCTTGTGCAGGGGGATGCCCAGCCAAGCGGCTTCGGAGATCTTCTGGAAGTCCACTGCGCCGGTGACCAGTGCCACCGCGTAGGAGACCAGCACGCCGATGAGGATGGGCAGGATCTTGACCATGCCCTTGCCCCAGATGTTGCACACGATGACAGTGCCCAGTGCCACGAAAGCCAGCAGCCAGTTGGACTGGCAGTTGGTGACGGCAGAGGGTGCAAGGATCAGGCCGATGGAGATGATGATGGGGCCGGTGACCACCGGCGGGAAGAACTTCATGATGCGGCGGATGCCAAAGGTGGAGATCAGCAGGCTGGCCACCAGATAGACCAAACCCGAGAATGCAATGGCAGCGCAGGCATAGGGCAGCATCTTGGTGTTGGCAATGGTCAGGTTGCCGTCGGCATCAGCCAGCATGGGAGCCACGATGGAAAAGCCGCCCAGATACGCAAAGGAGGAGCCGAGGAATGCCGGGACCTTCTTTTTGGTGATAAGGTGGAACAGCAGGGTGCCCAGACCGGCACACAGCAAAGTGGTGGAAACGCTCAGGCCGGTGAGCAGCGGCACCAGAACCGTTGCGCCGAACATGGCAAACATGTGCTGCACACCCAGAATGAACATCCGGCCTGTGCCCAGTTTTTTGGCGTCGTATACGCCTTTGGAGTAATCGATCTTTTCGCTCATAGAAAACCTCCTGTACTGTTATTCCCAAAAAAAGAGGCATTGCCGTTGAAACAGCAGTGCCTCTGAATTTCAGGAACAAGACCTTCGCACAAAAATGAGAAAGAAGCCGCTATGCAGTCGCTCACGCTTGAACATTGTGCTCCTCCACTTCTTTTTGTGTTCCTTCCAACAACCGGAACCGCTCCGGCAAGGCCACGGCAGCGCCGCAGCCTTTTTGATAAGTATAGCAGATTTTGGGCTTTCCAGCAAGGTGTTGACAGTTTTTTTCTTGCCCGTTGCACCGCGCTGCGGGCTGCGGGGGTTGCGCTTTGCGGCAGAATCGCCTATAATAGAGCCTGTTCTTATTTCCTATCATACCGATGTGTTGATATTGCAGGAGGTTCTATGCTTTATCTGGATTATTCTGCCAATACCCCTGTGGACGAGGAAGTGCTGCGATGCTTCTGTGAAGCAGAGCGGCGCTACCCGGGCAATGCCAACGCCCACCATCAGGCAGGCGCTGCCGCAAAAGCCGCTATGAACGCGGCGACCCGCAGCATCGCCCGCTGTCTGAGCGCACCACCTGCAGGTATCATCTATACCTCCGGCGCAAGCGAAGCCAACAACCTTGCTGTAAAGGGGCTAGCGACGCTGGGAGGTGCAGCGGGCAGGCACATCCTCTCTACCCCGCTGGAGCATTCGTCCGTCAGCGGCAGTCTGGAGACGCTGCAAAAGCAGGGGTACGAGGTGGAGCTGCTGGACATCCGGTCGGACGGCACGGTGGACCTTGCAGACCTGAAAAAGCGACTGCGCCCGGACACCGTTCTGGTGGCAGTGACCGCCGTGGACAGCGAGCTGGGCGTAGTGCAGCCCATTGCGGAGATTGCAGAGCTTTTAAAGGCGTATCCCAACTGCCATTTTCATGTGGACGCCACACAGGCTGTGGGGAAAATTCCTGTACAGTTTGAAGGCATGGACACCATGAGCCTGACAGCCCATAAGTTTTACGGGCTCAACGGCATCGGTGTGCTGGTAAAACGGCTGGGACTGGCACTGCCGCCCCTCATCCACGGTGGAGAGAGCACTACCCCCTACCGCAGCGGCACGCCCACCGTAGCCCTTGCCTGTTCGCTGGCGCTGGCCTTGGAAAAGGCTACTGCGGAGCTGCCCGCCCGCGCCGCAGCCGTGCGCAGCCTGAACGACCGGCTGCGTGCGGAGCTTTCCCGCTATCCAAAAGTGCGCGTCAACAGCCCCGCAAACGCTGTGCCGCATATCCTGAACCTGAGCGTGCAGGGCGTAAAGGGCACCGTGTTCCAGCGGGAGCTGGACGCACGCGGGGTGTGTGTCTCGGTCAAATCCGCCTGTTCGTCCGACGGACTGCCCTCCCGGGCAGTGCTGGCAGTCAGTCAGGACCGGCGCAATGCCCTTTCCTCGTGGCGCATCAGCCTGAGCCACCTTACCACAGAGGAGGAATTGACCGCCTTTCTGCACGCCTTTGCAGACTGCTACAACACCCTGACACGGTAAAAGAGCTTTGAAACTGAACCGCTTACAACTGCCATAAACAAAACAAAAAGACCTTCCCGCTCTCCGGAACGGGAAGGTCTTTATAAATTGCTAGTTAGCCTTGGAACTTACGTTCAAGGACAAAATCACTCAATGATCTTGCCAACAACGCCGGAACCAACGGTACGGCCACCCTCACGGATAGCGAAACGCAGGCCCTCTT
>OGOL01000772.1_pt1 | contig 34751 bp, 29 predicted proteins | sample 1552641 | NCBI WGS metagenome assembly OGOL01 (sample SAMEA2580140, study PRJEB22360) | human gut metagenome | biome: human gut; feature: human-associated habitat; material: faeces | place: Denmark | collected 2008/2010 | reverse complement strand
ATTCCTTCCACTGGTCTGCAAGAGTTCCGCCCAGTGCGCCCATACCTGCTTTGATAAGACCCATAGTAATTTCCTCCTGTTATTTGTTTGGTGTAAGCGACAACGCTTTGTCATCGCATTGCGTTCGGTTTCGGTCACGGTACAAGGGTTAGATCCGGGGAGTCGTTTTTCCAGTAAACGGGACGTGTGTCCCGGTCAAACAACTGCTCTCCGGCGCGGTATTTCAGGCTGCAGCCGCTGGGGCTGCCGTCATCGTTCAGCAAAATGGCCCAGAACTCGCAGGGTCTGCCGTCCGTGTCGGTCAGCGTGAAGTGCAGCTCGGTGCCGTCCTCGGTGCGGCCCTGTGTTCCCTCGGCGGTGCCGGTGAGAATGCCGTTCCACCCGTCCCATTCCACGCTCATGCAGCAGCTGCCGTCCGGCAGGAAGGTCATCCAGCGGATGCCCTTTGCGGCCTCGTCTCCGGCGCGGTAAGTGCCCCACAGCCTGCGGGGGATGGCGGTGTAGCCGATGTCGTCCCACGCCTCGGTGCGCTGAAAAACGTACCAGACCTCACTGCCCTTTTTGGGGCCGGTGGACTGCATCCGCAGCGAGCGGTCCTCCATCATGGAGATGGTCCAGCGGCTTCTGCCGTCCTCGCTGAGGCATGTCAGGTTCCAGCCCTGACTTTTTTCCCCGTCCCAGCCGGTCACAGCGCCGGCATTCAGCTCTCCGGTGCGGGTCTCGGCAGTGGAGCGGATCTGCGGGCTGACGTATTCTTTCCGGGTAAAGGTGGTCGTAACACTGCCGGTGATCTCGGCCTTTTCCAGCCGCAAGGTAAAGCTTTCGTTGCGGTCGGCGGGGGCACAGCTTTCACCCTGCGTCACCGCCGTGACTGCCATCCACTCGGCCAGCACCTGCCACTCCCAGTCCGGTGGCAGCGGCTGTGCATCCAGCGGGATGGTCGGGGCATCGGTCACGTACTCCTCCCCGGACGCGCTGAACCTGTGGACCACGAAGGAAATGTTTCCCTTACCGTCCAGCGAAAAAGGCAGCTCGTCCAGCGAAGTCCACCATGCGGTGTTGCCCTCTTTCAGGCTGCCGGTGGGCAGCATTCCTCTCTCGATGGCGGCTTGACGGTCCAGCTCATCCCGGCGCTTCACGTCGCGGTAAAGCGCCTCTTCCAGCGCAGCGGGGTCTGCCCCCATGCGCTGCAGCATCTGGGTGACGGTCAGCTGGTTTCCACTTTCAAAATCGAAGCACCAGCCCCAATGGAAGGGTGCATCGGTACCGCCGTAATAACTGCTGACCACAAGGCTGACGCAGTCGCCGTACCAGCTGGCGTTCCAGTTCATTTCAATGCTGAAATCCCACACGTCCGGGTCGGCCGCCGCCGGGCAGTCTGCGTACTCCTGCACATCGTATTCGTAGAGCTGGGCGATCTCAGCATTGATGCGGGCGGCATCGGCGCTGTCGCTTTCCAGCCGGGGCAGATGGATGTTCAGCCGGACCTTGCCGCCGTTTTCCGCCTGCACCACCTTTTCAAGGGTGTACTGCTCGGTGATCGCCGCGGTGGCGTGCATGGAATCCGGCGGGGTCGATTTCAGCTCCCGGCTGCCAGCCGGGCGGGCAGAGGCTGCGGTCTTTGCCCCGCAGCCTGCCAGCAGCGCCGCCAGCAAAACTGCCAGCGCACCGCACAGTGCCAGGTGTTTCATCTTGCACCTCCTTGTCTGCGTGCTCAGCTGCGCCGCAGGTCCATCCAGCTGATGTAGCTGTACTCGGCATTGCCGCCCATATTTGCCATGGTCATGGTGCCGTCATCCCGCAGTGCGATGGCCCACTCGTAGTTTTTGTCATCCGGGCGCTGGCAGCGGATCTGCCAGCATTCGCCCTCAAAGGCAAATTCTATTTTGCCCCGTGTGGGCACGCCGGTGCGGGTCTCGGTGGTGGTATCGCCGTATTTTGAGATGCGGGTCAGGGTGGCACGGACGGTGTCCGGGCTGTCGCCCGGTTCCAGCTTCAGGGTGTATTGTTCGCCGCTCTCTTCAGGATAGGTCACATCTCCGTCCACCTCGGTGCGGTAGACTGTCCACTCGCCCAAAACGCGCTGCTGCCAGTTTTCCGGCACCGAGTCATCGTACAGGGGGATGGTCAACTCGTAGCTCACATACTTCTGCTCCCCGGCGTTGTAGATCTCCGCACCGAGGGAAACGTTCCTTTCGTCCTCGTCTCCCCAGATGGACAAAGGCAGCTGGTCCAGCGAACTCCACCATTTCCGGTCAAAGCTTTCCTTGGCAGGGCAGGCACCGGTATCGGCATTCTGCCAGCACTCCTCAAAGATCTCATCCGCCTGACGAGCGATCCGCTGCTCTATATCGGCGGGGTCCAGCCCCATCCGCTCCAGCATCTGGGTGGTGGTAAGCTCCTTGCCGCTGGCAAAGTCGAAGCAGAATCCCTGCCCTTTCTGGCTGCTGTCGGCGCTGAAATAGACATTCATCACCAGACTCAGACAGTCGCCGTACCAGTACTGGTAGTAGCCGACGCTGCGTACCTCATCCCAGGGGGTGCCGTTTTCCAACGCCGGATACTCCAGACAGGGCTTGCAGGGTTCCACATAGCACTGCGCCAGCCGGGCGTTGATGCGGGCGGCGTCGGCGCTGGCACTGTTGATCCGGGGCACCTCCATGTTGAGGCACAAGACCTTGCCTGCCGGGTCCTGCAGATTTTTATGGATCTCCCACTGGTTGGTGACCCGCTGGTCCAGCGGGGGAAGCTCCTGCGGAGTTTCGGTGCCGTTCTCCGGCTCCGGGGCGGTGTCAGCCTCCGGGGTGGAGACCGGCAGAGCACTTTCGGTTTTGACAGGCGGACCTGCGATGCTGCCTTCTTCCCGGGTCATCTGGGAAGATGCTGCCCCGCAGCCCGCCAGCAGCGCCGCTGCCAGCAACGCGGCCAGCATCCGGCGGAAAGCTTTGTGTTTCATGGTGGTTCTCCTGTGTTCTCAGCGGCTCCCGCCGGGGTCAATAATCCGGGCAGCGGATCATTTGCAGCTGTGTCGCGCCCTCTTTAAAGGGGTTCTCCCCGTCGATCATGGTAAGGTTCAGGGTCTCGTTGAACAAATCGTACTTCACCGCCACCACAAAGGTGATGCCCTGCATTCCGTCCTCCGTCTCGCTGGCAGAGATGCCCAGCACCATGCCCTCCGGCACCACGCCCAGATAGTCGGCGAAGCCCTGATAGAAAACATTGTTGTCCTGCACGCCCATCTGGACGATGCCGTTGCTTTCCACATCCATCCAGTCAAACTGGTTGTCGCCCATGTCGTTGAAGGCACCGACGGCCTCCGAGGGGATCTCCTGCCCGTTCCACTCTGCCGTCAGGGGAGCAAGTTCCAGCACAGAGCCATCCGCCCGGCGCAGGTTCACCTCGCTGCCGCTGCGTTCCAGCGCCACGCCGTTGTTGGCAATGTAGATGGGGTCCTGGCAGACCAGAGCATTTCCGAACATAAGGCAGCGCAGCACGTCCACGTACTCCACCACGCCGTCCTTGGTCAGCAGATAGACCACCGGGTGGAAGGATGCGCTCAGCTCTCCAATGCACACGTCGATATACTCATTATAAGTGCCAAGGATGGGGTAGGTGCGGTCCTGTTCCAGCCGGATGCCGTAATCCGCGTCCCATGCGATGGTCTCGGGGGTGCGTTTGATGGTAACGGTGCGGGTGTCGCCGTCCAGCTGCACCGAAGCGCTGCCGTAGGTATCGGTCAGCACCGGGGTGTCGGCGGGGGCGGCGGGGGTCAGCGGGATCTCCACATCCAGCTGCTGCCATCCTCCCCCTTCGGACGCGGGGCCGTATCTGCTCCGGATCACCAGCTGATTTTGCTCCGGCAAAAGCAGGCAAAGGTTTTCCACTTCATTGCATTCCAGCGTGTCCATCCGCATTTGCGAAAAATCTCCGTCGAGACGCCAGCTCTCGTAATATGGGCCCTGCGCCATCTCCCGGTCAAAGGCCTGCAAGGCCTGCCGCTGCATCTGCTGCTGCACGGTGTCCGGGTCCAGACCCATCCGCTGCAGCATCTCGGCCACGGTGATCTGCTGGCCGGTGGCAAAATCGAAGCACCGGCCGCTGTAAAACCACGGGGCGGAGCCGTCATAGCGGTAGTGCACCACCAGACTGACGCAGTCGCCGTACCAGTAGGCATCCCAGCCCACACCGATCTGCGGGTACTCACTGCCCGGCTGTCCGGCCTCCTCGTAGGTCTCATATTCCCGGAAATGTGCCGCATAGATGTCGTTCAGTTCATCGTTGATGGAGGCGGCATCCGGGCTGTCGCATTCCAGCTGCGGCACATGGACGGACACATGGACGGAAATGTACTCCCCCGTGTCCTCCTCCCACACGCCCGAAACGTCCTTTTCCAGCGTGTACTGGTCGGTGATGCGCTCCTTCTGGGCTGTCTGCACTGCCGTGCTTGCGGTGCTTTTGGCAGCTGCACCGGAGCTTGCGGGGGCAGCGGGGGCAGCTGCGCCGCCGCAGCCGGTCAGCCAGAGAGCCGCCGCCAGAACCACAGCAGCAAACCGTTTGTGTTTCATGGCTGTCTCCTTTTCGTCATTCATCGTCGGTGGGGTTTTCTGGCGTACGCATGATATAGGCCGCCCAGTAGGTCTTGCCCTGAACATCCGCCACAGTGATGCCGATGTCGTATTTCCTCACTTCCGGAGAGTCCAGCATATTGGGGTCCGGGGCGTGATTGAATTTTCCCTCCAGCTCATCCATCAGGGCCTTGAACTGGGCCTGATTGGCCGGGTAGGGCCGGTCCAGATAGTAGCGTTCCTCTTTGTAATCGTCCAGCTGGATGCCATAGCAGTCGTGGTGGATGCCCCGGATAAAGGCGGTGGAGCCTCTGCCCCATCCATAGCCGCCCTCATCAAAGCCAGCCCACATTCCATCCGCATAATCGCCGTTCATCCGGGCTTTCAGCCCCTCCTTTGCGGGGAAGGAAGGGGTGTCGTAGTCCACAAACATCTGCATCTCGGACCGAATGGAATGCTCCAAGCCCGCATTGTACTGCATTTTGAAGTACTGCACCTTCCGCCGGGTCAGCTCGGCATTGATGATCTCAAAGATCTTTTTGCCGTCCCGGATCACCGGAATGGGGGGCGAATCGGGCGCTTCCGGAAGCGGCGGGCCAAGGGTGGTGATCTCCCCACTGTAAAAGGGGTCGTAGGCAGAGGGGGGGAGGGAGCTGCTGGAGTCCGGGGTTCCCGGAGTACCGGAACCGCCAAAGCCCTCGTCCTCACAGGCACTCAGGGCCAGCATCACCGCCGATGCGCCGGAGAGCTTGAGGAACGTCCGTCGGTCGTATCGTTTCATGGGAATGCTCCTTTCTACCGATAAAGCCCCAGGCACAGGGGGGCCGTGCCCGGGGCAAACAGGGGGATGTCTTGATGTCTGGTTATCTTATGCCTTTTTATTCCAGAACACGGTAGCGATCATGTAGGTCTTGCCCTGAACCACCGGGCAGTAGACGCTGATAAACTCTGCCTCCCGGCTGAGACTATATTCCATGATCTTATCCACAAATTTCTGAACCACAGCATCCTCGCAGGAATACTCAAACGTCAAGGATATCTCCATACTTCCTTCCTCGCCAGTCGGTTCGGAAATTCCGGCAGCGCCTCCAAGAGCATACTTTTTCTCCAGTGAGATTTTCCACTCTTGAATATCAAACAGTTTCTTCATGTCTTCCGTTGTCAGCGTACGCACCGGGGTTTGCGCATTCTCGAAGATTTCTCCTTGGATTTTTATAGCTCCCTGCGCCTCCTGATTGAGGGTCAGCTGCTCATGGGTAACCTTACCTGCCTCAAACTTTTTCTTCCAGACCTTGTTGATGGCTGCCACCAGCTCAGCGTCCTTGCCGGTGGGCGCTGCAGGTGCGGGAGGTGCGACAGGGCCATCGTCAGCGCCGCAGGCGGCCAGTGCCATCATTGCAAGGGCTGCGCCGGTAAGGGTGAGGAATGCGCGTCTGTTCAGTTCTTTCATGGGGTGCTCCTTTCTGTTGGTCCCCCCTGTTTTTCCGGGGGGCTTTGTGGGGCGTGGGGTTCTCGGTACTTGCAGTCCGCTCCATCTTATGCTATCCTTATGAATAGAATCCACAGGGGCCTGTGATAATGCTTTGTGCACAACGCCAGGCCGCCCGCATCCGGCGCGGGACCTCTTCTGTTTGTACTGTACCATACCCGAAAAAAAATTGCCCCCCCAGAAAAGCCGTTTTTGGGGGGCAATTTGAAAATAAATTTTGGGGATTTTGGGCCTTCCCCGCAGGGAATCCCCCCAAAAAGCCCAAAATTAGGGGGATTTGGGGCGGCTGCCCGCCAAGGCAGGCCGCTGCGGCCCTTCTTTTGCCGGTTTTCCCCTTGGCTGCAAAATGCGGAAAGGAATCACGAACATGGAACGAAGGACATTTTTGAAGCTTGCGGCAGTTCTCCCCGGTCTGGCTCTTGCGGGCTGCGGCGGCAGCAAGACCCTGCTCTCTGCCAAGGACCCCACCATGCTCAGCATCTGGCATGTGTACGGCGAACAGGCAGACTCGCCCATGAACCGCCTGCTCACCGAGTTCAACGACACCGTGGGCAAGGAGAAGGGCATTCTGCTCAATGTGACCAACATGACCAACAGCGCCGCCATCGGCGGCCAGCTGCAGGATGCCAAGGCCGGGAAGCCCGGCGCGCTGGACCTGCCGGACCTGTTCTCGGCCCACCCCGCGGATGCCAGCGCACTGGGCATTGAGACCCTTGTGGACTGGAACGACTGGTTCACCGCCGAGGACATGGCGGCCTACGTGCCCGGCTTTGTGCAGGATGGCATCATTGAGGGGCGGCAGGTGGTGTTCCCGGTGTCCAAATCCACCCAGCTCATCTTCCTCAACGGCTCCCAGTACGCCCGGTTTGCGGCGGATACCGGGGCACAGCTTTCCACCCTTGCCACATGGGACGGCTTTTTTGAGATGGCCGCCGCTTACCGGCAGTGGTCGCAGGGCAAGCCCTTCTGCGCGCTGGACTACCCCTTGCGTCTGGTGGAGCTGAACGCGCTGGAGCAGGGCAGCGGTGAACTATACAAGGACTGCTGGTACGACCTGACCAACGAAGCTTTCCGTGCCTCGTGGATGGAGTTTGCCCGGGGGCTGGTGCAGGGCAATATTCTGATCTCGGACCTGTACTCCAACACCCAGGTAATGACCGGCGAAACACTGGCGGGCCTTGGCAGCTCCGCGGCCATCCTCTATTACAATGATTTCGTCACCTACCCGGACAACACCACCGAGCCCACCGACCTGCTGCTGGCTCCCCTGCCCCACGCCGCCGGGACCACCACGCCCCTGATGCCGCAGGCCGGTGTGGGCCTGTGCGCCTTCAAGACCACCGACCAGAAGGCCGAAGCCGCCGCCGTGTTCCTGCGCTGGCTCACCGAGCAGCAGCGCAATCTGGAATTTGCCGCCGACACCGGATATATGCCGGTGTCCAGCGCCGCCTTTGATGCCATTGCGGACTATCCGTTCGAGCAGCAGAGCTACCAGCGGCTGTACGATGTTTACAACGAGATGCGTCTCCAGAACACCCCCCTGTCCGAGCCGGGCATCGTGGGGTACCACGCCAAGGCAAAGGCCTTGTACGACAGCCTGCGCCAGCGTCAGAAGGACTACCCCCAGCGCCTTGCCAACGGCGAAACGCTGGAAGCCCTGACCGAGGAGACCTGGCAGCTGCTGTGTGACAATGCCTGAACCCGCAGCACAGCCAAAAAGGGGGAACTTTGATGCACTTTTTTGCCCGGCACCGTGAGAATATCCGCCAGAGCTCCATGAGTTCCCGGCTGCTGTGGCCCTGCCTGCTGCTGGCTGCGCTGCTGCTGCTGACCTTTGGCGCGGCGCTGTTCCTGTTTGCCAGCCTGCACAACACCAAAAAGGACACCACCCGCAGCCTGGAGATCCAGTATTCGGTGTTCCAGAACGATATGGAGCGCTATTTTGACCAGCTGGCGGCCATGGGCGTGAACCTCTCTGAGGATATGGGCGCTCTGGTGGATCAGCAGCTTGCCAGCCGGGAGATGACCTTTGACCAGCTGAACGACTCCCCCGAGGTGCTGAACGCGCTGGAGGAGGAGATGATCGAGCCGCTCTGCCGCAGCCTGCGCCGGACCAGCTGCTCCGGTGCCTTTGTGCTGCTGGATGCCACCGTCAACACCCGCATGGAGGGGGCCGGGTACTCCCGCGCCGGGCTCTATGTGCAGAAAGGCGGTGCCGACACCCCCACCGTGCCCCTGCTGCTCTACCGCGGCAGCGCGGATGTGGGCAAGACCCACAGCGTGATGCCCCACCGCAAATGGCGCATGGAATTCCAAACCGACCAGTTCCCGGACTACGACCGCTGGATGACCCCCAGCAGCACCCCGCTGTACCAGGCTTATACGCTGACGGAGCGGTTCAGCCTCCCCGGCACCTCGGAGGAGGTACAGCTGTTTTTGCTGCCCCTGCGGGGCCGCGACGGCACCATGTACGGGCTGTGCGGCTTTGAGATCAGCCAGAGCTTTTTCAAGCAGAACTTTGCCCAGCCCACCGGCTTTGACCACCTGATTTGCCTGCTTGCCCCGGCAGACAGCGGGCTGAATGCCAGCGCCGCCCTCAGCAGCGGCACCACCGGCGGCTACTTCCATGCCCCCCGGGACGTGCTGGTGCTGCGCAGCATGGGCGGCAGCCTGACCCAATTGATCGGCTCCGACAGCGCCTATGCAGGCATCTCGGAGCTCTGCCGCCTGAGCGAGAACCAGTCCTACCGGCTGGCCGTCTGCATCCCCATGACGGACTACCGCAGGCTGATCTTTTCCGGCAACCTGCAAATGCTGCTGATCGGCCTGTTCATCCTCTTTTTTGTGGTGTTCTGCTGCATGTACTTCCACCAGCACATCCTCTCGCCTGCGTTCCGGCAGTTTGAGGAGGACCGGCGGGAGTCCCGGCGGCGGATGGACGAGCTGCAGATGGAGCGCCAGCAGATGCAGACAGAGCTTTCCCGGCTGGCGGACGTGTGCCGCAACGAATCCGTCCCCGATGCCTTTCAGACCTTTCTGGAGGGCATCCCCAACCTGACAAAGACCGAGCGCCGCATCTTTGACGGCTATGTGGCCGGGCTGCGCTCCCGGGAGATCGTGGAGCAGCTGGACATCAAGGACAGCACCCTGCGCTTCCACAACAAGAACATCTACGAAAAGCTGGGGGTCAGCTCCCTCAAGCAGCTGCAGCAGTTTGCCGCGATCCTGAATTCCGGCGGCAACAGCGCCCCCGACTCCGCCCCGGACGAAAGCGGCCCCAAAAAGGCCCGCTGAACCGCGCTCCCGCGCCCCAGCTTTCGCTGAAAAGATGCAAAAAGAGCCGCCGCACCTCACACAGGTGCAGCGGCTCTTTTATATTGATTCTAGGTTCCGGACGCTCCGGGGACGCTTCCGGCAGCTTAGTACAGCTTTGCGCCGGCGGGGATGTGGGGGGCCACCATCAGCAAGTGGAGCCCCTCATGGCCGTCCTCCACCTGTGCCGCCAGTTTCAGCACGTCCACCACATTGGTGACCTTCTTGGCAAGGTTTGCCCCGACGTATTCGCGCATCATCTCGAAGATCTCACAGCGCAGGGGCGTGGGGTCCACCATTCTGCCGTTCTCCCTGCATGGCTTTCCTGCCCCCTTCCGGCGGCGTTTTCCGGCTCTCCCACTGGGGGGTCATCGCCGGGTATCCCGTGCAGACGGTCATGCGGTTTTCAAGGTCCAACGGGCAAAACGGCAACAAAAAAGCCGTCACAAAACAGACCAGCCCTGCCTTCGCTTTTTCTGGAAGGTCATGCTAGTCGGTTATGTAACGGCTGAAAGCCAAGATGTTCAGCCCCGCAGGGTCTGAACGAATATGTAAAAATATGTTATATTCAATTGTTGGGATAGATTACCACAAAAATCGAGCTATGTCAACGTGAACTTGTCGGGGCAAGGCCCCTCCATCTTACTACGCAAGACCGTTCTGTCGCTTAAAAGCCCCACTGGGGCTTTCATTGCTGCGCTACGCTTCGCAAACGCGAACTTTTGAAAGCACGCCGCTTTCGGCAGAGTGCAAGAAAAAGAAATGGAAAATTTGGCAAAAAGAGAGAGGGCTGGACGGTGCCAGCCCTCTTGACAAAGAATAAATCAATCGATTGTTTTTAATAATCGTCCATATTATAAATAATTGTCCATAGACAAACACAAGAACAACTTGTAAAATACTTGACGGATAGTCAAAGCTAACCTCGAACCACTTGAGAGGGTGATTTCTATATGAAAAAGACACGACTGATGATCATTCTATTGATGATTCTAACGCTTGTTTCTGCAATCATTACGCTTTGCATGGGAGCAGTCCGCATTCCGGTACAAGATACACTATCGATCCTGCTTCGGCACCTGTTCGGGACCGACACAGGTGCCTCGGTATCTGTGGCATTTGAACAGATCGTCTGGCAGATCCGAATGCCCCGAATTATTCTGGGCTTTCTGGCCGGAAGCGGGCTGGCGCTCTGTGGCTGCGTGATGCAGGCAGTTGTCCAAAACCCAATGGCAGACCCATATATTCTTGGTGTGTCGGCAGGCGCAACGCTGGGAGCCACTGGTTCACTCTTTTTAGGGCTGGGCGTGATCTCCGGCTTTTGGGCCTTTGTAGGAGCAGGCGGTGCCTGCTTCCTCGTATTGGCTCTCTCATCGGCGGATGGCAAGACCACCTCAGTCAAGCTGATTCTCTCCGGCATGATTGTCAATGCACTGCTGACAGCATTTTCCAACTTTATCATTGCGGTAGCAGGCGATTCGGACGGTATGATGTCCATCAAGTTCTGGACGATGGGCTCCCTGACCCGCGCCGGATGGAAAAACATCGGCCTTATCACACTGATTGTGCTGGCGGCAGCAGTCTTTTTCCGGACGCAGGCGCAGACGCTGGATGGTCTGATGTTGGGCGAGGAAGCAGCTTCCACCATCGGCATCAACACCTTCCGGTGTCGGTTGGTTTATCTGCTGGTGCTCTCGGTGCTGACCGGTGCACTTGTATCGGTTTGCGGCACTATCGGATTTGTTGGGCTCATCATCCCGCATGTTTCCCGCGCCATTGCCGGCACAGCCCACCGAAAACTACTGCCGATTGCGGCATTATCCGGCGGACTGTTCATGCTCTGGGTGGATGCCATCGCCCGCAGTCTGATTTCCAACACCGAGCTGCCTGTGGGCATCTTCACCGCCTTGGTGGGTGCGCCGTTCTTCGTCTATTTGATGGTGCGTAAAAAATATGGATTTGGAGGCAATTGAATGAGACTGGAAGCGAAAGACGTAAACATTTCGATTTCCGGCAAACCAATTGTACAGCATCTCTCCATTGAGGTGCCGGACCGGAAATTCTCGGCCTTGCTGGGTGCCAACGGCAGCGGCAAGACCACTCTACTCCGCTCCATCTACCGCACACAAAAGATGGACAGCGGCATCGTTCGTCTGGATGACGAGGACATCACACACTTTCCCGGCAAAAAGCTGGCGCGGAACATGGCGGTGATGGGACAATTCAACCAGATCAATTTTGACTATACCGTGCTGGACATCGCCCTGATGGGACGGTATCCATTCCATTCCCTGCTGGAGCAAGAACGGGAGAGGGACTACGAGATAGCTTTGGAAGCACTGGACAAGGTTGGTATGAAAAACTACCGTGACCGTAACTTTCAGTCTCTCTCGGGCGGTGAAAAGCAGCGGGTGGTTCTAGCCCGCGCGCTGACCCAGTCGCCCAAGATCCTGATCCTAGACGAACCGACCAATCATCTGGATATCCGCTATCGGCTGGAGATTCTTTCAATCATCAAGGAACTGCACGTTACGGTTCTGGCTGCTCTGCATGATCTGAGCCTTGCGGCGCAGTTCTGCGACTATCTCCACCTAATGAAACAGGGAGAGATCGTTACTCAGGGGACACCCGAAGCCGTAATGACTCCTGAAAACCTGCACAGTATCTTTGATGTCGAAGCCTGTGTTTACCCCAGTCCAGTCAACGGAAAACTAATGATCCAATATTTATAAACGCGGGAGTACCCCGCAGAAAGAGGAAAATTCATGAAAAAGAAAACCCTAAGCGTTGCCGCTGCGGCACTTGCCACCGTCATGCTGGCCACTGGCTGCAGTCAGACTGCATCTTCTGTGGCATCGTCCGTTGCTACCTCCTCCGAGATTGCTTCGTCTGTTGCCGAGAGCACCGTCTCCGCCGAAGAGACCTCTTACCCCCTGACCCTGCAGATTTATGACGCTGATGGCAATGCTGTGGATATGACCTACGATCATGCCCCCGAAAAGGTGCTGTCCACCCAGTTGTCCATGACCGAGCTGCTCATTAAGCTGGGGCTCAAGGACAAAATTGTCGGTGTGTTCGATAATGACAACGCCCTGAAAGGCGACATCGCCGATGAGGTTGCTTCGCTGAACAGCCTTGGCGATAAGAAGTCTGTTTCTAAGGAGACTATCCTTGCCACCGAGCCGGATCTGATTCTTGGCAAGGGTCCTCTGATGTTCACCGAAAGCAGCATTGGCACCGTCCAATCCTATCAGGAACTGGGCATTCCCGTCTATACCGAGTTGGCCAGTGCTTCCACTGACCAAGCTCTGGACAACATCGTAGAAGATGTGCGGAACATTGGCGAGATCTTCAACGTGCAGGAGACTGCAAACGCTTACGCTGACGAGCTGCAGGAGAGAATTGATGCGCTGATGGACAAGGTTAGCGGCCAGAGTGGAGAGCCCCTGAAGGTTCTGTTCATGGCTGGCTACGCCGATGGCACCTTCGTGGCCTTCAATTCCAAGATGAGCAGTTGTATGCTGAATGCCCTGAACGCTGAAAATGTTCTGGACAAGGGCGGCAACGGCCTGACTCTGGAGAATCTGGTCTCCATGAACCCGGATATCATCGTCTACGTCCGCGCAGACCGCTTTGGTTCCACCGATGCCGACGCAGTGGAGCAGCTGACCTCCAACGCCGTCGTGCAGGAGGTTCCCGCCATCGCCAACCAGAAGGTCATCGAGATGGATTATGATGACGTAATGGACTACGGTGCACGGGTCATCGATTCTGCTGAGACCCTGTACAACTTCATGTACAGTGCATCTTAACGGAACCTGAAATCAAAAATTTCGGTTATGGCAGAATACGGGTGGGCGGAAAGCCCATCCGTTTTTTGTAAATGCGGCTGAAATAACAGGCATCTCGGTAGCCGACCTCATGAGCGGCCTGTGTCACAGTGTAGTCGCCGGAACGCAAAAGCTCAGTGGCTATTCGGACACGATAATTGATGAGGTAATCGATGGGGCGGATGTTTTTGTACTTATAAAAGAGATAGCTGACATGTCCGGCTTTCTCATTGACCTGTTCGGCCAGTGCGTCCAGCGTCAGCGGCTCTGCATAGTGCTCTGCGATGAAATCCAGCAGGATGCTCATGATTTGGCTTTCATTGTAAGTTTCCTCTGGCTGAAAATCTGCGAAAATCTGGGCGAAGAATTCTTCCGTCAGCTTTTCTTGCTGGTACTGGCTGCGGATGTCAGCGTCCGGGTGGAGCTTTAGGATCTGCTCCAAAACGGAAAAGGTCTGTTCCGGATTTTTGAGCTTGTGGGAGAACAGCAAAGGCCGGTCGTTTTCGTAGTACATATTGATGTAGTGGAAATCCTGCTCGCCCAAGGCCGAAATGGTCAGGGTCTTGTCGGGACACCCGTGCAGGAATAGTCCTCGCTTGGCAATGAAGGGTTCGTGCTCAAATGAGAAGATGGCCCGACCCGACACCGGAACAATCAGTGCACTTTTCAGGGTGCGGTAGCTATTACTCTCACCAGCGTGCAGGGTAAAGCTGCGGAAGCCGACAGACTCGATTCGGCCCTGATTGTATTCCTGAAATAAAATTTCCAGCGGATTAGGAAGCGCGGATATTTGATTCATTGGGAGCTCCTTTGTGCAAAAGAGGTTAGTCAATACTAATATAGCACAAAATGCTACCGTTTGTCTATGTGGGGAGCACCCCCACACTGCGTAATAATTGACAAGAAAGGGCGGTTATGGATGGAAATTCTAAATCTCGGTTCACATCGAATTGGAGTCCGGCTCCCGGAAAAGGGACTGCGCAAAGGCAAAAATCCTGCAATCCTACTCAACGATGGGGAACTGATTGAGCAGTTGAATCTGTGCACGGAACGAGCAGTGTTGGTGGGGGTATACCCCAATAACAGACTTTCAGAATATACCCCGTGGCCGGAACCGGCTATTCGACCGGGCACACCGGATTTTGGTGGGCAGCTAGGACAATATCATCGAGAACTGAACAACGAAATTCTCCCGGCGCTTATAGACGAATACGCCCTTGACACGGAAAAACTGGCGTATGGCGGCTATTCGCTGGGCGGTCTGGCTGCAACCATGAGTCTCTGGGAAACAGATGCCTTTGCTGCAGTATTTTCCCTCTGTGGGTCGTTCTGGTATCCGGGTGTTGCCGATTTCATAGAGGAACATGTCCCCAAAAACCACTCCGCACAGGTTTATCTGCAAAATGGTATCCGGGAGGGCAAAGGCCACAACAACCGCCTGTGTGATGCCTATAGCTATGCCCAACGAGTCCACACTGCCCTGCAAGCGACATGTGGAGCCAAAACTGTGCTGGATGACTACGGCCATCATGACCGGCAAAGTGAGCGTCTTAACGCTGCACTGCGTTGGGTGGAACGTGTGCTATGAATCATTGGCGTAAATTTTGGCGTATGCTGAATCAAGGTGCATTTTATAATCACCAGCGACGAGCTGATTTAACCGCAGGGAACGCCGATTGGTAGCATAAAATCCTTATATGAAACAAAAAGCGGCAGCTACGTTGTTTTTCGCAACATAGCTGCCGTATCTTCGTTTTGGGAGTTCGGTGTACCTACTACACCAATCCACCTATTCACTTGTTACACCACACCGCTTTGTAAGGCTCCTTTTCGGGAAAACGTCCCAAAATTGGTGTAGTTGTGGTGTAGTACCGCAGATATCGCCCGAATTTCGTTTGAAAATTCATCGCATCTGCGTTTTAATTTTACATTTTACTGCTCAATCGGCTTCATCGTGGGGATACTTTCCGGAATCAGCTTACAACGCTTCGTGATGCTTCACAATCGCATTTTCGCTTGTGTTTCCGGTATTCATGATCCTTCGTGATTCGCCGTCATTCTCGTAGTTTTGCTGTCAATTTGCTGTCCTTGGAAGAATTTTGCTGTCAGACAAAACGCTCAGTAAGAGCCCTTCTTTGTTGTTTCAAAAAATATCCAGTGTAGCAGCCAAACGCTCAAATGATTCCTGTTTTTTCTCCTCGGTCGCCTCGGCATAAATGTCCATCGTAGTCTGAATGTCTTTATGCCCCATGACCGATTGGATGACCTTCAGGTTGGTCTCTTTTTCGCAAAGCCTTGTGCAGAACGTGTGCCGCAGATGATGTGCCGAAAAATCCGGCAGCAAAACCACTTCCCGATGCTGCTTCTTCGCTTCTACTTCCTCGCCCGCATTGTAGTCTGCAATAATGCGTTTAATGGCGCGGTTCACAGATTGCGGATTCGGAACATTGCCAAAGCGGTTGCAGAAGATGAAGCCTGTCATACCATCAATCTCCACATCGTTCCAGCCTGATTCTTTCTGTTCCTCATGCAGCATTTCAAAGGCATCCTTTACGGTATCAAACATAGGGATCGTCCGAATGCCTGCTTCCGTTTTAGGTTTCGAGATGTGCAGAACCGAATTGCGGCTTTCGCCCACCGGGTAATAGACCAGACTATGATTGATGCTGATGGTACGCCGCTCATAATCCAGATCATCCCAGCGCAAGCCCAACGCTTCACCAATGCGGCAGCCTGTTCCCAGCAGCACCGTAAACAGCGGCCACCAGTGGCAGTAGACCGGATGATTGGCGATATGCTCCATGAACGCCCGCTGCTGCGGAATCGTCAGGGCATGGCGCACACCGGTGGTCTGTTCGGAACTTTTCTTGATCTCTGCCATCACGCCATCCGTGGGATTCTTGCGGACGATTTCATCCCGAACCGCCAGCTGAAAGGTGGGATGCAGCAACGTATGAACGCTTTCGAGCGTGTTCGTCTGTAAGCCCTGCTTGTCCAGCAGATAATTGTAAAACTGCAACACGTCTGAATACCGAATCTCTGCAATTTTCTTCTTGCCGAAGGTATCGCGGATGAAGCGGTCATACATATAAAGATAGTTGCTCCGGGTGGTCTGGCGTAGATTCGTTTTTAGGCTCATATAGCGGTCAAACACAAAATTGACTGTTGCTTTGCCTGCAACGTAAATATCCAGACCGTCCATCTGGTCTTTGGTGAGCCGTGCTTCCTTCTCCCGAAGGGTCACAAGATCATTTGCGTAGATGTATTTGCGCCGTCCCAGCGGGTCCGTGTAAGAATACGCATACCGCTTATCGGAGCTGCGTTGCATCTCGCCTTTTCGCAAGGTACGCCCCCGCAAGTCTTTTCGTGTTGTTGCCATATCAATTCTCCTTCCCGAAAGAAGAAGGGCTTGATACTATTCAAGGTCGGACAAAACTTTGTCCAGCCCCTGCAAGACAACTTCTGTTACAGTCAGTTGATGTTGTTCGGCATAATTGCAGATACGCTCATACAGGGCATCCTCCACCCGAATGCTCAAGGTTTTCTTTTTTGCATTTTCGGATTTTGGTCGTCCCATCTTTGCCATAGCTGCTCTCATACCTCCACAGCACCAGTATACTTTCCGTGTGACAGGAAGTCAAGCATCAAATTTCCTTCTTCAAACATAATTCTCATAGAAAGCCCTTGCGCAGCTACTCCCTCAGGAGTATACTTAAGTCAAAGAGGTGATTCTATGGAAAAAATAATCTACCACGGTTCGGACCACATTATTGAAAAGCCAAAGTTCGGCTATGGAAAACCGTATAATGACTATGGTGTTGGCTTTTACTGCACCGAGAACCCCAACATGGCCAAAGAGTGGGGTGTTGGCATCGACCACAACGGCTATGCCAACCAGTACAGGATTGAATGCGATGGCCTGACCATTCTGGACTTGAATACTCCCGATTACACCATGCTGCACTGGCTGACTATCCTGCTCGAAAACCGTGAATTTGATGCTTCTGCCCCGCTGGCCGCTGAAGCCAAAGAATACCTTTTGAAAAACTTTCACCTCGACTACAAGTCTGCTGATATCATCGTTGGCTACCGGGCAGATGACAGTTATTTTTCCTTTGCATCCGATTTTATCAACGGTGCGATTTCTTACCGTCAGCTGTGCAATGCCATGCGCTTGGGCAAGTTGGGGCAGCAGTTCGTTCTGAAAAGCAACGTAGCCTTTGAACGGCTGGAATTTCTCGGCTATGAGACCGCAGACTCTAAAGAATGGTATAAGAAAAAGGCCTTCCGTGACCAGACAGCCCGCCGCCAATATTTTGACGTGGAGCGCAACCGCCGTCAGAGGGGAGACCTTTATATCACCATGATTCTCGATGAGGAGATGAGGCCCAATGATTCGCGCTTACGATAAAAGCTACCTTGCCACCGCGCAGAAAAACCTTGCCCGGATGTTGGATTATCTTGTCAACAATCTGCATTATCCGTTGGAGACGGCATGGCAGTGGTTTGTGACCAGTGAACTGTCTACCCGGTTCGAGCAGGGGGATTGTTCTGTGTTGGTGGGCTTGTCCGGTGTAGAACTTGCCCGCGCTGTACTGGAGCAGGCGGGCGAAGTCGTGCCTATGCAGAAACCCTCGTATGCCTACGACCGCAGCCCGGAATACTGGACAGGCTGGGCCCTTGCCTATTACCAGTGGTTCACTGGTCTGCGTTTTGCGGAGATCGAGCAAGCGGTGCCAATCACGGAGGTGCGGCTGCTGTATACTCCCTACCACGAGATGGATGTGCGACAGTTTGCTGACAAGATGAACGAGTTGTACCGTGCAGCAAAACCGGAAACAAATCTGAAAGCCCTGCGTGCCTTGGCAGGTTTGAGCCAATCGGAACTGGCAGAACAGGCCGATGTGCCGGTGCGTACCATCCAGCAGTACGAACAACGGCAGAAAGATATCAACAAAGCACAGGCAGAAACACTGCTCCGCCTTGCGAGGACGTTGAACTGTAATGTGGAAGATCTGATGGAGAAAGTACCACCATCGATTTCTGCATAAAACCAACTACTCATTACAATACTGCTCTACAGCGCAGCATCATATAATTAATCTAAAGCCGGGGGATTTTTCTCGGCTTATTTTTATGCAAGGTGAAAGGATTCCAGATACCGCTCGAAAATCTCACAGTTGACCAACGCCACCTTGTCGATTTTGTAAACCGCCTTGGCCTCTTTTGCCAATTCCTGAAATTTTGTCAGACCGAGACTGTATTTTTCAGCCCCTTCCTGATAGCGGACGAATTTTTTGGCATTCATTTTCGTTCGCTCAACATCTTTGCGTGCAAATCCCATGGGGATACCTCCTGAGTGAATTTTCTAATAATCAGTTTTAACCGATTAGCGATTTCAAGTTGTTTAGCTTTTCTTGTGCGGTGTCTTTTCTGATGCTTGTGCCAAAGCAGGAAACCGGCACGCACATTTCCAGAACGCGGTCATAGATACGAGCGTGTGCTACATCCTGCGGATGCCGTATCTCGTCCAGTGTCAAATTCGTGGTGATGATCAGCGGCCTTTTACTCCGATAGCGACTGTCGATGATATTGTAAACCTGTTCTAAAGCGTAATTTGTATCGCGTTCCATCCCAAAGTCATCAATGATGAGCAGCGGATATCGGCATAGTCGCTCTACTACCTCATTTCGTCCGGAAAAACTATTATTCAGTTCGTTTAGAATCCGGGCGAAATTGGTCATACATACAGGAACTTCTCGTTCCATCAAGGCATTGGCGATGCATCCCGCGAAGAAACTTTTACCGGTACCAACGCCACCCCAGATCAGAAGTCCGGTGTTCTTTTTCTGCATCTCTGTCCAATATTCTACATATTGGCGAGCAAGTTTCATCTGTGGGTTACAACCGGCATCATTTTCAAACTTCCAATCCTGCATAGATAAATCCAAAAATCCAGCAGCTTTCAGTCTTTGTACCAGTCCGAGATGTTTCTGTTCTATAAAAAATGCTTCTTGCCGCTCACGCTCCATGCGGCGGCAGACGCATTCTATCGGATGACGGTTCTTACCTAACAATGTAATTCCTTTCGGAAAATAGGCTTCTCTCGGCGTATGACACTTTCCACAATAGAGCAGACCATCTTCACCACGGTAATCTTCAGAATCTGAAGTAACAGCAGTGGCCGACTCTAAAATTTCATCAAGCATGGTTATAGACTTTCACCTTCTTCAAACATGTACTCCGGAAGTCCCGGCATATTTTTCTGCTTTTGTTTGTTGTTATATTTTTGTTGGTTCCTATTAAGGTGGTTAGGTATGCAGTTTTGCACATCCACATTGGTCACTTTTGCACCATCAGATGACGCACCTGTGCATAACATAGAAGAATATCCCTGCACATTTTGCGGAACCTTAAGCAAAATACGGCTTGGTTTTGAAAATCCACTGTGCAGACGTTCCAAAAGTCCAGAGCTCTCCAATTCTGTAAATGCGCGCGTAATGCTTGAACGACTGCAATGTAAATCTCGTGCAAGGTTGGCAATCGGATAGAGCACATACACACGTCCAACCGTATCAACCCAGTTGTTTTTCTGCGAAAGTGTCGCGCGATCAAGTAGGAGCGTGTAGAGCAATTTTGCCTTGTGAGTTAACTCAGCGTTCAGCAGAAATCGTGCATAGGGCAGATACTGCGGCAATGGCGTTTCTACTGTCAAGTATACGGATGGCTGTTTCATTCCCATTTTTTCTGAATTCATTGATGCAAATGACAATCCTCCCTTGTAAAAATGATGCACATCTTCTAAGCAATGGGCTCCCATACCCTAAGATCAAGTCTTAGAATCTTCTCTCGGTATTGAGAGGTACAGTCCTTCTGTTGAAAGACGTTATGTGTTTGTTATACTATAAAGAAAGCGGCCTACCGCTCCTTCCCTCAGTGGGAGATCATGGCGTTTGTCGCTTTCCGCTTAGAAGTAGCTGGTATCAAATCAGATTTATTTTGCTCTGCAAGAAAAGTATAACAGAATTTCTTACAAAGCGCGTGGACCTCGTAGGCCTACTTTTGTAGACCTCTCAGGTCTACTTTTTACAAAAATTTCCAAAGTTGTTTCCAAAGTGTGTCCTCCACGGTGCCATGATATAATGCAAAGGGAGTGAAGAACGCCCTCCAGATTTTTGAAGTTTGACTGTTGAATTGAAATTCAAAATCTCGATCGAATATCAATTGGGGTACTTGCTGGATGTGTTTTCTCAAAGCCTTGCAGAAAGTATACCAAAAGAGTTTTACAATGAACAGGAACTGACAGTTCACAATTTTCAGAAAAAATAGGAACAACTGTTCCTATTCCTCGTAACATTGCTGTCCTTTCCTGCTGAGATGCCGCAGCTCTGCATATATTGTAACACATCAAATTATGAAAGTCGTGGGCTTTGTAGGCCTACAAAGTGAACCTGTTAGGCCTACTTTTACCAAATTCTTCCTATAATTAAGAAAAAGTCTGGATTCTCTTGGTAGCCCAAGTAGTTCCAGACTTTTTTATCCGTAAATCGGACAATTCATTTTTAGCAGGTCTCGCCACTAGAAATATTCTAACATATTGATTGCACTATACCGCTACAAATCATCTCAAAAGCTAGGGGAGTACTGTTACAGAAGTAGTGCAACTGAGCTTATGCTGTTTAGTCGAAAATATATAACTTTACGGCAGACGATAGTCTTGATATAATTGATGTTACGTTATAAAAAGCGTACAAAGTAGCAGGCTCCCCTTGTACATTTGCCTCACGAACACTCGTCAATCCATTGAAATTTGCTCAGAAGTTTCAGAAGGACAATGATTTTTGTCATAGAGCGATGCCCATTTAAGAGCAGCATTGCTTCCATTCTTTCGATTGTACAGAATTAACATTGCCTCCGCATAGCCGATAGACCCAGCCTTGCGTTCTCTGGCAGTACGGCTGATCTCTCTGGCAGTGCATCGCCCTACTTTTTCTTTGAAAGCTTCATCTTTCAACTCATCACCAAATGCACAGATCAACCGGGTGATTCCTCGAAGAATGCCAGACGTCATGGATTCCAGTTCGCCCTCCCACGTAATTACGCTAAGACGGATTGCCCGTTGCAGCACATCATAACCATATTTATCATAAATATCTTCTAGTGTTGCAATGCTGCTCTGGCATTTTCAGTTCGAAGGGCTTCCGGTCACGCAAGACAGCAAAGATTATAAAGACCAGTTTGTGCATTGATGCTGCTTGAGCAACCTTTGCCGGTTTGTTTTTACATTTCTTTTCATAATAACTGAGCAGTACGGGGTTCGCTGCAGAGTCCTTTCCGCGCTTACAAATCGAATTAACTACTCCCATGTGAAGTGCAGCTCTTGCATAGGGCGAGCCACGTTTTGAGAGCTTGTTCTTTGTTCCTCTGAATGATCCGGATTGCCGCTCTGTTGGGTCTAAACCAAAATATGCTGCAAGCTGTTTCGGCTTCTTGAACAACGAGATATCTCCGATTTCTCCTAGTAAAAGGGCTGCCGAATGACTACCAATACCAGGGATGCTTTGCAGTAAAGAAACGTTGTTTCGTATTTCTTTTATCTGAGCCAGCAAATTATCTATTGCGGCTTCTATTTGAAGCACACTTTCGGACAATGTACGAAGCATTTGAATGGTACACACAATGAGTGTTTCATCGGCACATGAATGAATCCCCAATGTCTGCGCTTTTTGTGCTGCGGAGATTAGCAATCCAGCTTTCTTTTTAGCAAAACTATAACCAGACTTGCTTGCAGCAGCAATCACTTCAACCAGTTCTGATTCTTCCTCCATAAGCAAAATGGTCGGCGTTGGAAAACGTACAAGCACAGCGCAAGAAGTGATGCCTCCCACAGCGGAAAAGATTTTATCATAGCCTGATCCAAAAGGGCTGTTAATCGGTTTTTATAACTCGAAACGTCGTTCAACAATTCCGCTCGATGTCTGCAGAGCTGGCGTAGCGCACGCGTTGCCGTTTGAGGAATTTGGGAAGGACGCAATGTCTTCGTTCGATACATCATTGCCAGTTTGAAGGCATCCACACGATCGGTCTTCCTCTTTCTGATAGAGAAGTCCTTCATCGAATTGCTTTGAAGTGGATTCACCACGATCACGTCATATCCATGCTCTGAGAAAAATTGAAAGAGGATCAAATGGTAGTGTGAGGTGGACTCCATCACAATAACAGGCTTACTGAAAAAAGCCGCTCAGCCTTTTGGAGTAGGGCGTTCGATCGATTTATCGATGTTTCGTCGTGATAAATCTTTTCTTGCGCAAAGATTTTGTTGTCTGGCGACAAAATGCACATATCACTGAATCGTTTGCTGACATCAATTCCAGCTACCGGACAATAACTCATATACACCTCTCCTTTCAGGGCAGTTTCGCTTCTCCGCAAAAGTAACAGGCGCGTTGTTGACACGGGTAACGGTTGTGCCGACCCAACCAATCAAAACATTGAATCTTTTACGAAGCGAACGGACGGTCTACGCTGTTAGTAATTCCTGAATGGAAACCAAGCAAGCAGTTTTGCCACTTTCAGTCCCAGTTAGTACTTCAATATTACTATTTTGGGGAAATCGGCACAACCATATAACCGTCTTTGATGAAACTATTTTTGTTTCATCGATGACATTGTACCAGCAAGCAGTGCATTTGTACGTACAAATGCCTATTTTGCGTTGCAAAATGCTTGTTGGAAAGCCCAAACCCTTTCTGTTCTGTACCGTTCCGGTGCAGGCTTGGTAACTGAATCACTGAAAGTCACCAAATTTCAGCAATAGCTTCTGTTGAAAAGAGCACATTGTCGATGTATAATTACTTATACGAAGTACACCACTGTTATCATCAGCCGAACAAAATGCAAGCGTATTTTTCCATGGGAATTTAGATTGATTAGTCGAGAAAGGTAAAGCCTATAGAGCAGCCTAACACAAAGACGATTTTGTCATAAAACGAGGTACGGATATGAATTTCACAGATTTGCAAATTCCTTTTGACGAGGCAGAAAACTATTTCAAACCCAACAACAAAGAAAAGTTAAACAGATTATTTTATAAGGATAGAAACTACAATAAGCTGTTGAACGATACAACATATTTCTTGATCGGAGAAAAGGGAAGTGGAAAAACCACTTATTGTGCATATTTTTGCAATAATAATGTTAATAACACAAGGTCAAGACGTTACCCTATTAGTGTCGATGATTATAATAAAATAATTCAGATGAAAAAAGACGGAAAACTTAATTATACACATTATGTTACACTTTGGAAGGCAATTCTTTTAATAAAACTATTGTCTACAATTGAGGAAGATGAAGTCAGCTTTCGGGGAGTTAGTGCTATGAGAAGCATCAAAAAAACTCTTGATGCTTTCAACTTCACGAAAATTACAATGGATACATTTTCACCAGTATCTTTTATGGATAACATAAAGTTTAGTATGCAAGGAGGATTTGAAGCGTCAGATAATAATGCGAAATTCAATTCGGGAACTAATGCAACAAGTGAAAACCAAACAAGTATGCAGAAACATGTGTATGAAGATAATTGGCAAAAATTCATCAATATAATTGCAAGTGAACTTGAACGACTCCGTTTGAAAAAGAATCATTATTTATTTGTGGATGGCATTGATACACGACCAACAGATATTTCATATGCTGAATATACGGAATGCATTTATCCTTTGGTTCGTGCTGTTTATGATTTGAACAATGACATTCTTTCACACGTTAAAGATCGAGCCAAAGGAAGATTGCAAATTGTATTATTAACGAGGTTAGATATCTTTTTGAACGCAGGTCTTAGTAATGCAGGCAGTAAAATTTCCGATAATAGCGCTTTCTTAAATTGGAGTATGACTAACGAAAAAGCAATATTCAAGCACTGATCTGTATAAATTGGTACAGAAGATGTTATCCGCACCGGATTCTAAAGAAAGCCCATGGAAGCAATATTTTAATTTTACAATCGATCGTGGATCAAAGTCTTTAGATTCTTTTGCATATTTTTTAAGATTGAGCACTTCAAAGCCACGGGATTTTGTGAAAATCCTCAAAATCACCAAGGAACAATGTGAAGCGCATGGCATACAGAATCCGACAGCTAAAATTATAGAATCTGATTTATTCCAACGGGCATATTCTACTTATTTTGTTGATACGTTAAGAACGGCATTGAGTTTTTACTATGATGAAAATGAAATTAAACTATTTTTTGATTTTATCCGTTCTTTTAATTCATGCTTTTTTAACTATGCTCGTTATCAGGGAATTTGGCAAGAGTTCGCTTCGAAAGAACAACTTCACAAAACCTTTGGTGAACCGTTTGAGTTATTAGAATTAATGTTTGACTTCAATTTGATTGCGGTTGTCGAAGAGGAAAGTTACTATCGTTGGAAATATCGTGAATGTACAATTGCCAATTATGATTATGGTATTGAAAAAAACGCAGTGAAACCAGAAACCAACTTTATGTTCCATTGGGCAGCCGAAAAAGAATTTGGCTTATATTTAAAATAATGTGAAAAAGAAAATATCCCGACTTTATTTAGAGATTAGTCTAAAAGGTCGGGATGTTTTATTGCGTCGCCAAAAGGATTGCTTGGTAGAGGCATATATACTCAAATAATACTATGCGCCATCAGATAGCGACTGGTTTTATACTGCCAATTGTCGTGATGGATAATTCTTTCTGTGGCGCACTGCAATAGTTCATTGTACAAGCTGTGCCGCAGTTCCGTATTATTCATACGCTTAAGATATTTCTTGACAAATTTTTCAAAGATGTCTTTGCGGTAAATATACAGAGGTCCCATGGTTTTCGTAGTAAACTCAATAATGCTATACATTTCAAATTCGATTACAAGGCATTCGCTTGCAGATACACGATAAGCATCTGTACTATATGGAACATATTGACTCCAGAATTGCAGGCGTTCATCATTGCTGTTTTTGGAAAAGCTCTCTCGAATCAGAATATAATTCAGCCAGCGGTGATACTTGAGTTCCTGCTCAGGCGTGAAACCGGAAAAGAAATTCTTATACTTTAGCGTTCCGGCATCGCGGGTATAGGTATTGCGGAGATAGGTACCGCACTGGTAGTATCTCTGGAAATCCTCAACGTTCAGCTCTGTCAAGATGTTCTTCAGGAACAGCTTTATAGAATCCGGAGCATACTTCCTCAAAGTAGGCAGCATATCTCGATCAGAAATTTCAAGATACCCAGTTCGATCACAGAAGGTAAGGTATTCCTGAATACACTGTTGGCCTAAATTGCTATCTGGAAAAATCATCAACGATTTTAGTCTTTCTGGAAAGGGAATCCGTTGGATTTTTTGCAAGCGCATACACTCTCTGCCGACTGCATAGGGGATATTTTTACTGGAAAACCACTGCATCATAGTGGTGTTTTCCAGTTTGGTGTTGGAAATGATTTTCTTTACCAGTTCAGGCTTGTCCTGTACGATGCGATAAAGAAGATAGCATAGATCCTGATTCGTGAAATAATCCTGCCAGAGAATAAAGAGCGACCGTGCGATTTCTTCATTTGCGCGCAAAAATAGAATCCTTGTTAAATTAAGGAGTGGGAGGTGCAAAGAATTTGTTGGCACATAATTGGCAAGAAGCCGTACTTTCCGAATCGGAATGGTGATAGCTTCTCCGTCTACATCTTCTTTAGGCAGTTTGGCCCACTGGCGCACTTCGTCTAAGAAGCTATTATCAAGCTGATAACTCTTGATTTCAGAACTTGTAGGATGTTCTTTCCGCACCTGTGCAGCAATAGCCGGAAGTTTAGAAGGCTTATAGCTTGTTTTCATTTTGTTTCCTCAAGCATTTCGGCAATCTGATTCATCATTTCCTCATCTTTTAAGCGGAATTTAATTTCCACACGGCGGGATGCTTGCATATCAACCGTTCCGTCCGTTGCATAAATAGGTGCACTCCACGAACGTCCATTTGCGGTCAGCAAAACACGCAATTCTTCTAACTGGCTGTCCGAAAGAAAATGGTTGTTTTCATCCAGACAATAGGACACGACGGCAAACGCGCGGTTCTGTGACAATTGCAGGTTATACATATAACCGCCATCCGTGTCAGTATGTCCCTCAATGATAATTTCAGCAACATACGGTGAAAAATCCTTGCCCAGCAGAACCGAGAAATATTTCGGCAAAAACTCTGCAAGAAAAGCCTTGCCGGAATCCTGAAGTTTATCATCGTTGTAGCCAAAGAGCAGCGTTGAATCAAAAGTGATTGCACCAGACTGTGCATCTACCTTGACGGAAAGGTCGTTACCAGAGAACTCTTTGCTCAGGGCATCAATCAGATCTCCACGAACACCCACAATCGTATCAATTTGCGACTGCTGATTCAGAATAATCTGTTCTTTTTCTTCCAGCTCAGCCTGTTTCGCTTCATAGGTTGCGCGGGTTTCCAGCAGGGTACAGGACAGGATCAGAATAAAGACCAGCAGCAATGCCGCCATCATGTCAGAGTAGGAAAGCCAGAAATTCAGCTTTTCGCCGTTTTTATTTCGTTTGGTATAGCGTCTCATTGACGATTCCCTTCTTCATCAGCCACAGCAGGAGCCTTTTGCTCAACCAGTGCGGTCAACTTTTCCATTGCATCCAGATAACTCTGGGTCTCACTGGTTAAGCTATCGAGGACAGTTTTATACTGCTTTTGAGAGTCACGGATAGCAAGCATCATTCTATCCGTCGTATCACGGATATCAACAATTGTTCCGCTCAAATGCTGCGAAATATCACTTAGGTAACCATCAAACGATTTGAAGGTACTGTCGAGAGCATTGTCCAAATTCTTATCTAGCAGCTTTGCAGCATTCTCCATGCCAGCAGTCGCAGACTGAATTTCGCTTGTAGTCTGACCTGCAAAATTGGACAGACCAGACACCTCTTTATCCACAGCTTCCACCAATTTTTTGTGCTCTTGTTGTACAAAGTCGGAGAAGTCATTGGTAGCCTGCATCAAAGCATCCGACTGTGCCTGTGTTGCCTTGATTGCTTCCTCAATCTGCTGCTTGCTATTTTGCATCACATTATTTGCAGCCTCAGAAATCACGGACATCTGCTCAGAGGATGCCTTCGTCAGTTCCATCAGCTGTTTGTGGTTTTCTTCGCTCAGTTGGGCGGCAGTGTTGGACAGCAACTGCATTTCGCTTTCAGCAGTCTGTGCCAGCGTTTCCATCTGCGAATGGCTAGCCTCTGTCAAAATCTTTGTAGATGCGGTCAGAGCGTCCATATCTTGCTTGGCAGCATCCACAATACCACTGATCTGGTCTTTGCAGTGGTCCGACAGCATATCAACGGCCTGCTGTGCAGCATCTGCTTCTTTTTTCACGTTGTCTGCCAAATCAGCAACACGGCTTTCGCTTTCCACCAATTTATCCAAATAATTGGCTTGCCGTTCGCTGATTTCATTGCTGTTTGCAATCTGCTGCTGAATGAGTTCTGCTTCAGAATGGAGTTTTTCCTGATACTCCTTCAGAAGCGTGACAAAACCGTTCATTTCTTCAACGGTCTGATGGGAAACGGCATTGACTTTTTCAATTTCATTCGATGTATCGCAAATGCTATCCACAATTTTTTGCATTTGCTCGGTGGACGCTTTCTGCCATTCACAGGTTTTCTGAATCGTTGCGGCCAGTTCATCAAACTGCCCACGCAGGGATTCGTTCATGCAGCGAATAAATTCCTGCACGACCTGATTCAGGCCATCTTTCTGCTGCTGGCTTGCAATTTCGCTGAACTCTTTAACAGTAGACTTCATTTCATCGAAAATCGGAACCAGCTCGGTACGCATGGTATTAGCGATAGAGGTGCTGACAGCTTCCGAAACGACGGTAGCAAAGTTTTTCATTAACTCGGTCTGTTGCTGCTGATAGCCCAAAAGCTGGTTTTCTGCGTTATTGGAAGAACCGTCCAGATTGTTGTCATGGAATGCAGTTACAAAATCTTCAAGGCTTTCGTCTGCACTGTCGTGATACATTTTATAAAAATGCGAAAAGAGAAGAGAAAGCAAAACACCAACAATACTGGTCAAAAAAGCCGTACTCATGCCACCAAGAAGGTGGGTAATACTAACCATAACAGCATCTGTAGTGGATGTGTCAAATCCACCAACACCGAGAACTAAGCCAACAAAGGTTCCTAAAATTCCAAGGCCAGTCATAGTTCCGGGAACCAATTCACAGAATCCGGTGTGTCCCAATTCGTCTAAGAATTCCCCGTTAAAGAAATCTGTAATATCGACAAAAGGAGCCGCAAAACTAGTGCTTTTTGTTCGCTGATACGCAGCTCGATACTCTTCAAGTTTGGCGTTTAATTTATCAGACTGAAATAATTTGTTTTGCTCGCTATTCGTTCCGTCAAGATACTCCTGTAAATCAATAACAGCCTGGACATCGGTTTTAATTCTTTTTCCTATTAATGCAAAGTCCTTCTGATATTTTGATAGATTGACAATATGGTAGAATCCACATCCAACAAAAAACGCCATGAGTGCATAAATTATAATTGACACCAACAGGTTTAGATTCATAGTGGTCTGGCTCCTTTATAAATTCAATTCAATTTCAGCGGTTTCTATCGCGGTGCCATTTTTACAGACACACCGGATTTTATATTTAATTGTCTTTCCACCCTGAGCGGCAGCATCCAGATACATGGTCTGCTCCACAGGAAGCTCCGCAAGAGTTGTCCATCCATAGACATCCGAGTATTTCTGGACAATATATTTTTCTGCTTCAAAAAGCATACTCCATTTGAGTTGGAGGCCAGAAAAGGTAAACTGCAACTCTCGAATTTGAAATACAGGTGGCTTGCTTGGGGCAATCAGCTGAATATCTGCGGAATGTGCAATATCTTTTCCAGATTCATTCAATCCCCGGATTGCATAAGTATAGTAGCAGTTAGCTTCCACATCGTAATCCTGATACCGTGGAATAGGGAAAGAGCCTTCCTTGATTTTGACAGGTTGCTCTGATTCTTTTGCCCGCCAGATTTCATAGCATTCGATTTCCGATTGTTTTTTCCATTGAAGCCGAATGCCCATGCGAATAGAATCCTGCGAAATTGATTCGATCTTGAGCAGATTTTCAGCTGGATTCTGTTGTGGCTTTATCGGAATTGCAGGTCTTGCAGTAGATTCAGCGGAATTTATGCGAGATTCTCTGCACTCGTCAGCATCATTAAGTGCACGATAAAGAATATCTGCATCAACGCTGTCTTGCGTCGGTGGACAAAGGGATACACAATAAAACAACCAAATATGGACTGCCAACCTACTGAAATTACCACCCTAATGAGACACAGGGCGGTTTTTTCATAGGCAGAGAAAGGAGGTATCCCTACAAGCGGGGCTTGACTGTAAGAGGTCAGGCCCTTTTTTCATGCCATCAAATAAAAAGGAGGAAATGCGAATGGCCGATGAAAAAGCAAAAATCGTAACTGACGCAACAGGGCCGGGCTCTGGCCCTGCCCCGGCCCAGCCCGAAGCAGCCGCACAGGTTCCCAAGCAGGAACAGCCCGCTCCCGAGGTTCTCGCCCCGGATAAGGCCGAAGCTCCCGCACAGGAGGCTCCAGTTTCACAGGACAAGGCCGCAGACGCTCCCAAAGAGCAAAAGGCCGCCAGCGTGTCGGTCTTTAACTTCTCTGAAATTATGGCCGAGAAGAAGGCCACGGTGCGGGCCGCCGCCCAGCAGGAGGCAAAAGCCCCGGAAAAGGCGGCTTCTCCTGCTCCTTCCAAGGAGGCTGGGGCCAAGCAGGAGGAACACCCCCAGTCCCCGAAACGCCGGGGCCGTCCACCCAAGGCAGACAAGGAAAAAACTGCTTCTCCCGGACAGAAAGAGGCTCCCAGCAAGAAGGATAAAGCGGCACAGAAACCAGCTCCCAGCCAGAAATCGGAGAAAGCCCCCAAGGCTCCCAAGCCCGCCAAGGCTACGCCCGAGGTAAAGGCTCCCGTTCAGGCTGAAACGCCTGCGGCTCCTACCGAGGCTCCCCGCCCGGGCAAAGAGGAACAGATTGTTTATATCAAGCTGTCCGAGCTCCACGCCTTCAAAAATCATCCCTTCCAAGTCCGTAATGACGAGGAAATGAAGGCTATGGTGTCCAGCGTCCGGGATAAGGGCGTGACCCAGCCTGCTATCGTCCGTCCCCGTGAGGACGGCGGGTATGAAATCGTATCAGGCCACCGCCGCCAGAAGGCCAGCGAACTTGCGGGCTTCGTGGATATGCCTTGTATCGTCCGTGATCTGACAGACGAGCAGGCCATCACGCAGATGGTGGAGGACAATACCAACCAGCGTGAGAATATCTTGCCGAGTGAACGGGCCAAGGCCCTGAAAATGCAGTTGGAGGCCATCAAGCACCAAGGAGCCAAGGAGTCCACTTCGGGCCAACTTGACCCGAAGGACGCTGGACGGCGCTCCAATGAGATCGTGGCCGAGCGCAACAAAATGACTGTCAAACAGGTGCAGCGGTATATCAAGCTCAATGACCTTGTTCCTGATTTGCAGAAAATGATGGACGCCGGGCAAATCAAATTTACCCCGGCGGTGGAGCTGGCTTATATCAAGCCCAAGAATCAGAGGTATATCGCCGTTGCCATTGAAGGCCAGCAGTCGGCCCCTTCGCTCTCGCAGGCCCAGCGCATGAGGGAGCTTGACCAGAAGGGCGTTCTGAATGGCGATGTGATCGACGGAATTATGATGGAGGATAAAAAGGAGGTAGACAAAGTGATTTTAACTGGTGCGGAACTGGGCAAATACTTCGGGAAGGAAACCACTCCGAGGGAAATGAAAGACCAGATTATCAAGTTGTTGGATGACTGGAAGGGTCAGCAGAAGGAAGTGGCCAAGCCGGAGAAAAAGGCCGCCCAGCAGGAAAAGTAACGCTTCTTCGGGGCAACTTGGCCCGAGGCAGTATGCGGGGCTCTGCCCCGCACCCCGAAGCTCAAAGGATATTAAATATTCCCCGTCGCCGTTTTTCAGGTAGCATATCCGGGAAAATCAGTCAAGGGCCAAAGCCGCCATGGGCGGTGCCAAAGGCACCCTTGACGGATTTCTCCCGGTTATGCTTTCAGGCGGCAAGCGACGGGGATATATATTCCTTTGAGCCGTTCCCCTTCCCACGGGAAGGGGCGGAGGGGTTGGGCTCCTCTGTCTGGCTCTTTTTTAATATGTAGAAACGGAGGTACAAAACCATGAAAAGACCTTTAGCGTATATTACCGCCGCATGGTGCGGCGACCCTGATACCGATATGGAGCTGGCCGCCCGCTATTGCCGCATGGCATACGAGGCGGGCTTTTCTCCTATTTGCCCTATTCTTTATCTGCCGTTGTTCATCAACGACGCTATCCCGGAGGAACACAAAAACGGGATTGATATGCGCCGGGATATGCTGCGCCGCTCTCATGTGCTTGTGGTCTGCGGTGACGCGGTGGACGAGGATGTGAAAAACGATATTGCCGTTGCCAAGCGGCTGAACATCACGGCCACCACCCTTGACGGTATCCTGACAGTCAACCAGCAGGGCCGCCACGATGTTTGAAGCCTATGTGACCAATCTGGGGCTCTACCCGGAGCGAGGGGCCGGGGCTGGGGAATATCTGAAATTTCCTACGACTGTTGAGGAAGTGCAGGCCCTCTTTTCCCGGATCGGTATAGACGGAAAACAGTATGAGGAGTATTTCATTACCGACTATGACAGCGATATTCTGGGGCTGACTGACCACCTCGGGGAATATGAAAGCCTTGACGAGCTCAATTACTTAGCACATCTTCTGGAAGAAATGACCCCGGACGAGCTGGAAAAGTTGGAGGCGGTCATGGATGCTGGGGAGTACACAAGCAGCGTCAGGGACTTAATCAATTTGACCCAGAACCTTGACTGCTTCGATTTTTACTCCGATGTCAACAACGAAGAAGAACTGGGCCGTATGTATATTCAGGATTTTGAGGCTATGCAGGTGCCTGAACACCTGATAGACTACATCGACTATGAGGCATACGGGCGGGATATTCGCATCAATGACGGCGGCCACTTCGCTCCCGGAGGCTATGTGGCGGATAATCGGAGTAACTTTGTGGAGCACTATACCGGGCTGGACGATATTCCAGACGAGTACCGGATTTCCAAAGTCCACGCCCGAGACGAGAAGGAGGAAACCCATTCTATTCTGGCGGCAATCAAGCAGTTTAAGGAGGCCCCACCTATTCCTCGCAAGGAGAAGGCGGGGCCTTCCCATGAGGAACGGTAGACCTCGGGCCAACTTGGCCCGAGGTTCTCCCTTCCGGGCGATGTTCCGAGGCGTCCGGTTTTCTGACCCACTCGGAGGAAAGGAGGCAGTATGCAGGAATATGTAGAAGAACGGACAATCGCCATATCCGTGAAAGCGGCAAAGCTCTCGGGTAAGGTGCTGGCTGCGGCCTGCAAAAAGGTATTTGCGGAAATTACAAAACAACAAGAAGCCGCCAAACGGCCCAAGGGTCGGCAGAGCGTGCGGAAACTGATGAACCACCACGGCGGTAAAAACGCCATGAAATATGTGGGGGCTCCCAAGGATTTTGACCGTATCGCCAAGGCGTTCCATGTGGACTACGCTTTCCACAAGACCGGCCCCGGCCACTATCTGCTGTTTTTCAAGGCAGATCAGGCCGACGCCATTCAAGCGGCTTTCGGCAAATATACGGAAAAGGTCATGGGCCGCAGTCAGGATAGGCCATCCATTCTCGGTCAGCTTCGACAATTCGTAGCGCAAATTGCGGCAAGACCAAAGCAGAAAGAACAGGTCAGAGAGGCGGTGAAGGAGGAACGGTAAGTAAGAAAATCAAGAAATATGTACTTCCATATTTCCCTTATCTCATAGCATTTTGGTTTTTCTCCAAGTGCGGCACAGCCTACCGCATGGCGGCGGGAGCCAACCTCGGAGAAAAGCTGTTCGGCATGGTCAAGACCATCGGCCCGGTGTTCCAGAGCTATGCGCCGGGGCTGGGCCTCCTTGACCTTGCCGTAGGTGTAGCTGGGGCCGTGATACTGTATTTCGTGGTACAATCCAAAATCAAAAAGGCCCGGAAATTTCGCCGGGATATGGAATATGGCTCGGCCCGCTGGGGTACAGAGGCAGATATAAAGCCCTTTGTTGACCCCAAGTTTGAAAACAATGTCATCCTGACCGGGACGGAGTTCTTAACAATGAACACCCGTCCCAAAATCCCGGCCAACGCCCGCAACCTGAACGCCTGTGTTATCGGCTCGTCAGGCTCGGGCAAGACCCGCTTCTGGCTCACGCCCCAGCTCCTTCAGGCCCATTCGTCCTATGTGGTGGTAGACCCGAAGGGCGGCACCCTCTCCCAATGCGGCTATTTCCTGCAAAGGAAGAAGGGCTACAAGGTCAAGGTGTTCAACAGCATTGATTTTTCAAAATCCATGCACTACAACCCCATGTCCTACATCAAGACGGAAAGCGATGTTTTGAAGTTCGTCAACGCTCTGATTGCCAACACCAAGGGGGACGGCAAGGAGGGGGACGAGTTCTGGACGAAGGCGGAAACCCTTCTGTACTGCGCCCTTGTGGCCTATATCGTCTTTGAGGGGCCGGAGGAAGAACGGAACATGAACACGCTGGTGGAAATGATAAACAGCATGGAAGTCCGGGAGGATGACGAGAGCTTCAAGAACGCCGTGGACTATATGTTTGACGGCCTCGCCAAGCGCAACCCCCAGCACTTCGCTGTGCGCCAATATGCCAAATACAAGTTAGCAAGCGGTGTTGTATGCTCTAAAAGACTTCTTAATCAAGCAGTTGGGAAGTCTCTTAGAACACACAACCCAAAATCGAAGAAAGGAGCGCAAGTTATGAGAAAAAACGAGAAAATCACAGCTCTGTACGAACGACTGAGCCGTGATGACTTTGGCAAAGATGATGACCAACAGCGTGAGAGCAATTCCATTTCCAATCAAAAAGCTATGTTGGAGGAGTTCGCCGCACGGCAGGGGTTTACGAACATTGTCCATTTCACGGACGATGGCATTAGTGGTACTTGCTTTGACCGTCCCGGATTTTTGGCAATGATGAAAGAAGTGGAAGCCGGGAATGTGGAGTACCTGTGTATCAAGGACATGAGCCGCATGGGTCGTGACTATCTGAAAGTCGGTCAGATTATGGAAATCCTGCGTCAGCGTGGCGTTCGCCTTATCGCCATCAATGACGGCGTGGACAGTGCCAGAGGGGACGATGATTTTACCCCTTTCCGCAACATTATGAACGAGTATTACGCCAGAGACACCAGCCGTAAAATCCGTTCCACTTTCCAGTCCAAAGGCAAGTCCGGCAAGCACCTCACAGGCACGGTCATTTACGGCTATCTCTGGAACGAAGCCAGAGACCAATGGTTGGTTGACCCCGAAGCCGCAGAGGTGGTCAAGCGTATCTTTGCCATGACGATTGAGGGCTACGGTCCGTATCAGATCGCCAGCAAGCTGAAAGAAGAAAAA